>Ga0187859_10003050_pt1 | contig 10320 bp, 12 predicted proteins | sample June2016WEW_10_1_2_FD_133019 | JGI IMG/M metagenome (GOLD analysis project Ga0187859, IMG submission 133019) | Peatland microbial communities from SPRUCE experiment site at the Marcell Experimental Forest, Minnesota, USA - June2016WEW_10_10 | ecosystem: Environmental > Terrestrial > Soil >... | reverse complement strand
GCGGTCAAGGAATTCGGCCGCCTCGACATCATGTATAACAATGCCGGGCTTGGCGGCGCGGTCGGGCCGATCGACGAGACCACCGTCGAGAATTGGGACAAGAGCCTGGCGGTATTGCTGCGCTCGGTTTTTCTCGGAATGAAGTTCGCGATTCCTGAGATGCGCAAGCTCGGCGGTGGATCGATTATCTCGACCGCGTCGGTCGCGGGTCTTCGCGGCGGCGCGGGGCCGCACGCCTACAGCGCGGCGAAAGCGGCGGTCATCAATCTGACGCGCTCGGTCGCTCTTGAAGTCGGCAAAGATCGGATTCGCGTCAACTGTATCTGTCCGGGCGGCGTCAATACTCCGCTGATAAATAACCACGTGCCCGGCGGTGAGCCGGTGGCGGAGCAGTTCCTCGCGCTGGTCCAGGCGATTCCGCGCGCGGGGCATCCGCAAGACATCGCGGCGATGGCGCTGTTCCTGGCCAGCGACGATTCCGAGTGGATAACTGGCACCGCGATGGTCGTCGATGGCGGCTTGACCGCAGGCGGCGCAATCTTCGGACAGAATTCCGGTCCGGCGCCGGTCATCCCGGGAGACTTCGCGGGCCCATCGTTCGAGAAGTAACGATTCGCGCCGGCACAGATGCTGGCGCCGCTCAACTCTAGCAGCGCGAAGCGTTGAGGAACTTTCCGATCCTCGGCCGCGCAGCGCCGGATGCCGGCGCGATGAAGCTGCTCGCTTCGCGGCTCAGCCAGGCGGCCCACTGCTCGACGCCCTGGCCGGTCTTCGCCGAGATCTCGAAGATCTCGATATGCGGGTTGAGCCTCAGCACCCGTTCCCGCATCGCCTCCAGGTTGAAATCCGAAAACGGCAGGTAGTCGATTTTGTTGACCAGCAGCGCATCGCTCACGGTGAACATCAACGGGTACTTCAGCGGCTTGTCGTCTCCTTCCGGTACGCTCAGGATCATCACGTTCTTCACCGCGCCGGTGTCGAACTCCGCCGGGCAAACCAGGTTGCCGACGTTCTCGATGAGCACGACATCGAGCGCGTCGAGGTCCAGCGCGTCGAGGCCCTTGGCCACCATCGCGGCGTCGAGGTGACAGAAGCCCCCGGTCCGCAACTGCACGGCGCTGATGCCTTGCGCGGCGATCAGCTCCGCATCGACCATCGAGTCGATATCGGCTTCCAGCACGCCGATTCGGAAGCGGTCGCGAAGCGCCTCAATGGTCCTGAGAATAGTGCTGGTCTTGCCGGCGCCGGGCGAAGACATCACGTTGAGCAGGAAGGTTTTCTTTTCCTCGAGTTGCCGTCGCAGGCCTTGCGCGACCCGTTGGTTGTCGGCGTGAATCTCTTCCTTGATCTCGATCAGCCTGACGGCGTCGCTCATAGGACCTCCATGTTCTCGATCACGTACTCGCGGCCGGCGACCAATTCCAGACCCGTCTCGCCGCAATCGGGACAATGCGCGCGCCCCAACTCTTCCCGCGTGACTTCGAAGGAGCAGGAGCACGACTTGCAGCACAGGATTGCGCCTGTCCGCGTGATCGCAAGCTGCGCGTTCTCGGCCACAGTGCCACGGCTCAGGTAGTCAAAGTAATGCTGGATCCACTCATCCTCGAGGTCGGACAGCGCGCCGATCCTCAAGTGGATGCGCACGACTTTGCTCACCTCCTGCCCGCTGGCGTGCTTGAGAACGACATCCAGGATGCGCTCGGTGATCTGCAACTCGTGCATGGTGCTTTCGGATCCGCGACGGCCGCGCCGAACCCCGATCGCGGCTCGTTACGCGGGAACGAAATCCTGGGGCCTGACCACCTGCATCGCGATCGCGTCGAGGATGCAAACCGGCCTGCACACGCCGCAGCCCATGCACTTCTCCTCGTCGACCGTGGCATAGCTGCCGTCGTCCGTCATCGTCAGCGCGTCGAAGATGCATCGGTCGATGCACTTCTCGCATCCGTTGCACTCTTCGCTGTCGATCGCAGCGCGGAAGCGGCTGGGCGATGCGAATTTCCCCACGCCGGTTCTCATCGCGGTCCAGTTGATGCAGCAGTCGCTGCAGCAGTTGCAGATCACGTGCCCGACGCCTTGCTTGTTCTCGGCGACGTGCACCAGGCCCTGGTCCTCGCACATCTCCAGCATGCGGATGGCTTCCTCGGTGCCGAGCTTGCGGCCGGTACCGCGCTCGATCGAGTAATCGGCTGCGCGATCGAGCTGCAGGCACACCTCCACCGGCTGTCCGCAGGAGCCGTCGATCGCCCGGCATGAGCATTTGGCAACCGCGATGTTCCGAGCCTGGTTAATCAGATTGCGGACATCGTCAGAGACCAGGATTTGTGCATTCGGTTCGATACTCACGTTGATCGGAACCACCCGCAGCACCGGCGCTTGAAACACCCTGGATTCCTCGGGCCACTCGGTGCGCGTGTATTCTTTCCACATTTCGAGCATGCCGGCCGGCGGATCGTTCATGACCGCGGTGGAGTCGTGCATCTGCAGGACCTGGCGCACGCGGTAGTAACGAATGCCGTCGGGTTTCCTGGATTTGAACAGGATGCCTTTGCGGAACAACGGCTCGATCATCGCCTCGATTTTGGCCGCATCGATGCCCGTTTTCGCCGATAGTTCTTCAACCGTAGCCGGCGGCGCGGCGGCGAGAACCAGCCTCGCTTCGGTCTCGTCAAGCAGCTTTTCGAGGATGCGCGGAACCATTTTCGATTTCCGCCCGGCGATCTCCAGCTTCTCCGCGAGTTGCTCGTATACTGTTTTGTCCTGCATCGATTCTCCTTCTGGTCCGGCCCCTTCCGCATAGCACTATAAGATGCTGGAAGATAGATTTTTGGTCATGACTGTCGAACACTGGATCGACCTCACGTGCTACCCGTCGACACGCCCTGAGACGGTGCGCGCCATTGCGGTGCTCGTTCGCCGCTCGGCCGGCGCTGAACTCCAGATGACCTTCCGCCTCGACGGAGATATTCCCCGCATCCTGGTCTCTGCGCCGGGCGCGCCGCGCATCGCTACCGAGCTCTGGCGCCACACCTGCTTCGAGGCCTTCATCGCGGTGGATGGCCATCCGGCGTACCACGAGTTCAACTTCGCGCCGTCGGGAGAGTGGGCCGTCTACGCCTTCCGCGGCTATCGCGACGGCGGGCCGGTTGCCGGCGAAACGATGCGCCCGGATATTGCCGTGCGCTCTACTGGCAGTCGGCTTGAGCTTGACGCCCTTGTTAGGCTCGATTGCCTGTCCGCCATTCACCCGCGTGCTTCGCTGCGTGTCGGGCTCTCGGCGGTCATCGAGGCGAGCGATGGGTTTTCGTACTGGGCGCTTCGCCATCCGGCCGGCAAACCGGATTTTCATGACCCCGATGGATTCGCCCTGCTGCTTGAGCCGCCAGGCCCCCAGCGCTAGGTCTCGACCGCCGTGAAGTTATGAAATCCTGATGAAGCACCCGCAACCACGAGGTCTCAGCCGCCGGCGCGTCGAGCAGCTTCTATCGAAAACGAGGCATGATCGGTGCGCCGCTAGCCGAATGGATGTTCTTTCCCGCCACTTCCTTGGACATCCCTACCAACCAAATCCGCTGATTGGATCGGCCGACACAGTCGAAGTGTTCACGGCTTCCCTCGATGGATTCGACTGTGTCACCTACCTCGAAACAATTCTGGCGCTCGCCCGCGCTTCCAGCGTTGATGACTTCACCGGGTGGCTGCGAAAGATTCGGTATGAACGAGGCCGCATTCAATGGGATCGGCGCAATCACTATATGACGCTGTGGATTCGCAACAATGTACGCGAAGGGATAATCAGGCCGGTTTCGATGCCGGCTGTCCCGATACTCAGGATGGAACGCGTTCTGAATGTTGTACTTGGACTCGATCCGCAACCGGCTCGCCTGAAATGTGTGCCGAAGCCGGCTGTGCCACGGCTCGAACGATATATGCAAAGCGGTGATCTGATTTTTTTTGTGTCCACACGCAAGCATCTCGATGTGTTTCATGCTGGAATCATCGTGCGCGATGGCAAAAAAGTTTTCATGCGTCACGCATCGCGCACCCGAGGCTTTGTCGTGGAACAGGAGTTGAGCGAGTTTCTCAAGGCAAACAGGATGGCTGGCGTAATTCTCGTGCGGCCGCAAGCGGCGCCGCGCCGCGTTGGATTAAGTCACTAAGCTGACTGCCCTGGTTCGGCTACGGATTTCAGGTCGGCTTTCGGGATGAACTTTTCAGCCTGATACCGATGCGCTCGGCGTGCTACGCTCACGGTATGCGCAACTGTCAGGATGCCCGAGACTCGCGTGGCCCGCTCGCAGTCGGACGCCCTCCGGTTCGTGCTGAAATAATTTTTGACGGAACGAAACTACCCTTGGTGGTAGGGCCGTCTCATAACCACAACATATGGTATAAAGTTGCCTTTCCCCCTGCATCCGGTCAGCCAGAATCGTGAACCTCGTCTATCCAAAGGACTACTCATCGGCGACTATTCAGCGACTTCTCGACGCTGCCGATTCCGATCTCCTCTTTCTCGGTGATCCGCGGGCAAGCATCGATCCCGGACCGCGCATGTTCGATCGAATGGCGCAGGTCATACGTGAAACCGGCGGCGGCTGGGTTTATGCCGACGCGGTAGGCCATCCTCGTATCGACTATCAAAGCGGGAGCATCCGCGACAGTTTCGACTTTGGCCCGGTAGTCGCTGTGTCGGTTCACGCTGCGCGTCAGTCGGGAATCGACAGCACCTGGAAATGGGGAGGGCTATACGACCTGCGGTTAAGGATTTCGGAAAAGCACCCTATCGTGCGGATTCCCGAACCTTTGTACAGCGCGTCGATGCTTGATGCGCGGCCGGCGGGTCAAAAGCAATTCGATTATGTGGATCCGCGCAATCGCGATTACCAAATCGAAATGGAGCGCATCGCGACGGCGCATCTCAAACGAATCGGCGCCTGGATGCAGCCGCACTTCGAGAACGTCCCAGCCGCGGCGGAAACATTTCCGGTAAAGGCCAGCGTCGTCATACCGGTTCGCAGTCGCGAGCGGACAATTCTCGACGCCGTTCAAAGCGCCCTCGTCCAGAGCGCTGATTTCGAATTCAATGTAATCGTCGTCGATAACCATTCGACTGATCGGACCACGGAAATCCTGCGCGGTATTGGCGATTCGCGCCTTAAGCACATCGTTCCCCAAAGCCGGGACCTTGGAATCGGCGGATGCTGGAACGAGGCGATTTACTCGATGGAATGCGGACAATACGCCATCCAGCTTGATTCTGACGACCTATACCTCAATGACGGTGTCCTTCGCCGGATTGTTGCGGAACTTGAAGCTGGTCCTTTTGCGATGGTCATAGGCTCCTATACGATGGTCGACTTTTCGTTGAACGAGATTCCGCCTGGTCTAATCGATCATCGCGAGTGGAGTCGCGACAACGGAAGAAACAATGCACTCCGTGTCAATGGTCTTGGCGCGCCGCGCGCATTCAATACTGCCGTTGTGCGCCGCATAGGATTCCCCAATGTCAGCTACGGCGAGGACTACGCCGTGGCCTTGCGCATCAGCCGTGACTATGAGATCGCCCGGATCTATGAGTCCCTTTATCTTTGCCGCCGATGGGAAGGCAATAGCGACAGCGCCCTGCCGCTCGAGGTTGCGAATCGATACGATCTATACAAGGACTGGCTGCGAACTATCGAGATTCAGGCTCGAATGCGGCGATGATCCACGAAGTAGAAGAACTGTTCACACGCCAGCTGCGGGCATGGCCGCAGCTCGCCAAAGGCGTTGAAGGCCTTGCGCGGGCTAGGACTCGGCCGGTACGGATCGATTGGTTCGACATCTTCATCCGCCACATTCCCCATCGCATGGCTAGCACCACGGCTCCCGTCGACCACGAGTCGGTTGCCGGACGCCCTTGCTTCCTATGCGCGGGCAATCTGCCTTCGGAGGAAGAGGGTCTGCGCTTCGATGAGGACTTCACGATCTACTGCAATCCGTTTCCAATCGTGGATCGTCACCTGACCATCGCTCACCGGGAACACGGCTCGCAGCGCATCGCGAACCAGTTCGGAAATATGCTCGACATCGCTGCGGCCCTCGATGGATATTTCGTCGTCTATAACGGTCCGGAATGCGGAGCATCCGCGCCGGACCACATGCACTTTCAGGCAGGCTCGCGAAGATTGTTTCCGATCGAGAAGGACACCGCCGGACTGACTGGCGTAACTGTTCCGAATTAAGCAAGACAGGTGTTCCTGCTTCGTGGCCGGGATCGATCTGCTTTGATCCATCGGATGGATCGTGCCATCGAGCTGCTCGCGGAAGCGACCGGCAAACGGCCGGAGCCGCTGGTCAACATCGCGGTCTTTCATGAGGCGGCGGAGTGGGTCGCATATCTGTTCCCGCGCGGCAAACATCGGCCAGCGGTCTTTTACACGGGCGAACTGACGGTCAGTCCGGCATCGATTGATCTGTGCGGAATATTTGTTGTGCCGCTGGCACAGCATTTCGAAAAAGTCACGGGTGACGCCATCGCCGCAATTTTCCGGGAGGTCACTTTGCCTGACGATCAGTTTCAGCAAGTCGCCGCCAAACTGGAGAGTGAGTGTTGAACGTATCGGTAGGACTGATCGAAGGACAATCCGCTGCCGAAGTCGAATTGACGGGTGCGTTTACCGATGCTTCCGGCAAGCCGTACCGCCCCGGGCGCTACCGGTTTACTTCTGAAGTTACGCTCGCGCCGTCGGACCTGGCATCGTGCGCGTTTGCGCTCGACGACGTCACGATCGGAATCGGCTTTCATTGGGAACGGATGGAGCGCCAGGTATTCCGCGGGGCTTTTCGCCTGATGAAACGCGAAGCCGGGATGACGGTGATCAATGACGTTCCGCTCGAAGACTACGTCACGAGCGTGATTTCATCCGAGATGAGCGCGTCATGCCCGCTCGAACTGCTGAAAGCTCACGCGCTGATTTCGCGCAGCTGGCTGTGGTTTCCCAAAGCAAATCCCGCTCGCTCCAGGAGCGGGCGTCGTCTCGATTCTCACGAAATCCTTCGCTGGTACGGCCGCGAAGCGCATCCGGATTTCGACGTGTGTGCCGACGACCACTGCCAACGCTATCAGGGCATCACGAAGGCATTCTCTCCAGCCGCAGCCGAAGCGGTTCGCGCCACGGCCGGCGAGTTTCTCCGTTACCACGGCGCCATCTGCGACGCACGATTTTCCAAATGCTGCGGCGGAATAACCGAGCGCTATGCGACCGCTTGGGAAGATGAAGCTATTCCCTATCTTGAATCTGTCTGCGACGGTCCGGCGCAGTCCCGCTCTGACAGTGCTGAGACATGGATACGCTCGAGCCCGCCGGCTTACTGCAATACGGACGACTCGGCGCTTCTCTCACGCGTTCTGCCGGGATTCGATCAGGAGACCCGGGATTTTTATCGATGGCGGGTCGCCTACACGCCCGAAGAACTAGCCGATCTGATCGGATCCAGGCTCGGCGCGGATCTTGGTCCGATTCGCGACGTGCAAGCGCTCGCGCGCGGACCTTCAGGCCGAATATATCGGCTGAAGATCACCGGGGAACGCGACTACATCATCATCGGCAAAGAACTGGAAATTCGCCGCGCTTTATCGCGCACGCATCTGTATAGCTCTGCATTCGTCGTAGACAAGGAGCCCGGCCGCTTTGTGTTGATAGGAGCCGGCTGGGGACATGGCGTCGGCCTATGTCAGATCGGCGCGGCAGTTATGGCAAATGAAGGCAAGACTTACACCGAAATCTTGCAGCATTACTATCGTGGGACTACCGTCAGCATTTGACGTCCTAGCCGCGCACTCATCAGGTCCGGCGAATAGCGTCCCCGGATCGGATCCGCTGGCGGCACCAATTCACGATCTCGGTTGGCTCGGGCTGTATAAGATGGCCGGGTTCGCCGAGAAATTTTTCCCACTCCCCCAACAACGACTGGTTAATTGCGACCACCGTTGGTAGCCCCGAGCTGACGGCCTCGGCCAGCTCAGCGCGCATCCCGTGTCCCTCCGCCTCCTGCTTGCCGAAGCGATTGACCATCAATACGTCGGGCCGTTGCGCAATAGCACCCCTGAGGGCACAAGCAGCTCGATTCAGACCGTCGGGATCCAGGGCGCAACCGCTCGCTTCGGGTCCGCGCGGCAAATCGAGCCTGATCCGCTCGCCGCTTGAAAGATCCTCGACGTACATGCTGCGCTTCCCGCCGGGTAGTCTCTCCCCGAAGCGCTGCAACAGTCCCGCGACGCGGACGCCGTTGCGCCGCAACAGATCCACGCAAGCGGAAAGCACCGCGTCGATGTCGAGGCGGCCGTCGTATATGACGCCCACTATAGCGATATCGTCCTGCCGGAAACTTTCCGCATTCATGGCTTTGGTCCTGCGCAGCGCAATCCGCGGCCGCTTGCGCCATGTTTATACTATAGTCGTGAATCAGAGTTTTCTCATTGATTCAAGTCGGCCGAACGTGCACTGTCATTTTTTGCAGGTCCACAGGAGGTCTGTTCATGAGCCGGATTTTCGGAGAAATGCGGCAGATCGCGTTCGTCGTACGCGATCTCGAAAAAGCGCTCGACTATTGGACGCGCACGCTCGGCGTCGGCCCCTTCTTCACGATGCGCGAGGTTGTGCCGGACAACTATCGCTATCGCGGCAAACCTGTCCCGCCGCCACGAATCTCGCTCGCGTTGGGTTTTTCGGGCGAGTTCCAGGTGGAGATCATCCAACAGCTCGACGACAAGCCAAGCGCCTATCGCGATTACCTTGCCGCCGGTCACGAAGGCTTCCAGCACGTCTCCTCATGGATGACGCGCGCAGAATACGATCGCGCCGTGCCGGAACTCGTCCGCTCCGGCCTGTCAGTGGCGCACGAGGGAGCGATCCCCGGCAGTGGTCTCCGCTTCATCTACTTCGCGACTGATTCCGCGCCGGGCGGCCCCCTCTACGAGATTTCGGAATCGAAGGAGCCACCTATTTACCCGATGATGATGAAGATTCGCGACCTTGCGCGGGTTTGGGACGGCCACGATCCGATTCGCGATTTCGCCGCCCTGATGCGCTGAAGGGCGCGTGGTTCCCAACCGGGTGGTGCGATGCGTTGGCTCCCGGCTGACGCTTGAAGTGAGTCTGGAAACGCAGGATGGACTCTTCCGCATCTTCCCGCTGGTTCACCGAACGCTTCGACACCGCCGGCCTGAAAGACGCCAGCGCCCTGCTCGACGAGCTAGCCGCATAGCTCGCGCGAAATGCTAGAATCATTTGCGGCGGGCGCAACCAATCGTTACACGACCACGACGCCATCGAGAGCCATCACGGAGGAAACCGCGTGAACAAGCATCCGATTCGCTTTGGAGTGCAGACCGGACAGCAGAACATCGAATGGGAGCAATTGCGCACCTTTTGGGGCAAGGCCGATGGCTGGGGCTACGACTCGTTGTGGGCGTTCGATCACTTCTATCCGATCTTCGTGCCCGACCCGACCGGCCCTTGCATGGAAAGCTGGACGCTGCTGGGCGCGCTCAGCCAGAACACCAAGCGTGCGCGTATCGGCGCGTTGGTCAACGGCAACACCTACCGCAACCCGTGCCTCACGGCGAAGATGGCTGCGACGCTCGATCAAGTTAGCGGTGGCAGGCTCAACCTGGGGCTCGGCGCCGGATGGTTCGAGCTGGAACATCGGAGCTTCGGCATCGATTTCAAAACCGTCGGCGGCCGGCTCCAGGCGCTCGACGAATCATGCCGGATCATCAAGGGGATGTTCACCCAGGAAAAGACCACGCTTAAGGGCAAGCATTACAACGTGGTCGATGCGGTCTGTAATCCAAAGCCGGTGCAAAAGCATCTGCCCCTGATGATCGGCGGCCACGGTGAAAAGGTGCTGCTCAAGATCGTCGCGAAGTACGCCGACATGTGGAACATGGGCAACGCCGATGCGGATGAGATGAAACGGCTCATCGCAGTGATCGAGCGCCACGGGGATACGGTCGGGCGCAATACCGATGAAATCGAAAAGACCCTGATGCTCTCGTTGTGCTACAAGGCCCCCAAGCAGCGCGAGGAGAGGCTCGCCGCGATCGTCGCGATGATGGCGCAGACCAGTCCGGACAAGGCGCGCGATCGGATCATCATCGGCGGCAAACAGGAGTGCGTGGATAAAATCGAGCGATTCATCGAGGCCGGCGTCACGCACTTCATATTCATGCACAATCCACCGATGACCGCCGAAGAGGATATCCAGGCTTTCGCCGAAGATATCATTCCGCAGTTCCGTTCGCGTTGAGCCGCGCGCCCTCGGGTCTCGGAGTCG
>Ga0187859_10003046_pt1 | contig 10322 bp, 8 predicted proteins | sample June2016WEW_10_1_2_FD_133019 | JGI IMG/M metagenome (GOLD analysis project Ga0187859, IMG submission 133019) | Peatland microbial communities from SPRUCE experiment site at the Marcell Experimental Forest, Minnesota, USA - June2016WEW_10_10 | ecosystem: Environmental > Terrestrial > Soil >... | reverse complement strand
ATTTCAAAAAGTAAATCGCCCTGTTTCACGAATTGATTGTCAAGGACGTTCAGGTGAAGGATTGGCCCCTCCACCTGCGGCGCGATTCCGATGAAGTTTGCCAGTACTTCGGCGTCGTCGGTGCGTGGATGGAATCTCGTCTGCTCGAGTATTGTGATCCCAAGAATCAGCGCGCCGATCAGAATGCCGATACTGATCAGGCGGCCGAGATATTCGCGCCATGTGTTTCGGACTTCGAGAGCCATAAAGGTTACTCCTTACGATTGAAATTATCGAAAGAAAGCGAGCCACAACGCGAACGTAACGAGCGCTGTCAGGCTCGGATAGATAACAACCGGAAATACGAGTGGAATGCGCAGGCGCATAAGCAGCCAGCGGATGGCAACGGTGAGTAGAATGGCCACGGCCAGGCAGACCAGCCACGCTGGAAAAAGCGAACCCATGACATCGAATGTAGGCACGCGCGTGCAACTCTCGAGGGCGAGCGTTGCCATCAAAGCGAAACTGACTCTTCGGATCATTCTTCTGGTCTCCGCGCCTCGGGCTGGATGGTATCTCCGGTCCGGAACGCAAGATCCGCCAGCGAGGTGAGGACCTGAGTCCTCGCCAGTACGTCAGTCGAGCGTGCTTGTGCCAGCGTTCTCTGAGCGGCCGTGACGTCCAACAGATTTCTGACGCCGTACCTGTAAGATTCCAGGGCTGCGGCATACGATTGGGTGGCAGCTTCCAGGAATGCAACGGCAGATTGCCTCTGAGCGAATGCGGTCTTCAAATTGGAGTATGCCGTCCAGATCTCGTTCGCAATCTGATCGCGTTCTGAGCTGACTTCCGCTTCGGCTCTGCGGACATTCGCCTCGGCCTGCGCCAGACGATGTTTTCGTGCGCCGCCATCAAAAACTGTCCAGTTCAGCGCAACAGCCAACCCGCCGTTCAGGTCCGCCGTATATGCCCAGGGATACGCCTGCTGCTGTCCATATAGCGACCGGACGGACGGCGCCACGCTCAAATCCAAATTTGGATAGAAAGCCGCATGAGCCTCCTTCACCCTGGCGCGAGCTGACCGCACTTCGGCCAACTGCTCGAGCAGATCAGGACGTTCCGCAAAGGCGCGCTTGATCGCCTGATCAACCGTGTCTTCGATAGAATCCGCTATGGAGAGGCGGTCGAGAGGCTGGGGATGGATCACAACATTGGGAAGATCGCCAAGCGCCGCTGCCAGGTCTCCCCTTGCAATGTCTTCGGCACCCAGTACCGCCTGCAACTCGTAGCGTGCCAGCGCGGTCGCGCTTCGGGCTTCCAGTACGTCGGGTAGAGTGGCCAGCCCTTGTTTCAAACGTTCCTCCGCGGATTGCTGTACGGTTTCGGCATTGGTCAGGCTGGCACGGGCTGCAACTTCTTGGCCGGAGGCATTCAGCAGCCGATAGTAAGTTTGCTCCACCTGGAAAATGATCCCGCGGTGGGTGTCATTAAACGCAAAGTTAGAGGCCAAGGCGTCCGCCGCAGCCGCGCCTATTCGACCTGACCGCCCCCCAAAATCAAAAACCAGATAGCGGAGGTCCAAGGTTCCCTCAAAGGACTGCGTGGTTTCGCGAACGAATTGTGGTCCAAGCAGTATTTCAAACCGGCTGCTTTGCGAAAGTGCTGCCGCGGCCAATGTTGGATAAAGCTCACTTCGCGCAACACCTAAAGCGGCCACCTGAGCGCGGGCCCGTTCCCACGCAACGCGCGTTTCGGGGTTGTGCGCTTCAGCCAGATCGATGAGTTCCCCGAGCGAGTACGTTCGATCCGGCTCGATACCAAGGCGGGATTCGCTCAGTCGTGTTGCCTCGCTTGCGATTTCCCGCTCCGCGGCGGAATGCCACGGGCGATCGGGTGAAATTGGAGCTGTCTGGGCGAGCAAAGGCCTTGCGGTGAATGTACTCGCGAACAGGATAATGCCGTGAAAGATGCTCTGCCTGCCTCTCATCGCGAAGAAATCCGCCATGCGTTCCATCCTCCTAGGCGATCAGTATAAATTAGGACGGAGGTTGCCCGTCAAAACCATTCCGGGACTGCCGGCATGGTTCTCGGCTTTTGTCACCGCCCGCCCTTCGGACGCAATTCTCGCCGGCCACTTACCGAGCGGTCAGGTGGGGCGGCATTTCGGATTGGTGCCGACCTCAAGAGGGATCAAGCCTCCTCCCGCGACGGGTCAGTGGGAACGGTGGTTGTCAAAACGACCGCGGTTGAAATAGGATCAACCTAGTTTCAAGAGGCTTCGATGTTTCAAGCAGGCTTCGATGTTTCAAGCAGGCTTCGATTGGCGTGGCAATTCGCCGGTCAAAACGGATGGGGATGTCCTGATCCGAACAACGGGCGGGATGGAATATTGGGTCTCACATTTGCCACTACGTCCTTCCTCATGTCCGTTCGGTATTTAAGGTATACTTCCTCCACGGGAGTTTTCCGATGCATCATCCTATTCGAGCCACCTCCTTCCATGAAATTGCGGCTGCGGCCGCTGCCGGCGGTCCCACCGCGCCGGCTTGGCCCAGTTACACCGGCACTTCTCAGTTTGTAGGCACCAGTCCTAGTGGAAGCGTGAGCGTGTACGTTGATCCCACGCTGGGCGCTCCTGGGCTCCAGAACGCGCAGGATCTGGTCAACGACGCCGACCGGGTGGTAACGGCTAACAACCAGATTTTTGGGACCACCGGCGGGCCTGTCAGTGTGATCATCTACGCCATCGGCGGCGCCACCGATGGAACCGGGGGAGCCGACCATTTGGGTTGCAACTATACCACCGGAAACGCGATCGAGGTCTGTGCGTCGTTCGGGAATTCCGCTCGTGTGTCTGCGCTTTTTGAAGCCGAACTCAGCGAGTGTTCCATGGGCGGGAACCTGTGTGGTGTCAGCACCGGCGAAGCCCTGTCCCGCTGGTGTGCGGCAGTGGTTGGCAACAACGTTTTGTCGGACTTCGCCACGGCGCCGCAGTGGGCCCAGGACGGGATGCCGGATTTCGTCGACCAGACCGATCCCACTGACCAAAACCCTGACAGCATCGGTTGCGGTATGGCGTTTTTATCCTGGCTGATGAGCCAGGGTTATAGCCTAGGACAAATAGCCCCGGCTATGGTGTCGCTCGGCACGTCGGGAACTCTGGCACAACTCTACGCCAATCTCACTGGAAATGCGGCTTCCAATGCATGGCCTAATTTCCAAGCTGCTATCCAGAACCTGCCCAACGGCGTTACGGACGACGATCCCTTTAATGCATTGTCTCCGGCCGCATAGATCGAGCAGTAGCGGAAACGCGGCGCCGGATTGAAGCTGGGGAGCCGGTGGTGCCGTGACTGTCTCCCAGGAACGCCAGTTCAAACCGCTCCCAACGGCGCGCAAGCTCCTCGGAATGTGGGCGGCGCCGCTGCCACTCCCAATTCGGCGGCGATCGCGCCACAGCTCGATAGCTGAGCCGGAACCGCAGATACCAGCGAACGCCGGCGACAATCACATCGCCGGAGAACCAACGCTTGGCAAACAATGGATTCGCATTCGCTCATTGTCGCAATTCGATTGGAAGGTGCAAATGGAACCTGATAAGATTCGCGAAGGCGCTATCCCGCGCGAGGGCGCGCGGCGCATTGGCGGTGAGGAATGAAACGGAACAGTCGATTCAGGTTGCTAGCCTCAGGGACCTTGCTGATACTGTTCGGCTCTGTTGTGCTTCTCGCGCAGAGCCGGGACGATGTGCCGCTGTACCTCGATCCGAAACGGCCCATTAACGCACGCGTCGATGACCTGATGAGCCGTATGACTCTCAAGGAGAAAGTGGGCCAATTGAATTTGCCCTGCGTCTACGTGGATGAGTTGGGAAAGGACATCCCATCGAAGTTGGAAGCGTGCAAGAGATTCGCCGCCGGAACTTACACTCACGAAATCGGGCCGGGCTGCGGTTTCTTCACGCTAGCCAATGAGATTCTGCACAAGGACGCCCGCCAGCAGGCGGAATACTTTAACGAGTTGCAAAAAATCGCGCTGACCGAGACGCGACTGAAAATACCTGTGCTCGAGGATGAGGAGGGCACTCACGGTGCGATGTTTCCGGGCGCCACAATTTTTCCGGAGGGCCTCGCGATCGGTAGTTCATTCGACCTCGATCTGGTGAAGGCGATATATGCCGTTGCGGCCGCGGAGGCGAGAGCTGTCGGCATTCACATGCTGTCCACTTTGGTCATGGAGGTGGATCGCGACCCGCGCATGGGCCGCAACGAAGAAGCCTATACCGAAGATCCTTACCTTTATTCGCGAATCGGCGAAAGCATTGTGCGGGCGACGCAGGGATCCGATATCTCCGCTCCGGACAAAGTCATCGCGGTGCTCACCGATTTCCCCACGCAAAGCGAGCCCACCGGCGGCCTGGAGCGCGGCGCCATCGAGTTGTCGGAGCGCTCGCTGCGCGAGAATTTCCTACCTCCGTGGATCGCGGCGATCACAAGAGCCGGTGGCTTGGGCGTGATGGCGGGATATCCGGAAGTGGAGGACGTGCCGGCGCACGCATCCGAGAAGTGGATGAACGATGTTCTGCGCCAGGAACTCGGCTTTCAAGGAGTGGTGGAGAGTGAAGGCGGGGGTTTCGGAACGCTGATCTACGAACACATTGTGAAAACTCAGAAGGAGGCGGGTGCGCTGGCCTTGAAAGCCGGTGTCGACCTGGACATCACCTACGAACCCGCCTACATGGGACCGCTGATTGAAAACGTCGAAGAAGGAAAAGTGCCTGTTGCCTTAGTCGATCGCGCGGTACGGCGGGTGCTGGAGCTGAAGTTCCGCCTCGGCCTTTTCGAGCACCCGTACGTGGATGTGGAGCACGCTGTCGAAACCGTCCACTCCGAAGCGCATCAGGAACTGGCGTTGCGCGCCGGGCATGAAGGAATCGTTTTGCTTAAGAACGAAAAGAACACGCTGCCGCTTCGGAAAGATTTGAAGTCGATCGCAGTGATCGGACCTGATGCCGAGAATCTCATGAACTTGCTGGGCGATTATTCGCCAAAAAGGATTACTCAGCATGTGGTCGGCATTTTGGAAGGGATCAAAGCCGCTGCCGGACCGCGGGCTAGAGTAGTTTGGGCAAAAGGCTGTGGAGTTTTAGGGAGCGACAAAAGCGGATTCCCCGACGCGGTTCGCGCGGCAAAGGGTGCGGACGTGGCGATCGTCGTTGTAGGAGAGAACCAGGGCCAGAATGACCTTGACGAGGAGAAAGATCCTCCCACCGACGGAGAAGGGCACGACGTGGCCAGCCTGGATCTCACGGGCGTTCAGGAGGACTTGGTCAAGGCTGTCTATGACACGGGAACGCCGACCGTCGTCGTGCTGGTGAACGGCAGACCGCTTTCCACCCGCTGGACGGCGGAACATGTGCCGGCGATTCTTGAGGCGTGGCGGCCGGGTGAGCGCGGCGGGCAGGCTGTGGCCGATGTGCTGTTCGGCGACTACAGTCCGAGCGGCCGTCTGGCGATTACGATTCCTCGCCATTCGGGCCAGTTGCCGGCTTATTACAACTACAAACCGTCAAAGGCTTACTGGATCAAGAATGAAAAGCGCGGCTACGCGGATATGCCCGCAACACCGCTTTATCCCTTCGGTTACGGCCTGAGCTTCACAAATTATGAGTACACCAACCTGCGCGTCGAGCCGGCGGAGATCCACCCTGGCGGCACAGCTCGAGTAAGCATGCAAGTGAAGAACAGCGGCGAGCGCGAGGGTAGGGAAACCGTGCAACTTTATATTCACGAGAATACAGCCCCGGTTTCCGTGCCGATAAAACAATTACGCGGATTTGAGCAAGTCAACCTGAAACCGGGCGAAACAAAAACGGTAACTTTCACGCTGGGCCCCGAAGATCTCCAACTGCTGGATATTGACATGCACTGGCGCGTGGTCCCAGGCGACTTCGAGATCATGGTGGGAAGATCATCGGAAGATCTGCCGCTCAATGGCACGCTGAAGGTAACACCCTAGTTCCAGATCCTGCATCGCTCAAGCTCTGGCAGGTTGTTGCTCAACCTTGCTGTAGGCTATCGGGGCCGGCGGCTAGCGGGTATGGCCCTGCAGGTATGCGATGACGACATTGGTGAGATCGTTTTCGACTTGCTCGGTAAATGGGTTTGTCTGGGTCTCGTATCCACCCTCGGCGAATGCCTGCCGCGTTGGCAGATAACCTAGCCAGCCATTCGCATACCCGAAGTAGAAGGTGTGCGGATAGGGAGAGTGGTCGCGCACATTTATTGAGATCTCACAGAATAATTCTACGGGCGCCGACCAGAGTGCGACCTCGTCATTGATGAAAAGAAATCGTATTGGCATGCGGATGGTGCCGGCTTCCCCACTGGCGGCGTGTAAATAGTTGCCAAGACTCTGGTCCCAACCCAAGCCGGCACGCCGCGGCGTCTCCATCACGCTCTCGCTTGCCCGTAGACGCACCTGAGATGTCGCCGATGTCGCCATAGCGAGGGAATTGTTGGCCGCAAGGATCCGATCGCCTAGAAGCACGTCGAACTCGGTGATGTGAAATGCGTTGAAGCTCGGCTGCACAGTATAGATCGGTGCCAAGTTGCCGGCAGCGCCATTGATGAATAGCATCGGCGCGCCAATCTTTTGCTCGACGTAAGCCGCAACCGTTCCGGGTGCGTCGCCTGCGATGAGCGTGTTCTCCGGGCCAAGTGCGGTGCCGTGCATCGAGTAGTTTGCGATCAGCGCAATAGGCGTGCCGTCCGGGTGTTCCAGGCGGATCAGGCCGATCTGCCGATCCGTTGGTCCGTCAGGGTTCAACCCGAGAGAGATGTGGCCATTGACATCGCGTGCGCGCCGATTGATATTGGCCGCCGAAAAACCCGTGCCTATAGCTAAACGCGCGGGAGCCAGTTTCGCCCGTGCTTCTTTAATGCCGTCGATCAGGAGTTTTTCCACCTGTGCGGTGTACTCCTGGTCGGGTTCGTGGTTGTACCGCTCCGGCATCATCAGCTTCAGGAGCCCGTGAGGTCCGACCTCCGGAGCAGAATGCGTGTGCGTGACCGTCCACCAAACCTGGATAGGCTCGATTCCTGTTTCGCGCTTCAATTGCGCGGTCATTTCGTCGTATACCGAGGGAGCGAACAGGCATAGGTCCGAAGAGATGAGAAAGAATTGGGTGCGGCCGTCATCAAGTGCAACGATGCGGTGGAAAATATGATCGTGGATGCCCGTGGACTTTCGGGCCGGATAGCCGGCAAGCCACTTGCTGGCGGAGGGAGTGATATCCACTGTCGCAACGGCCGCACGGAAATTCCCGGCGGCATCCGCGCCGATTAGCGGAGCCGCACTCGACACAACGATTAGCGCCGAAATCAGCGGCCGCAATGCGAGCATTCACTTACCTCCTCGAAATAATGAAGCTATCACAAGCGTATCCGGGATAGCTATAGTTGTTGGTTCGCTCGCGATGCTCTCGCCAACTGCGCCAGCATCGCATTCATGTCCGCCTGGATGGCTAGGAACTTATTTTCGAGGAATTGTATGTCGCGCTGATCAAACGATGCTCCCTGAGGTACGGATGTGCCCGCCTGCACTGACCGCGCGAGCCCAGCCAGCTCCCGGATTGGTATTTCCTTCCCGGCAGAATTTCGGAACATCAAGGTGGGCACCGTCTCTATCACCGTCTCAATGAGCCTGACAGTGGTATCGATTCCACCTGCCAACTTGGCCATCCGCCACATCGTCTCGAAGCTCTGTTCCATGTGCCGAGGCTACCACGTAGCCATTTCTCGACTCATGCCATACCCATCACGTGGTAGTGCCTGAAAAGTCACCGTTTCCGTTGCCCGCAGTGCAAGAAGACCTACACGGAGGCCCATCAAATCGCCTCGGGGAAATGTACCAGTCTCACGAAGAGGCCCAGCTTGTGATTCAACTCCTGATCGAAGGGACCAGCATCCGAAGAACCCGGCGGATTACCGGCGTCGATCAAAACACGATCATGAAGCTGCTGGCGCTGGCCGGCGAAAAGTGCGAAAGGCTCATGGGCCGTCTAATCGTCAATGTGCCGGTCAAAGACGTGGAGTGCGACGAAATTTTGGGGATTCGTCCAAAAGAAGGAGGGCCACAAGACACCCGAAGAAGCGCACGGTGAAAGCATCGGTGACGCATAATGCTTTGTCGCAATCGAACGCAGCACCAAACTATTTTGAATTTCGCCCTTGGCCGTCGCAGCAAGGCCACCACGGATGTTTTCACGAAGGTCTCCGCCACGCTACCTCATCCCAGAATTTCCAAATCACGACGGATGGTTTCGCTCCTTACGTGAAAGCCATCTGTGACACGCTCAGATACCGCGTAGACTTCGCGCAGCTCATCAAGGTATGTCGTTCCTCCACCGAAGGCGAAGGCCGCTACAGCCCCGCTGAGGTCGCTTCCACGGAGGTGGTCCCAGTTCTCGGTAACCCTGATCCTGCTCGAATCTGCACCAGTATCGTTGAGCGCCAGAACCTCACGATCAGATTGCAGATGCGCCGATTGACACGGTTGACGGATGGATTCTCAAAGAGGTGGGAGGACTTGTGGCCGCGTACTGTCTGCACTTCGCCTACTACAACTTCGCCGGATTCACCGCACGTTGCGCGTTACACCCGCAATGGAAGCGGGCATCGCGAATCACGTGTGGGAAATTAGCGAACTGCCGACGCGGGATACGCTGATCCTGTGGGGAAGACGGAGCAATAAAACACAGTTACTGCACTACCGCGACTTTGCTGTCCACTCGTACTACTTTGCTTCCTTCACTTGGCAACGTCTCATATGTCCCGGATACCGTTATGAAGTCTTTCTCAGCATCTCCATCGGCCGTAAGCCTAAAAAATAACATCGTGTGTCCACTGACCCTGCGGCATGTCAATTTCCATTGCACGGAGCCGTACAGTTTGAAATATTCATCTACGTACTCCTTAGCATCGAGCGTTAGATGGCTGCCGTCAGGCCCTTTCAATGGCACCCGGTAATGCGAGAAATTGTTGATGGGCTCATATGAGCAATCATTTCCAGCCATAGAGATCATCTGGGAGATTTTTCTTATGCGTTTCTTTGACGCTCTACTTATCGTCAGGTCCAAGTTCTGAATGGCATCGCCCGGTGGATTTTTCATATCCAAATCGATTTCACTATAGGGCGCATTGGTGCTCCATGCTCCAGACATATGCGCCTCCATCGTTAAAACTGATTTCTCTCTAGCCAAGTTTCTCCACGCAATGAATCCCAACGCCAGTGTGCAGCAACCTACAAACAATCTCCGCCGAGCGGGTTTTCCTTGATGGTGATACGCCAAAAAAACACACGCGAACCAAGAACCCACTAGCGTGGGTATAAAGACCCATGGATCTAATGGCCGAATCGAAGCAACAGCAAGACAGGCAGCTAGCACTGCACTCCCAATTTCTTTCTTGCTGAACTTAATTGGCCGCATCTTGTACAGCCTAGCATTGAGCCAAGCGAGCAGCCTGTTACATCAAATCCAGCCCGAGCAGACTGCGTGCCTTCAACGCACCTTTCAGATACTACCCATCACGTCGTCAACTCCCACCCGATATCGCTTGTGCTACCGTAATCGCGGAGGAGCACATGCCACTACCATCGGACGATAAGATCATCCAACTCGCCAACGATTTACTTGCTCAAATGGAAGTTATCTTCGGCCTCCACCCCGGCTTCCGCCCGGTCCATTCGAAAGGTATCATGCTGAGTGGGACCTTCACTCCCTCACCCGAGGCTCCCTCACTTACTCGCGCACCGCACCTCACGCGCCAATCTACTCCTGTGACCCTGAGATTGTCCGACGGAACGGGTCTCCCGTTGATTCCCGACAACGATCCCAACGCGAATCCTCGCGGGCTCGCGATCCGTTTCCACCTGGCCGATCACATTCACACCGACATTGTGAGCCATTCGACGGATGGCTTCCCCACGAGAACCGGCCAGGAATTCCTCGATTTGCTCCGAGCCTTGGCGAGCGGCGATCCGTCGTCGTTTCTGGCCACACACCCGGCCGCGCTTGCCTTCGTACAAACACCAAAGCCAAGTCCTACAAGCTTCGCAAAGGAAGCTTATTTCGGCGTGACCGCCTTCCGATTTACCAACCAGCAAGGCTTAGCACGGCACGGCCGGTATCGCATTTTGCCTGACGCAGGCATCGAGCATCTCGATGATGCGAGCGCAAAGTCCAAGTCCGAGAACTACCTGTTTGACGAATTAACACAGCGCATCGCGGCCGGCTCGATTCGATTCAAGATCCACGTACAGATCGCAAGTGACGGCGACAT
>Ga0187859_10003042_pt1 | contig 10329 bp, 10 predicted proteins | sample June2016WEW_10_1_2_FD_133019 | JGI IMG/M metagenome (GOLD analysis project Ga0187859, IMG submission 133019) | Peatland microbial communities from SPRUCE experiment site at the Marcell Experimental Forest, Minnesota, USA - June2016WEW_10_10 | ecosystem: Environmental > Terrestrial > Soil >... | reverse complement strand
CTCGGATCGCGGCGTCGACTGGTTTGGCGGCGGTGTCGAGCTGATCCGCAGTCATGCCCGTAATGTATTGGGCGAGGAGCGGCTCGATGGACTCCTCGGGGACGCAGCCACGGTTGCGTTCGATGTTCTGAATCTGCTCCAGTTGGCTGATGCGTTGCTGATTGAGCATGAAGCCAAGCGAGGCCTGGTTCGAGCCGGGGAAAAAAGATGCTAGAAACGTGGTCCACGCGTCGCGCATGGCAATCCATGCTTTTTCTTCGGCGCGCAGTTTCTCCACGCTCACAGGGGCGTCAGGCGGATCGCCGGGGATGGATTTCGTAAGACATGGTGAAGAGACTACGGAGCGAAAGACCAGATTGAGGCGCAGATCTGCGCCCTGAAACTGATTTTGCGGAAACCCGGGGTTGTGCTGCCGCATGTTCAGATCATTGGCCAACAACTGTTCGGTCATGCGCACGAAATCCTGGTTACGGTCGCCGGGTTCGGAGTTGGCGTGGGCTTTGGCGTAGTCGCTGATGGCCGCGTCGACCGGCTTGAGGGCGGCATCGAGCTGATCGGCGGACATTCCCGTGACATACCGGACCAGCATGGGCTCGATGGATTCCACGGGGACGCAGCCACGGTTACGCTCGACGTTCTGGAGGCGGCGCAACTCGGAGTCGCGCTGGTTGGTGAGCATCCAGCTGAAGCTGGCGGGGTCGCTCTTGGGGAAGAGCTTTGCCAGAAACGCATTCCAGGTGTCGCGCAGCGCGAGCCATGCCTTTTGTTCGGCGCGGAATGTCTCGGCGTTGATCGGCGCCGAAGGCGGGTCGCCAGGCTGCGGCTTGTCGATGCAGGGCGACTCGGCAACCTCGCGAAAAGCCTCGTTCAGGCGCAGGTTGGCTTCCTGAAATTGCATGTTCTGCGGGAAATTACCCTGCTGCAACTGGCGCAGGTCAGAGGAGAGTTGCGTGCGCAGCTGGCCGGCAAACGCCTGGCTGTCGTCCTTGGGCGCGGAGGCCGCATGCGCCTTGGTCAATGCGCCGATGGCGGCTTCGACGGGCTTGAGCGCGGTGGTCAGCTCATCCGGCGACATTCCGGGGACGTTCTTTTCAATGAGCGGCTCGAGTTCGGTTGGATAGCGAGGTTGGCTGATGCCGCGGCCCGAGACAAGGCGATAACCGTCGGGCGTGGAGAACCACTCGGGACCCGGATCGCCCAGCTTGAGGTCTGTGACTTCGAGCTTCTGCGTGCCATTGCGCGGGTCGAGACGGGTGACGGAAAGATTGAACTGGAGTTGGGGCGAGTACCAGATCTCCTTTGTAACGACGACGGGCTTGTCGTTGCCGAAGGCGCCGGGATTGAAGGTGCGCGATTCGCGCATGCCGATCACTTCAAGGCCGTCGATGGTTTTCTTTCCGAGGTCTTCGCGGGTGAGGACGGACTTGCCGTCGCTCGATGGGCCCACGGGCTCGTCGACGGGATGCTGCGTGGGGTCGAAGGTCATTTGGCGACAAACGCGCTGCTCGGGGTAGCAGTTTGTGATCAGCGAGGTTTTGGGATCGTAGACGATGGTGCGGATGAGGGGCGGTTCGAGGTCGGAATCGGCGGGGATCAGATCGCGGGATTCCCGGTGCGTGCGCCCCGTGCTGTCCCGCGCGACGAGCGTGTAGTATTTCTGATCGACCACGGTGCCATCTGGCAGTTGGCGGTGAATCTAGACCGCGACTTTGGCGTGAAAGGGCTGGCCCGGCACGAGTGGAATGAAGAGGCCTTGAACATGGTCCGACATGCCGTTGTCGGGATCGGGCGCCGGATTGATGACGGTGGCAAGGGTTGACCCGGAGCTGGCTTGCCCGAAGCCGGATGACCCGGAACTGGATTGTGCGAAAGTGGGGTCAGAAGTCTGGGCGGAAAGCGCGGCGGCGGAAACCAGGCAAGAAACGAGCAGGGCAAGACGCAAGAATGCAGGACGCATGGAAGTACTCCGCAAGTTGCGATAGCAGTATACAAATATTAGACGACGTATTCTTAATTCGTTGTGTTCCTGTAGGCTTGCTTGTTGAAGATTTCAGAGAACATTTCGCTCGCGGCATACACGACCCTCGGCATCGGCGGGCCGGCGCGGTGGTTTGTGGAGGCAGCGAGCGAGGCCGAGATTGTGGAGGCGTGTGATTGGGCTCACGGGAAAGGAGCGCCGCTGTTTGTGCTGGGCGACGGAAGCAACGTGCTCATCGCCGATGAGGGATTTCCGGGGCTGGTGCTGCACATTGGGCTAAAGGGCATCGAGCGGGATGGCGAGCTGTTTCGCGTTAGCGCGGGCGAAGACTGGGATGAATTTGTCGGGCGCGCCGTTGGGTCGGAATGCGCGGGGATCGAGTGCCTGGCGGGGATTCCCGGAACCGTGGGTGGAACACCAGTGCAGAACGTGGGCGCGTATGGGCAGGAAGTTGCGTCGGTCATCGAGCGCGTGCGGGCGATTGATTTAGGTGAGCGCGCGTTCGTGGAGTTCTCGAATGTGGAGTGCGTGTTTGCGTATCGGCGCAGTCGATTCAACTCGAGCGATCGCGGGCGGTTCATCGTGACGCGGGTTGACTACCGGCTGCGGCAGGATGGCGCGCCACAGATTGCGTACCAGGATCTGAGGGATCGCTTTGCGGGCTGGGAAACGGCGCCCACGCTGGCCGAAACGGCGGATGCGGTGCGGAGCATCCGACGGAGCAAGGGAATGTTGCTGGTCGACGGCGATCCGGACTGCCGGAGTGCGGGAAGTTTTTTCAAGAATCCCGCGGTCACCGAAGAAGTGGCGGAGCGCGTGCGGAGATTCGCGGAGAGCAAAGGAATTCCAGTCAGGGTTTTTCCCGCGGACGATGGGCAAGTGAAGATTCCCGCGGCGTGGTTGATTGAGCAGGCGGGATTCGCGAAGGGGTATACGATGGGCGCGGCGGGGATTTCGTCGCGTCACACGCTGGCGCTGGTCAATTTTGGCGGCGCGACGGCCAAAGAGATTCTGGCGCTGGCGGAGAAGATTCGAGCGGCGGTTAAAGCGCGGTTCGGGATCCGGCTGGAGATGGAGCCGGAGATGGTCGGGTTCTAGAATCGAACTCATAAACCATCGTTGCCAACTCGCTGGAATCCGAGAGCCCGCCTTGTTGTTGTGTCCCATTCTTGCTCTTGATGCAACCGAATCACGGATGAAACAGGCCGAAGCCCAAGTCTATTGTTAGAATGATTGGGTTTCCTCAACCAGGTTTCAGGACTGTGCTGGTGTGAACTTGAAGTTTCCCTCCGCGCTGCGGTTTTTTCGGGTGCAAGGCACTTACCTCGCCATTTCCGCAATCCTCGTCGCCGTTTTCTGGGCGATGGGAGAGCAGGTCAATCCGATTCCGGTGGTCGTGTACACACTTTGCACAGGGAACCTCCTTTCAATTGCCATCGCTCGGGTGGAATTCCTCTTTTCGGGAAGGCCGTTTCCCTTCAACTGGATCTTCTTTCTGGCTGTCCTCGCGGTACTCACGATCCCCGTCTACCTGGTTTCGACCACGGTTGTGTGGTTGATCCTTCGGCCAGGCTCGCTGACGCTTTCCAACCTGATTGAAACGGCGTGGAAGTTTCCATTTGTCGCAACATTCATCTTCGGTTTTGTCTCGTTTTTGCACCAAACAACGAAGAATCGGCTGGAAAAGCGCAACCAGGAGCTTGAGCAATCGGTAAAGCAGGGAGCCGCGCAACTGGAAAAGCAGGAAGAGGAGATGCAGCGCGCGAGCGAGATTCAGAGGTCACTGCTGCCCAAGGAGATTCCGCAACTGGCGGGATTCGAAGTGGCGGGAGCTTGGCGGCCGGCGCGCGCGGTGAGCGGGGATTATTACGACGTGTTCAAACTGGACGGGGGCAGGCTTGGTCTTTGCATTGCGGACGTGGTGGGGAAGGGCGTTTCGGCCGCGCTGATGATGGCCAATGTGCAGGCGGCTGTGCGCGCCTATGCGGGCAGCGCTGAGAGTCCAGCGCAGTTGTGCACCAAGGTGAACAGCCTGCTCTGCGAGAATCTTGCGACGGGAAAGTTCGTGACGTTCCTTTATGGCGTGCTGGACAGCGAGACGCGGACGCTCGACTACTGCAATGCCGGCCAGGTTTACCCGATCCTCATCTCGCAGGGGAATGTCCGCGCGTTGAACCATGGCGGCGCGGTGCTGGGCGTGCTTCCCAAGTGGGAGTACGAGAACGCGAAGATTGAGTTTCGCGCGGGCGACCGGCTGTTGCTCGTGACCGATGGCATCACCGAAGCAAGCGGCGCGGACGATGTGGAGTTCGGCGAAGAGAAGCTGGCCGAGGCTGCGCTCCAGGTCAGCAAGCGCACAGCGGCGGAGATGTGCGACGCGCTGCTCAGCGAAGTTGCCGCGTTCTGCGATTCGCATTTTCGAGATGACGACACGCTGCTGGTGATCGCGGCAAAGTAAGAAGGGGCGCGCTCAGCCACGCGGGGCTTGCAGGCGGCTGAGGAGACGTTCGCGCTCCGAAGCGAGAACCTGCGTAGCAGGGCCGAGGGCGGTGAGGCGGCCGTCGCGGAGCAGCAGGACTTCGGCAGAAGTGGCGAGTGCGTCGGTTGCGTCGTGGGTGGCCACGACGGTTTGCACTTTGCGGTCGCGCAGCCAAGTTTGCAGCCGGACGAGCAGTGCGTCGCTGGCGACGCCGTCGAGTGCGGAAAAAGGCTCATCGAGAAGAAGCAGACGTGGACCGGGCGCGAGGGCCCGGGCCAGGGCGATGCGTTGCGCCTGGCCGCCGGAGAGATCGTGCGGGCGGCGGGTAGCGAGCTCGGCTGCGCCAACCAGGTCCAGCATTTCATCGACGCGACGCGCGCGGGCGGCGCGATCGAGACTGCGCAGGCCGTAGGCGACGTTGGCGGCGGCGTTGAGGTGAGGGAAGAGCGCGGGCTGCTGCGAGACGAGCGAAGTTTGGCGATGGCCGGGCGGGGTGCGAAGTCCTATGGCGGTTTCGGTGAGCGCGCGGCCGTCGAGGGCGACGCGGCCGTGGATCGGATGATCGAGACCGGCCAGCAAGCGAAGCAGTGTGCTCTTGCCAGCGCCGGAAGGGCCGAAGATGACCGTCCAATCGGAGGCAAAGGTGCATTCCACATGAAGGTGGAAGCTGCCGCAGCGCGAGTCGAGCGAGAATCTAAGCACTCCTCGCCCTCCCGCGTTTCTGGCTAGTGGCATAGACGGCAACGAGCGCCAGGGCACTGAGGCCTAGGAGCAAAAGAGCTGTGTGGCCGGCGGCTGCGTAGTCGAAATTCTCCACCTGATCGTAAAGAACGATGGAGAGCGTGCGCGTGGCGCCGGGAATGTCGCCGCCGAGCATGAGGACGACGCCGAACTCGCCGATGGTGTGAAGAAAACTGAGAACCACAGCGGCGAGAAGCGAGCGGCGCGCAAGAGGAATGAGAATGCTGGAGACGAGGCGCACGGGGCCTGCGCCGAGAAGGCGCGCAGCGTCGACGAGAGCCGCGTCGACTGAAGCGAAGCCGGCAACGAGAGGCTGCACGGCGAAGGGAAGGCTGTAGATGACGGAGCCGAAGACGAGGCCATCGAAGGAGAATGCGAGAGGATGGCCGAGCAATGCTGCGATGCCGCGGCCAACGGCGGTTCGGGGCCCAAGAAGGACAAGCAGAAAGAAGCCGAGGACTGTCGGCGGCAGAACCATGGGCAGGGTGGCGAGAGCTTCAACAGCGGCGAGCCAGCGGCCGCGGCCGAGCACGATGAGCGCTGAGAGGGGCACGGCGATGGCGAGGAGAATCGCGGTGGTTACGGTGGCGAGACGAAGCGAGAGGGCGAATGCTTGCCAGTCCATTGAGATTACTTCACCGGCGTGAGGCCGGATTTTGCGAGTTCAGCCTGAACCGCAGGCGAGAGCAGAAAGTCGAGCAGCTTGTGCGCGGCGTCGCGCTGTTTGGTGTTGCTGACGATGACAGCGCCCTGTTCGATGGGAGGATAGAGGTCGCGAGGAATGATGAAGTAGGAGCCGTCAGCCGAGAGGCGCGGCGTGAGCGCCGAAGTGAGCGAAATGAGGCCGGCGTCGGCGTTGGCGGAGTCGACAAACTGCGCGGCCTGGGCGATGTTTTCGGCAATCACGAGGCGTGGCTTGAGGGCATCGTGAAGTTTTAGGCTTTGGAGCGCGGCGACGGCGGCGCGGCCGTAGGGTGCGCGGTCGGGATTGGCGATGGCGAGGCGCTTCAGGGCGGGCGAGCGGAGAAGATCGAGCGAGGGCGAAGGAAGTTGTGAATCTTTCCGCTCCCACAGGACGAGCGTTCCTTTGGCGTAGGTGATGGGAGTGGAGGAATCGGAGGAGCCGGCGGCGTCGGCGAGGCCGGCGTCGATGAGGCGCTTGGGAAAACTGAGGTCGGCGGAGAGAAAGACGTCAAAGGGAGCGCCGTTTTCGATCTGCATGGTGAGCGTGGCAGAGGCCTGGTAGGTGGCTTCCGCGTGAATGCCGGTATTTTTCTCGAATTGGACGAGGATCGGAGGAAGAACGGGTTCCAGATCTGCCGCCGCGGCCACGCGGAGAGGCGCCTGCGCGCCGAGCGGCGCGACGAACAGGAACGCGGAAAGAGCGGCGAGAAATTGCTTCGACATCGGCGCGATTGGCCTTCCATCCACAGCGGAAATCGCCGTACACCTGCTAGGCTAACACCTAGATATGAACGACAATCTGCATCAGTTACGCTGTTTTGGATGCGGAAGCCGGATCGCGGGCAAGGAGGCGCAGCCGGACTTCCGCTGTGCGAATTGCGGGGACCTGTTTGAGGTGGAGTATCCCGGCTGGAACCAGCGCGGGGGAAACGACCGGCCCAATCCGGGAGCGCTGAAGTGGTTGTGGCGGGAGCGGCGCTGCTCAGGCGAGGCGCTGGATCAGTCGGGCGTGTGGCGATTCCGCGAGCTGCTGCCGATTTTGGACAGCTTTGGAAATGCAGTGTCGCTTCGCGAAGGGAATGCGCCGCTGTATCATTTGCCGCGCGCGGCCAAGGCTTTGGGAGTCGATCAGCTCTTCGCCAAGCACCAGGGGATGAATCCGACAGGCTCGTTTAAAGACACAGGCATGACGGCGGCGCTGAGCGTGGCGCGCGAGCGGGAATTTACGTGGGTCGCATGCGCGTCAACGGGGAACACCTCGGCTTCGATGGCGGCCTATGCGGCCCGCGCAGGAATGCGCAGCCTGGTTTTGATTCCCGAGGGAAAAATCGCGTGGGGCAAGCTGTCGCAGGCGATGGATTACGGCGCGGTCACTTGCCAGGTGCGGGCCGATTTCGACGGCTGCCTGCGCCTGCTTACGCAGATTGTGATGAAGGCGCCGATCTATCTGCTGAATTCAGTGAACCCGTACCGGCTTGAGGGGCAGAAGACGCCGGCCATCGAGATTGCGGAAGCAATGGACTGGAATGTGCCCGACCACTTGATCGTTCCCGGAGGCAATTTGGGAAACAGCTCGGCGCTGGGGAAGGGATTCCGCGAGATGCGTGAGCTGGGATTAGTGGCGCGGATGCCGAAGATCAGCGTGATTCAGGCCGCGGGAGCGAATCCGCTGGTGCGAAGTTTGAACAAGAACCACGGAGCGGTGCTGGAGCCGATGCAAGCGCAAACGCGTGCGACGGCCATTCGCATTGGGAATCCGGCATCGTGGCGCAAGTCGGCGCGCGTGATTCAAGAGAGCGGCGGGTGGTGCCTCGACGTGAGCGAGGCGGAGATTGCGATTGCCAAAGCGGAAATCGGCGCCGAAGGGCTGGGCTGCGAGCCGGCTTCAGCGGTGACGCTGGCCGGGCTCAAGAAGCTGCGCGCGCAAGGCGTCGTCCGCTCGGGTGAGACCGTAGTGCTGGTGCTGACCGGCCATACGCTGAAGGACGCGGACTACACGATCGACTTTCATCGTGGAACACTTTTGACCGACGAGGAGAAGCTGGGATCCGAGGCGGCGATTGAGGCGCTGAGGCGCGATGCGATTACGGTGGATGCAACGCCGGAGGCGGTGCTGGCGGCAATCGAGGGCGAAGTGGGATGAGCGGCCATATGATCGATCCAGAAGAGTCCGGTGCCGCACCTCATGGACGAACACCTTTCCATGGCCCCCTCGGCGCTTTTCGACTCCGCTTGCCTGCGACTTCGGCGAATCTTGGACCGGGGTTTGACGCAGTTGCCGTGGCCCTGGATTTTTTTCTCGAGATTGAGGCTGTGCCAGCGCAGGAGTTCCAAGTCACAGCCAGCGGGCGCAATGCTGACCGCTGCGGGCGACTTGAAGACAATTTGATTGTCGCAACCTACAAACAAATCCTGAACGACAACAGGCGGGCAATCGTTCCGCTGGCGATCCGAATGGTCAACGGGATTCCGCTGGGGATGGGATGCGGGTCGTCGGCGGCAGCGCGACTGGCGGCGATCGCACTGGCGGTGCACTTTGGGAAACTCGGCTGGGATACTGAGCGAGTCCTCGAAGAGGCGTACAAGCTCGAAGGGCATCCAGACAATGTGGCGGCGTGCTGGCTGGGTGGATTTGTTACGGCAGTTTGCGAAGGACCGAAAGTGCGCGTGGCGCGAACCGATCCGCCAGAGGAGTGGCGGGCGATCGTCGCGCTGCCAGACGAGCCGCTTTCCACCAGTAAAGCGCGCGCAGTATTGCCGGCCAGTTATCCGCTTGAAGATGTGGTCGCGAATTTGCAATCGGTAGCTGTGCTCGCACTTGCGTTCGCGCAGGGCCGAACGGATCTCCTGCGGCTGGCGATGCGGGATCGGATTCATCAGCCTTATCGCGCGCCGATCACTCCGTTGCTGCCGATTCTGCTGCCGCAGGTGGGATCGCACGGAATTCTTGGCATCGCGCTGAGCGGAGCGGGGCCGGCAGTTCTGGTGATTGTCGACCGGGAAGAGAGCTTGGCGGGTGCTGCGAAGGCACTGCAAAAAGCAGCGGAAAGCCGGACCGGATTGGAGCTGCACATGTGCGGGTTTTCGCGTGTCGGAGCCTGCCAAGCTGTTGAAAAATAAGCGAGTCTGTGGAAATGTAGTCCACTTCAACACCCAACCGCATGAGTTATGAGTAAGTTACGGTCGTTGCCTAGGTGAATAGTCACCAAAAATTTGATTACTGCGACTATTACTCAAGTTTGCTTGCTATTTATCGATTAAACACCTTACATTCGCAGCGTGAGCAGTTCTGGGGGAGGGCTGCTCTAGCGCCTGTGATCCTTATCGGATCCGGGCGCTTTTCTTTGCGCGCTAAAACGTTTCCGCAGAGCAAAAGAGTGGTGGAAGCGGCCAAGAGTTCGCCCGAGCTTGCGGCCAAACTAGTCGATGAAAAATCGAGAGATTTGGTTGCGCACGACGTTCCGCAACAGCGCCGAGGTCTGCGACTTTGCGCGCGTTCCCGCATCAGATGGATATACGGTTTCCTGTACAATGAACGGGTGCGGGTCCGCAAGGAGGATCATGGCTGGATTGGGTGTTTTGGAAGTGAACGATGCAAACTTTGACCAGGAAGTGCTGAAAAGCGAGCAGCCGGTTCTGGTGGATTTTTGGGCCGTTTGGTGTGGGCCGTGCAAGGCAATTGCACCGATTGTGGACGGCGTGGCCGCGACGTACGCGGGCAAGTTGAAGGTGGCCAAGGTGAACGTGGATCAGAACGGCGCGACACCTTCGCGCTACGGGATTCGCGGGATTCCGGCGTTGCTGTTCTTCAAGGGCGGCAAAGTTGCGGATCAGATTGTAGGCTATGTTCCGCAGGATGTGATTGAAGAGAAGATCAAGAAGCTGATCGCGTAAGCGAATTGAGCGAGCGAGGAGAGAGCCCGGACCGGTGCCGGGCTTTCGTGCGTTTGGATGGTTTCAGGCCCCGCGGCCGCGGAACTGGATGATGCGCCGGCGGTCGCGTTTGGAGGGCCGCCGCTCGGGAACGCGGACGTACTGCTCAAGGGCCTTACGCTCCTCGGCGAGGTGGAGACGTGCTTCGCGACTGGCGTCGGATTCGCGATAAAGCGTTTGAGCGACGGCGGCGGGCCCGCGCATCGCGCTGACGAGCAGGACTTCGACCTCAAAGATGCCACGCTCGTTCTCGATGCGCAGCTTGTCTCTGGCGCGAACCTCGCGGGCGGGCTTCGAGCGAATGCCGTTCGATTGAATGCGGCCGATATCGCAGGCGCGCGAGGCCATGGCGCGCGTTTTGAAGAAGCGCGCAGCCCAAAGCCATTTGTCGATGCGCACGGAGTTCATCGTGAATTGCGGAATCGCGTAGAACAAAATGTATCAGGATCTTTGTGCGATCTTCCAGAGATAAAGATGGCTGGAGTCACTCGATGTGGCCACAGCCAGTCCCTTT
>Ga0187859_10003036_pt1 | contig 10338 bp, 10 predicted proteins | sample June2016WEW_10_1_2_FD_133019 | JGI IMG/M metagenome (GOLD analysis project Ga0187859, IMG submission 133019) | Peatland microbial communities from SPRUCE experiment site at the Marcell Experimental Forest, Minnesota, USA - June2016WEW_10_10 | ecosystem: Environmental > Terrestrial > Soil >... | reverse complement strand
GCGCTCGTCGCTGGAGAGCGCCAGCGGCTCGCACTCCTCGCGCGCCCACTGCAGGCGGCCCAGCTCGGACAGGCGGCGCTCCAGCTCGGCGGCCAGCTCCAGCAGGTGGACCACGTCCTCGCGCGCATATGCCAGCTGCTCGGGGGACAGCGGACGCGCATCCCAGCGGGTGAAGCTTGCGGTCTTGGCCACGCGCAAGCCCAGTACCTCAGACAGCAGCGAGTCATACGAGGACTGGGCTCCCAGCCCGGCGAAGCCGGCGGCCACTTGCGTGTCGAACACGTTGCGCACCTCGGTCTGCAGGCAGCGACGCACCAGCGCTACGTCCTGGCGGCCGGCATGCACGACGATCTCGATCGCGGGATCGGCGAGCACAGCCGCAAGCGCGGACCCGTCGAACTCCTCGGCGAGCGGGTCGAGCACCATGATGCGCTCGTCCGCGCCATCGCCCTCGGGGATCGCGAGCTGCACGAGGCACAGCAGCGTGCGGTAGCGGCCCTCGCCCATGAACTCGGTGTCGAGCGCCAGCTGGCCCGCGGCGCGGGCGCCATCGGCCAGCGCTCGCAGCCGCTCGCGCTCGGCGCCCGCGCTCATGGCTTCGCGCCCGGCAGTAGATACAGCAAGCCGCTCCGTGGCAGGCCCGCCTTGATCGAGATGTCCTTCCCGTGCGCGCGCACCCACTTGACCGGCGCCGCGCAGGCGGGATTCACGGACGGGGCTTCGTCGGTGCAGAACGTGTTCAGGAAGGCATAGCGCACCTGTCCCGCGGCGATCAGGCGCTGCAGCCTGGCGACCGGGGTGAACACGCGTGCATCGTAGGTGCTCAGCACGAGCACCGGACGCCCGTCCTGCACGATCAGCGAGCCGATCGCCGTGGCCGACTCGGCCGCCACCTCGTACCGCGCGCCGTCCTGGTGGGCGAGCAGGTAGGCGCTCAGCGGGCGCTGCTGGTCGCCGGGGAGTTGGCCAACGAGGCCCGCGTCGCTGACGCGATCGGCGATCGCTGTGAGGTCGGCCTTCAACGGGATCGCCAGCACGGCCACCAGCGCAAGCGCGATCACTCCCGCGGGGGCCATCAGCGAGCGCACGCGCGCCGGCAGCGTCGGTATGCGCGCGAGCATCGCAAGCGCAGCCGCGCCGAGCGCTGCGACGAGCGCGATCCACCACGCCGCGGGTGTCCCGTAGAGCAGACGCTCGCTGTAGAAGACAGCGATCGCAAGCGTCGCCACGAGCAGCGCCAGGCGCACGTAGGAGGAGCGGCTGTCCGGTTGCGAGCCGGGCGAGCTGATGGCGGCGCCCGAGGTCGAGGCCGCCCATCCGAGACCGATGCCGAGCATCGCCGCGACCGCGGGTGTGAAGCCTTCGACATAGCGCGGGTGCAGCCGGATCATGTGACTGAACAGCACTATCCCTGCGAGCATCCACAGCCCCAGTCCTCCGGCCGCAGCCCAGCGCATGCGCCGCTCGGGGCCCGCGCCGCGCAGTCCCCAGATCAACGCCGGAATCCCGAGCAGCAAGGCGACCAAGAGCTCCAGCCCGAGGCGCTCACCGGACAGCGGCCCCACCCGTGCCAGCAGGCGCGTGGGGGAAGGCGCGACGATCGGGATGTGATCGCGCTCTGACTGCGTGGCGACCGGATAGTGCTTGTTGGCTTCGAACACGGCGGCTCCCGGTTCAACGGATTTCCCGCCGAGGCGGTCGGTCCCGTTGAAGACAAACGCCGCGTTCCAGGCGCTGCCGTTGGTGGAGCCGATCGCGTACGGGCGCTCGTGCGCCGGGAACAGCAGCGTGGCGCCGAGCCACGCGAGCGCCACAACGACGTACACGACCGCCGCCGTCGACAGCCCCAGCAAGCGCCGCACGCGCGACCCGGGCATCCCGAGGTACGCGAACAGCGCCAGCCCCGGCAGTGCCACGAGCGACTCGAGCAGCTTGACGTCGAACGCCACCCCGAGCGCCGCCGCGCCGGCGAGCAGCCACGCTCGGCGCCCCGTCTCGACCGCGCGGATCACCGCCAGCCGCCAGCACGAGCACGAGCATCATGACCGCGTCCATCGTGTCGCTGCGAGCGGTGATCACCTCGATCGGCAGCACCGCCATCGCCACGGCGGCGGCGATCCCCGCAGGTGCGCTCCACATCCGGCGCACAGCCACGTACAACAGCGGCACCGAGGCGGTCCCGGCGAGCGCCTCGGGCAGCTTCAGCGTGGTGGAGCTGAAGCCGAGCAGCTTCACGCTGATCACCTGCAGCCACAGGTCGACCGGCGGCTTGTCGATCGAGACGCTGCCGCCGGGCTCGAACGCGCCGAAGAAGAAGTTGTGCCAGGACATGCCCATGCTGCGCACCGCCGCGTCGTAGAACGGGTCGGGTGGAACCTGGTCGATATGCAGCAGACGCAGCACCGCCGCGCCGAGCGTGATCGCGCCCACGAGCGCCCACTCCGCCGTGCGTCCCTGAATTCTCACGCGCGGAACGCTAGTCTCATCGGCTCGTGGCAAGCGACAGCAGCGACAGCGAGGATCTGGCACCGGCGTCCCATGGGCCGCGGGAGTGTATGGCCTGTCGCGGTAGCGGTCAGGTGATCTCGAACCTCGGCGGCACGCCGAGCACGCTCGCCTGCCCGTGGTGCGGCGGCAGCGGAGAGCGCGTGCAGGGCATCGACGCGCAGGCGCGGTGGCTGGCCCAGGACGGCGAGGACGCCGCCGCCAGCCCGGCCGAGCCGGCTGCCTGAACGACGCGAGCGTCACAGCTGTGGCGGGTCGTTCGCGCGGCCATGCTGCGCGCCCCGTCATCCGTCCAAGCCGACGTGCAGCTGTAAAGGTCGCCGGCACGCGGGTCGATCCAGCCGCTAACAGAGCCAGTGCCGAGGTGTCAAGGCAAGCATCGAACCAGGTGCGTAGCAATGCCGGCGGCCCTCAACGAGGGGGACGTATCGCCGCTTGAGGCGATTACCGCGGGCTGGCGCCCAAAACCGGATCCTAGGAGGATTCATGTTGAACTCACTACGCCAGCGCACGGGAGATGAGGGTGGTTTCACCCTTATCGAACTTCTGGTCGTGATCCTGATTATCGGCATCCTCGCCGCGATCGCAATCCCCGCGTTCCTGAGCCAGAAGGCCAAGGCCTACGACTCGTCGGCGAAGACCGTGGCGCAGACAGCGCAGACGGCGATGGAGACCTTCGCGACCGAAAACGCCGGTGAATACAAAGGCGCGACAGCTACGGTGCTGGCCGGGATCGAGCCGTCGCTGAACATCAAAAACACCAACGAAGCCGAGCTGATCGAAACCACGCAGACCGCCCCAACGATCAGTGGTGGCACGATCACCGCGGGCGGGGCTACTCCTACCGCAAGCGAATACACGGTCACGGTCAAAGCCAACAACACCGGCGACGAGTACTCGGTCACGAGGAAAACGAACGGTGAAGTGGAACACACCTGTGTCAGCCCCACCAAAACCGGCTGCCCTGGTCACAAAGAAAGCTCGAGCAGCTGGTAGCAGCGCGATCTTGAGCTGACGCTCGGATCACATCAAGCACTCATACGGGAGGCGGCCATCGGGCCGCCTCCCGCCGTTAACAGCTCAAGCACCACGCCGCGCCAGCCGATCACCATCAGATGGAGGCAACCTTCGCCGGAGTGCTCGGTGCGGTCTTCGGCTCGTTCTTGAATGTGGTCGTTCATCGCCTGCCACGCCACGAGTCGCTCGCGACTCCCGCGTCGCACTGCCCCAAGTGCGGAACGCCGGTCAAGCCCTACGACAACATCCCGATCCTCTCCTGGCTCCTGCTACGCGGCCATTGCCGCAGCTGCGGAGCCCCGATATCCGCTCGCTACCCGCTCGTCGAGGCGCTCACCGCCGCGCTTTGCGCTGGCGCGGTGCTGACTTACAGCTCGGCTGCCGCGATCGCGCTGAGCGTGACGCTGATCCTGGTCATCGTCCCCGCGGCGCTGATCGACCTCGAGCACCGGATCATTCCCAACCAGATCACCGCCCTCGGCGCGGTGCTCGCGCTCGCGATCGGGCTCGCGCTCGATCCCGCGGGTGAGCCCGAACGCCTGATCGCCGCCGCCGGCGCCGGCGGCTTCCTGCTGATCGCCGCGCTCGCCTACCCGGGCGGCATGGGCATGGGCGACGTCAAGCTCGCCGGGATGATGGGGCTGTTCCTCGGTGCGGCCGTCGCGCCGGCGCTGCTGATCGCGCTGCTCGCCGGGGTCGCGCTGGGAGTGGTCGTGATCGCGCGCAAGGGCGCACAGGCTGGACGCAAGACCGCGGTGCCGTTCGGCCCGTTCCTCGCGCTCGGGGCGCTGCTGGCCGTTTTCCTCGGCAACCAGATGGTGGCTGTCTACGTCAACCACTTCCTCAACTAAAGCGCCACGGACCTCGCGCCGATACCCCACGTGCGGGTGATCCATCGACCGTCTGAAGCGCTCTATTCGAGATGCAACTCCCCTCACGAATCCCCTCACTGAACATGACGCGCCCGCTGAAGCTCGGCCGGCGCTCCGACGCCAGCCTCATCGGCCTGGACATCCAGCCGGGCTTCGTGGCGGCCGTACAGGCGCGCGTCAACGGTTCGATCATCGCTGAGCGAGCCGCCTGCATGGCGCTTCCGGCGGACTCTGTGCGCGACGGCGAAGTGATGGACGAGGACGCCGTCAGCGACGCCCTGCGCGAGCTGTTCGGCGGGAGTGGGTTGAGCAAGCGCGTGCGCCTCGGCGTGGCCAACCAGCGCACGGTGCTGCGCACGCTCGAGCTGCCTCCGGTCACCGACGCAAAGGAACTCGCCGCCGCAGTCAACTTCCAGGCTCAGGACCAGGTGCCGATGCCGCTCAACAACGCGTTCATGGACTTCCATGCGCTCGGCATCGTCGACACCCCCGCTGGCCCGCGTCAGCGTGTGGTGCTTGTCGCCGCGCAGCGCGACATGATCGAACGGCTGCTGGCCGCGGTGCGCCGCGCGGGCCTGACACCGGAAGGCGTCGACCTGTCGGCCTTCGCGCTGATCCGTTCGCAGCATCGTCGGGATCCTGAGCAGACCGGTCGTGTGCTCTACCTGAACGTCGATGGGCTGACCAACCTCGCGATCGCCGAGGGCACCATCTGCCGCTTTACGCGCGTCGTCGGCAGCGGCCTCGAGGGGATGGCCGGCGAGATCGCCGAGCGTCGCAGCATCGCGCTGACGGAGGCCCGCGCGCTGCTCGCAGCCGTCGACCTCAACGCCCCCGCGCCCGTCGAGCAGGCACTCGGCGCCGCGGCGGAGTCCGACGCGCAGGACCTCTCCGATGAGCAGGCGCCGGGCGGGGAGCCCTTGAGCGCCGAGGAGGCCGAGGAGAGCGAACGCGCGATGAGCTATGAGGAGCTCGCGGCCGTCGACAGCATCCCGGCGGCGCAGGCGGCGCAGTCGGACGCCGATCTGTGGGCGGTCCTCGAGAACGGCATCCGCGACATCTCCGGTGAGGTTCGCAACTCGCTCGACTTCCACCGCTCACAAGACGGTGGCGGAGAGGTCTCGCACGTCGTGATGAGCGGCGCCGCGCAGGACATCCCAGGCTTTGCCGAGGCGCTCCAGCGCTCGCTCGGCGTCGAGGTGCGTCTCGGCGAGGTGGGGGTGCTCGAGCAGAACGTCGATGAGACGCTCGCGCCGCACCGGCTCGCGATCGCTACCGGGCTCGCAACCGCTGAGGCTCCTCAATGAGAGCCGTCAACCTGATTCCCTCCGAGCAGCGCAGCGGCGCGCCGGTCGGCGCAGGTCGCTCGCAGGGCGGCGCCTACGCTGTGCTGGTCCTCATCGGGGGCCTGGCGCTGATGGCGTTCCTGTATGGACAGTCCGAGCACCAAGTCACGAGTCGTCGCGCGCAGGCAGCGTCGCTTGCCGCTGAGGCGCAGCAGGCCCAAGCGGAAGCTGAGCGGCTCGCTCCCTACACGAGCTTCATCGCGCAGCGCGAACAACGCGTACAGGCGGTGGATGCGCTCGTTGACTCACGCTTCGACTGGGCTCACGTCTTGCACGAGTTCGGTCGCGTACTCCCCTCACAGGCCTCGATCTCGTCACTGAACGGCTCGATTGGCGGCGCGAGCTCGACCGGCGCCAAAGTGGCGGCGAGCGTCGTTCCGACGTTCACGCTCACCGGATGCGCGACCAGCCAGCCGGAGGTGGCGCTGACGCTCGAGCGCCTGCAACTGATCGACGGCGTCAAGGAAGTCACGCTGCAGGGCTCGACCTCGGGCAGCGCCAGCGCTTCCTCGGGCTCTGGCGCATCCGCGGCCGGCGGTGGTGGATGCTCCGGCCGCGACGCTTCTTTCAGTGCGACTGTCGTCTTTGACGCGCTGCCGAGCTCCTCGGCGGTCGCTGCGGCGGCCAAGCCCGTGTCGGATTCGGCGAGCGTCGGCTCCGCGTCGGTTCCATCCACGCTCACGGGCGGGAGCGCCAAATGACCGGTCGTGACCGCATCGTCGTGATTGTGGTCGCGGTCGTTGCGCTGCTCGGAGCGGCGTGGGTGCTGGTCGTCTCGCCCGAGCGCCAGAAGGCGAGCCAGCTGGCCAGCCAGGTCGCCGCTGCCCAGACGCAGCTCGCGAGCGCCGAAGGCACGGTCGCGAGCGCGCGTAGTGCGCAGTCGCAGTACGCGACCGCCTATGCCTCACTCGTGAGCCTCGGCAAAGCGGTGCCGCCGAGCGACGAAGTGCCGGCGCTGATCGACCAGCTCACGCTGGCTTCGAAACAGAAGAACGTCGACTTCTCGGCTATCAGTCCCGGCGCCGGCGCCGGCGCCGGCGCCGGCGCTGGTGCGGGCGCGTCGGCCCGCGGCTCCGCCACATCCGGCACGGCGACGGCCGGGTTCACTCAGTTGCCGTTCTCGTTCACCTTCGAGGGCACCTACTTCGATCTCGAACACCTCTTCAACAAGCTGACTGAATTCGCGACGCTCACCACCTCTGGCAAGCTCGAGGTGAGCGGGCGTCTGCTGACGATCAACAGCGTGAGCCTGGCTCCTGGGGGTGGCAACGAACCGGGCAAGTCAGGGGGCGAGCTGACGGGCTCGATCACCGCTACCGCGTACGTCATGCCCCCCACCGCAAGCCTCGCCGGCGCCAACGGCACCGGCTCCCCCGCGAGTGCCGGTGCGAGTCCCGCCTCGAGTACGTCGGCAGGCAGCTCGACGCCGGCGCCCGCCATCGTGAAAGTGAACCCATGAGCGAGTTTCTGAGCACCGTCAAGGCCGATCTCCTCGACAGGCGCATCCTGCCACTCGTGGTGCTGGTGGCGCTCGCGCTGGTGGCCGCGATCGCATATGTCGTGCTCGACGGCGGCTCGTCCACCGGCGCGCCGGTGGCTGCCGTCGCCAGGGCTCCGGTCACCGGCTCCTCTGGCTTGGCGATAAGCCAGGCCAACCCGGAAAAGGCGGTCGCCGAGATGACCGGCGGTGTCTCCGAGCAGCATCAGGGGACGGCCCACGATCCGTTCAGTCCGCTGCCGGAAGCGAAGGCAAAGGCGGCAACTTCCACCACAACCACGACCACCACGGCCTCCTCCAGCTCCGGCGCCGCCAGCCCCACCACGGGCACGGGATCCTCGAGCTCGGGGTCGGGCTCCTCGCCGTCGAGCTCCGGAGGCTCCAGCCCCACGACGCCGTCCACTCCGGCCAAGCCCAAGCCGGTCTACCACGTGGCGGTGCTGTTCGGCGTGCTGCCGGCGGGCACGACCCCGCAGACCGCGCAGCTGACGCCGTATGAGAACCTCGCGCTGCTGACGCCACTGCCATCGGTCAAGCAGCCGCTGATCGTGTTCCGCGGCGTGACGGCAGGCGGCAAGAGCGCGACGTTCACGCTCGTCAGCGAAGCGATTCTGCACGGTGACGGCGTGTGCCTGCCGAGCGCGACGCAGTGCGAAGCGATCGACCTGCAGGCCGGACATTCCGAGCAGCTCGAATACATCTCGGCGAGCGGCCTGCTCGAAGCCTACGAACTGCGAATCGTCAGCATCGTCTCGAGCAAGGCCTCGAGCGCCGCCGTCAAGAGCCTGCTCAAAGGCGAGTCAAAGGCGGGGCGCGAACTGCTCGGCCACGCCGGGCTGACTGCGGTTCCCGACCTGCGCTATTCCTCGCAGCCGGGTGTGCTCGTGTTCGCCGGGCACCCCGCGTTTGCAGCACGCGCTCACGTCGCCGGGCAGCACCGTCGCGGGCGCTGAGTCGCCAGCAAATAAGCTTGGAGCTGTGGAGCTCCGTCTGATAACCGCCGGCGAGTCGCACGGCCCAGGGCTGACGTGCATCGTCGAGGGCATGCCTGCTGGTCTGGAGCTGTCCCCCGAGGATCTCAACCGCGACATGGCGCGCCGCCAGCTCGGCCACGGCCGCGGCGGGCGCATGAAGATCGAGCGCGACAGCGCCGAGATCACCGGCGGCGTGCGCCACGGCCAGACGCTCGGCGGCCCGATCGCGCTGCAGGTGGCCAACCGCGACTACGCCAACTGGGAGGCGCGGATGAACCCGTGGCCGGTATCGGATCCGGCCCACGACGCCGCCGAGGTGCACCTGCCGCGCCCCGGGCACGCCGATCTGGTGGGCGCGCAGAAGTACAAGCACTCAGACGTGCGCAACATCCTCGAGCGCGCCTCGGCGCGCGAGACGGCCGCGCGCGTGGCCGGCGGCGGCGTGTGCAAGGCGTTCCTGCGCGCGCTCGGGGTGAGCGTGCGCTCGCACGTGATCCAGATCGCCTCGGTGCATGCGCCCGAGCGCGAGCGCCCGCTCACGGATGCGGACTTCGCCGAGGTCGACGGCTCGCCGGTGCGCTGCCTGGACGCGGACGCCTCGAAGGCGATGGTGCGCGAGATCGACAGGCTGCGCAAGGCCAACGAGTCGCTCGGCGGCGTGTTCGAGGTGCAGGCGTTCGGGCTCGTGCCGGGTCTCGGCTCGCATGTCTCCTGGGAGGAGCGCCTGGATGGCCGTCTGGCGATGGCGCTGTGCTCGATCCAGGCGATCAAGGGCGCGTCGATCGGTGACGCCTTCACGATCGCCGGCGTGCCCGGCTCGCAGGCGCACGACGAGATCTTCTTCTCCGAGGAGCGCGGCTACTACCGCGAGACCAACCACGCGGGAGGCCTTGAGGGTGGCATGACGAACGGCCTGCCGCTGATCGTGCGCGGCGCGATGAAGCCGCTGCCGACGCTGACCAAGCCGCTGCGCTCGGTCGACACCGAGACGCACGAGCCCGCGCAGGCGCTGCGCGAGCGCACCGACTCCTGCACGGTGCCCGCGGCGGGCGTGGTGGGGGAGGCGATGGTGGCGCTGGTGCTCGCCGACGCCTACCGCCGCAAGTTCGGCGGCGACCACGTCGATGACGTGCTGCAGGCCGTGGGCGCCTACACAGACCGCATCGGATGGCATTCGTCCTGATCGGCTTCATGGGCGCCGGCAAGTCGACCGCGGCCGGCGAGCTCGCCGAGGCGCTCGGCGGCGAGGCGCTCGACAGCGATCTGCTGCTGGAAGAGCGCTTCGGGCATCCCGTGGCGCGGGAGTTCGAGCTGCATGGCGAGGCGGCGTTCCGCGCGAGCGAGGAGCAGCTGGTGTGCGAGCTGCTGACGGACGCCGGGCACGCGGGCGATCGAACGGTGGTTGCGCTCGGCGGCGGCAGCGTCCTGTCAGAGCGGGTGCGCGCCGCGCTCGAGGGCCACGTGACGGTGCTGCTGGACGTCGACGCGGACACGGCGTGGGAGCGCGTGAATGGGCCTGCACTGCGCGCCGGCGAGCGTCCGCTGGCGCGCGATCGGGAGCAGTTCCTGGCGCTGCACGCGAGCCGCAGGGAGCTGTACGAAGAGCTCGCGGACGCGACGCTCGAAGACCCGCCGCTCGGCGCAGCCGCGCGTGCGGCGGGTGCCTTGCGCGCACTGGCGGCGGCACCAGCGGGAACGCGCCTGCTGTGGGCGAGCTCGGCGTCGGGCGAGTACCCGGTGCTGGTCGGTCGCGGCCTGCTGAGCGACCCGCAGGCGCAGCCTCAGGGCGCGATCTGGCCGGTGAGCAATTCGCGCTCGCGCGCGTTCTGCGTCAGCGACGAGACCGTTGCCGAGCTGTACGGCGAGCGGCTGGGAGCGACGGCGGGGATGATCACGATCGCGCCGGGCGAGGAGCAGAAGACGCTCGCGAGCGCCGAGCGCGTGTGGCACGCGCTGGTGAGCGCGGGCATGACGCGCGCCGACCACGTGGTGGCGCTCGGGGGCGGCGTCGTCGGCGATTTGGCGGGCTTCTGCGCGGCGACCTACCAGCGTGGCGTGCCGGTCGTGCAGGTGCCGACGACGCTCGTCGCGCAGGTCGACTCCGCCTACGGCGGCAAGACCGGCGT
>Ga0187859_10003034_pt1 | contig 10340 bp, 9 predicted proteins | sample June2016WEW_10_1_2_FD_133019 | JGI IMG/M metagenome (GOLD analysis project Ga0187859, IMG submission 133019) | Peatland microbial communities from SPRUCE experiment site at the Marcell Experimental Forest, Minnesota, USA - June2016WEW_10_10 | ecosystem: Environmental > Terrestrial > Soil >... | reverse complement strand
CTTGGCGGCGACCGCGCGGAAGCCGTCGATCGTTACCCCGGGCGTCGCCGTGATGTGGATGTGTGCCATGTTCGTCCTGCCTTTCCTGAGTTTGTGCTGGCAGGGACGACGCTACGGGAAAGCCCGGATCCGGCCATCCGGGAAATCACTCACTGGAGTACTCATTCACGGCCGGCCTGGGTACTCATAGACGGCTCGCGCCATGCTCTCCGCTGGCCCAGGCGGCGATCTGGCTGCGGTTGCGCAGCCCGAGCTTGGCCAGGATGTGCTGGACGTGGTTCTCGGCCGTCCGCTCGGAGACGTACAGGGTCTGGCCGATCTGCCTGTTCGTCAGTCCCCGCGCGACCAGCCGGGCCACCTCGAGCTCGCGGGGGCTGAGGGGTGAGCCGCCGGCCGGCGCGGCCGTCAGCTGGGCTTGCAGCTGTTCGATCCATTCGGTGAACGGGACCATCCCGAGCTGTCCGGCCTCGCCCGCGGCGGCGGCCAGCGCGGCCAGCGCCTCGTCCCGGTCGCCGGGCGCCTGCCGGCGGGTGAGCGCGGCGGCGAGTTCGACGCGGGCTTGCACGGCGCAGCCGCGGGCGCCGTTGGTGTCGCAGATCGAGGCCGCCGTCTGCAGGTCTTCAACGGCCGGGCCGAGATGGCCCAGCGCGGCGGCCGCCTGTCCGAGCGGCAGCTCGACCGGGCCCATGTAGGTCCCGGGCCCGGCGCCGTTCGCGACGTGCTGGCCGCGGAACGGCTCGAGCCGCGCCGCCAGGAACTCGACGTCCTGGGTCCGGCCGAGGCCGATGGCGACCGGCAGCCCATGCGCCCAGGCCGCCATGCGCATCGCCGGTACCGGCGTCCAGGACCGGACCGGGCCGGCCTGCGCATAGGCGGCCTCAGCGGCGGCGCGGTCACCCTGGTGCAGGCGGATCAGCGCGAGGGTAAGCGCGGGGAAGACGGTGGCGACGCCGCGGGTGGTGTCCACGGCATCCGGCAGCAGGTGCGCGGGGGCCTGGTCGAATAGCTCGATCATGCCGGATCTGCCGAACCCGATGTGCAGGCCCGCCTGGCCGAGGATCACCGAGCAGCCGCCGAACGCGACCGGGTGTCCCATGTCGCTGAACACCTTGAACGCCTGCCTGGCCAGCCGCGTCGCCTCGGTGAAGCGCCCGGTCGCGAGCGCGAGCGTCGCCGAGGTCTCCAGGAAGTGCCATCGGGCGAGCGGCCCGGGGAGCCGTTCCACGCAGCCTTCGAGGTCGGCGAGCTCACCCCGGACGGTCCTCAGCTGACCCGTCTCAAACAGGGTGTCGATCCGCCACAGCCGGCCCCACAGCTCAAGCCAGGCGCTGCCCGCGGTGTCAGCGGCCTCGAGCATCCGGCTCGCCAGCACGGCCCGTTCGGCGACTCCGTCGGGGGCGCAGCGGGCCAGCTGCCGGGCCCGGAGCGCGTCCACGAGCGCGACCGGGTCCCCCGCCGATCCGGCCGCGGCCAGCGCGTCCCGGCTGACCTGTCCCGCCCGGTCGTACTCGCCGCGGTACACCAGCGCTTGCGCGTACCGCGAGGAGACCCGGGCCCGCAGACCATCAGGAAGGTCTTCCCCGGCGAGGGCCTGCTCGCAGATGCGGCAGATCTCCCCGTCCCATTCCGGTACCCCGCTAGCCTCCATGACCAGCGCCGTGCGGGCCAGCAAGCCCCGGTCACGCCGGCGCTCGGCCCGCCGGCCGACTCCGGCCGCCGTCTCCTGCGATCCGGGCAGGTCCCCGCTGCGGTGCAGGGCCGCCGCCAGGGCGAGCTCAAGCCGGGAGCGGTCGTTCTCGGCGATCTCCCCTTCGCCGGCCGACAGCGCCTGCCGGTACAGGCGCACGGCCTCCTCGAACGCCAGCGACTGCGCCGCCACGCCGGCGGCCGCCTCACACGCCGCTACCGCCTCCGCACGGTCACCGGGCAGCGATGCCTCGACCCGGTGCCGGGCGACCTCCGTCAGGTGCAGATCCAGTTGCCCCTCGTAGAGAGCCTCGATCGCGTCCGCCGCGGCGGTGTGCAGCCGCCGTTGCTCCACGGCGCTCAGCCCGGCGGCCACCGCCGAGCGGACCAGCGCATGCGAGAACCGGTGATCACCGGGACGGTCCCCGGCCACCAGGAATCCGGCGGCCCGGCACTCGTCCAGCGGGCCGAGCAGGGCCAGCACAGATACATCCAGGATCCTGGCCACTACGCCGACCGAGAAGTTGTTGCCTGCCACGGCGGCGGTCTGCACCAGCTCCCGGGCCGGATCCGACAGCTGCGCCAGCCGGTGGGCCGTCGCCTCCGCCACCCGTCCCGGCACCGGCACCGGCCCGCCGCGCCGCTGTTCGGCGAGCATGCGGGCCAGCTCGCGGACCAGGAACGGGTTGCCCCCCGTTTCGGAGTGCACCGCACCGGCCTGGTCTGCCGATGCCGGCAGCCCGGCGGCGAGCAGCATATCCCCGACCGCGCCTGCGGGCAGGCCGCGAAGGTCGACCCGTTCGGTGTCGGCATCCGCCGACAGACGGGGCAGCAGCCCGGCGCTCGTGTCACCGGAGGCCGCCGACGCGCGGTAGGTCGCCAACACCAGCGTGGGCGTCGCTCGCAGCTGGCGCGCGACATCGGCGAGCAGGACCGCCGACGCCTCGTCCGCCCACTGCAGATCATCGAGCACCAGCAGCAACCCACTCGGCCTGGCCGCCTGCGCCAGCCGCCGGCGAACCTCCGCGAACATCGCGAACCGCTGGGCGCTGCCGGAATCGGCGCCATCAGCCAGCGCCGGGCGTTCGGCGTCACCGAAGACGCGCGACCACAGGCCCACACCGGATGGATCCTCATCGGCGGCCCGGACAGCGGGCTCATCCAGCACCAGCTGCCACAGGCCGTACGGTGGCAAGCTGTCCCAGCCGGCCGCCCGGGCCCACGCCACCGGCACGCCCCTCGCCGCGGCCGACGCGGCGGCCTCCTCCGCCAGCCGGGTCTTCCCGATCCCCGCCTCACCCGTGCACAGCACCAGGCGGCCGCCACCCGCCAGGGCATCATCCAGCAGCAGCATGATCTGAGCCAGCTCGCGGTCACGGCCCACCATCGGCCCAGCGGCGCTGCCCTGCGCACCCCCCACCAGCCAACCATAAAGCCGGGAGCCACCGGCGCCCTAGAGGTCAGCAGCATCAGTGGCCTCGCCTGGGGTCTGTCTGCGGTGCTCAGTGCTGAGGCCTTAACGGATGAGAGTTTCCTTCGGGGCGCACTACGCAGAACTCGTTTCCCTCAGGATCGGCAAGGACAGTCCAGGACTCAGCGCCGGTCTGCCCGATGTCGGCTCGGCGCGCCCCGAGCGCGAGCAGGCGGTCAATTTCCTGATCGCGGTCCACGGCGCTGCTGAGCATGAACCGTCGCCGGGTGCAGCGGCAAACGCAGATCTCGCCATCCGGATCAGGGTGTGCGGACGCTCAGGGCCTGCCGCTCAGCCGGTCGAAGTGAGTCCGTCACCCCTGGCCTGGGCGTGTTTGGGATGGGGTTTGGCGGAGCGGCAATGCAGTGTGATGGCGGCGCTGGAAACGGCCGCCCAGCCGCACCATACGGAGGCGAACCCGGAAATGGTCAGCCGGGCGATGATGATGACGGCAATGAGATTGACCATGCCGAAGATAGCGACGTTACGGTAGCCCGAGAGCAGCAGTGGCCCGCACACGGCGGCGACGTAGAGCGCGATGATCAGGAAACCGTCGGGTATCCGGATGCCGTAGGACAGGTGGTACGGGGCGAGCTTCACACCGACCGGGCCCCGGGCCATCGCCACCAGCAGCACTGTAGCGATCAGCGTCCCGGTCACCGCGAAGGGCACCATCATCCACTTCCGCCGCCGGGTGGGCTCGAGCGCGATGACCGCCAGGGGGACGAGCACGGGCAGCACGACGAACGCGATCAGCAGGTACGCCCATAGCGCGGCCTGGCCGGCCGCGCGCGGCACATGGCCCTGGAGCCACAACCAGACGAACGCCTCGATGAACTGGTGGGCGCCGAGCAGCAAGGGCAGCCAGGCCAGCGCGATGAACTCGCGGCGCTGACGGATGTGGCGGACAGCATCAACGCCGATGGCGGTGATCACCAGGCCCCCGGCGATGTCAGCCTGCGGTGAGAAGCACATCCTGCCCCCCGGCCTGCGGCACCCGGTCCGGTCTGCGCCTTCGCCCGCCGCAGCCGGCGCACACCCCGGCCCTACCGGGAACCTTGGTCATTTATCTCCCCTCAGGACCGCGTGCTCTGGCTCATCGCGGCTTCGCAGGGTCCTGCCGGGTTCAGGATCGCACGGCCGCCTTCTCGCATAGGGCGCGCGCCAGGTGATGCGTGATCCTAGCCAGCGACGCCCCGGCATTCGCCCGCAGGATCGACGGCCGGCGTACGCCTCGTCCGGCGCAGCCTCCAGACCAGTTATGCCGCGCCGAATTCTCCCGGCTCGTCAGATCGTCGTTGGCCGTGGCACTGTCTGCTGTGCAAGGTGGTCGATTAGCAAGCCGAGGGCAAAGTCGAAGCGCTCGTGCCCGGTGCCTGCGGTGAGTTCGGTCGCGTACCGCCTGGTCTGGGGGAACTTGGTCTCTGGTAGGGCGCTGAAGCGGCGCACGAGTTCTTCCTGGCTCAGGACCCAGGTGGCGTCCGGGTCTTTCTGGCGCTGCTTGACCAGGGAGGTCTCCAGCGCGTAAACGGCAACATAGAGCGAGATGGCGTCCATGGCCCAGGCTGCCGTCTGGGGCTCGATGCCCCCGGCGAGCAGGATCGAGAACATCCCCTCGCTCACGCGCAGAGTCTCGAAGTTGGTCCCGGCCATGGCGAGCGCTGCCCTGGGGATGCCCGGGTACTTGAGGTACTGGTCGCGGATCTGGCCGCAGACATCCCGGATCTGCTCTTGCCACCGCGCCTGATCAGGCTCGGGCAGCACGATCTGGGAGCACAGCCGCCCGATCAGCAGGTCGTCGAGGTCGGCTTTGTTGACGATGTGGGCGTAGAGCGAGGACGGTCCCGTGCCGAGCAGGTTCGCGACGCTGCGGATCGTCAGCGCGTCGTATCCCTCGGCCGCCACGACCTGCAGCGCGGCGTCCGTGATCCGCTCGGCCGTGATCGGGGGCTTGCGCGCGATGGATCCCGCGGGCGCAGGGCCGGGCGGGGCGTGCCGGGCCGCCCGGCGCTGCTTGGGGTCAAGGGCCATGCCGCCACTATAGCTTGACACGAACTAAGTTCTCCACGTAGAACTTAGTTCGTAAACTCTGAACAAAGATCGCTGATAGCTTCCGGGCCGCTTCCCACATGGCACCCAGTGGTACCCCCTGACCTGCGGTATCACGGGCAAGCCGGACGCGCTAGGCCCTTGTCCGCTCGTAAAGGAGCATCCCGTTATGACCGTCAAGACCGCTCTGATCACCGGGACCAGCCGCCCGGCCGGGCTCGGCTTCGCCGTAGCCCGGCAGCTCGCGGAACTCGGCTACCACGTGGTCCTCACCGCCCGCGATGCCTCGCGAGCAGAGCCGCTGGCCGGGCAGCTGCGCGGGGACGGGCTCGCCGCGACCGCGCTGCGCCTCGACCTGACGGACCAGGCCAGCATGCACGACGCGGCCGGGTACCTCACCCGGGCCTTCGGCCGGCTGGACGCCCTGGTCAACAACGCGTCCGACATGCCCGACTTCAGGACCCTCTCCGCGCTCGACGCCGACATGGGCGCGGTGCGCTCGGCGATGGAGACCGACGTGATCGGCCCCTGGGCCCTGGTCCAGTCGATGCTGCCGCTGCTGACCGCCGCACCCGCCGCGCGGATCGTGAACGTCTCCACCCTGTCCTCCCAGCAGGTCGCTACCGGGCTCGACCTCGGCGCGCCCTTGCGCGCCCCGGCCCACTCGATGGCCAAGTACATGCTCGACGCCCTGACCACCGTCCTCGCCCGTGCCCTGGCGGACACCCCGGTCCTCGTCAACGCCGTCGACCCCGGCAACACCGCCACCCACCCCGAACGCGGCGACGACGAGAACGACCGCCCGGCCGCGGAAAGCGCACGCGGCATCGTCTGGGCCGCCACCCTCGGCCCCCGCGGCCCAACCGGGTGCCTCTTCCGCGACGGGCAGCCCGTGGGCGGCCCTAAGCCGACGCAGTGAGAACACCATGACCGATATCAAAACCACGGTGGCCGGCACCGACGCCGGCACCGCGCGCCGCTGGTGGATCCTGGCCGTCATCTGCCTGGCCCAGCTGATGGACGTGCTCGACAGAACATGCGACGTGTCAAAAAGTCTCTGAGCTGCGGAAATAAGAGCACCGGCTACTCATCTGAGTAGAGATTATGCAGTGTGATCTGTGTCACACAGTAAGCGTCACGGCCGGAGCCATGGCCACGCTGGGCCGGGCGGGCCATGCATCCGGTTAGTAACGCCGTTTACGGGGTGGAGCGGTCGCTGAACACGAAACCGCGTCCTAAGCACAGCTCGCCGGTCTACCATCACCGGACCTGCACAGTGAACCATCGCACAGCGGAAGCGGCAGCCAAGTGCCGACGCACTACCTAGCCAGGTGACCTCATCCTTATCAGTTCATCCAGGGTGCCGGGATGCCGACGCAACCGCAGGCCGTGGCGGCTGTCCATGAGTGGCCAGATGAGGTGTGTACGGGTCGGCTGTTGTCAGTGGCCGTTGTCAGTCCCGATCTGGGACCCTCGTTAGTTAATGCTGGCTGCCACGTCCGCTGACCGCTGATCTCAGCTTGTGGAACAGCTGACGCAAGTGACCACCAACCTCGTGCCAGGACGTTACCCCAACACCCGGGCCAGACGGCGTTGGGGTGAAACCGTCATGGTCACCGTGACCACTGCCTCCGTGGTGACCACCGCCTCCGCCGTGACCGCCTCCGCCGTGACCGCCTCCGCCGCCTCCGCCGTGACCGCCTCCGCCGCCTCCGCCGTGACCGCCTCCGCCGCCTCCGCCGCCTCCGTGGCCCGTGTCTCCTCCGTATCTGCGCCGTCACGATCCTGCGCCTACGTGATCGTGAGCCGCTGCCGGGCTCCAGGTGGCTTTCATCATGGACTCGATCCGGCTATGGCGTTGGCTAATAGCTAAGGATCTGTCCGGCCTGCGGGTCCCTTGTTGTCAAGGTTTGCCGCGTGCTTCCGGGCCTGGCCTTTCGGCCTGGCCCTCGCCGTCAGGCCCGCTGGGCGGGTAGAGGTCTCCAGGGTCAACGGCGTTCATGCGCGACCGAGCGGACGATCGCGGATGCAGCCACAGCGACGGGCATGACGGGCTCGTACGAATGACCCCTCGCTTGCAAGACACGGCCGACCTGTCGGATACCGCCTCTGGCCTGGGCCTGAATGGCTCGTCTCATCGGCTTACAACCGGCAACGTCGGATGGCGTTGTGGTCATCTGTAGTGGTCAAGATCCAGGTCGGAAGCTATCTGTGGCCTGAACGCGCATCTGGATCTTGATGCCGTAGGCGTCTTGACACTTACGTGTCAATCGACAGGCTCACGGCTCCGGAGGCTGTAGCTCGTCTGCGCCTGTACCTGCGCAGACTGCTCAGTGAAAGATCGGCCGGTCCACGTCTGGTCCGCAGGGCTCGGTTGACCCTCTCGATGCGAACTACCGGCGCGCACGACGATCACAGCGACCGCGGCGAGACCGAACGCCAGGAGCTCCAGCATGGCCCCTAGTCTCTATCAGGCTGTCGTCCTCAGGGCCGTCGCCGATCATGAAGGAAGCGCCCGGCGGGACCGCCATGTGCTGCGGCTGCAGGGGCGGACGCGGCGCGGCGTTCGCGCACATCGATCTCGCGCTTTCGCTCATGCACCGGTACAGTCCCGTGCTGCGGGCGACGAACCAGACGGCCAGCGCGATCGCCGCCCCAGTGGGCCATCAGGACGTCGCGACCCTGCGTTCCCTGGTCCGCCGCCGGCGCAGCACCACACTTTCCGCGCTGCGCCGGAACCAACGTGTTGGACGGGAGCGTGGCGCCCCGTGGGCCACGGTCAGGCGGCACTGACCGATGGCGCAGCAACCGTGGCTGGCGTGACGCGGGGATCGCCCGGCCGCTGGCTGAGCAGCGGTGAGGAGATCATGTAGTCAGCGGTGGCCCGGTTGCAGGCCACGGGGACGTTCCACACCACCGCCACCCGGAGCAGGGCCTTCACGTCGGGGTCGTGCGGGTGCGGCGCCATCGGGTCCCAGAGGAAGACCAGCAGGTCAATGAGGCCGTCGACGATGCGGGCCCCGACCTGCTGGTCCCCGCCCATCGGGCCGCTGTGCAGCCGGGTGACGGGCAGGCCGAGCTCCTCGGCCAGCAGCCGGCCAGTGGTGGCGGTCGCGATGAGCTCGTGCCCGGCCAGGATCGTGCGGTTGTAGGCGGCCCATTCGAGCATGTCGCGCTTGCAGTTGTCGTGCGCGACGAGTGCAATCCGGCGGGTCGGGCCGGTTGGGGTTTTCGGTGTCATAGTTTCTCCTTCCGAGCCGGAGCCAGAGGTGGCCTGCGGGCCCGCTACCAGTGTGCGAAGGATCGGCCTATGCGTCCAACAACTAAAACGAGAGCATTTCATGACGCCCAGTCATGTATCAGCCACCCTGCCGGCCGTCAATCGGAGGCCGGCCGCGCGTCACGCGCTCACCTTGCATTTCACGACGTTGCGGCCTGAGTGCGTGCCGGCCCACGGGTCCCTGGCTCCCGCTGGCCCACGTTCAGACGAAGGCGCTGAGGCCGGTGATGGCGCGCCCGACGACCAGGGTGTTGATCTCGCGGGTGCCTTCGTAGGAGTAGATGGCCTCGGCGTCGGCGACGAACCGGCCGACCTGGTTCTCCAGCAGGATGCCGTTCCCGCCGAGCAGTTCGCGGGCGTACCCGACGGTCTCCCGCATCCGGACCGTGCAGAACGCCTTGGCCAGCGCCGAATGCTCGTCCCGCGCCGCCCCGCCGGCCTGCATCTGGGCCAGCCGGGCGCACAGGCAGGCGGAGGCGGTGACGTTGGACAGCATGCGCACCAGCAGGTCCTGGACCAGCTGGAATCCGCTGATCGGCCTGCCGAACTGCTCCCGCTGCCCGGCGTAGGCCAGCGCGAGCTCGTAGGCGCCCCGGGCGCAGCCCACCGCCTGCCAGGCCACCCCGGCGCGGGTGATCCGCAGCACCTTGGCGGTGTCCTTGAACGAGTGCGCCTCCTGCAGCCGGTCCGATTCGGGGACCCGTACCTCGTCCAGGGTGATGTGGGCGTTCTGCACCACCCGCAGCGCGATCTTGTCCTTCATCTTCGTGGTGGACAGGCCGGGTGTGCCCTTCTTCACCACGAAGCCCTTGACCTTCCCGTCGCCCACGTCGCGGGCCCAGATGATGATGTAGTCGGCGAAGGTGGCGTTGCCGATCCACTTCTTCTGGCCGTTGAGCACCCACGCCTCCCCGTCGCGCTGCGCGGTGGTCGTCAGGCCCCCGGCCACGCCGGAGCCGACGTCCGGCTCGGTCAGCCCGAACGCGCCGATCTTCTCCATCCGGGCCATCGCCGGCAGCCAGCGCTGCTTCTGCTCCTCCGACCCGCACAGGTAGATCGACCCCATGGCCAGGCCGCTGTGCACGCCCATGAAGGTGGAGATCGACGGGTCGGCCCGGGCCAGCTCCAGCGCGATCATGCCGTCCAGCAGCGGCCCGCCGCCGGGGCACCCGTAGCCCTCGTAGGCCGTGCCGGCGATGCCGAGCCCGGCGAACCCCGCGATCAGCTCGTGCGGGAACTCCTCCCGGGTCCAGTAGTGGTTGATGACCGGCTCGATCTCCTTGGTCATGAACTCCCGGGTGCGCCGGATGGTCTCCCGGCCTGCATCGTCGAGCAGCTGCTCGAGCCCGTAGAAATCCGCGTCGGGGGCGGGGTTCGTCACGGCGGTCCTCCTCTGGGCGGGCACCGGTGCTCGCCATCTCCTGATGTTTGCTGGATCCTGGACAGATCTCAAGCTCAGCCGCCTCGCGCCAGCGGATGGGGCCGGCGGATGGGGCCGGCGGATGGAGCAGGCGGATGGGGCCGGCGGATGGAGCAGGCGGACGGGGCCGGCCATGACCTAAAGGACGGGAAGGCGGGCATGACATCTGGAACCGAGGGGGGCGGCAGCGTGCCGCCGCCGCTGTCCCTGGATGACGTCGACCGGGCCATCGTGACGGCGCTGTGCGAAGACGGCCGTCTTTCCATGCGGTCGCTGGCCGCCCGGCTGCACATTTCCCGGGCCGGCGCCTACGTACGGGTCCAGCGGCTGGAGCAGGCCGGGGTGATCACCGGCTACACCGCCCGGGTGGATCCGCAGCGCTACGGGCTCGGGCTGTCGGCGTACGTGTACCTCAACATCGCCCAGCCGGCCTG
>Ga0187859_10003031_pt1 | contig 10346 bp, 7 predicted proteins | sample June2016WEW_10_1_2_FD_133019 | JGI IMG/M metagenome (GOLD analysis project Ga0187859, IMG submission 133019) | Peatland microbial communities from SPRUCE experiment site at the Marcell Experimental Forest, Minnesota, USA - June2016WEW_10_10 | ecosystem: Environmental > Terrestrial > Soil >... | reverse complement strand
GCCGTAGGTCAGTTCACTGAGGCGGAAAGCGAAGTCGCCCTGGGCCGTGGTCACGTTGACCTCGGGATCGCCGCCGGCACTCGAGACGGTCAGGACGATGCCGTTGGCCACGATGTTATTTCCCCCGGGCGCGGCGGGAGTTGTGCCGTTGAACAGACGCACCGGATGGTTGGAACAGTGCCAGGTGGAGCCGGAGATTCCGTCCGAGCCCTCGAATCGCCAAGGATCCAGTGACGCGATAGTGCCGCCCGTCACCCGGACCGTACCGTCCCAGCGCACAGGGGCGGTAGCGCCCACGCCGAGCAGGACACGGACCGTGGTCAGGTTCTGAGCCATCGCGGATACACAGAAGAAGAGAACTAACGGAAACAGAGAGAGTTTGACGAGTCGCATGGTGCCTCTGGTAAATGTCTATTGATTATACAGACTAAGCTGGACAGGCCGTTGGTCTGTCCAGCCTCAAAATACTTAAAAACTGGACAGGCGGCAGCGTCTATCCCACAAAGACAGTAGACTCTTCAGAACTGAATATGCAAGCCGAGTTGAAGAATACGCGATTGATTACCGGATATCAGAGCCGTGACCTGCCCGAAAGTGGCGGCGCCAAATTGCGTGTTCGGATTGGCGAAATTCGGGTGATTCAGGACGTTCAGTGCCTCTACGCGGAACTGAGCGACAATCTTTTCAGTAACCGAGAAGTTCTTCAGCAGAGAAGAATCGAGGCTGAGAGCTCCAGGGCCAGTCCCGAAGGTGCGTCCGGCGTTTCCAAAAACGTAAGCCGGCGGTGCGGCGAAAGCGGCGGTGTTGAACCACTCGGATATGGTGGGCGAAGAGAGATTCGGATTCCCCACAACATTAGGGCGTTCGCCATCCGAAAACGAGTTGGTCGTGTTGGTCAGCATTACCGGGCTCAAAGGCGTCCCTGTGCGCAGTTCGAGGATTGAGCCGGCCGACCAACCGCCCGCCACGAAATCCAGCGCTTTGTTTGTGATGTTGAACTGTCGGCCATGGCCGACGGGTAACTCGTAAATGGTGCTGAAGACAAACCGGTGACGAATGTCGTTGCCGGACCCGCCCCAATCATTGTGCTGATTGTAATAGTTCGTGAACGAGTCGGTTCCTGGATAAGCGGCCAGTTCGTTGCGCGAATCGATATTGTCCATCATATGCGACCAGGTATAGTTGGCCTTGAACAACAACCCCTTCGAATACCGCTTCTCAATTCCAATGTTGAGCCCGTCGAATTTCGAAGCGCCGATGTCGGCGGCGACAACCTGCACGTTGCTGAATTGCGGGAACGGGCGAAGACTCTGCGTGTTGCCGGCAGCCAGCAGGTTGGTGGGCACCTGATCGATGCTCTGCGCGTCAGGGGCTGCCAGTTTATGCCCGAACGTCCCCAGATAGCCGATGTCCAGCAGGTAATTTCCGGCGAACTGCCGCTGGATGTCGAGGCTGGTCTGGTAAATGTACCCGTTGCTGCGCTGCGGCTGGAAGAAAGTGACCGCTGTAGTGGGTTTCGTTCCTACCGGCACGGCGCCGTAGCCGGGAGTCAGCTGGGCTGTGGTGGGCGATGAAGTCGGCGGAAGGCCGCTGGCAAGGATGAACGCGGGTGTGACGCCGTTATCGGGAGAGACGAAACTTCCCTGGGTGCTGAATCCGAGATTGGTCACGATCGGAGTTGCCTGATCGTACTCGCCCGAGTAAAGGAGTCCGCCGCCGCCTCGTATCACCCAGTCGTTCTTGATCTTATAGGCAAAGCCGAGGCGCGGACCGAAGTTGTGAAGGTCCCAGTTGCTCGCGTACTTACTGACTCCATTCAGTCCGGAGAAGGTGACGATGCCCGGCGTCCCGGAAACCGGGTTGATGGCGGTCTCGTTGAAGGAATTCTGGCGGTTGTTCTCCACCCACCGGGGCTGGTCGATATCCCAGCGGAGGCCGGCATTCACGGTAAGGTTGGGTGTTACCCGCCAATCGTCCTGAATGAAAGCCGCGTAGGAATCGGCGCGCGAAAGGAGCGGGTAGGTGGCAAGCAGGCTGGCCTGGTCGACCCAGCCCGTTTCGAGTTCGGCGAGCGCGCTGCCGCTGGCTACGTTGTTGAAGGTGAAAGATCCACCCGCCGTCGGCGAGTACTTATCGAGGTTCGAGGAATATCGGTATTCCACGCCCAGCTTGATGGTGTGCTTGTTACGCACGATCGTAACGTTATCGTCGGCCGCGTCGCTGCGGATGGGACCCTGTAAACGCTGCTGCTGCGAGGGTGCGCCCAAAGTCTGAAATCCGTTTACAACCACGGTCGGGAAGAACGCGTTGTTGACGCCGGTCAGACCGAGTTGCGAATCGACGGGCGCATTTACGCCCGCGGAGATTGAGAACGCGTGGCGAAGCGTGTAGGTGTAGCGAGCCTCGTTGATAATGGTTGGCGAGAAGTTGTGATAGTAAGTTCCGGAAATGTTGTAGTAGTAGTTCAGCGCCTGCACGCCGAAAGGATCTGCGGCGGGGGTCGGGAAGACGGTGCCTGTAATGGTTGTGGACGGCTCCCCGAGGAAACGCACGAAGAATCGATTGTTGTCGTTAAAGGTTTGATCGACGCGCGCGACATAGTCGTTTACAGTTGTCGTGGCCGGGTCGTTGGCGTCGAAGTTCCCTTTGCCCGACAACGCGCCGGGGACGTTGGGCGCCGGGTAGAAGAGCGCGAGTTTAGAGCCGACCGGGTCGAGACGGCTCGCGGGAATGATATTCCCCGCGAAGGGCGTTGCGGTTTTGGGATCTTTCACAACGTAACTGTCCGCGGAGAAGTTGCCCTGGTCTTCGGCGACTGTCGGTACGTTCAGCAGCTGATTGGTGGAGGAAATCTGGCGGCGGCCTTCATAATTGAAGAAGAACTGAGTCTTGTTCTTGATGACCGGGCCACTGACGCTGGCGCCGAAAAGGTTGTAGCGAAGCGGCGGGATGGTCTTGGAAAAGTAAGTGCGAGTGTTCAGGTCGTCGTTGCGGAAATATTCGTAAAGGGAGCCGTGAAACTGGTTGGTTCCGGACTTGGTGGTCATCTGCACGATTCCGCCGCCCGTGCGGCCCAGTTCGGCCGCGTAGTTACTGATAGAAACGTTGAACTCCTGCATCGATTCCACCGGCGGGTCGAATTCCAGCGTTGGCACGCCCAGAGTCAGGTTTTGGGCAGTGCCCCCATCTATCAGGTAGTTGGCGTTGTTGCCGCGGCCGCCTGCGAGGGCGAAGGTCGCCGAGGAACCGGTACCGTTGGCCACCACAAATCCACTTAATCGCTGCAGTTGCGAGGACCGGCGATCCAGCAGCGGCATATTCACGATGGTCTCGTTCTCGACGACCCCGCTTACCGACGAGGCTTCGGACTGCAGAAGAGGAACGGTCTCGGTGACATCCACGCTCTGGGTTACCGACCCGACCGCCAGTTCCACATCCACGGTGCTTACCTGTCCCGTTTCAACCGTGATGCCCGTCCGGTTCTGTTTTTGAAATCCTTCCTTGGTGACCGCAAGCTCGTAAGTGCCTGGGATCAGCAAAGGGAAAGTGTAGTAACCCGCGGCGCTCGAAAGTGCCGAGCGACGGTCGCCTGTGTCGCTGCGGATCAGCGTCACCTGAGCGCCATTTACCGCCGCTTTGGATGGGTCGAGCACGCGCCCTGAGATTTCTGAATTCTGCGCCGCGAGCGGGGCCAACGCTGCCAGAGACAGCAATACCACCTGCAGCAAATACCGTAAGTTTTTCATTTCATTGAGCCTTTCCGCGACCGCGCCGAGCCTGCGCCGGGCGGCAGTCACGTTGAAGTGACGAAAGTCTATCTTATAGATAGAGAATAGGGTATTTTTTTAGGCGGCGCAAGATCAAAACTTGCTTTTCTGAAAGAATTATCCTATCGTCGATAAGGTATATAGACAATGTTAAGAAACCGACTGACCAAAGGGCGTTTTGTGGCTCTCGCTTGCAGCCAACGCAACCTTAATTAATGGGAGCCCCGTCCACCCCCCCCCAACAGATCGGATTCTTCGAGGGCCGCATGCATAATGACGACTTCCACGCCACGCTGTTGGCTACGCGGGGTGGCCGTTCCCTCTCACCAATGTCGCCGCTATCTTCGTTTAACTCGCCTGAAGCCATTGCAATTGCTCATATGCGCAGCCCGGCCCGATCATGATGAACTCTCGACGAACGTTTCTGCAGGGGATTACCGGGGCGGCCGGTTCGCTTCTGCCGGCCCAGGCCCAGACGGCGGCGGCAAATCCGCGGCCCAATATTGTCTATCTGCACTCGCATGATTCCGGCCGCTATCTCCAACCTTACGGACAGCCGGTTCCGACGCCCAGTCTGCACCGTTTAGCCAGCGAGGGCGTTCTGTTCCGGCAGGCCTTCAGCGCGGCTCCGACGTGTTCGCCGAGCCGTGCCGCATTGCTGACCGGTCAGTGCGCGCATCGCAATGGAATGCTGGGGCTGGCGCACCGCGGGTTCTCGCTGAACGACTACCAGCAGCACATCATCCACACGTTGCATGGGGCGGGATACCATTCCGTTCTGGCGGGCATCCAGCATGTGGCGGACAAGCCGGAGAAAATCGGCTACAAGGAGTTGCTGCACCCCGCGTCCACCAAAGCCGCCGATGTTGCTCCCGGAGCCGAACACTTCCTCAGCCGCGCCGGATCGCAACCCTTCTTTCTCGATGTTGGCTTTTTCGAAACGCACCGCGAGTATCCGGCGCCCACCGCGGCCGACGATCCGCGCTACACGCAGCCCCCGGCGCCGATTCCCGACACACCCGCGACCCGCCGGGACATGGCTGCTTTTCACGCCAGCGCGCGCCTGATGGATCAGGGTGTCGGGCAGGTGCTCAACGCGCTCGATCGCTATGGGCTCGCCGCCAACACGATCGTGATCAGCACCACCGATCACGGCATTTCGTTTCCGCTCATGAAGTGCAATCTCGAGGACAATGGCTGGGGCGTGTCGCTTATCGTGCACGGACCGGGTGGGTTCCAGGGAGGCAAAGTCTGCGATGCTTTGATTTCCCACCTGGATATCTTCCCGACCATCTGCGAACTGGTGGGAGTGGAGCGGCCGCCGTGGCTGGAGGGCCGTTCGATTCTGCCGGTCGTGCGCGGCGAAACCCAGGAAATCAATGAAGCGGTTTTCGCCGAGGTCAACTACCACGCCGCCTACGAACCTAAGCGCGCGGTGCGCACACGGCGCTGGAAATACATCCGGCGCTTCGGCGATCGCCATACGCCCGTGCTGCCGAATTGCGATGACGGCCTGAGCAAGACTCTCTGGCTGCAGAATGGATGGAAGGAACATATCCTTCCCGAAGAGTCGTTGTACGATCTGATTTTCGACCCCACCGAGCATCAGAATCTGGTGTCGGACGAATCGTCGAAAGCGGTGCTCAAAGAGATGCGCGGGCGGCTCGATGCGTGGATGCAGGCCACCAACGATCCGCTGTTGCACGGCCCCGTTCCTGCGCCGCACGGCGCGAAGGTGAACGATCCCGGGGGAACATCGCCGCAGGAGCCGACGCAAACTGTGGCTTAATATGACGTCGCGCAGACAGTTCCTCGCGTCGACGGCCGCGATCGCGTCGGCCGGGCGAACGGCCTGGGGGAAGGCGCGTCAGCCGAACGTGCTGGTGATTATTGCCGACGAATGGCGCGCGCAACCGACTTCGTGGAACGGAGATCGCAACGTATCTACTCCGGCGCTCGACCACTTCGCCCGCGAGAGCGTGTGTTTCGACAACGCCGTATCCAACCTGCCAGTTTGCTGCCCGGCGCGAGCCAGTATCATGACCGGTCAATTTCCTCTGACCCACGGAGTGTTTATCAATGACGTCGAACTGAAGCCGAAGGGCGCAACGCTGGGACAGACCTTTCGAGACGCCGGTTATCGGACGGGTTACATCGGTAAGTGGCATTTGTATGGAAGCCCGGATGGGAACTACGGACGGCGCCGAAGAGGACCGAAGCCACCGGGATTCTGCGCGGTTATTACGCCCATATGGCGGCGCTCGATTCGTGCTTCGAGCGCCTCTTTCGTTCTCTCGAAGAAGCGGGGATTGCGGACGATACGGTCGTCGTGTTCATGTCCGATCACGGCGATATGATGCTGTCGCAAGGTCTCACAACCAAGCTGCATCCGTGGGACGAGTCCGTGCGCATCCCGCTGCTGATCCGCTATCCGCGTCTGCTGGGGCGCAAAGGCTCGCGCGTTGCGAGGCCCTTCGATATGCCCGATCTTATGCCGACCGTGCTCGCGCTTGCGGGTTTGCCCATCCCGGACAGCGTGGAGGGCCGGGATCGTATGCATCCCAAAGCGGACGCGAGTCTTATCATGCTCCCGGTCCCGATCACCGAGGCGCGGCGCTATGGCTTTGCCGAATACCGTGGACTGCGCACCGGCCGCTACACCTATATCCGTTCCATCCACGGACCCTGGTTGCTCTATGACAACGCGGTGGACCCTTACCAGATGAATAATCTGGTGGCGGCGGCTGGACATCGTAAGTTGCGCCGGGACTTGGACAGTCTGCTGGACGCTGAATTCCGTCGGCGTCACGATGAGTTTCTGCCCGCGGAGACTTATCTTGAAGGCGCTGGGCTTACACATTACAAAGAACCCAAATGTACCGGTGGGTCATGCCGCAAGCCCATGGGGAGACTGGGAATCCACCGCGCCGGCGAGTTCAAAGTAGAAGGCCGATTATCACACGTCACGCACGCAACGGAATCCCATGTTAGTGGTGGCGCTGTCCGGTGTATTGGAAGTGCGCGCCGCCACGCGGTACCGGTTGCAATAAGACTCGTGACATAAGTAAGATCCACCCTTGATCACCTTCGAAACTCCCTGCGGCGGACCGATCGGATTAGTTCGCGTCGCAGTAACGTGATAGACCGGATCGAACCAGTCGTTGCACCATTCCCAGACATTACCGGTTATGCTGTACAGGCCGTAACCATTGGGTCTGAATGCATCTATCGGTGAAGTACCGGCATAGCCATCCTCGGCAAGATCCAGAACCGGGAACTCTCCCTGCCATACGTTGCATAAGTGGCGGCCATCCGGAGTCAGTTCGTCGCCCCAGGGATATAACTTCTGCTCCAGGCCGCCGCGCGCCGCAAACTCCCACTCGGCCTCGGTTGGGAGGCGCTTACCGGCCCACGCGCAAAACGCCCGTGCATCGTTCCAGGAGACATGGGTCACCGGATATTGCGAGCGGCTCTCAATAGAGGAGTCGGGACCTTCCGGATGCCCCCAATCGGCGCCTTCTACCTTGCACCACCAGGGTGCTCCCGCAACTGTGTCACGGACCAATTCCTGGTAACGGTCAGGCGATATGTGGCTCTGGAACACGAAGGACCAACCGAGCTGCTCCGACTCCGTTCGATAGTCCGCCGCCCGCACGAACTCCGCAAATTGTGCGTTGGTGACCGGATGAATATCGATATAGAACGGATCGAGGAACACCGTCCGCACCGGCCCCTCGCCATCCTTCTGAAAGGCCCGGCTGTAATCGGTGCCCATCAGGAATTTGCCGCCGTCGAGCTTCCGCATGCCTTCGATGGATCCAGCGGCAACGCGCAGTCTTTGCTCACTGGCGGCGCGCGACTCGCTAAGCCGGACAGCCCGCTCTTTACCTGGAACGCAGCAAGCGAATTCCTGCTTCATACTTTTCTGATTTCGGCCCGGGCGCGCAGAGAGTCGATAAATTCGTACACCGCTTGTTGTTTCTTTTGGTTCAACAGTTGCCCCTCGATCTCGCCGCGAACTTCATTCAGCGAACGATACCCCGCGGGGTGCCGCTCGATGAGCCGGGCAATGTGGAAGCCGAACGGAGAGCGGAACACGGCGCTTGTCTCGCCGGGCCGGAGAGAGAACACCACGGCCTCGAACTCTTCCACCATATCGCCGCGCCCGAAAAAGCCCAGGTCGCCGCCACGCCAGGGACAGTCCGAACAACGGTTCGCCAGTTCCGCGAAATCGGCCCCGTTCTTCAATGCAAGATCAATCTCGCGAATCGCCGCCGCTGCCTGTTCTTCGGTCGCCGCCTCATCCACGTTCTTCACAATGTGGGCCGCTCGGATCGACTCCGGCAGATAGAATGAGGACTTGAATTCCCGGTAATACGCGGCGACTTCCTGGGCCTTCGGTCTCGCCAATTTTCGTGTGACGTTGTCGATCAGTTCCTCTGAAGAGAGTGCCCCCGCCGCCTGCTGCAACAGAACGCGCTCAATGACATTTTCCCGCGCCCATTCCCGTGCCCGTAACTCCAGCGAAAGAGAGTCTTCGGACGGCATCTCCAGCTTGAGGCGCTCTTTCAGAAAGCCTGCTTCGTCCCGTATTGTTTGATCGTCAATCAGTTGATCGTTTACCAGGATTGGCATGTCGAAGTCGTCAGGCAACAATAGCTTATCAAATCCTCGATCATTAGTTGTCCATTATCAAGATCGACATTGACGTGATTACCGCAAAGATGCTAACGTCGATAATCATTCGGGGACGGATATGAAAACCAGTTCAAGACGTAATCTATTGAAAAACACCGCTCTGGCCGGGATCGCCGCGACCGGTTCCGGCGCGCCCGGATATGCAGCCGTACCGCCGTCCGGCGAAGGCGGCTCACATTGGGATCGGCCCCCCAAACAGCAGGGCAACAATCTGAATGTAGTCGTGCTGGTCTCCGACACGTTTCGTGCGGACAATCTGGCGGCGTACGGCAGCCAATGGGTGGAAACCCCGAACCTGAACAAGTTTGCCCAACAAGCTATCGTGTTCGAAGATGCTTATCCCGAGGGACTGCCCACCATTCCGGCGCGAAGAACCATTTACACGGGTCGGCGCATTGTTCCAACCTACTATTACCGGCAGCCCGAGCCGGTCCAACTACCCGGCTGGCATCATCTCTACAACGAAGATGTGACGCTTTCGGAGACGTTGCAGGAAGCCGGTTACGCGACCGCTCTGATTGCCGATCTTCCGCACCTGCAGCGGCCCGGCCGCAACTTTCATCGTGGCTTTGGGTACTACGAATGGGTCCGCGGGCAGGAGATCGATTCCTATGCGCAGGCCCCGCGAAAACAACCCGATTACACCGATCTTTTCCCGGCCGATTACCTGCAGCAATCAGGTCTGGTGCAAAGCGGTTTTCTGAATCAGTACACGGCGAACCGGAGGCGCTGGCTGAAGTACGGCGAATCCATTGTCGAGCAAACTGCCAAAAACGCGGTCCAATGGCTTAAGGAAAATCACGACCAGAAGCCTTTCTATTTACAGGTGGAGGTGTTCGATCCGCACGAGCCATGGGATCCGCCAAAACAGTTCCTCGAAAAATATCTGAAGGAGCCGACGAAACACAGTTGGCCGGAGCCGCCGTACGCCAACCTTGCCGTTCCCGAGGAGGGCGTGAAACGGCTTCGCGCCAACTATGCGGGAGAGGCGTCCAACGTCGATTACTGGTACGGCAAGGTGCTCGACACTCTGGCGGAGCTCCGTCTGTTCGATAATACGGTGGTGCTGTTTCTTTCGGACCACGGCGCACTGCTGGGCGAACAAGGCCAGTGGGCCAAGGGTCCTGAGAGGCTGCGTACCCAGGTGACCCACGTTCCGGTTCTGTTGCGTGTGCCTGGCGGGCAGCATGCCGGCAAGCGGGTGGCAGGTCTGGTTCAGTTTCCCGACATTGTTCCTACTCTGCTGGGGCGCCTGAATCTAAAGCCGACGCCGCGGGTCACGGGAGAGGATTTGTGGCCGTACGTAACGGGCGAACGAGCGCCGCGCCGGGATCACGTTATCTCCGCTTACGGCTACATCGCGTCCGTCCGTACGCATGAGTGGAATTACTCGGCTGTATGGAACAAAGAAAAATACCAGGGTATCTGGAAGCCGCAGTTGTATAACAGCAAGAGCGACCCGCATGAATTGAAGGACGTGGCGGATAGATATCCGGCGGTTGTCAAGGATTTGCAGGCGAAGCTCGAACGCTACATCGCCTCCGGTTGGGATATCACCCGCGGGAGCTTCAATGAAAAAGCCGGGTAGGCTTTAGAAATCGCAGTTATGCAGTTCGATTCGGTCAAGAGCGGTCAGCATACGATCACGCGGCGTTCCTTCATGGGCGCTACGGCGGCTGCGACGGCCACCTCGCTCTACTCGGCTGAGCAGAAGAAACCTAACATCGTTTTTATTCTCTGCGACGACCTGGGCTACGGAGATCTGGGTTGTTATGGTTCGTCGATCCGCACGCCGAACCTGGACCGCCTGGCGGCGGACGGCATCCGTTTTGCCAACTTCGATTCGGCGGATCCTGTCTGTTCTCCGTCGAGAGCCGCGCT
>Ga0187859_10003030_pt1 | contig 10346 bp, 8 predicted proteins | sample June2016WEW_10_1_2_FD_133019 | JGI IMG/M metagenome (GOLD analysis project Ga0187859, IMG submission 133019) | Peatland microbial communities from SPRUCE experiment site at the Marcell Experimental Forest, Minnesota, USA - June2016WEW_10_10 | ecosystem: Environmental > Terrestrial > Soil >... | reverse complement strand
GATTCTCGCCGACAAAACACGGAGTGCGCCGCTTGGCTTCCGGCACGCCCGCCAGGATGTGCGCCAGAAACCGATTGTAGCTGGCCCACAGAGCGACCAACTGGCCCCACTGCAATTCCTGATAACGCTCCACGCGGACGCAGCCCTCTTGATCGTAAGTGGGTAAGCGAACTTCGTCCTGAAGCAGCGCGCGAACAAATCGCTGATGATTGTTTGGCGCCGAATCGACCAGGTGTCCGAGAATCTGTTTTCGCGACCAGCCGCCGGCGGCAGGCAGCTTCGAGGCTTCTTCATCACTCACGTTGTCAAAATCCTGCTTGGTTTTCCATACGAGTGTTTCCCACTGATTACTGATTTGAAGCATGTCTCGTGTGATGCTCGGACAGCCGATCCGGTAACATAAATTTGTGCTTCGTTCGGCCGCGTTGGTTGCGTTCGTTGCCTATCTCGGCGCCCAGACTCCGCTCGAAAACACAGGCAAGCCCATGCGTGTGCCTTTTGAATGCACGGAAGCCGATACGCAGGCGGCTGCGTTGAGCTGTTCGGAAGAGGAACCCTGCGCGGTGTTTCTCGAATTGAGCAACGTAGAATCGGCCGGGAATAAGATCTTTCTGGCCGGCAACCTACATACCAGTACGACGACTCTCTATTCGATCTTGCTGGCCAGCGAGGACGCCGGAAAGATTTGGATGGAACCACACCCCAGAGTGCGGTTCGCGGGCTTGGATCAAATTCAGTTCATTGACTTCCAGAATGGTTGGATCTCGGGCGCGAACCTGCAAAGCACTCCGCGCGATCCGTTTCTTCTGCTTACAACCGACGGAGGCAAGACTTGGCGCCAGCGGCCCATTTTCGAAGAAACTCGCGTGGCTGTTATCGAACGCTTCTGGTTTGAATCGCGCGAGAATGGATCGCTATTGATGGATGCGCGGCTCGACAATAATCTGCATGAGCTGTACGAAACCAGGACTGGCGGCGAAAGTTGGTCCATGAAACAGGCCGGCCCGGGCGCCATTCCGTTTCCGGTAGCCACGAAAACATCCGGATGGCGATTGCGCGCTGATGCCGCCACGCATAGTTTCGACGTTGAAAAATCGGACGGCTCGCGTTGGCAAAGAGTGGCCAGCTTTCTGGTGCATGTGGGAGCCTGCAAACAATGAAACCAGATCCGATCGAGCTTGAGTTGTTCCGCCATCTGCTGGTTTCCATCGCCGAAGAAATGGGAGCGGTGCTGCGCAAGACTTCGTATTCGGCCAATATCAAAGAGCGCCGCGACTATTCGTGCGCGGTGTATGATGCCGCCGGCGAAACTGTAGCGATGGGCGATCACATGCCCGTTCATCTCGGCGCCATGCCGTTGTCGGTGCGCCACGCCATGCAGGCCTTCGATTTCACGCCCGGTGATGTTGCCATTCTGAATGATCCTTTTCGCGGCGGAACGCATTTGCCGGATATCACGGCGGTGTCCGGGGTGTTCGTGAAAGGATCGCACAAGCCCGCCTTCTACGTAGCCAATCGCGCGCATCACGCCGATGTAGGCGGCATGAGCCCCGGTTCCATGCCGCTGGCGCGCGAGATTTATCAGGAAGGCATCCGGATTCCACCCATTCTGCTGGTGCGCCGTGGAAAGTTCGATCGCGAATTGCTGGGATTGATCTTGGCAAACGTGCGCACGCCCGAGGAGCGCGAAGGCGATTTGTTGGCGCAGTGCATGGCCATCCGGCGCGGCGAGCAGCGCCTGCTTGAACTGGTAGCCAAATATGGAATGGCGAAGGTTCGCCGCAACATGACGGCGTTGAAGGATTATAGCGAGCGCATGATTCGCGCGGCCATCGGCCGGTTGCCGCGCGGCGTTTATCGCTTCGAAGATTATCTCGACAGCGATGGCATAGTTGATCGTCCCGTGAAGATCGCCGTTACTGTAACCATTCATGGAAATCGCGCGACGATCGATTTTACGGGATCGAGTGAGCAAGTGGAAGGTTCCGTGAATGCGAATTATGCTGTTGCAGTTTCGGCCACAACTTATGTTTTTCGATGCCTGGTGCGCGAAGATATTCCCTATACCGCGGGTGTCATGCGGCCGCTGGAAGTGATCGCGCCGGTGGGTTCGGTGGTGAATGCGCAACCCCCCGCCGCGATGGCTGCGGGCAACGTGGAAACATCGCAGAGGATCACGGATGTGGTGCTGGGCGCGCTGTCCAAGGCAGCGCTGCGGCTCATTCCCGCGGCTAGCTCCGGAACCATGAACAATATCACTTTCGGCGGTGTGGACCGTCTTCGGGGGCGCGCCTTCGCTTATTACGAAACTATCGCGGGTGGCATGGGCGCATCGGCTATATCCAATGGAGCGAGTGCGACTCACACCCACATGACCAATAGCTGGAACACGCCGGTGGAAGCGTTCGAGCATCAATATCCGCTACGCATCCGAGGCTATCGGATTCGCTCGGGCTCGGGTGGCGCCGGGAAACATCGAGGCGGCGACGGGATCATTCGCGAATTTGAGTTTCTCACGCCGGCGGATGTGACAATACTTGCGGATCGCCGATTGCGCGGTCCGTATGGCCTGGCGGGCGGGGAATCAGGCGCGCCTGGGAAAAACACCTTGCTGAAGGGGAAACGCGCTATTGCGATTCCCGGTAAGGCTCGCTTTGAAGTGGCTGCGGGCGATGTGCTCCGCATTGAATCGCCCGGCGGAGGCGGTTACGGAAAGCCGGATTGAAGCGCAGCCCATCACTCCTTGGGCGCCACGGCCGCTCGATCGCGTGGCGATGCGGCAAACCTGGAGGAACCTCACTTTTCTGCATTGGTCCTATGAGCCGGCGGTGGTCGCGCGTTTGCTTCCGCCGGGCCTTACGGTCGATACCTTCGATGGAGTGGCTTACGTCGGCCTGATTCCGTTCGAGATTCACAATCTGCGCGGAATCCCGCATTTCCCCGAAACAAATGTGCGTACTTATGTTGTCGGGCCGGATGGTAGCCGCGCGGTATGGTTCTTCTCGCTCGATGCCGCACGGCTGCTTGCCGTCATCGGCGCGCGTGCAGCATATCATCTGCCGTACTTTTGGGCGAAGATGCAAGTGGCCGCGGAGAACGAAACGGTTTGCTACACCAGCCGGCGCAAATGGCCGCACTTGGGGCGGCACTTCACCGACATCGTAGTAAAACCCGGCGTTGCCGGCCAACTCACCGAGCGGGATCATTTTTTGACGGCTCGCTATCGCCTTTACGCTCTGCATCGCGGCCGGCTGGCGTGCGCGCAAATCGAGCATGATCCCTGGCCGCTCACCCATGCGACACTAATCAAGCTTGACCAAAATCTCATCGAGGCTGCTGGCCTTCCCACTGCACAAGGAGCGCCGCTGGTGCATTTCTCCGCGGAGTTGAACGTCAGAATCGGCTATATCGGGCTGTGCTAAAACTGTGGGGTGCTTCTTTCGCTCTACAACGATCGGCCATCGTCGGAAACGCAATTCGCGGCCATCCGCAAGGACCATCTTCTGGACCGGCTGAAAGCGCTGGACTCACGCGCGAATCGCAAGGGACTGAATGGCCTGGATCCTAACCGCAACCGGCTGATCCGCATCGGAATGGAAATCAGCGCGCAGGGGCGCGTTACCAAGAGCGGCTACGGCGTGTTCGATCTCGCGTGGCAGGCCGCGCATCACCGGGAGTGGCCCGGCGAGATCGCGCAGGAACTCGAGCAGATCCGGGAACGCGTCAAAGAAGTTCATGGAACCCCGCTCCGGTTCCTGATCTGGGCCGGTATGGGCGGATCGGCGGAAGACAAGAACATGTACAACGCCATCGGCCTGTTGAAGAGCGGGCCGCGCTGCTATGTACTGGATTCCACCGACCCGGCGAAGCTCAAAAACATTCTCGCCGATATGTCGCGCCGCTCCAAGCTTCCACTTCCCAAGATTCTTAAAAGCACTTTGGTCGTTGGGATGGCGATGGGGATGACTTCCTATGAGCCGGTGGTGAATCTCCAGAAGCTGGCGCTGCTTTATCAGAACAACAAAGTGGATGCGCGTCCCAACTTTATATATATGACGCTGCCCGGCTCGCTGTTGGATCAATTCGCTTCGAGCCAGGGGTACCGGCGCGTGGAATTGCAACCGGACCATCGCAACAGCACCGCCGGCCGGCATAGCGCGCCGCTTACGCGTGGAAGCCTGTATCCGTTGGGATTGAGCGGAGTGGATCTAAAGGTGTGGATTCAGGCGGCCATGCTGGAAGAAGACGAAATCGATACAGCCTGGCGATTGGCTGCTTTCTTAGATACGCAAGGGCACGCGGGGCGCGACAAGGTGACGCTGATACTGCCGCGCGAGTGGGCTGGCGCGGGGCTGTGGACCAAGCAGGATTTCGAAGAGAGCCTGGGTAAATCCGAGTGCCAAGGCATAAAGATCGTTATCGATGAGAAAATTCGGTTGCAAAATTACCGTCCGCCCAAGGACCCTTTGCAGGACCGTCTTTTTCTGGCGGTGCAGAGAAGAGGCTCGCCCGCCGGCGATGCGAGGAAGATCGCGATGCTGAGGCACGCCGGATACCCGGTGGCGACTCTAACTACTCCGGCGCGGTGCGAACTTTCGCGCTACATGCAGTTCATGCATTACGCCGTATTCGGATTGGCAAGTTTGCGCGACATGAACTTTGTCACTCAGCCGAGCGTGGAGTTGTATAAATCGATCACCAACGAATTGCACGCGTCGGCCGAGAAATTGGGCGGCATCGAGAAAACCAAAGCGTGGGAGCAGATGCGGGATTCTCCCTCGCAGGCACGCTGGCGGGGCCGGGTGACGTTGCTCTACGATGGCGTGGCTGTGCCTCGGTCCACGCCGGCCAACGGTCCTGAAATTTATGCGGCGATTCTGCGCGGCCTGACGGCGGACCGTGAAATTGAATATGCGGAGTTGACTTTTTTCGGCGACACGCGCTATTCGGCGCGAGGACGTGCTCTGCGAACACGTCTGAACCGCGCCGCCGAGGCGTTATTCCGCTCGCGATTGAAGATGCCCGTGGATGTCTACGAAGGCCCGGCCATGAATCATTCGTATCATGAGATGATCATCGGCCATGGGAAATGTTTCTCCACCGTTTTGATTTCGGATGCCTCCGAAGAGATGCCCTCCATCGGCTATACGGCTGGTTATCATCGCGCCCAGTTCCTGGCGACCATCCATGCGCTGGCGGAACGACACAGGCCGGTGGTGGCGATGGCGCTGCGCGATATGGAAGAAGCCACCTTTGACGCGCTGGATGAATTTTTCCGGCAAGCGGCCAGGCATTTGTAAGGCGGGACGCGTGCCGTACAATACAAGTTCATGGCCAAGTTCAAGCCGGCCGGCAGCAGCAAGAAAACGCCGGCGAAATCCGCACGCGCAGCCATCCCTTGCCTGATTCTGGTGTTGCTCGGGATCGCGGCGATGTGCCTGCTGTTCTATCTTTCCTTGCAATCCGGAACTTCATGAGAATCGACAATCGCCGTCCGGACCAGATGCGTCCGATACGGATTACCAATAATTATTTGATGACCGCGGAGGGTTCCACGCTGATCGAGGTGGGCAATACGCGCGTGCTGTGCGCGGCCTCGGTGGAAGAGAGCGTGCCGCAATTTTTGCGGGGAAGCGGGCGGGGGTGGGTGACTGCCGAGTACTCCATGCTGCCCCGCGCCACCGGAACCAGGACTCCGCGCGAAGTCACCAAGGGCCATCCATCGGGACGGACGCAGGAAATCCAGCGGTTGATTGGCCGCTCTCTGCGCTCGGTGGTGAATATGGCGGCGTTGGGAGATCGGAGCGTCATCGTCGATTGCGACGTGCTGCAAGCCGATGGCGGTACGCGCACCGCTTCCATTACCGGCGCCTATGTGGCGCTGGTACTGGCACTCAAGCAGTTGGTGAAGTACGGCGCCTTGAAATCGCTGCCGGTGCTAGATCACGTGGCTGCTACCAGCGTCGGTATTGTAGCGGGAGTGCCGGTGCTGGATCTTTGCTACGAAGAAGATTCGAACGCGGAAGTGGATATGAATATCGTCATGACGGGGTCCGGCCGTTTTGTGGAGCTGCAGGCGACGGCGGAGAAAACGGCTTTCGACGATGCGCAGTTGGCGGAGCTAGTGAAGATCGGACGAGCCGGGATTCGGGAGTTGATCGCGATTCAAAAGCAGGCGTTGGAGTTGTAGCTTTGCGGCTTTACTGCGCTACCACCAATGCAGGCAAACTGCGCGAATTCCGCATGGCTTTGGATTCCCGATTCGAGGTGGATGTACTCCCCGGTCTGGGTTCGATTCCGCCGTGCGAAGAAACTGGCGCGACTTTTGAGGAGAATGCGATCCAAAAGGCTCTCTATTATTCGAAATATTGCGATGACTTGTTATTTGTGGATGATTCCGGGCTCGAAGTAGATGCGCTGGCCGGGGCTCCCGGCGTTTACTCGGCGCGATTTGCGGGCCCGGATGCTACCGATGATGCCAATAATCGGTTGCTGCTTGAGAGGATGCGCGGCGTAAGCGACAGAACGGCCCGGTTTGTTTGCGTAGTGGCGCTCGCGCGCAAAGGGCAGCTCATCCACACTTTTCGGGGTGAAGTGGAGGGCCAATTGGTTGAGGAGCCGCGCGGTGCGAATGGGTTTGGCTACGACCCGCTGTTCTTTTATCCGCTGTTCGGTGCCACGTTTGGTGAAGTGCCTGTGGAGCGGAAGATGGAGGTGAGTCATCGCGGGGCGGCGCTGCGGGGGATGCAACTTTTTTTGGGGGCTGGGGACTAGCGGCTGGGGACCGGTGTCGTGATTGTTACTGGCTCGCCGGCTTTCATTGGCTTTCCATTGATCACTGCGTCCTGGGCTAGGGTGCCGCCGTGGATGGTGCCGTCCGGCAGGATCCGGTAATGGTGGCTCTCTAATTGGATGCCGCCTACCTCGATGCGCGTGTCGGCGCCGGGTAGCGACTGGTTGCGCAGTTCGCGGATGCGTCCCTCGGGGGTCAGCCAAACGACTAATCCCCAATGGACCAGAAGCCCGTTTATACGGATGGGGGCCACGCCCGATGGAGGCAGATAGGTATCCGATCCAGCGCGGACGGTTGTTCCTGGCGGCCAGTTCACTCCTTGACGGACGAAGGCGCGCGACAAGGTGCATTCGGTGAGGCTACCAGTGAGTGCCGAATAATAGATCACGGTTTGCGCGCTGCAGGGCAGGCCGTCGATCGCTTGGTCGCGAGCTAGAGTCCCGCTGCACACTCGCCCGCCGCAGAAGTTCACCTGGTCTTGATACTCCACGCCTTGGATGGTTTGCGGTGTCCGAAAAATGACCCACTGCACGCGGCGCGCCCACCAACGGTAGTTGACTTGCGCACCGGCCGGAAGCGGTACGCCGTACACCACTTCTGGTTTCGAAAGGACGCGATATTGGTCGTGCTCTGTCAAGGTTTGAAGATAGTAAGTCCACGCGAGCGCCGGCAGGAACCAAATTGCCAGCACGATGAATCCGGCGCGCTGTAATTCCTTGCTGGGCTTGAAATGGCCTACCACCACCAGCGCGCCTGCCGCGAAGAATACAACTGTCAGCAGCACGCCGCCCGCCATGAAAATCATGGCGAAAATGGCTGCTCCGCCATTCGGCATCATACTTTCCGTCTCGGCATGTAAGAGTGTCCAGGATAGCGTACCGTGTGTAGCGGGCGCATAGTATTGCCAGTACCGGGCTCGAATGGTAAGCTTTTGTAAAGTTGTTCCAGAAACGGGGTGCAAGTGCGAATACTCGCGTTGTCAACACTGTTGTTCTCCAGCGTTGCCTGGGGACAGAATACAAATCCGCTCAGACATCCGCAGATCGTGAATCCCGGGTATATGAGCCAAACCGGCGCGGTAGCCATGTTCACGAGCGCGAATAAGCTGACGCCGGACGGAAACGCAGCCACCAAACAGCAAAGGGTGAATTCGGTGCCGAACTTTTCGAGTTCGTTTACCTTCAGTGGCACCACTTATCCTTACACGATGGTGGGTGCCGATCCGACAAAGGGCGGCGCTACGCGCGTCGACGCATCGTTAGTCACCATCCAGTTCTTCTTCGACGAATTTGCGGACCAGAACGGGAACAACATCGTGATTGATGCGGCCACAGTGGTTTCCGCGTTCCTGAATGGGCCAAATATCGAGACGGTAGCGTACGGCACGGGCAACACGCAATTCTCAGATGCGGTCCAGCGCGCGGAGTTCTTCAATGTGATGAAGCCGGATTGGCACACACTGCTGAACCGCCCACGGCTGCTGCAGCCGGTGCAGATTGAAGTGCCGGTTGGTCTTTCTATCGTGTTCCAGGCGGGGGCGGGCGGCCCGTTTTTTGCGCTGATCGACGATGGGTTTTTCGTCTCGCAGTTGAACACCATCCTGCAATTTGAGCCGTTCCAGGTGCAGGAGCTAGCCATTGTCCTCACGCGGAATGCGTTGTTTTATCAGGGCGGCAATCCGAATAATTGTTGCGTGCTCGGATTCCACACAGCCATCGATACGGCGGTACACGGAAATCGGCACGATGTGCAAACTTTCGCCACGGCCTCCTGGGTGGATGCGGGAATTTTCGGAGATCCCGGGCGCGCGGATGTTAATTTTATCAGCCACGAAATTACGGAGTGGATGAACGATCCGTTCGTGAATAACGTGGTTCCGTCCTGGCAGGCGCCGGGGAGCAGTCCGCCTGCATGCCAGTCGATTCTCGAGACGGGGGATCCGCTCGAGTTTCTTCCCACCAACTCTTTTCCCGTCACGGTGGATGGGTTCACCTATCATCCGCAGGTGGAGGCTTTACTGCAATGGTTTGAGATGCAGGTTCCATCCACGGCGTTTCAGGGTGCTTACAGTTATCCGGATACAACTTTGTTGACGGCGCCGTTGGCGTGTCCGGGAACGTAAAACCCGTTATTCGGTTGTTCGGTTACTCGGTTGTTCAGTTCAACGGACTGTTAGGGCTTTCAGGAGATTTTGCGCTTTTGCGTATTGGGAATCGGTGGGCGGGATGGCGGCCAATATTTGGCGGGCTTCGTCCAGATGGCCTTGCTGGGCTTTCGCATAAGCGAGGTAGTAGCGGGCGGGAATTTCGGGATCGAGCTTGAGGCTATTCTGAAGAGCGCTAATAGCTGTGACTGGATCCCCGGTGAGTAAGTAGAATTTGGCGGCGCCCAGAAGTTGTTCCGCGTCGTCGGAGTTGAGCTCGGCGCGTGCGCGAAAAATTTGCTTGGCCTGCTCGAACCGTTCTCCATCCTCGCCCGGAAGGTGGCGGATTCCCAAGCTGACCAGCGCCACGGTGGCGCCCACGCGCACGGTGGTGACGGAATCACCGAGCGCCCGCGTGAGCGCGGCAACGGCAGTCTCCTTGTTCTCTGGCCGCGGGCTCATCCGCAGCGCCGCGTAGACGCGGACCACTGGTTCCGGATCTGTTAGAGCGCCGAGCAGAGCGGGAAATACTCTTGGATCGTCCGGGAAATTGCTTAAATAGCCCAATGCATTAGCGCGTACCAGCGGTGGCTCCGAGACTTTCCCGAGAATATCCAGCAGCTCCGGAACGGCCTCCGCATGGCCGGCGCGAGCTCGCGCGAACGCGTCCGCCCGATGGATCAGCTTCTGGCGCGAGCGCGCGCTCGACCACTGATTCATCTTTTCGAGCACCCAATCCGGATTACGATCCTGATGGCAGTTACTACACGCGTTCGGAATGCCATGGCGGATGGTGTTCTCCGGTACTGGAATGCTCATGGAATGATCTCGAATCTGGGCCTTGATACTGAGGACCGTCCTCGGCATGTGGCATTCCACACACGAACTGCCGGTGCTCGAAGCTGGATGATGCGTGTGGCCGGTCAAGGCGTTGCCGATGCCGGCGTGGCAGCGCGTGCACAGGGCATTGGCATCCGGACGGAGCTGCGGATTTTTCTCGATATCCACTTCGTGCGGCGCGGTGTGACAGCCGATGCAGGTGACGCCGCCTTTCAGAAAGCATTCGCTCTGCCAGAGACCGAACGCATCGTTTGAGAAGCGGCGGGTACGCCCGTCCGGCCAGTATGCCGGATCGCCATTCACCGGCTGATTGAATTCCAGGATGGGCAGGAAGAAATCGTAGTAGTTGGAGCCGGCGATGAAACCGTTCACGTAGATGTCGCGAAAAGAGTGGCACTGCGCACAGATCATGGTGTTGCGTAGCGGATCAAGACGGGTCTGGAGGATGATGTTACGCACGGGCGCCGGTGGGCGCTTGTTCGCTGAATAGCCGGCAACATGCTCGCTTCCTGGCCCGTGGCAGCGCTCGCAGTTGGTGCCGGAATTCAGCCAAACTGTTTTGTAGCTGTC
>Ga0187859_10003029_pt1 | contig 10346 bp, 12 predicted proteins | sample June2016WEW_10_1_2_FD_133019 | JGI IMG/M metagenome (GOLD analysis project Ga0187859, IMG submission 133019) | Peatland microbial communities from SPRUCE experiment site at the Marcell Experimental Forest, Minnesota, USA - June2016WEW_10_10 | ecosystem: Environmental > Terrestrial > Soil >... | reverse complement strand
GCTGCTTCAAGATCCCGATGATCTGCTCTTCCGTGTACCGGCTCTTCTTCATCGCTCCGTCCTCCCGCTTAGATTACGAGAGAACTCCAGTTTCAACTGGTAGAGTTTTCCGGGGGCAGGTCAACCGCATAAGCCAACATAAAGCGAACCGCTTCCTAGATATGACACGAGGCCTCTCGACCACGAGGGGCTTTCGTGTCTTTAGGCGCGATAGATTCGCTCCAACTCTATTTCGGGAGGATGAGTGCTCGGATCGAACGTGATCTTGTAATGCTCAAAGAAACCCATCCGGCCAAGCAATCCGGCGACAGGCAGAGTATGGGAAAAGGCGGCCTCGATGCTGAGCATATCCGCCCCAAACCAAAGTTGAACTGGATGGACCCATACGTCTTGGGTTCCACCAATGCCAGTTCTCGTTTCCTTTCGGCCACCCTCTACCTTTATTCCGATGCCAGGAGCAATTGATGAATGGAACATACAATCTCCCGCTCCAGAATCAACCATCGCCTCAAAAGGACGGCTCTTAGGGCCGTGTCTCTTGCTGATAGCAACTCTGAGTAGGGGATAGAGGACTGGGATGGTAGAGCCCGGGACTTGCTTAAATGGAACGCGCATTAAACCGAGAGTAGATCCCAACTTGGAGGAGTCTTCACGAGAAATGCTGTTTCGTCGCCAATCTCTTCTAGTCGGTGGACTACTTCCTCATATGTCGCGCCGTGAGCGACAATCTTTGACTCATCATCAGACAAGGCGATCCAAGCGTTAAGAGGAGCACTCTTAAGGGCCAACAAGCGACCTTCGCTTTGTATAGACTTCTCCATAAAATCCCTCATCCTCTTAGATGCACGACGATACACGAGGGAAGCAACTGAGTCAATTACTCCTTTACGTGATCCAAGAAAGCGTACCGTTTCTGTAATTGCTAGTTGAAGATGGCTGCATTTATCAGGCTCAGAGAAGAGATTTTAGGGTTGTGGTCACCTGCGCAAGATAATTTTGCGCATCTTTCACATCGGTCTTTGTGAACTGGTCAGCCTCATAACGCGCGTTATAGCCGTAGAACTTCAAGTGCATGTATTGAGTGCCGATTTTTCGCAGATTTGATTCTCGCGCAATATAGCTATCCCGCGTCGTGTGCGACTTCAGATGCATATTAAGAGTTTTGGCAAGGTAGGCCTCGACATAATGTACGGCAACATAAAAGAGCACAATCAATTTCCAATTCACGGAAGCTTGGGTACTCTCATCAAGAGTCGCAGCAAAAGTCTCGTTATCCTTTGCCTTTTTGACGTGTACGTTTTTGTCGGGCATGTTTTTCGCGCTCTTAGCGGAAATAGATCAACTTCGCTGCGGAATCGATTTCCCGCGGATCATTTGCACTTGTCGAAACAATATTGAAGTCGAATGAGACTTCAGGAAATGCGTCAATCAAATCGAATTGTTTTTGAAAAATCCTTTCGCGCGCCTCTTTTGGAGGATGGTCAGCAGTCATCCACACTAAGAGATTTCCTTCTACGCGCTCGACGAAAATGCAATTGATCTCGGCAACAGACTTCAAATCCGCAGCCAGCGCATCTTCGACGCTCTCGCTGTACAACATGCTTGGCTCTACGGAGCCACATATGGTAATCGCGTTGTTCCCTTTATGTGAATCTTTTGAGAAAATGGATTCCCCAGCCACACAAGCTTGAGTACCGGTGGCGAGAATAATCCAAGTTGCGATTTCAACTATCATTTTCGACTCAATTTGCTTTTCTTTTCAGTTTTTCGGGAGCGACTATTCCGATGATCTGTTGAAATTGAAGCTGGTAGATGGGATCGTTCGTCTGGTCGTTATATGCATCGAGACGAGCGGCGTCAAGCAAGACGATCTTAACCTTTACGGTGGTCCCATCAGAGAGCGTGTACTGTGCCCAAGGTTCATTCGAGGTCTCGGCGGTTACTGGTTCCCCTGTCACCTGTTGACCGTTGTAGTTGTAGGTCTGCTTTGGTGGCATGTCGCACTCCTTTGATCCAGGCGAGGGCAGCGTATCACACGCCCCCACAGCGTCGGAAATACTTCTTTCTGGTCGGTCGCTTTGAGCATCAAGGCGCGAATAATCGCTCCTGAGTGTGACGCGGTTATCGGTTTGACTATGGCGCACCACAGCGTTACCCTCAATTCTGAGGGCCAGCTATGGCGAATCTCCCGACGACTTCCGCCAAGAATGTGACGGACGATTCTGCCACCTTCGTAAAGTTCACGCGTCGGCTTATGTCTGTGCCTCACGCGGAGATTAAAGAAAAGCTAGAAGCAGAGAAAGCGGCGAAGCGAACGTCTAAGTCCGCTTCCCACGCTTCTGGCGCTTCATCCAAACGGGCCACCTAGAAAGGCTCCGCACTCGTTTCTCCCACCTTGCCGGTCAGTTCTGCATAGGTCAGTCTCTTCCCTGAAATCTGCGATGCCGCCAGCGTGAATCTGTCCGCGTCGGTCAGTGGGTTGTCCTTCGTTGCGCGATTATTGTAACGGAATACCTGCTCAGTCACGTAACGGTCAAGGTGAAATGGCTCTACAGCAACGTATGTGCCTTTCAATCCCCGCTTGAGTAAAGACCAGAAATTCTCGATCCCCTGCGTGTGGACCTGTCCGCGAACGTACTCTTCCATGTGGTTCACGGTTTCATGCACGAAATCCCGCGCTGCAAGGTTCTCATAGCCGCGCCACTGGTCGGTATAGACTTTCGACTTTTTCTCAACATTCGCAAGAATCATGCTCTGCAAGGTCTCGCGGTTTACATTGGGCACGACTTTGGCGCGAACTTGCCGTGTCTCGCGGTCATGCATTCCCATCACTACTGCCTTGATCGGGGAGTTTCCCGCTGTCGGCAACCCCTTGTACTTCTCGCGCACATGCTTGCGATGCATGTTTCTGATCTTGCCGCCGACAAAGGTCTCGTCGGCCTCAATGGGGGCGCTCTCAGGGCCACCAAACTTGGTGAAAGTCTGAGTCTCCATCGCAAGCCGAATCCGATGCAACATGAACCACGCAGTTTTCTGTGTCACACCTAGAGCGCGGTGGAGTTCATAGCTGGATATGCCATTCTTCGCGTTACAAAGGAGCCAGAGCGCAGGGAGCCACTTGTCGAGGCCGATGGGTGAGTCCTCGAATACGGTGCCGACCTTGAGCGAGAACTTTTGCTTCTTGTGGTCGCCGTAGCAGCGATAGACGTTCGCCTTTGCCAGCCAAGTCAGCTTGGTTGCGCCGCAATATGGGCAGCGGGGAGTTCCATCAGGCCAGCGAACGAAAACCATGAACTTGCGGCAGTTCTCAGAGTCCGCAAAGTGTTGAATCGCTTGCTGTAAGGTCTTGATCTTGGCGTCCATGATCTAACTATAGAACAAATGGCGTAGTCTGTCAAGTATATTATTGCCAGAATTTTGCGAGTGTTTTGAGGGGGTTAGGGTGAATCGAGGGTGGGGGGCTATTGACAGCTTGGAACGGGCGGGAGCGATCTCCGCTCAGGGCAGGCTTTCGAGTCCCCTTGTCGCCCGCAGCGGACTCCGGCTGGCCTCCGCGCTCTTACGATTTTTCTAGAAACTTTTGCGCTCAGCCCGCGTTAAGATAAGAGCCCCAAGCAACGGAGGCGCGATGCCCACCAGCGAGCAGGTCAGCAGCACCATCGCCGAAATCATCCGCGACACGCTTCGCCAAATCGAAGCCTCCACCGACGAGCGCAAAGACACCCCAGCGATCATCGAACTCAGGCTGCAACTCCTCCGCATGCTCCGCGAAATGGAAACCCCGAAAGGGACCGACCCCCCTCATTCGCCGAACACCCGCTAATCCAATCGGGTGCGCGCTCCGCTCAGGATGACAAATGTGGGAGCGGGTATAGGATTTTTCTACGCTGCACTCACAAAGTCAGGGCGGTGAGCTCAGGCGGATGAAGGATTTATGGCGGAAAAGGTTCTGGAATTGCTATCGGCAAAGAGGGGTCACTTTCTGCTGGAATCGGGGCACCACGGCGACTTCTGGCTCGATCTGGAAGGTCTGTGCCACCAGCCGCATCGCTTACGGGCGATGGCGGCGGAGCTGGCGAAGGCCATTTCAGAATGGCAGGTGGATGCGGTTTGCGCGCCTCTGGTTGAAGGAGCGTTCGTTGGGCTGTTTGTGGCGCTCGATCTGAATGTCGACTTCACGTACAGCGAGCGCTTTCGGCGACCATGGCACGAGGGGCTGTTTCCGGCGGGGTACAGAATTCCGGCCGCACTGCGCGAGAGGGTTCGGGGACGGCGCGTCGCGATTGTCAATGACGTGATCAGTGCGGGATCGGCGGTGTGCGGAACTTTCGAGGACTTAGAAAGTTGCGGCGCGAACGTGGTGGGGATTTCCGCGCTGCTGGTTCTAGGAACTGCGATCAAGGAATATTCGTCGGCGAAAGCGGTTCCATTGATCAGCATGGCGGAGGCTCCAAACCATTTGTGGGCCCCGACGGAGTGTCCACTTTGCGCGAAGGGCGTTGCGTTAGTGGATGTTGAGGATTTCAGGAACAGTTTTTCGGCTTGATGGCAGGCGGGGGCGGAGGGAAAAGGCACTAGGGGACGATGACGGCGGAGCCCTCGCCGGTTTCGTGCTTGACGGCTTCGAGAGCGCGGTTGGCGTCGGCGAGCGAGAAGGTCTGGACAGCGGGACGGAAATTAAGGTCGTGAGCGAGGGTAAGAAAGTCGCGCGCGTCCTGGCGCGTCATGTTAGCGACACTGCGCAACTGGCGCTCGCCCAAGAGCAGGCGGTCGTAGTCGAAGGCGGGCATCTGGTCGAGGTGAATGGTGTTGATGGCGACGACTCCGCCCTTGCGCAGAGCGGAGAGTGCGCTGATGACCACCTTGCCGCTGGGAGCGAAGGTGATGGCGCGGTCGAGCTCGACGGGCGGTTTGGCATCTTCGTCGCCGACCCACCTGGCGCCGAGTGAGGCGGCGGCCAGGCGATGCGGCTCGCCGCGGGTGACGACGTAGACCTCGCAATTCCATGAAAGAAGGACGCGGATGGCGAGCGAGGCGGAGCTGCCGAAGCCGTAGAGACCAACTCGCTCGCCGGGCTCGACGCCAGCGACGCGCAGGCTGCGAAAACCGATGACACCGGCGCAGAGCAGAGGCGCGGCAGCGATGGTTTCAAGGCCGGCGGGCAGAGTGTGGGCGAAGTCGGCGCGGACGGCGGCGAAGTCGGCATAGCCGCCGTTGACGGAGTAGCCGGTGAAGACGGGGTGGTCGCAGAGATTCTCCAACCCGGCGCGGCAAAACCAGCAATCGCCGTCGACGCCGCCGATCCAGGAGACGCCGACGCGCGTGCCGACGGGGAGCGCGGCGGTAGCACCCTCGACCACTTGGCCGACGATCTGATGGCCGGGAACGATGCGCGGCTGCAGCGGCTTGAGATCGCGTTCGACGATGTGGAGATCGGTGCGGCAGACGCCGCAGGCGAGGACTTTGAGCAGGACTTCGCCGGGCTGTGGCTGCGGGCGCGGGACGTCTTCGAACCGGAGCCAGGCACCGGGAGTGGATGAAGTCGAATCGAAGACGGCGGCGCGCAAAGTGGACCCTCAGAGCACAAGGGTAGCGCAAGGAAAGCTGGTTAGCGAAGAGGCGCAGCGATCAGGACGCGGCGTCAGGATTTTCCGCCGGGCTTGGCGGGCCCCGAACTGGCGTATCCGGAGTCCGCAGTGCCGCCCGCTTCAACGGTTGTCGAGTCGATCTTGTCCATGAGCAGAGAGCCCAGGCTCTCAAGAATTCCCTGATTGCCACTGCCGCCGACGACAAGAATTTTGGGCACGAATGCGACGTTGCCGACCGACAGCGCCTTGATGGCGTTGACCAGAGCAGTGGGCCCCTTGCCCAGAGCTCCAACCTGCCGCTCATACGCTTCGGCGTTGGCCAAGCCGACTGCGCGAACCTCGGCGCCGCGGGCGGTGCCGGTCTGCTCAATGAAGGCGGCTTCGCCCTGAGCTTCTTTCATGCGGGCCTCGGTGCGGTTGGTCTGAATGTCGACTCCCACTTTTGACTTGGCGAGGTCGACCTGCATGTCGGCTGTGCCGCGAGCCTTCTCGGTCTCGATGCGCTGGTCCTGGGCCTGACGCTGCATCTTGAAAGTTTCGACTTCCTGATGCGCGACTTCGCGCTGGGTGAGAACCGTGACCAACTGTTCGGGGTAAACGACATCCTGGATGTAGACTCCCCGCGTCTCGATTTCATACTCGGCGAGCTTGCTCTGGATGTAGTTGAATGCCTGCTCCTGGACGCTCTGGCGCGTCTGGATGAAGGTAATGGCTTCCATGCCGCCGATCTTGTCGCGAAAGAGATTGCCGACGGCAGCCTGGAGAACCTCGTTAACCAGATTCTCCATGGAGCCAACCATGGAGATCACGCGCGGCGCTTTCGTGTCGGGAACGTGAATGAGAACCTGGAGATCGATGCTGAAGACGAATCCTTCATTGCTCTTGGCAATGATGGGCTCAAGGCGCGCGTCGAGCCCGTGAGCGCCGGTGACGTCCTTCGCCCAATCGAGCTTGAGGATTGCCGTGAGAACGAGCTTGGCATCGTAGATGCGGGGATTGATGGGGTACTTGCCGGTTCTGAGCGCCTCCTGCCAGATGCCCTGATGGCCGGGGCGCACGAGCGAGCCGAACTTGAAGTTCGCGCCCGAAGTGTCTTGCGTGGGAAGGCCGACATAGGCCTTGATGACGGCGACCTGACCTTGCTCCACAACCAGCATCGGCACCTGCTCAACGCGAACCAGGAAGGGGTTGAGGTTGTACGCGCCGTAGAGCAGCGGATCGTGCTGGAGACCGATCTTTCCGCCGGCTTCAAGGAACTTTTGAAAGTCCTGATAGTTGTTGTGCTGATCGTTCTTGCTGCCCAGAATCAGGCCCATCAGCTCAAAATCGGTGACGCCGGGTTTCACCTCAAACTCACTGACGTCTTTGAATCCTCCGAGGCGGCTGGCGATGGCGCCGGCCGGCAGGGGCTCGCCGTCCAATGCGGTAACGACTCCGATCATGTCTGCAACTTTGCCGCCGTCGCCGGTCGGCCGGGGCGCAATGCGCGTGACGTCGAGCTGCCAGTCTTCAAGGCCAAAGGCGCGGAAGTCGAGCTTGCCGCCGCGGGCGAGCCTGCTGTACTCGTCGGACACCGGCACGCCGAAGACCTGCGGCTTGGTGATGACGAGGAAAGCCACGGGGTGAATGGGCGCCAGTGTTCCGGGGGAAAGCACGGGCCTTTGCACGCCCTTCTCTCCATTCTTGTCGACAAACACTCGCAGGTCAGTGAAGTTGCCGAAGGCCGAGTCGTACTTGCCTGACTTGGCGCCGATCGGCGTGGGCTTGCCAACCTGCGCGATGACAACGCCAATTTGCCCTGCGGGCACCTGCACCCACGGATGTTTTGTGACCGTGAACATCGGCTTGAATTTGAAGCGCACTCCGGGCATGAGGAGGTCAGCCTGATAACCGGCTTCGCCAAAAAAGGCTACGGGATTGTTGCCGGGCAACTTCTTGCCAAACCTCTTACGCACAAGTCCGATTTGAGTGGGGCCAATGCTATAGAACGACGCGAGGGCGGTGGCAAACAAGAACAAAACTACCAACACGATAAGAAGAGGCAGGATCAAGATCATGACGGTACCTTCTGACTTCGAGCATCTTTATTTGTCACGGCTGAGTCGCTTGAATTGTACCCCTGATGGAGAATCTGCGCGTTAATGCAGGATTTTTGGGCAGCCATGCGCGGCAAAGCTGAGGTAATCCCGCCCCATCAAGTCCGTTGCCAGCAGCGGGATATAATCCGGTGAACCGATGAATCCTTCCGACGCTCCCTCGCTTCCCGCCGCAGGATCGAGATCCGGTAAGGGGAGCTTCGCACTGTTTCCCCTTGTCCTTTTCACCCTTTCCATGTTCCTGAGCGCGGCTCTGTTGTTTGTGGTTGAGCCGATGGTCGGCAAGATGATGATGCCGCTGCTGGGAGGCACTCCGGCGGTTTGGAATACGTGCCTGGTGTTCTTCCAGGCGGTTTTGCTGGCCGGGTACCTCTATGCTCATGCGGTTCTTAGGTTCTTTGGACGAAGGATGCAAATTGCAATCCACCTTGTGATGGTGGCCTTGCCGTTGCTGATTGTTGGTTTGCTACCCCTGCATATTCCGGCAGGATGGGAGCCTCCGGCCGAGAGCAACCCGGTAGGTTGGGTGCTTCTGCTGTTGCTCGTCGTGGTCGGCCTGCCGTTCTTCGCGCTCTCCGCAACAACTTCGATCATGCAGAGATGGTTTGCAGACTCGGGCATGAAGGATGCCGGTGACCCGTATTTTCTTTATGCAGCCAGCAACACCGGCAGCCTGGTTGGGCTGCTCGCGTATCCGCTGCTGCTGGAGCCGCTGCTGCGTTTGCACACACAGAGCCGGCTGTGGAGCGTTGCCTACGCCGTGTTCGTTGCATTCACGGCGGCGTGTGCGTACCTGGCATGGAGATGGCGATTTCGGAATGTGGATTCGAGAAGGGACACGCTTGGCGAAAATGGAGCAAACGCGACCGGCGTTAGCGAGCCAATTGCATGGAAGACGCGATGGCGCTGGATCGCGCTGGCCTTCGTGCCATCGAGCTTGATGCTGGGCACGACGAGCGCAATCACCGCCGATGTGCCTGCCATTCCGCTGTTCTGGGTTCTGCCGCTGGCGGTCTACCTGATCAGCTTTGTTCTGGTATTCGCGAAGAAGCCGCCGATTTCGCATCGCTTCGTGGTTGAACGGCTTCCATTTCTCATCCTGGGCGGACTTCTGCCAACGGTTTCGCAAACCAGGTTCTCACTGGCCGCGCTTCTGGTGCTTTACCTGACGGTCCTGCTTGGACTGGCGCTGGTTTTTCATGGAGAGTTGGCGAGAAGCCGACCGGCAGTGGGTCACCTGACCGAGTTCTATCTTTGCTTGTCAGTGGGCGGCGTTCTGGGCGGCATTTTTAATTCGCTGATTGCGCCGGTGGTGTTCAACACGGTGATGGAACTGCCATTGGTGCTGATTTTCGCTGCGCTGATTCGCCCGCTGAACGGGCAGGATTCGGCGAAGGGTTCCGCGGTATGGGCCATGCGCAAAGACTGGCTTCTGCCGCTCGCGCTTGGAGTTTGCATGGTGGCCGTGATTCTGGGCCTCGGTCGCACGGGCATCCAGCCCGGACATGTGGAGACGACACTGGTTTTTGGCTACTCGATGTTGTGGTGCCTGAGTTTTGGCAAACGAAGATTGCGATTCACACTGGGGCTGGTCGCACTGTTGGCGGCGAGTTGGCTTTACGCTCCCTATGGCCAGACGCTGATGGCACGGCGGAGTTTTTTTGGCGTCTATCGCGTGAGGAACAGCCCGGACGAAAAATTCCGGCTGCTCTTTCATGGAGGAATTGCCCATGGAACGCAGAGCCTGAATCCGAATGCAAGCTGTGAACCGCTCTCCTACTATTCGCGCAGCGGGCCTGCGGGCGCGATTTTTGAGACGACGCAGGCCAGGATGCCGCGTGGAGACTGGGCCATCATTGGATTGGGCGCCGGAGCCATGGCGTCCTATCTGCAACCCGGACAAACGCTGACGTACTACGAGATCGATCCACTAGTGGCGCAGATTGCCGAGAATCCGCGGTACTTCACCTATCTTCGGGGGTGCGCGCCGACGACGAGAATCGTGTTGGGTGATGCAAGGTTGAAGATCCGCGAGGCGCCCGACGGCCGCTACGGGCTGATCGCTCTTGACGCCTTCAGCGGAGACTCCATTCCGATGCATTTGATGACGAGGGAGGCATTAGCTCTATATAGCCGCAAGCTCGCTTCTGGCGGCATCATTGCATTTCACATTTCCAACCTCTACTTCGATCTTGCGCCCACTTTGGGCAACCTGGCGCGAGATGCGCACATGACGGCATTCATCGCAAACGACACCGACGTGACACAAGCGCAGAGCGATGCCGGCAAGCTGCCGTCGATCTGGGTGGTGATGGCCCGAGACCCGGCCGACCTGAGTGCACTTATTGCCGATACGAGCCGGGCCTTCCGCTGGCAACCTCTGCCGGGACGGCCCGACGCCCGATTATGGACGGACGACTACTCAAATCTTCTGGGAGTTGTGAAGTCTTTCACCAGCTTGGATTGAGCTGAAGATTCCTTGAGCGCGTGAACTGGTCAGAGGCGGAAGGGTGGGCGACGCGTGTCGGGATGTTCATCGACCAGTAGTCATTATGTAGTGACCGGCCCGCTGCGCTAGTCGTGGGTTAGGCTGAGTTTGTTTTGAGAACGCAGTCCAGAGCCACAAGCGGAGGAGCCGGTCATGAGAGAGAAGTTACGATTT
>Ga0187859_10003021_pt1 | contig 10353 bp, 7 predicted proteins | sample June2016WEW_10_1_2_FD_133019 | JGI IMG/M metagenome (GOLD analysis project Ga0187859, IMG submission 133019) | Peatland microbial communities from SPRUCE experiment site at the Marcell Experimental Forest, Minnesota, USA - June2016WEW_10_10 | ecosystem: Environmental > Terrestrial > Soil >... | reverse complement strand
GACGCCAAAACGCCACGGATCAGGAACCTTCTTTAGAAAGACCATTGCACCGCCGGTAGTATTGGCTTCAAACCCCGAAATACTCCCTGAAAAATCGTTCTCAAAGATATTGTCGCCGAGGATTACCGCAACCTTATCGCCGTTCACAAACTCTTTTGCAAGGTTCAGCGCATCGGCGATGCCACCGGATCCGTGCTGTAGGGCGTATGAAAGTTTTACTCCATACTCCTTTCCTGAACCCAAAAAATTCATAAAGTGTCCCCCGTGCTCCTTCCCGCATACGATCATAATCTGATCGATCCCCGAGCGCTTCAGGGTATCGAGCGGATATAAGATCATCGGCTTATCATATATGGGTAAAAGGTGCTTATTCGTAATGAGCGTAAGCGGTGCCAAACGCGTACCCAACCCCCCAGCCAAAATTACACCTTTCATAAGAATCTATTTTATCTTGTGCCCCTTCCAAAGGTCAATATGCGGATTGAAAACGCCGGTTCTCTCCCTCACCCGCTTGATCCATCGTGGATTTTTCACGTACCAGGTGATCGTTTCGTCGAGAGCGGAAATAAAAGAATATTTCGGACGCCATCCCAGTTCCCGCCGTATCTTCGACGCATCGATGGCATAGCGAAGATCATGGCCTGGACGGTCCGCCACGAAAACGATCCTGCTCCCACTCTCTTTGAATCGGGCGATGATCCGTTCTGCAATCTCGAGGTTGGTTCTCTCGTTATCGGCGCCGATATTATAAACCTCGCCGGGTTTTCCTTTGAGCAATATAAGTCGCAACGCTTCGCAATGATCGAGAACATGCAACCAATCGCGGACATTCCTGCCATTCCCGTAGAGCGGTAATGGTTTTCCCTCAATGGCCTGCGTGATAAAAAACGGGATTAACTTTTCCGGATACTGGTATGGACCGTAATTATTTGAGGCGTGCGTGACGGTGACGGGAACCTTGAAGGTCTGAAAATAGGCGCGGCACAACATATCCCCTCCCGCTTTGGTCGCCGAATACGGGATGTTTGGAGCGAACGGGGTCTCCTCGGTAAACAACTTTTTTGATGTTAACGGAAGGCTTCCATAGACCTCATCAGTTGATACCTGTAGATAGTTTTTAATATAGGAATTCGCCTTTACGAGTTCCAAAAAATTAAAAACACCCATGACATTCGTATCGATAAACTCCTTAGCTCCGACATGGATACTCCTATCAACGTGCGTTTCCGCGGCAAAATTAATGATAAAATCTGGCTTGAACTTATTTACCGTGAGCGTGAGCTTTTTGTTATTGGTAATATCCCCCCGAACAAAAAGGTAATTTTTTTTCTTTTCGAGGCCGCGAAGATTATCCAAGTTTCCCGAATAGGTCAATTTGTCATAATTCAGGATCTTTATCTTCGGATCAGCCAGAAGAAGATGCCTGATAAAGTTCGACCCGATGAAACCTGCCCCGCCTGCGACGAATATTTTCATACCATGTGAGTATAGCGCACTTACAGAAGTAGTGGAATAGCTTATATCCGCTTCCACCCGGAGGGAATTATATCATCCTCGCCCGGGCGTCCTCCCATATGCCATATTGCCGGGGCGATCACAATTTTTTCGGGATTCCGGTTAAGCCATGCTCCCCACCACGAAAAAGTGCTATTTGCGATGATATTATGCTTACAGAGCGACATAAGCTGTAGGTGGTAATTTGCTTTCGGCCCTTCCGAGTTGCGTTCCATATATTCTGTTGAAAATGCAGGTTTGATATGTTCCTTACACCACGCAATATCATCAGAAAATATGTAGAATTTCGGATCCTTTACCTTGTCAGCAATGTTCTTGATTGCGGTTTCATAATAAGAAAGATTGGTCTTTCCGTAGGTCTTTTTATATTTTGCTGTTATGTAATCTGCTCGACGGACGTGAAGTGCGATGGCGTTGCTGTTTTTTATATCCTCCGCGATTGCGGCAGCCTCTCCTTTAAGCGGATATCTGAAGCGAAATGCCTGAAGCAGCTCATCCTTTATCCCCTCAAAATATTTCGGCGTCTGCCAAAACCCCCAAAGAAAAAGTTCTTTCTTGCCGCTTACCACTTCGGGATTAAAAATAAAATTTCTCTTTTCTCTTAGAACCTTCCGTCCGCCAAGCGCACCTCTTAATGTCGCGATAGTAAGATCTATACCAAGCCACACTCCCGGTATAGGAAGGGATTTGGAGATCCTCGAGAGGGGGGTCATGGCAGGTTGAAGGCAAAAGATATCCAAGTCGTAGGTGCGCGGACTAAAGGCGGGACGCGGAAAACGATCATTCAGATATACAGTATCCAAGACCAGCGCCACACCGCCTGCGCGAGCGGCTGCCAGTCCCGCCGCATACTGAAACATCTGATTACCCAATCCGCCACGCAAAGCCACAACAACCATTGCTATATACTGTTAGAACTATTTTTATGCGTAATGTACCAATGTATTGCGTTTTTTAATCCCTCTTCAAGTGTAACCTTTGCACGAAACCCGAATTCCTCCTTCGCCCGGCTCACATCGAGTGCCCGTCGCGGCTGGCCATCCGGCTTTGTTGCATCCCATCGGATCTCCCCTTTGTATTCCATCAATCGGCATATCGTTTCCGTAAGGTCCTTTATGGCGATCTCCATCCCCGAACCAAGATTCACCGGCTCCGGCTTCTCATATTTTTCCGTTGCAAGGACGATTCCCTCCGCTGCATCATCCACATAAAGAAACTCCCGGCTCGCGCTGCCGGTTCCCCATGCCTCAATAAACGGAGCGCCTGCCTTTTTGGCATCATAGATTTTTTTAATGAGCGCGGGGATCACGTGCGACGAAGCCGGGTCGAAATTGTCGCCTGGCCCGTATAAATTCACCGGCAAAAGGTAAATCGCGTCGAATCCATATTCCTGGCGATAGGCCTGTGCCTGTACGAGGAGCATTTTCTTTGCGAGGCCGTACGGTGCATTCGTTTCCTCCGGATATCCGTTCCAAATATCGTCTTCTTTGAACGGAACCGGGGTGAACTTCGGATACGCGCACACCGTGCCGACGGCAACGAATTTTTTAACCCCGGCAAGACGCGCCGCTTCCATCAACTGCACGCCCATCATTAAATTCTCATAAAAGAATTTGCCGGGATGCTCGCGGTTCGCGCCGATGCCCCCCACGACCGCCGCGAGGTGTATGACGACATCCTGGCCGGCAACCGCCTTTGCGCAATCTTCCTTTTTCAGAAGATCGACTTCGGTACTGCGCGGCGCGAAGATAGTTGTCCCGGAAACGCCATGCGCGGCAAGCGCGGCGACCACACGCCTGCCCAAAAACCCATTCCCTCCCGTCACCAAAATTTTCCTATCTTTTAGCTCCATATTTTTCCAGATCATGCCGCATCATTTTTTTCACCAGCTCCTCAAAACCAACTTTCGGCTCCCATCCCAGTTTCTTTTTTGCCTTACTCGCATCTGCGATCAAGTTATCCACCTCAGACGGACGGTAATACCGCGGGTCGATCTCGACATAGCCCTTCCAATCATTGATGCCCGCAACTTTGAACGCCTCCCTCACAAAATCCTCCACCGAATGCGATTCGCCCGTGCCGATCACAAAATCATCCGGTTCCGGCTGTTGGAGCATCAGATACATCGCCTCGACATACTCCGGCGCGTAACCCCAGTCGCGGCGCGCATCGAGATTCCCTAGGTACAGTTTTTTATCAAGGCCGGCAAGGATCCGCGCAACGCCGCGCGTGATCTTGCGCGTGACAAACGTCTCCCCGCGCCGTTCCGATTCATGATTGAAAAGTATTCCGTTCACCGCAAAGAGGCCATACGCTTCCCGATAATTCCGTACCGTGTCGAATGCAAACACCTTGGCCACGCCATACGGACTCCGCGGATGGAACGGCGTGTCTTCGTTCTGCGGCGGAAGCGCCGAGCCGAACATTTCCGAACTTGATGCCTGATAGAATTTTATTTTCTTCCCGGTATGTTCCTGATAGTCCTTGACCGCCTCAAGAAGACGCAATACACCGAGGCCGGTGATGTCCGCTGTATATTCCGGAATATCGAATGACACGCGCACATGCGACTGCGCACCTAAATTGTATATCTCGTCCGGCTGGACCTTGTAGATGATGTTCCGGATAGTTCCCGTATCGGAAAGATCTCCGTAGTGCAAATGAAAACGCGAATCGGCGACGTGCGGATCCTTATAAATATCATCGAGGCGTCCCGTGTTGAAGGTCGATGCACGACGAATGATGCCGTGAACCTCATATCCTTTCATCAATAACAGTTCCGCCAAATAACTTCCGTCCTGGCCCGTAATGCCGGTAATAAGCGCTTTTTTCATATTATCACTTACTGTGTGCTGTCCCCTCGGCACCTCTTACTTTTTCGCCGCCGTGCTTGAAGCCAAGTACATCGCCATGGCCTGCTGGATGGTCGTATCCGTCGGCCAATTCCTCAAAATAGTAGTGCCGACTGCGATCGTATCCGTCGTATCACCCTCGGCGCGATAGACATCAAAGAGACCGTAGAGCGATTGCGGGCGGTTGGGGCCGAGCGCGACGCCTTCCTGATACCAATGCTGCGCGGCCGCCAAGTACGTCGGATCACCGGTGCCGGCAAACGCGATCTCGTTGATCGCTCCCTCAAGATACAGATCCTGACCAAAGCTCATACCCTTTCCCTGGTTGAGAATCGGATCGTAGTAGCTATTCAAGAAACCAATGAGCGCGGCAGTGGAGCTCGGATTGCCTCCCTGTTGCACGAACGAGAGCACGCTGTTTGCCATATTACGCACGAGCTCCTCCTGCCCGATCGGCGAAGGATAGTTGAGCGGCACCGAAAGCTTATTCTCAAGATCCTGCAACGACGTCGCCTGACCCTGCGGAGTCTGGAGGCCCTGCAAGGTTGCGATGAACATCTGCGCTTTTCTCATCGGCAGGTACGAACCGTAAATGGCGATGCCGAAGATAGCCGCTACGATGATAATTGCTATAACTCTCTGATACGTTCGATCTTCCATGGGTGTAATGGTTATGCTTGAGCTTTTTTATGTACGGAGAAATAGTACGCCGCGAACGCGAGGAAGCTGAACAGGCTTATATACATCGGGAACACGTCGAAGATCGCAACCCCTTGCACAAGGTAGGCGATAGGAACGGCCAGGATGAGCCCTTTTTGTAATTGGGAAGTCGCGTGCTTGTTCGCTTTCTTGAAAAACTCCCAATAGAACATAAAGAATATTCCGAGATAGCTAAGAAGTCCGAGCGCGCCCGTCTCTGAAAGATAATCAAAGAACACGCTATGCGCCCGATCGAACCAGGTTTCGTTGTTTTGCCCAGGAACATAAAAGTTGGGATTAAAGAATTTGTCGAATACTGGCGTAAAGTTTTCCGGACCCCAGCCGAGCACCGGCCGTTCCAAAAATCCTTGCCATGCTTCTCCCCAGACCCAGAAACGGGTTTGCGCCGTTGTATCTGAAAAACTGATCTGAAGCAATCTTCCTTCTGGAAGGTTTTGTACCGTGGGACTATTCCTGACCGCGTAGAGGCTAAGCCCGAGAACAACCAAAATGCCAAGAGTAATCGCACCCCATTTCCGTACGGAACCCCTACTAGAGAAGATCATGTACAAAACCAATACAAACACTCCTGCAATGAGCCCCAAGAATGCGCCGCGCGTCTGGCCAAGAATAAAGAAAACGAACAATACTGCAAGAAAAACACCATACCCCCATGACTTCAGTGCAGTAAGCTTGCTTTCGAGCTTGCTTGAAAGCCAAAGATACGCGACAAAGAACATTGAGAATATGAGATAAGGATCTACATACGCAGGATTTCCGAGAGACCCCTCGAAGCGTCCTTGGATGAGGATATTCCACCAGCCGGTCGGGGCAGCGCTGCCCGCGTACGGGCCAATGAAGCCCGGCACGGAATAATTCCCAGCAAGGCCGTAAAGAATCATACCCGCCGCCGAGATCAGCGAGAACCGGAAGAGATTCTTCCAATCCTTCTCATCATTAAAAATCAGCACGAGGAGCAGGAAAAATAAATAGTAGTGAAGCATCTGGAAACCGCCTTCGCCGCGCTCATAGTTTGACCAGAATGCCGCGTGAAAATCGTAGGCAAATATGCACGCAAGCTCAAATATCGCCGCAAACACGCTCACTGCGATCACGAGTGGCTTATGGAAAAGCGAAGAAATACGCTTCTTCGCATCGCCTTTCTTCGCTTCGAACGCCCACCAAAGCACCATGCACGCGAGCGCAAGTTCGGTAGTAAACCTAAAGAAAAAATCCTTTCCTCCGATAAAAGGGAAAAAGATGGAGTTCATCACGATAAGAACGGAAAAAACAGAAATATAGAGATACCATTTGGCGATACGCTCGAACGAGAATTTCATCAGCTTGCCAATGACTCCTACGAGTAAAAGTCCTGCGATGACGGCTGCGCTAACGGGATGGCTAAAAATGGTATCGGTAATCATATGGGTTTTATTGTATCACAATCAGATTTTTTTGGTATGCGCATAGGGGCTACTATCGGGCGTATTCCACCGCGCGCATCTCGCGGATCACATTTACTTTGATCTCACCAGGATATTTTAACTCTGATTGTATTTTATTTGCAATCTCCCGCGCAAGCTCAAGCGCGCGGAAGTCATCCACTTTTTCAGGGGTGACGAAGACGCGGAGTTCGCGGCCGGCGGCAATCGCATAGGCGCTTTTTACGCCACTGAACTCGCCCGCGATTTTTTCAAGGTCGGCGAGGCGCTTTACGTAATTTTCAAGCGTACCGCGACGGGCGCCCGGGCGTGCCGCCGAGAGCACATCGGCGGCGGTCACCACATATGCTTCGGGCCGTGCGTACGGATAATCGTCGTGATGCGACTGCATTGCCTCGACGACCCGCTCATCTATATTATATTTGCGGAGCAGCTTCATGCCGAGCTCCACGTGCGTCCCCTCCACTTCGTGATCGATCGCTTTGCCGATGTCGTGAAGCAATGCACCCTTCTTTGCCACTTCGGCGTTCAAGCCAAGCTCTCGCGCCATCATCTCGGCGATGTATGCCATCTCGGTCGAGTGCACCAGCACGTTCTGGCCGTAGCTCGTACGGAAGTGCAGGCGGCCGATCATCTGTAAAAGCTCCTTCGGAAGATCGAATACGCCAAGATCCTGCGCGGCGGCTTCGCCGATCTCCTGGGTGCGTTTCTGAAGGTCGGCCTTCGCCGTCTCCACGCTCTCTTCGATCTTCGCCGGCTGGATACGGCCGTCCTTCACGAGCCGTTCAAGCGCAAGGCGCGCCACTTCGCGGCGGAACGGGTCGAATGAGGAAATAATGATGCCGTCCGGTGCCTCGTCTATAATAAACTCCACGCCAGTGGCGCGCTCAAGCGCACGGATATTGCGACCCTCGCGGCCGATAATCTTGCCTTTCAACTCTTCGTCTTCCAAGTGAAAGATCGTCGTCGTCATTTCCGCAACATGCGAGCGCGCATAGCGTTGGAGTGCGATCGTGATGATGTCATTGGCCCGCTTCTCCACTTCTTCGCGATTCTCGCGATCGATCTTCTGGATCGATTGCGCAAGGTCATTTGAACGGTCCTCCTTTGCGCGGCGGAGGATCTCCTCTTTTGCCTCGGCGACAGAAAGGCTCCCTATCTTTTCAATGCGCGACTCGATTTCGTTCTCTTTTTTGGAAACCGTCTCTTCTTTTGCCTTTGCCGCGTCTTCGCGCGCGCGAAGCCTCGCCTCTTCTGAGGAAAGGTCGGTCAGTTTTTTATCCAGCGTCTCCTCGCGATGCAGCACCCGCGCCTCAAGTGCATCGATCTCCTTGCGACGATCCTTCTCTTCGTTCTTTAACTCGACCAAAAGCGAGGCAGACTTCTCCTTTGCCTCTAAAATGATTTCTTTTGCTTTCGTCTCCGCTTCGGCGAGCTTATTTGCCCCCGAGTATCTGCGCGTGAGATATCCCACGGCTCCCCCGATCACCAAAAACACCACTGCGCTGAGCGCTATATAGGTTATTTCCATAATAATTGTTAGTTCCCGAAAGTTTCATTGGTTGATTTAATGACTCTTTAATCGTCTTTATGATAGCGCAAAACAGGCGCTTTGGTCAAGGAAAAACGTGCGACGAGTTTAGATAGTTTTAATGCACTATTTTATAAACTCTCTGCGGGGGTGGCATAGTGCTGAATCTGGACTGATAACCGAGATTCACGGGGCGCAAGTCTCCGCACCCCCGCATAAAAATGACAAATGGATATTAAATAAAGATTAAAAACTTTTTGACAGACTTTTCTGAACTGTTATTATAGTTAAGGTTGTCAGTCCAGATCATTCAGCGTTATGTTTGAATCGCAAAGAACCCGGCAACGGGTTTTTTGTTTTCTGGACGAGACTCGAACTACTTTAGCTCTTCGTGATGAGATTTAGACTTTATGAAGTCAATCGTCATAAACCATACGAAGCCAACAATATTGAAAAGCGCGATAAATACGGCCACATCAAAAATTAAAGTCAGGGAACCAGGAATACACGATGCCCTATATACGAGATCCGAACAGGGATATCCTGGCGTGCATGATGGACTTGCTTCGCAGTATTGTAAGAATGAAGAATTAGCGACATACGGCAAACTTGCACCCCAATAACCTATTGCCCCAATGACTAAGAGAGCTCCTTCAACCCATAGAAAACGCTTCCATGAATGCCATACTTTCATAAGTAGACTATAACATAATTAATCTTGTGCTCAGGACAGAATTTGGATTGATAAAAAGATTCCTTGCCCTCGTTTTTTAAAGAATACCCGGAGTTTGGCATAGCCATGCATCGTTTTGAAAGGTGTCTCGGAAGCGCGAAGGCGCTGAGAGCCAAGGCAGCTGGTCAGCAGACCAGAACGCCGTCCTTTCAAAACGATGCATGGCTATGCCAAACGCATCGTTTCATCTAAAATAAAGCAATGGCAAAGAAAATGGCGATTCTCGTGGTGCTGGACGGATGGGGTATCGGCAAGGACTCATACATTAACCCCGTCTTCGTGGCAAAGCCGCCGACATTCCAATGGCTCGCCGAGAACTATCCCCTCACGAGCCTCCAGGCATCGGGCATCTCCGTCGGGCTTCCGTGGGGCGAGACCGGCAACAGCGAGGTCGGCCACCTCACGCTCGGCGCCGGCAAGGTCGTCTATCAATATTATCCAAAGATCATGATGGCGATCCAAGACGGCACGTTCTTCGAAAATCCAGTGCTGAAAGCCGCCTTCGCGCACGCGCGCGATAATAATTCCGCGATCAACTTTGCGGGACTGCTCACCAAGGCGAATGTGCACGCATCGCTCGATCATCTCCACGCGCTTTTAAAAATGGCGCAGATGGAGAAGGTCACAAGAATAAATCTCCATCTTTTCGCAGACGGAGAGGACAGTCCTCCGCATACTGTCGGCGACTTTCTTAAAGAGATCCCGAAGGAATATTTGGCGAGTCTCACAGGCCGCTATTATGCGATGGATCGCGAGGGCAATTGGCGCCTCACGCAGACCGCGTACGAAGCGATCCTCGGCAAGAGCGGCACGATCGTGGGCGACCCGACGGCGGCGATCGAGGCCACCTATAAGCACGATGCGACAGAGGAGTATCTTCCTGCACTCCGCTTTTCGGAGGATAAACACCTGAACGACGGCGACGCGCTCGTGTTCTTCAATTATCGCGAAGACAGCATCCGCCAGCTGGCGTCCGCGTTCATCAAAAAAGATTTCTCTGAATTCCCCATCGTCCCATTCAACAATCTCTACGTCGCAACGCTCACCCACTACGATGACACATTCGATGCGCCGTTCGCATTCGCCGCCGACGGGGTCGAGCATCCGCTGGGACGAGTGATAAGCGATGCCGGCCTCACCCAGCTCCGCCTGGCCGAGACATATAAATATGCGCACGTCACCTACTTCTTCAACGGATTCCGCGAGGCGCCATTCAAAGGAGAATACCGCACGCTCGTGCCGTCCGCGTCCGGCCCGCATCCCGAAGAACATCCCGAGATGATGGCCGTCGCGATCACCGACCGCCTGATCGAAGCGATCGACAGCCGCGGATTCGATTTCATCCTCGTCAACTATTCGAACGCCGACACGATGGGACACAGCGCCAACTTCAAAGCCGCGCTCGAAGCGATCAACGTGCTCGACACGCAGATCGCGCGCGTCATCAAAGCGGCGGACAATCCCGACACGCTCCTCTTCATCACCGCCGATCACGGCAACGTGGAAGAGATGATCAATGAACGTACCGGCGAACCCGAAAGCCAGCACGACCCCAACCCCGTGCCGTTCCACCTCGTCGTG
>Ga0187859_10003020_pt1 | contig 10353 bp, 7 predicted proteins | sample June2016WEW_10_1_2_FD_133019 | JGI IMG/M metagenome (GOLD analysis project Ga0187859, IMG submission 133019) | Peatland microbial communities from SPRUCE experiment site at the Marcell Experimental Forest, Minnesota, USA - June2016WEW_10_10 | ecosystem: Environmental > Terrestrial > Soil >... | reverse complement strand
GCCGCCCGCTGGTTTGCTGCTGCTGCCTTTAGCCTGGGGGCCGCCCGCTGGTTTGCTGCTGCTGCCTTTAGCCTGGGGGCCGCCCGCTGGTTTGCTGCTGCTGCCTTTAGCCTGGGGGCCGCCCGCCGCCTTGCCGCCCCTGCCTTTGGCCGCCGGGCCGCCACCGCCCGCCGCTTGGCCGCTCCTGCCTTTAGCCCCGTCAGCCGCTTCGCTGCCGGCGGTCAGCGCCTCGAGCAGGTCGTTCATCCGGTTGACGAAGGCCGCGGGGTCCTCGATCCGGGCCCCCAGCGTGAGGACCGCCTGGCTGAACAGCACCTGCGCCCAGTCATCCAGACGCGGGTCGTCCAGCCGGTGGTTGAGCCGTTCCACCAGCGGATGCCCCGGGTTGATCTCCAGCACGGGCTGGCTGGGCACGCCCGAGCCGCGCATCCGGCGGACCAGGTTCATCTCGATGTCGGGCTCGTTGGCCACGATGCACGCGGGGGAGGTGGTCAGCCGGCTGCTGACCCGCACGTCGTATACCTGGTCGCCCAGCAGTTCCTTGAGCCGGCCGGTCAGCGCCGCGAACTCCGTGCCCGCCTTCTGCGCGGCGGCCTTCTCGGCCTCGTCCTCCAGGCTGCCCAGGCCCGCGGCGCCCTGGGCCACCGACTGCAGCCGGTGTCCGTCGAACTCCTGCAGGCCCGTCACCACCCAGCTGTCCACCGGCTCGGTGAGCAGCAGGACCTCGACGCCCTTGGCCCGGAAGGCCTCCAGGTGCGGGCTGCTGGCCGCGGCGGCGCCCGGGGCCAGCAGGTAGTAGATGCTCTCCTGGCCCTCCTTCATCCGGGCCACGTAGTCGCTGAGCGAGACGCTGGCCTCACCGGGGCTGGACGCGGTGGAGTTCGCGGTGGAGCTGAAGCGCAGCAGCCGGGCCAGGTCGTCCCGGTTGGTGTAGTCCTCCGGGATCCCCTCCTTGAGCACCGCGCCGAACTGGGACCAGAACGTGGCGTACTTGTCCGGCTCCTTCGCGGCCATGTCGGCCAGCAGCTTCAGCACCCGCTTGACCGCGCTGGAGCGGATGTGGCTGACCGCCCGGCTGCCCTGCAGCAGCTCCCGCGACACGTTCAGCGGCAGGTCGCTGGAGTCGATCACCCCGCGGACGAACCGCAGGTACGCGGGCATCAGCTGGCCGCTGTCGGCCATGATGAAGACCCGCTGGACGTGCAGCTTCACCCCGTGCGCGGATTCGGGGATCCACAGGTCGAACGGGGCGCTGCCCGGGATGAAGAGCAGCAGGGTGTACTCGTAGGTGCCTTCCATCTTGGCGTGCAGCCAGGCCAGCGGGTCGGTGATGTCACCGGTGAGGTGCCGGTAGAAGTCCCGGTAGTCCTGGTCGCTGATCTCGCTCTTCGGCCGGGTCCACAGCGCGGAGGCCTGGTTGACCGGTTCGTCGGCGCCCTTACCTTCCTGGCCGTCCTCCGCGTCCCCGGAGCCGGCCTGGCCACCTTCGGCGGGCATGACGATCGGCAGGCTGATGTGGTCGGAGTACTTCTGGATGATCGAGCGCAGCCGGTAGCCGTTCAGCAGTTCGTCCTCGCTGCCCCGCAGGTGCAGCACGACCGTGGTGCCCCGGCCCGGCCGCGTGGCCGGCTCCAGCGTGTAGGAGCCCCGGCCGTCGGACTCCCAGCGGACGGCGTCTTCGGCGGGCAGGCCGGCCCGGCGGGTGATCAGCTCCACCCGGTCGGCCACGATGAAGGCGGAGTAGAAGCCCACCCCGAACTGCCCGATCAGCGACGCGTCCGCGCGCTGGTCCCCGGTCAGCGCGTGCAGGAACTCGCGGGTCCCCGACTTGGCGATCGTGCCGATGTGCTCGATCACCTCGGCCCGGCTCATGCCGATGCCGTTGTCGGCCACCGTGATGGTCCGGGCGCCGGGGTCGTAACTGACCCGGATCTGCAGCGGGCCCTCGGCCTCGGGTGATTCGGCCTGGGCGACCAGCTCCAGCCGCAGCCGGTCGATGGCGTCGGACGCGTTGGAGATCAGTTCCCGCAGGAAGATCTCCTTGTTGCTGTACAGCGAGTGAATCATCAGATCGAGGATCTGTACGACCTCGGCCTGGAAGGCGAAGCTCTCCTGATCCGCGGGCGCGCTCATAGGTGGTCCACTCCTCCGACGTAGCGTGGGTTCAGGACCCATGATCTCAGCTCAGGCGGTGCAGCCTGGCGCAATCCGCGATGAAGGCACGGCGCAGGCACCGGTAACGTGACCGCGCTGTTCCAGCTGGTCGGCCTGCGTGAATGGTCCGCCCTCGGCGACGCCTGGGTCACGACCCGGAGGACGAGCCATACTGAATCGGGACGTTGATCGTCTGCGTCTTCGACCAGGTCGCTGAGCCGTTGCGGAGCTGCCAGGCGGTCAGCGTGCCGCCGTCGGCGGCGAGCGCGTCGATGGTCCCGGCCGCGGGCAGCGCCAGGGTGACCGCATGCCCAGCGGGCAGCGCGGGCAGCTGCCGCCAGGCGTTTCCGGGGCCGGCCAGGGTGGCTGCCCGGTTACCGGCCAGCACGACGGCCACCCCGCCGCTGCCGCCGAACGACGCGGACACCGCGTAGGAGCCGCCCAGCCGCAGCACGGGGGACAGCGCCCAGTGCTGCCCGCCGTCGCTGGTCCACGCCGCGAGCAGGCTCACGCCGGGCGGGCCGCCCGCCTCCAGCAGGGCGACGTCCTGGGTGCCGATCCGGGTCAGCCGGACGACCTGGACGGTGCGGCCGGCCAGCGCCGCGGGCAGGGCCGGGCCGGCCTGGTGAAATGTGCCGCCGGTGTCGCTGAAGATGCCCGCGGTAGCGGGCCGCCCGCACGTGCCGGCCAGCAGCGGCGTGCCGGACGGGGTGTAGGCGGCCGCGGTGAGCCCGGTCAGCGCGCAGCTCCGTACGGCGGGTGCCGCAGCCAGGGAGTGCTCGCTGGTCAGCGTGGTCCAGCTGCCGTTGCCGCCGGAGAAGACGTCGGCCGTATGGTCCTGGCTCAGCGCGATCAGGTTGCCGTCGGGTGCCGCCGCCAGCGCGTCGGCCTGGTTGGCGAGGCCGGACTCGGGCGGCAGCGTGGCCCAGCTGTGGCCCCCGTCCGCGGTGGTGGTGATGGGCGAGAAGCTGAGGTCCAGGCTGGGCCGCACCCCGGCGGTCAGCGCGGCCGCGTTGGCGCCGCCCCCGGCCTGGCTCGCGGCCCCGCCGCCACCAGATCCGCTCTGACCGGCCAGCAGGATGGCGCCGTTGGTCGCGATGTCCGGCGGCGTTTCCAGCGCCCAGCGGCTGCTGCCCGCGGGCAGCTGGAACAGCTGCCAGAACTCGTTCGCCCCGGCGACCGCGCCCATCGGCACGGTGGCCCAGGTCGCGCTGGCGATGGGCACGGCGGACATAGCCGACAGCGGGACCGCCGCCGCCGCGCTGGGCGCCGCCCCAGCCGGGCGGGACACGCTGCTGCCGCACGCCGCGAGCCCAGTGCTGGCGGCCAGCACCGCCCCAGCCGCCAGCACCCCGGCCCGGGCGCGCCGTCGCGCCGGGGCCCAGGTGCTGGCGGCCAGGCGCCAAGACCTGACCCTGCGCTGCCTGGTTATGGGCTGTGCGTCGCTGATCACGAGCTGTGCAGGGTCTGGGTCGCTGCGTCGGCCAGTTCGGTTGCGAAGGACGATTCCGTGGCTGCCGTGCCGGGGCCGGGGTCGAAGTCCAGTTCCTCCCGCAGCTCGCCGTGGGCGTCGATGACGAAGGCGATGTCGTTGTGCCCGATCATCGCCCCCGCGGGCAGGGTTTCCGCGGGCACGCCGTACGCGTGGTACACCTGCCGCAGCCGGGACGGGCTGCTGGTCAGGTACCTCCAGTCCGCGATGCCGCCCAGGTTTTCCTGCCGGTCAAAGGCCCGGACGTAGTCGATCTGGCTGTACAGCGGGTTCACGTCGATGGCGATCAGTTTCACGTGCGGATCACTGGGCCCCAGCAGCTGCCCGGCCTGCCGGAATTCCTGCGCGATGAGCGGGCAGTCGGACACGCACACCGGGTCCAGGAACGTCAGCAGCACCACCTGGCCGCGCAGGCTGGACAGCGTCACCGGCTTGCCGTCCTGGTCCATCAGCGTGAAGTCGGGGGCGGGAATGTTGATCGGGGACGCCGGGCCGTCGATCGACTCGGCCAGGATGGTGCTGGCCGCCGGAGTGGCCTGCGCGGCCGCCATCGGGACGGCGCCCAGCACGATCACGCCGAACGCGCCGAGCGAGATCATCGTGCCGAACGTGGCGGCGGTGACCCACCGGTGCAGCGCGGCGGGCCGGAGCCGCTCCCGCCAGCCGGTGCCCGCCCCACCCGGTTCCGCTGTATCCCGTCCCGCCATGTCCGGTCCGGCCGTGTCTGGTCCCGCCGAATCCGGTCCCGCAGCGGGCCCGCTGGCCGCTCCTGCGGCAACCGCGGCGCTAGCTGTCCCGGCCGTCCCGGCCACGGCCACGGCCGCGGCCGCTGGCTCCGCCGCCCGGGTCAGCGCCAGCCAGCCGCCGACCGCCAGCAGGGCCATCGGGATCATGCTGTTCGGATCGGTGCCCAGCCCGCCGAGGAACCCGAAGTCCTCCACCAGTACCCAGTCGGCCAGGCAGAGCAGGACGAACGCGGCCAGCGCGGGCCGGATCACCTCACGCCGCCCGGTCAGGAAGGCCACGCCGATCGCGGCCAGCGCGATCACCGCGACGAGGTTGACCGCGAAGCCGTTACCGCGGACAACCGATTCGAATCCGGACACCAGGTCGTACAGGAACCGCGGCTGCGAGGCCTGCGTCATCGACTGGATCATGCTGGTCAGCGTGCCGGGCTGGCCGTTCTGGCGGCCCTGCCAGAAACCCCGCCCCGGCCAGGCCTGCAGCACGGCCATTCCCGTCAGGAACAGCCCGAAGCCGGCCAGCACGGCGCGGCCCAGCCGCGGCGTTCGCCAGCTCCGATCCGGCAGGGCCAGCAACCCGCCCGCGACGACGTAGACCAGCACTGCCCCGGGGGCGCCGAACAGCCAGGTCAGCCCGGGAGCGAGAATCCCGCCGAACGCCTCACCGAAGACCCAGACGATCAGGCCCCAGGCCACGCTGGCCAGCCCGGCCAGCCGGCCTGAGATGCCGCGTGGCGCGGCGAGCAGCCACAGCCCGATGCCCACCTGGATCCACACCGCCGCGGCGCCGGCCTGGATCGGGTGGTAGGACCAGGCGGTCCCGGCCCAGTTGATCAGGTGCTGGACCCAGAGCGGGGAACCGGCCGCGGCGGGCTCGATGACCTGGGACGGCAGGCCTGCGGCCATGCCCGGCTGGGCCTGGAGCAGCCCGTCGAGCAGCCACAGCAGGCCGAAACCGATCCGCAGCACCCGGTGCCCGGCCGGCTCGGCCGGCCGCCGGGCCTCCCCTTGCGCGCCCGCGGCCCCGGCGTCGCGCCGTTCCCGGACGCTGACCCAGACCACGGAGAGCACGGCGAAGATCGCCAGCGCGATGATGGCCTGGTGCAGCAGGGCCGATCGGAACGCGGCCACCACCGTCGGATCATCGACGTTGAGGCCGCTATTCATCCCGGGCATGCCCTCTGTCAACCTCCACGACTCACGGAGCCGATCCGCCCCGGCACCCGCTACGGGCTTCTGGTGGGCCAGCCTACAACTACGAGCAGTAGTAAGCTGATCAGCCGTCACCAGTGACATAACGGACGCGTGGCCATCTGCGTTCATCCTAGGGAGGCGACGAAGTAGTGCGCCGAACCAGGCGAGTGCGGGCCGCCGCCGGGCCGCGCCCGGGCCGGGCCGCCTGCGGTGCCGTGGCCGGGACGTGCGCGGCCGTGCTGCTGGCGGCCTGCGGCAGCTCGGCCGGAGCCGGAGCGCAGTCCGCCGGGAAGCCGCCCGGCCATGGCCCGACAGTGAAGATCATGGCCCGCTCGCTGCCGGCCGTCGGCACGGTCCTGGTGACCAGCCGAGGCTATGCGCTGTACATGTTCGGCCCGGACAACCATCGGTCGGTGACCTGCACCGGGGTATGCGCGGGCACCTGGCCGCCGGTCAAACTGCCGGCCGGCGGCTCGCTGGCCGCCGGTCCCGGCGTCTCCGCGTCCCTGCTCGGCAGTGACCCCGATCCGGACGGAGGCCGCGTGGTCACCTACGACGGCTGGCCGCTCTACACCTACACCGGCGACATCGACCCCGGGCAGGCCACCGGCCAGGACATCGACCTCAACGGCGGCGACTGGTACGTGCTGCGCCCGTCCGGCCAGCCTCTGATCCCGAGTCCGTGACCGGCTCCGCCGGCCCGGCCGGATCACCGCCGCCGTCCCGCCCGCCACGGCCCGGCCGCCGGGCCGTGCTGCTGGCCGGGGGCGGCCTGGCGGTGGGCGCGGCCGGGACCGGTGCCGCCTGGGCGCTGACCGGAGACTCCGGGTCGTCCGCCGCCGCGCCGGACCCGGAGTCTCCGGAGACTCCGGAGTCTCCGCCCGCGCCGTCCGCAGTGGTGCCGCCCGACGACGACCTCATGCGCGAGCACGGCGTGCTCAAGCGCGTGCTGCTCTGCTACCGGGAGATGACCAGCCAGGCGCAGGCGGGGGGCTCGCTCAACGCGCAGCACCTGCACGACGCCGCGCTGGTCATCCACGACTTCATCGAGGGCTTCCACGAGGGCCTGGAGGAGGGATTCGTCTTCCCCCGGCTGCGCCAGGCCGGCCAGGTTACCGGGACCGTCAGCACGCTGCTCCTCCAGCACGCCCGTGGCCGGGTGCTGACCCAGTTCATCCTGGCCCACGCCACCGCCCCCGAGGTGGCCAGCGCCGGTACCAGGGGTGAGCTGACCGCGGCGATGCAGGCGTTCGTCCGCATGTACGAGCCACACGAAGCCCGCGAGGACACCGTGGTGTTCCCCGCCTTCCGGCAGCTGCTCAGTCCCCAGGAACTGGCCGACCTGGGCCAGCACTTCGCCGACCTGGAGCACCAGCAGTTCGGCCGGGACGAGTTCACCGCGATGGTCGGCCGGGTGGCCGCGATCGAGCAGGCCCTCGGCATCTACGACCTCGCCCAGTTCACCCCCGACGTCACCGCCTACGAGCCAGCGCAGTAGGGGTCAGGGCGTACCGGGGGCTGACACGTCCGCGGTCACGCTGATCCGGCCGGCCCGCCGGAAGGTCAGGGTCAGCCGCACCGTCGCGTCGTTCTCGTACCGCGCCGGGTCCCTCAGTACCACGTCGGTGCCGAACGGGGTGAGCGTGAGCGTGCCCCTGGCCGGGATCGTTAGCTCGGGCACCACCGTGCCGGGGTCTTCCGGCCCGCTGCGCCGGACGAGCACGATGCGGTGCGCGATGGGGCTGCTCACCGACAGCAGCTCGTCCGCCTTCTTGCCCGGGTTCCAGATGGTCAGGAAGGAGCCGGCCGGGCCGGACGGGTCGGCGGCGGTGAAGGCGCGCATCGGGACCGCGGCCTGCGTGACCTGGACCTGCTGGGAGACGATATTCCCCGTTCCGCCGGTGACGACCCAGGCGGACAGCAGCCCGATGAGCACGGCGGCGCAGATCACCGGCCCGGCGGCGGCCCGGGCCAGCTCACGCAGCCAGTCCCGGCCATGGCCCGGTCCCCGGGCCTCCTGCGGGGGGGCCGGCTGCGTGCCGCGGCCGGCCGTGGCCGGTGCGCTCACCGGCCATCCTCGGCGAGTCCGGGCCCGTCCTCTGGCCCGGGCAATGGGGCGGACCGCTGGGCCAGGCGCCGCCGCCCGAATCGCCGTATCTGCAAACTGTTGCCAGTCACGATCAGCGAGCTGGCCGCCATGGCGATCCCGGCGAACAGCGGGTTGAGGTAACCGAGCGCCGCGGCCGGGATCGCGATCGCGTTGTAGCCGAAGGCCCAGGCCAGGTTGCCCCGGATCACCGTCAGCGTGGTCCGGGCCAGCAGCAGTGACTCGGCGATCGTGCTGGGGTCCGAGTTGACCAGAGTGAGGTCGGCGGCGCCGATGGCGGCGTCGGTCCCGGTGCCGGCCGCCATGCCCAGGTCGGCCTGGGCCAGCGCGGCGGCGTCGTTGACCCCGTCGCCCACCATGGCCACGGCGAAGCCCTCGTCCTGAAGCTGGCGGATCTTGCCGGCCTTCTCCTCGGGCCGAACCCGCGCGAAGACGTTCTGTTTCGGGATCTTCAGCTGAGCGGCCACGGCATGGGCCGTGCGCTCGCTGTCGCCGGTGAGCAGCGCGGTGGCCAGGCCGAGCCGCTGGATACGGGCCACCGCGGCCGCGCTGCCGGGACGCAGGCCGTCCGCGACCACCAGCACGGCACGGACCGCGCCGTCCCAGCCAGCCAGTACTGCGGTCTGGCCCGCGTCCTCGGCGGTCGCGGCGGCCCGGCCCAGCGGGACCGGGACAGTCAGCCCCTGCTCCGCGAACAGCGCTGGGCTGCCGACCGTTACCGTGTGCCCGCCGGCCACCCCGCGAACCCCCGCCCCGGGCAGCGGCGTGCAGCCGGTGACGGGGAGCAGCTGGCCGAACCGGGCCGCGGCCTCCCGCGCGAGGGCCTGGCCGATCGGGTGCTCGGACGCGTCCTCGACCGCCCCGGCCAGCCGCAGCGCCTCGTCCTCGTGGGTGCCCGGTGCCGTCGTGATGCCCTGCAGCCGCATTACTCCCGTGGTCAGCGTGCCGGTCTTGTCGAAGATGATGACGCGGACGTGCCGGGCCGCCTCCAGCGCGCGGGCGCTTTTGACCAGAATGCCCAGCTCGGCGCCGCGGCCGACCGCGGCCAGCAGCGCCGTGGGGGTGGCCAGGCCGAGCGCGCAGGGGCAGGCGACCACCAGGACGGCCACGGCCGCGCCGCCGGCTGCGGTGCCGGGCAGCCCGGCGCCCAGCCAGAAGCCCAGGGTGACCACCGCGAGCGTGATCACGCACGGCACGAAGATCGCGGCGATCCGGTCGGCGAGCCGCTGCGCGGACGCCTTTGTGCTCTGCGCGTCGCTGACCAGCCGGGTAATCTGCGCCAGCAACGTGTCGGCGCCGACCCGGGTGGCCCGCACCACCAGCCGGCCGCTCATGTTGAGCGTGGCGCCGGTCACTTCATCACCGGGGCCGACCTCGGACGGCGTGGACTCGCCCGTGACCAGTGCGGCATCTACCGCCGAGCCGCCCTCGGTGACGACCCCGTCCGTGGCGATCTTCTCACCGGGGCGCACCACGAACTGCTCGCCCACGCCGAGCGTCTCCACCGGTACCCGCTGCTCGGCACCGTCGTGCAGGACCGCGACGGTCTTGGCGCCGAGGCCGGCCAGCGCGGTGAGCGCGGCACCAGAACGTGCCCGGGCCCGGGCCTCCAGGTAGCGCCCGGCCAGTACCGCGGCGGGGACCCCGGCCGCCACGTCCAGGTACAGCGGGTGGCTGCCGCCGGCCAGGCCGAACATGACCCCGGTGGACATCCGCATGGCGTTGTCGCCGCCCGCGGTGAACAGCGCGTAGACCGACCAGCCGAACGACACGGCAACGGCCATGCTGACCAGCGTGTCCATCGTCGCCGCGCCGTGGCCCAGGCCGGTCCAGGCCGCCTGGTGCAGCGGCCAGGCGCCCCAGACCGCCACCGGGGTGGCCAGCACCAGGCTGACCCACGGCCATCCGGTGAACTCCAGGGCGGGGATCATGGCTAGCGCGATGACGGCGGCGGCCAGCGGGACGCAGACGGCCAGCCGCAGCCCCAGTGCGCGAGCTGCCTGCTCCGCGGCCAGATCCCGCGGCCCGGTCTCCGGGGCGGGGGTGACCGCCGTGTACCCGCAGGACTGGATGACACCGATCAGCTCGCCGGGCTCCCGGCCGCCGGTACCGGCGAAGTAGGCCCGTCCGGTGGCGTAGTTGACGCTGGCTGTCACCCCGTCCAGCCGGTTCAGCCGCCGTTCGATCCGCGCGGCGCAGGCGCCGCAGCTCATCCCGCCGACGATCAGCTCGGCCTGGACGCCGGTGCCCGTCTCTGGTTCGCCGGTCCGTATGTCGGTCATGGGCCGCTCATGTTCATCGACCCTCCGCCGCCCATGTTCATCGACCCGCCGCCCCCGCCGCCGTTCGGGTTCCCGGCGGGGCTGCTGCTCCACGGCAGGTGCGAGTCGAGGGTGACCGGGCCCAGGTGCGCCCCGGCGGCGTACGCGCAGGTGAAGAGCACCACGAGCAGCAGCAGGAAGCCGCACAGCTTCGTGGCCTGGCTTACCGGGGCCATCGCCCTCTCTCTTTCACCCGAGCGTGTCTCGCACCCGAGCGTGTCTCGCTGTCTTTCACCCGAGCGTGTCTCGCTCTCTTTCACCCGAGCGTGTCTCGGCGGCGCGACGCTGACGCACCTGATCATCCTGCCAGGCGTTAAGCTGCCAAATTGCAGGAACTCTGGC
>Ga0187859_10003014_pt1 | contig 10359 bp, 4 predicted proteins | sample June2016WEW_10_1_2_FD_133019 | JGI IMG/M metagenome (GOLD analysis project Ga0187859, IMG submission 133019) | Peatland microbial communities from SPRUCE experiment site at the Marcell Experimental Forest, Minnesota, USA - June2016WEW_10_10 | ecosystem: Environmental > Terrestrial > Soil >... | reverse complement strand
TTCAATGCCACTTGAAGCACGCGCGGACCACCTCCGCCGAGGCCAGGATTCGTCTGGGCCACGTCAGGCGTCTGGGTGAGTTCGCCGCCCGAAGTTCCTCCCGGTTCAATGACGTGGTTGGGCTGCGCGAAATTGGGATGGTTGAGGACGTTGAAGAATTCGGCCCGCAGTTGCACCCCCAGCCGTTCCGTTAATTGTGTGTTCTTGGTGAGCGAAAAGTCGAGGTTCTTGTAGCCCGGACCATAGATGGAGTTGCGTCCCAGGTCTCCAAAAGTGCCATCGGCGGGCTGAGAGAACGCGTTCAGATTCAGATAGCCGGTAGCCGGGCTCCAGTTGTGCACAATCGGATCGATTCCCGGAACTACGTTGGGGCGTTGGTTGAAATAGTAGCGCCCGCTGGTGTCGTTGGCGGTTACGATTGGAATCGGCCGTCCGCTTTGCAGGCTGGCGATCCAGTTGAGTTGCCATCCGGAGCCGAACTTGCCAGCGGCGTGCCATGAGGGCAGACCGTAATTGATCGCCGCCGTGAAGCGTTGGCGCGTATCGAAGGAGGAAGGCCCATGCTCCGCCTTGAGATTGCTGGGGTCTTGGGGGAAGGCGACGCCGGGGGCGAAATCGATGCCGTCGGAAGCGTCGTCGAGCGACTTGGAAAAGTTGTAAGTGGCGAAACCAGAGACGCGGTGCAAATTCTGAATTCTCAAGGTCGTCTGCAACGCGCTGTAGGTGGACGAACTGATCGGCGTCAGTAAATCGATCGCGTTGAAATTCGGGTTTGGCCGGTCATCGTTCGCGTCGGGTTCGTTCGCGTCCGTCAAACGCACCAACTTCGTGCCCTTGCTGCCGACGTAGCCGATTTCGAGCGACGCCTTGTCGGCCAACTTCTGTTGCACGTTCAGGTTGAAGTTCTGGGTATAGGGACTGTGAAACTGACGAGGCGTTCCGAAAATGTCGTAGGGGCCGCTGGTGGCTACGGTCAGAATTGGGTCGGTTGTGTCGGTGCCGTTGAACGCCGCCGAGTTGAAGTTCATGGGGAGCACTGCTTTCGGCCCAATCGGATTTGTGGCCACTCCGGCGGAGTTGGTGAAGTTTGCGATGAGAAGATCCTGAGGCACGTAGTCGTAAAAAATCCCGTAGCCCCCGCGAACCACGGTGTTCTTGAGCACATTCCAGGCAAAGCCCAGGCGCGGACCGAAGTCATGCAGGTCCCGCGCGTAGAGGCCATTCAGGCCGTCCGAGCCAACCATGGCCAAATTCCCGTCGGACCCCAGGTTGGAAAGCAGGTTGTTCTTCTCGCTGAGCGGGCCGAAATACTCCCAACGCAATCCCGCATTCAAAGTGAAGGTCGGCGCGAGGCGGTAGTCGTCCTGGGCGAAGAAGCTGAAGCCGTTGTTGTAAGTCGTCCGCTGCGTGTTGCCGCTGTCGACGGAAACGAAACTGCAGCAATCGTTGAGGTCGTCCGCCCCGCCGGTATAGAAGTCGGCGAGAGAATCGACGATCGGGTCTGAACTCAATCCGAGGCCCGCCGTGAACTGATAAATTCCGCGCTCCAGATTGTCATTGAAGTTGTCGACAGCTGCGTGGCGGAACTCTCCGCCGAACTTGAAGGTGTGCTTGCCGTGCAGCCAAGTGAAGTTGTCGAGGATCTGAAAAGTCTGGCTGGTGCGGCCGCGGGGAACGCTGTAACCGATCGCGCCCAGGTTCTCGATCCCGGTGAAATCGAACTCCGGGAGCCCAAGCTTGCCCGTGCCGAAGTTCAGGCCATTCGCCTCGGGGTTCCAATTCGCGTTGAGCGAACTGAACGAGGTGCGGTAACGGCTGTAGCCAAAGCGTACTTCGTTGATCTTGGAAGGAGAAAGGGTGGAAAGCCAACTGAGAGAAAGTATTTGAACACGGGTCGGCGACGTTTGCGAAAAGGCCGCCAGGCGCGATCCGGTGCCATAGCCGCCCGGAGAACCCAAAGGAAACACCTGATAATTCCGCGCAAAAGCATAGCGGCCAGTGAGAAACTGCTGATTGGAAAGGCTGTGATCCACCTTTACGATCAAATTATCGCCGCTATTCTGGTCGTTCACCGAACTGGCCAGGGTGTTCGTGTTGCTCTGTGGATAAAAAGCGAGAATGGCGTCGAGGCCGGGATTGATCACGCCACCGTTGAGAGTTTGTGCGATGGATCGCGCCTGCGAAATTTCCGATTGGGTCGGAACTAGAAGGAGGAAGTCCGATCCTACCCGCTCTCGTTCTCCTTCGTAGGCTCCAAAGAAAAAAGTCCTGTCTTTGACGATGGGTCCGCCTAGAGCGCCGCCGAAGTTGTTGTTTTGGAATACCGATTTCCGCGGTTCGAAGTTGAAAAAGTTGCGTGCGTCGAGGCCGCTGTTCCGGAGAAAATCGAATACGGAGCCATGCAGCCGGTTGGTGCCAGAGCGAGTGACGATGTTGACCACCGAGCCGCTGTTCCTGCCGTATTCGGTGCTGAACTGCGACTGCAAGTTGAATTCCTCGATGGCCTCAACCGGCAAAAGGGCAGCGGGAGCGCCGCCGATGCCAGCCTGATTCAGCGCAGAGTTGTTGAAGTAGGGATCGTTGTCGTCGGTGCCATCCAGCGTGTAGTTGTTGGAGCGGTCGCGGTTGCCATTGATGTTGAATTGGCCAAACCCTCCCTGCGTACCTGCGACTCCCGAGGGGTCAACCGTGGTGCCGGGAGTAAGAGCCACCAGCTTGCCAAAATCGCGACCGTTCAGCGGGAGTTCGTTTACGAGTTGCCGCTCCACCACCTGTCCGAGGACGTCTCTTGTGGTTTCGATCAGCGGCGCTTCCGCGGTCACAGTCATCTGCTCGGTCTGCTGCCGTACCTTGGTCAGATCAAAGTTGGCGGTTGTGTCGAGCCCGACGTTGACCTGAATGTTCTGCGCGGCGGGCGACAGCGGGGCGGACTCGGCGGTGACCGTGTATTCGCCGGCGGGGAGTTCGGCCAGCACGTAGGCTCCATCGGGACCGGTGGTGGCCTCTCGGTGCAAGCCGGTGCCGATGTTCTTTGCCGTGACCTTGGCTCCGGCGATCACCGCGCCGCTGGGATCGGTCACCGTACCGCGGATCGATCCGCGAAAGCTCTGCGCCCATGCCGTCGCGACCAGGAACAGGGCTGCCAGGCTAGTTGCCAGAATCGAGATTGCCAGTGTCCGTCGACTTATGCTTTTGCCCATGGTTGCTTCCTTAGTGGAAATCATTTGTTGGACCTGTTCGAAATTGTATTCTCCCGTCATTGTTTCTCAACGGGCTTCTTGCGGGGAATCCACACCGGTTGCGGCGGTTCGATTTTGTATGCCGCCGCGAAGCTGGCCTGATTGAGCGCAAAGCTGGCTCGTCCTCGCGAATCGATGAACAGCAACGGCTGCTTGAGCGGCACGTCGCTGAACGTTCTGACAAAGGGCATTTCAATTTCGTGACCGGCGATTGTGACTCTCAATTTGTCGCCGCGCTGATAGCCGAGCTTCAGAAAATCGTCGGCGCTGATGTTGGTGATAATGTTGCCGAAGGGGCCGTCGAGGGCGATGACTTCGCCCGTCAGGCCTTTGTCGTCGACGGTGGCAGGCTTCAGATCGAGACGGACTAACTCCTTGACCGGTGGGCCGACCTGGGTCCAGTCGTCGCCGCGCGCAATATGAGCGCCGACCGGTGAAAAAATATCGCGGCCATGAAAAGTGGAGGAAATCTTGGCGCCGACCATCCAATCGGGGTTGGTCACTTCGCGGATGGCTTCGGTGCCGTCGCGGTCTTCGACCATCGTCATCAGGCCATTGTCGGGCAGCACGAAAAACTGCCCGCGCTTCGATTTCACGACCACGGCCTTGCGCGAACTGCCCACGCCGGGGTCGACCACCACCACGAACACCGTTCCGGCGGGAAAGTAGGGAGTCGCCCCGAACAGGAAGCGAGCTCCGTCGCGAATCGAAAAAGCGTTCACCTGATGGGTGAGATCGACGATCCGCAGGTTGGGCGCGATGCCGTACATGACGCCCTTGCACAGCGCCACCGAATCGTCGACGACGCCAAAATCGGTCATGAAGACGATGGTGGGCGGCGGTTGCACCGCGGATTGCTGCGCTAGAAGAAGGCTCGCGGCCAGAAATAAGAACGTAAACCATAAATAGAACGCTCGTCTCGATTTTCCGGTACGGGTTGGCGTTATGTGCATCGCGTTGGCAACCTCCTAAAAGACTACTAGTTTACTAGAGATTAAGGAAGACACAACTGGTCGACGCTTCGCCAGCCCCTTGCCGGTCGTCGGGCCCAAATGTCGCTCCTGTGGAGATGATGATTCTATCCGCACACGTGCGGAAGCCGAATGCCGCCGCTGCATCTATAATCGGGGCGGGAATTCATCCACTATTATTCGTTCAATGTAAGGAGATTAAACAATGTCTAACGTGATTCCTGAAAAATACGCCGACCTGTTCCAGAAGCGCGCGTTCGCCAGTCTGGGCACTCTCATGCCCGACGGACGGCCGCAGGTTACGCCCGTGTGGTGCGATTTCGACGGTCAGCATGTGATCTTCAACTCCGCCCGTGGACGGCAGAAAGACAAGAACGTGCGCCGCGATCCGCGGGTTGCGATCGCGATCATCGATCCCGACAATCCTTATCGCTATCTGGAGATCCGCGGTACCGTGGTCGAGATCACCGAAGATGGCGCCAGCGCCCATATCGACAAGATGGCGAAAAAATATATGGGAGTCGATAAGTATCCCTACGCGCAACCGGGAGAGGTCCGCGTGCTTTACAAGATCCGGCCCGAGCACACGACCGTGATGGGCTAGGTCGCCACGCGCGCCCGTTTTTCTCCGGTAACGTTTCTTCCGCAAACGAGTCCAACTCTCGACGGGAACTTTGAGGGCGGCCTTTCCGTATTAGAAGGCAAGAGTCGAGAGACCCTCGTCGTTCTGCTGGAGGACGCTATGGAAGTGGAGAAGAATCACGATGGCCTGCACGCGCACTTCATGGATGCGCAAGCCAATCATGTTTCGGCGCAGCAGGTGGTGAAGGCGGCGCATGAAGAGCTCCTCCAGCTCCTGCGGCAGCGCGCCGACGTCATGAAACGCATTGGCACGGTGAAGCAGACGATCTCTGGATTGGCGGATCTTTTCGGCGACCAGGTGCTGGGCGACGACTTGCTCGAACTGATTGACCGTAAGCCCAATGGCCGCCAACCCGGCTTCACCAAGGCGTGTCGCAGGGTTCTGATGGAAACGCGGCGTCCGCTGGGCGCGCGCGAAGTTTGCGTGGAGCTGGATCGGTGCGCGCCCACGGTCCTGGCGCGGCACAAGGATCCGCTGGCCTCGGTCACCACCGTTTTAAATCGTCTCGTCGATTACGGCGAAGCCCGCAGCCTGAGCAACGATCGAGGCCGCCGCGTGTGGGAGTGGATCAGCGAATGCGAAGCCTCGCCGGACGCGATGCCCTCCAGGACATCCTGAGCCAATTTTCCAGTCCTCAGTGAATCACTACCGTGGGTTGAGCTCCCGTGCTCCAAACGTCTGCCGGTGGCGTGATGGTGGTCGGTAGCGCGCCGCCCGCGGAGGCTCCCGCCGAGAGGCCAATGGCGAAGCTCACATAGGTGGTCGCAGCCTCGACCTTGGCGCAAGCGGTCGTGCAATTCGTGGTGATGGCCAGATAGTATCGGCCGGCCGCCAGGCTGGTGGAACCTTGCGTCCACGCCAGAGTCTCAAACGCTTTCGCCGGCGCGAAAGCCGTTCCTGGAGTCGGCCCAATATCCAATACGAGATTTCCGGAGTTATCGAAGATTCCAATGTCGTAGTCGTGGGTTGTGTTGTCCGCAGTCGCCACGTCGTAGGTCACCTGGGTCGTGGTCACGTTGTACGGCAAGAGGAATCCCCAAAGCTTGGTGACGTTTGCGGTGGTGGCTTGCGTGCCGCCGGTGTGCTGGCCGCCGGTTACGAAGAACGGCAAGGTCGCGGTGCCTCCGCCTAATGCAGAGATTGTGACGGACCCTGGACCATTCGTAATGTTGATGTTCTGGCCCGCCGTGAGTGTGCCCAGCGCCGGAACGGTGCCCGTCGAACCAATCAGAACCTGCCCGTTGGTGGGGGCAGGTGTCGAAACCAGACTCGTGGGATTCGAAAAATAGGCGATTCCATCGGGCGTGCCCGACAAATTGCTGGCCAGCGTGACTGTGCCGCCCAATGCGACGGTGCCGCCGCCGGAGAGTCCCGATCCCGCCGCGATGGTGACGGAATTGTTGGCGAGCATGCCGTTGGTTATGCCCGCGGCGGGAATACTGATTGTGCCGGTCGAAGTGATCGGTCCTCCCGTTAGACCTGCGCCTGTGGCGACGCTGGTGACCGTTCCTCCCGAGGCCGTGTTGGTCAGCGTGACCGTGCCGCCTAACGCCACGGTGCCGCCGCCGGAGAGTCCCGATCCCGCCGCGATGGTGACGAAGTTGTTGGCCAGCATGGAATTGGTAACGCCCGCGGGAGGAATGCTGATCGTGCCGGTCGAAGTGATCGGTCCGCCCGTCAGACCCGCGCCCGTAGCGACGCTGGTGACAGTCCCACTGCCGCTACCGCCGGGAAAGGTTTGCCCGGAGGCGAAGGTGATCTGTCCGTTGCTGGCAATCGAGAGCCCCGTTTCCGCGGGCGAGGTTCCGTTCGATCCGAACAGAAGATTCAACGTGCCCGAGGGAGACGATGTGTCGTTCCCGGCCGGCTCCGCCTGCCAGCGGAAGTCCTGAGTGACGCCCGCTGCGGTCGTGCTGCTGAACGCCGATGCCTGCAAATCGAATGGGTTCGAGTTGAAGCCCTGGGTAGCCGTCGCCGTGCCCGTGTCCGGCAACACAGCACCTGCCTCCGATACTGTGCCGCTAAACATGCCCGTCGATGCCGACACGCCGCCACTGAAAGCGGCGGAGGTGCCGCTCAGTGCTCCGGTCAGCGTGCCTCCCAGAAGCTGCAGGTAGAGCCCGTTGGTATAACTCGTATTCAGACTGAGACTGCCGCTGGACGTGATCGGCCCTCCGGTCAGTCCCGTGCCGCTAGACACGCTGGTCACGGTTCCTCCCAAACTTGGGGCCGAATTGGTGAGCGTGATCGTGCCGCCCAAGGGCACGCTGCCGCCACCGGACAATCCCGCGCCCGCCGTGATCGTAACGGAATTGTTCGCTAGCATGGTGTTGGTCACTCCGGCGGAGGGAATGCTGATGGTGCCGGTCCCGGTGATCGGTCCTCCCGTTAGACCTGCGCCGGTCGCGACGCTGGTGACAGTCCCACTACCGCCGGAGCCGGGAAAGGTTTGGCCCGACGCAAAGGTTACCAGTCCGTTGCTCGCGATGGTAAGCCCGGTTTCCGCCGGCGCAGTTCCGTTCGATCCGAACAGCAGATTCAAAGAGCCAGAAGGAGACGATGTGTCGTTCCCGGTCGGCTCCGCCTGCCAGCGGAAGTCTTGCGTCACGGCCGCTGAGGTCTTGCTGCTGAACGCGGATGCTTGAAAATCAAATGGGTTCGAGATGAAGCCCTTGGAGGCCGTCGCCGTGCCCGTGTCCGGCAACACAGCACCCGCTTCCGATACTGTGCCGCTAAACGTGCCCGTCGATGCCGACAAGGCACCACTAAAAGCGGCGGAGGTGCCGCTCAGTGCTCCGGTCAGCGTGCCTCCCAGAAGCTGCAGGTAGAGCCCGTTGGTGTAACTCGTATTCAGGCTGAGACTGCCGCTGGAGGTGATCGGGCCGCCGCTCAGACCGGTGCCGCTAGACACGCTGGTTACGGTTCCTCCCAAACTTGGAGCGGTGTTGGTGAGCGTGATGGTGTTGCCCAAAGCCACGGTGCCGCCGCCAGACAATCCCGCGCCCGCCGTGATCGTAACGGAAGGGTTGGCCAGCATGGTGTTGGTTACGCCGGCGGAGGGAATACTGATGGTGCCGGTCCCAGTGATCGGTCCGCCCGTCAGACCCGCGCCAGTCGCGACGTTGGTTACCGTTCCATTGCCCGTGCCGGGGAAGGTTTGGCCCGAGGCGAAACTCACCAGCCCCGTGCTCGCAATGGAGAACCCCGTTTCCGCGGGCGCAGTTCCATTCGATCCGAACAGCAGATTCAAGGAGCCCGAGGGAGACGATGTGTCGTTCCCCGTCGGCTCTGCCTGCCATCGGAAGTCTTGCGTCACGGCCGCTGCGCTCTTGCTGCTGTATGAGGATGCCTGCAAATCAAATGGGTTCGAGATGAAGCCCTTGGAGGCCGTCGCGGTGCCGGTGTCCGGCAACAACGCACCCGCCGCCGACATGATGCCGCTAAACGTGCCGGTTGATCCCGACAAAGCGCCGCTGAAAGCAGCTGAGGTTCCGCTCAGCGCTCCGGTCAGCGTCCCTCCCGCGAGCTGCAAGTAGAGACCGTTGGTGTAGGTGGTATTCAAACTGAGGGTGCCGCTGGAAGTGATCGGTCCTCCGGTCAGTCCGGTTCCGCTGGCCACGCTGGTGACCGTTCCTCCCAAACTCGGAGCGGTGTTGGTGAGCGTGATGGTGTTGCCTAAAGCCACGGTGCCGCCGCCCGATAGTCCCGAGCCCGCCGTGATCGTAACGGAAGGGTTGGCCAGCATGGCGTTGGTTACGCCGGCGGAAGGAATGCTGATGGTGCCCGTTTTGGTGATCGGTCCACCGGTCAGGCCCGCGCCCGTAGCGACGCTGGTCACCGTTCCATTGCCCGCGCCGGGGAAGGTTTGGCCCGAAGCAAAAGTAATCACCCCAGTATTGGCGACCGATACCCCAGTTTCAACTAAGTCTCCGGTGACACCGTACAACAGGTTGAGGGTTGCATTGGTGTCTGAAGAATCGTTTCCAGACGGCTCTGCCTCCCAACGCCAGACATAGGTCGCCGCTTTCGACAAGGACGAGTTGTACAGGGAAGCCTCGATGTCCAGCGGGTTGGAAACGTACCCTTGCGAGGTCGTCGCGGTACCGGTTGGAGGCATGACGGCACCCGCTAGAGCCGACAGTGAGCCGCGAATGATGGCGGTTCCGGATACATCCAACACGGCTGCGGGGCTGGTGTTGCCGATGCCCACGTTGCTGCCGGATTCGTAGATGGTTGAATTCTCAATGTTGCAGGCGGTGGTGAACTTCGTGATCTGGTTGGCCGTGGCAGTGCCATCGCTGGTGATGGAGGAACACGCGGTCTGCGGCACCGGGCTCATCAGGATGGTTCCTTGACCCGGATTTAGAATCTGCGGAGTCGCCTGACCCGAGGCCGACTGCATTGGCGTGTTTTGAGTTTCCGCAAGGAGATATGCCGAAGCCGGTCTTCCGCCCAACATCTCGGTGTCTGCCGCCTTGAGCGCATAGGCCACGCTTAGCAACAGGATTCGCGGCTGCTCCGCTTGTCCATCTGGGCGAATCCCCAGCCAGCGTGCTGCGCCCGCGGAGAAAATCTCCAGCGGCAACCCTGCCTCATTCGTTGCTCCCAGCAACACGCTAAAGCGCCCGGCTGAATCGAGTGGCAGGTTCTGGGTTTCTTGCCAGACTGTAAGCTGGCCCGCTTCATCCTGGTAAAGCGTGAACGTGATTCCATGGTTCCCAGCCAGCGGTTTCCCCGCTTCATCGCGCGCCGATCCATTGATCCGAATCAGGCGAGGCACCGTCGCTGTGGAAACTTCCACCTGCGCGGATGCAACCACGCCCAGGACCACCAGCACCATGACGATGGAAACGGAAAAGCGGCGAAAGCTCACAAGGACCTCCTGCGAAGTAGAGGGGACGGCTAAAATCCGGGGGGAGGGAGAGCTAGCCTGAACCGCCCGAAGAAGCGAGGCAGTTTGCAGCCTATTCGGGCAGCGATGGGTTGATATGGCCGCTTTGCCAGCGCCCAAATCAGGATAGCTCTTGCATATCATCACTTGCGGGTGCATCTTCTTGCAACTCTCCGCTTGGTGTAGCCGGGCGAGTTAATTGATTGGGCTAACCCATTTGGGCAGTGTTTCGCTGGCTAACCAAAGGTGGAATTGACGCATGGCCGAATCTGGGTTTAGATGGGGCTTGGATCACGGGTGCCAGACAATGGGCCAATTTCGCGATTCTTTAGGGTTTCGCGCTCAAGAGATGGAATTAAACATGAAAACTATGAAAAAACTGATCGTTACGATGTGTATGACGGCCTTGTTGCCGCTTGCTTTCGCCCAAAGCGCGCCGCCACCGCGAGTCAACCCAGCCGAGGCCAAGAATCACCTTGGCGAGACCGCAGTGGTATGCGGGAAGGTGGTCGACACCAAGACTTCCCGGTACGGGATCGCCGGCCGCGGAAAACCGGTAACCTTCGATCTCGACCAACCGGAGCCGAATCCAGTGTTCTACTTCGTGACCTTCGG
>Ga0187859_10003013_pt1 | contig 10361 bp, 6 predicted proteins | sample June2016WEW_10_1_2_FD_133019 | JGI IMG/M metagenome (GOLD analysis project Ga0187859, IMG submission 133019) | Peatland microbial communities from SPRUCE experiment site at the Marcell Experimental Forest, Minnesota, USA - June2016WEW_10_10 | ecosystem: Environmental > Terrestrial > Soil >... | reverse complement strand
CGCGTGTCCTGGGCCCTCAGTTCCGCCGCAATCGTCGCGTGATTGGGATCGCATTGACTTACGCATGCAATCTCCGCTGCCTCAACTGCGACGAATCCTCGGCGCAGGCTCCCGCGGATGCGCAAATGTCCATCGAACAGGTCCAGCGTTTTGTCGATGAGTGCACGGCTGCTGATTACCACTGGAATCTCATGGAGATTGCCGGCGGCGAACCGACCATCCACCCGGACTTTCTCAAGATCATTGACATTCTGCGCACTTATCGCAATCGCTACTCGCCGCAAACGAGGATCAAGGTTCTCACTAATGGAGCCGGCGACAAAGTGCAACAGATGGTTGCGCAGGTTCCCGAAGATATCGAGGTGGAGAACAGCAACAAGAGCGGAAAGCGGCCCCTCGAGCTCAAGCACGCGACCTTCAACCTCTCTCCGGAAGAGGTCCCGGGGTACGAAAAAGTCGATTTCCGAAATGGCTGCGAGTACACCTATCGGTGTGGAACGGGACTTGGACCGACCGGGTATTATCACTGCCCGGTTGCCGCGGGTATGGATCGCATTTTCGAGTGGAATATCGGCAGGCAGTCGCTTCCGTCAGAGAACGACGACATGGAAGATCTCGCCGAGCGTTTCTGCAGCAAGTGCGGCTACTTCCTCAAAGAGCTGGAGTACAAGAAGCCGCTTGCCAAGCAACTGACTTCGCCGGTCTGGCAACAAGCCTACGACGACTATCGTACCCGCCAGGCAGAGAAGCTGGTAACCATCGGCGCCGGACCAAGCGCTGCGCATGCTGTGGCTGGCGGGACCGGCTCCGGTACCCTTGAGTAGCTCCACACTTTCGAACTGTTTTGGTTTCGGTGGTGTGGAAAGCTTTCCGTTCTCCAATTTGGAATGATGAACCTCGACTGCTCAGTTCGGCTGGTGCGCTATGAGCCAAAGTACAAAGCCCAGTGGGATGAGTTTGTCCTTCAATCCAAGAACGGGGTCTTCCTGTTTTACCGGGACTATTTGGAATATCACTCCGACAGATTCAGCGACTTCTCGCTGCTGTTTTTTCAGGAAGGCCAGCTCGTTGCCATGATGCCTGCGAACCGCGATGATGACACGGCGGTGTCGCATGGCGGGCTTACGTTCGGGGGAATCATTTCCGGCGCACAGATGACGACTACGCTGATGCTGAGCGTCTTTGACGTGATGCTGCGCGAACTGCGAATGCAAGGTGTGACGAAATTGATCTACAAATCGATTCCGCACATCTACCATGCTGCTCCCGCCGAGGAAGATCTCTACGCGCTTTTTCTGCACAATGCCAGGCTCATCCGCCGGGATGTATCTTCGACCATCTCCAGAGGACGAAAATTCGCGTACACCGAGGAGCGAGAGGCGGCCCTTCGGCAAGCGAAGTCGCACGGCCTTACTGTTGAGCAGACATCGGACTTTCCCCAGTACATGGCGATCGTCGCTGCCGGCCTCAAGGCACGTTACGGCGTGCTGCCGGTTCACACCGCGGCCGAAATGGAGCTTCTTGCAGGGCGCTTCCCCGAGAACATCAAGCTCTTCGCTGCTAGCCGCGACGGCAAAATGTTATCAGGAGTGATCGTATACGAGACCGCCAACGTCGCCCATGCTCAATACATTAGTACGACCCCAAAGGGAAGAGCGCTCGGCGCCCTGGACGCTGTAATGGACGTCCTATTGAATGAAATCTATTGCGATAAGCCGTATTTCGATTTCGGCAAGTCCACAGCGGAGAATGGCCGCAGCCTGAATCCTGGATTGATCGAAAACAAGGAAAGCTATGGCGCGCGCGCGACGGTGTACGATTTCTATGAACTCAACCTGGAGATGTAACGGTCGTTTTTTCGTATCGCAATGTTGACCGTAGTGTCTGGCCAGGCCCAATTGGCCTAAGGCTACTGGGGGATGGAGCCATGGGCGTAGAGCAGTGCCGGATCATTGAGCTCCCGAAGATCGCAGATCCTCGCGGCAACTTGAGCTTCATTGAGGGCGGGAGGCATATTCCTTTCGAGATTAAACGTGTCTATTACCTCTACGACGTTCCGGGGGGAGAAACTCGCGCTGGACATGCGATGAGATCCGGCTCGAAATTCATCATTGCCGCTTCCGGCAGCTTTGATGTGATCCTCGATGACGGAAGGGAGCGAAGGACCATTGGGTTGAACCGCTCATGGAAAGGTGTCTACGTTCCGCCGATGATATGGCGCGAACTCGTCAACTTCTCTTCTGCTGGAGTCTGTCTCGTCCTCGCGTCTGATTACTTCGATGAGAACGACTATATCCGGAACTACGACGAATTCCTTCGTACGGTGGGTTGAGCAGGTTGCGCGTTGCGCGAACTCATTTTGAGGAGCGACGTGCGAAGATTGCGCGCCAGATCCAACGCATTGCGACTCGGATTTGGCTTGGCATGAGCGACGCAACCAGCAAGCCGAGCATCAAGAGGCGCTTCCGACTCCTACCATCGCGCGCTTTGCTGAAGAGAGCGGGCCGGATGGAATGAAAGACGCCGGAGATTCGGACGGGGCGAGGCAGATGGTCGGTGCTAACGATGGCTCCAGCAACGAACATGCCGCCAGGCCAATCGCTCTCCGCGCCGGTGATTCCGAGTCCGGGGAAGATTGCCTCGTCTGTCTTCGAGTTGTTCGCCGCTGAATCCGAAGAGATGTCCCCTGATAAGACCAGTGCGCCCACGGCAGGATCGAGCCACTTGCTCTTCCAGGACGCGCCGCAGTGATCCTCAAGGACTGCATTCCTGAAACGGCTGCCGAGTTCTGACCTCCTTTCCTCTGGCCACTCGATCCATTCGAGTACTGTTCGAATAAACTCGCCCTGGGTGGAGGCCCCGAGCTTGACCGAGTCAAGCGCCGGATCGTCACACCACAACAGGCATTGATAGAGGTTGCGCAAGCGCTGGATCGGAAGACCATGCAGTGCGGCATCCAGGGTAGCGGTCAAGGAGCTGGTTGGATAAGCGTCCAAATACACGTCGGCGGCGCTGTAATAGCGTTCGAGAATTTCACGATCTTCGACTACACCGACTGGCATGAATCGGCCTCCTACCGACTGCCCCAAGCCCGGAAATGGCTCCGACTCTGAAAGGCCTACGGCGACGATGTGAATTCGAGAGTTCGCCTCGCAAAGCGATTGAACGACCTCGGCGAAATTGTAGCCGGCCATAGGGACGAACTTGAGCGGCCAGCCGATGGTCAGGACAATGAACGCATCGACGGGGAGTCCGAGCTTCCTGCGCGCATCGGCCTTATGACCAAGCGTCAGCTCCTCGTTAAATAACGGCAAAGGAAGCATGACCTTTCGCGGTTCTTTGGCGCAAAAATGCGCCGACATCTCATGCCCCACGGGGCAGATATCAGCGACGACTCGCGCCACTTCAAGCCCCAGGTTGAAGACGTGATCCGAGTGCCTGAAGAACAACACCGGCCTGGGTTGATCGTAAAAAGCAACATTGGGCAATGGATCGTTCGGATGAATGTGCAGAATTACGGCATCGAACTCCATTGACCTGGAACGAAGCTCCGCCGCCGCCTGCAACCAGGACATCCCTGATGGCAGCACGATGACCCCTCCACCAGTTTTCTTGACGGAATCAACGAGCCAGGTGGGGAGCGGCGCTTCTTTCTGCATTGAAAGCAGGATCGAGTGAAGTTCCAAGGGAGCGTGTTGCGCGCACGTCTCAATCCAGCGGGAGACCACCCGGGTGGGTCCTCCTGTTTCAAATGCCGTGCTCATTACGTGCAGGAAGCGGCGCGGAGGTTCCGCTGAAGGAGGAGTTGGCGAAGTTGGCGCGAGATGTTTTCGGCCAATTTCTGCGAGGAGATGCTCCATTTCATGACAATAGAAGAAGCCGGGGTTTTCTCCCCATGCAAGTGAGGCGGCATAGCGACACCACCCCACTGCTAATTCCGGCTTGCCATTGGCGGCTGCTTTTTGGGCGCGACGAAGAGCGCGGGAGAACTCCTTTGCGACCTGGTGCTGTAGCGGCGCTTCCATATTTCGGGAATATTCCGGATATTTCACTTCATGTTTCGGATCTTGGCGCGCGAAAATGTCTCAGGCATTCTCTATCGGCAGCTTACCCCATGCATTCGAGATTACCTGTCGATTCACCCCGCCGCTTTGGGCGCGGCAAACCATCTTCTTAGAACCTCCGCAATCTTCGGCATGTTCAACTCGTGGAGGACGTTGTGATGGTCGAAGGCTACATACTCCTCCTCGATGCCACGCCGCGCATACGATCTCCATCCAAAGCGGGCGGCGGCGCTCAGGGGATCAAGAGAGCATGGCTCATCTGCACTCAGAATGTGCAGGCAAGGAGCGCCCATGGGGCGGACCTTATAGAACGGGTAATCATCGAGTTGGGACCATTCAATAACCGTGCGAATCACCAAAACACGCTCGATTGGAACGAGGAATCGACGGAAAGCTACACCCGCGGACCAAATCAGTCGGCGCAAGAATCTGCGAGAATTGTGCCTTAATCCGGGATGTCTGCTTGTCCAAAGCCGTTTCCACTGACGCCCGATGGCTCCCGCCCAGATTCGCCAATCGCGCAAGAAGCTTGGAAATCCGGGCAGTAAAGTTTCGATTAGAATGACCCTGGCTTCCTGTCCCTCGAGCGAAAGCTGACGGGCCGCCTCAATGGCGACGACACCTCCGAAACAGTTTCCACACACAAAGTAGGGCCCCCGGGGCTGCAACCGACGAATCTGTGCGATCGCCTCTGCCGCGATGTGTTCGAAGGTGTAGAGAGAACGGCTGTACCAGGTGTTGGCTGGGCGCACGACGGAAAAGTCTATCTCTCCCTCCAGATGCTTCGCCAGCCGGCGGAACGGGAGACCCTCGGTTCCGTCAGGGGGAAAGCAGAACAGCCGCGTGTGAGGGCCTCCCTGGCCGACGGAAAAGATCTGTATGTCGCTCGAATCATTTCCGGCCGGCTTCGGCGGCGATGGATCTCCTACCAGACTGGCAAGATGCCCGAGCGTAGGCTCGTCAATAAAACTCGCGGCCATGACACTTGTCTGGGCGCCGAAACGCTGGTCAACCTCGGCGAGCATATTAATTGCCGCCAGCGAGTCGCCACCTGCCTCGAAAAAGTCCTCATCGAAGCTGAGGTCCTCGCGGCCCAGCATCCGCGCCCAGATTTCGTGGAGATTGATAACAATGCCATTGGCCTTCAACTGTTCTGAGAACTCGGCGGGCGTCGGCGCAGTGGCGCTGATGCCGCTCACGCGCTCTGTCAGCAACCATCGCTGTGGTTTGCCGAGCTCGCCGCGTGGGATCTCGTCGACGAAATGGATGCGGTGCGGCACCTTGAATGACGCCAAATGCTGCGCCGCATGGCGTCGCAACTCGCGCGCACTCACTTGCGACACGGTTCCATTGCGCAGTACCACGGCGCAAGCCACATCTTCGCCGAGCGTTGGATGAGGCACTGCAAAGGCGGCCGCCTCAAGCACGGCGGGGTGGGTCTCGAATGCCGCATCGACTTCACCGGGCAGAATCTTTTCCCCGCCGCGGTTGATCATCTCCTTCAGCCGGCCGGTGACAAACAGGTTTCCCTCCCGATCCAGACGGCCCAGATCTCCGGTTCTGAACCAGCCGTCAACGAAAGCACTCCGGTTCGCGGCGGCGTCGCCTTCATATCCGAGGAACACCGCTGCGCCACGAACCGCAATTTCGCCTTCTTCATCCGCTTGAAGCAAGTCCCCCGATGAACTCATGATGCCGATCTGAAGCCCGGCGGAACGTCCTGCTGAGTTCGCGACGCGTTCCCCGTCCAGGTACGCGTCGACTGCGATGGGGCAGGCTTCCGTCATCCCATAGTCGTTAAACACCGGCACCTGCAACACCTTCTCCAGACCCTGCTTGACCTCCTCCGGGAGCGGAGCTCCAGCCGATTGCAAAAAGCGAAGAGAGACCGGCATCGCGAGAGAAGCGCTTTTCAATTGCGAAAGCGCAGCCTGATGCACTGTGGGCGCGCAGTCATACCAGGTCGGCCCCAGTTCGTTAAGCCAATGCAGGTACCTCGCTGAATCAAATCCGCCGGTGGCGATTACAACGCCGCCAACGGCTAACTGCGCAAGTGCATTTTCAACACCAATGATGTGGCAAAACGAAGTCATCAAAAGCAGACGATCGGAAGCCGTCAAATGCAAGGTCCGGCGCCTCGACTCTATTCCGGCATCAAGATTCGCGGTGGTAAGGGGCACAACTCTAGAGTGGCCTGTCGTTGCGGAAGTAATGAGGCACAGAGCGGCATCTGATTGCTGAGCCGCTTGACTCAACGGAGCTACGCCAACGCGCAGATCCCAGGCCCGGGGAGGCCGATCTGCACGAGCAACCACAACAGCAAGTCCCAATTCGCCAGCCGAGCTCGCTTCCGCTTCATGTTCTGAAGTGACAATTAACGCCGAGGCTGCTAATCGACGGAGCTGTGATCCGACTTCAGCTGCTGTTGTCTTGCTTTGAAGTGGGATAGCGACATGCTCACACAGCACGCCGATGACTGCCTGCACCTGCAGTGCGCCCTGTGGCAGCAGTACAGCGACTCTTTGTCCAGGGCCAATGCCTGCTTCGTGAAGCCGGCGGCTGATGGCCTCAATCTGTTCCCATAATTCTTTATAGCTGAGAGTTATTCCGTCCGGCTCGATGAGCGCGGGCGCGTGCGGCGTGAGGTCAGCGTAGTGTGCGATCGCGCGCAGTGCATCGCAGGAAAACGTACGCATGGGTCATGCTCCGCGGGTGCTCGATGCAGAAACGATTTGGCTGCGCTGCGCGCTGCCACCGTTGAGCGGTATCACGATTCAGATTGTAAATGATTGCGAAAAGCGCACCAGGAACCACAAAGGCGAGAAGGTGGATGAAGTGGTGCAAGCCTTCGAAACTCGGCGTATTGCACTTGGTAACCTGCAATTGACTCTAGACGTCGGGCCATAGGATGATTTAACTCACGTGAGGCTTCAATTTGGACGCGCAGTCGACAATTCCCCAAGCGACCAGCCGCTTGCCCGTGACGGCCGCATGGATAGCCTGAGCAGCGAGAATGCCGGGATGAATATAGTCCAGTGCTTTAGGCGGAATGTTCCTTTCCTTTCTGGCGGCCGGCACAGTCTCAATTCAGCTACTCTACAATAGACTCGTCATGTTCCATTCAAATCATGTCGCTCTATCCGAGGCGGCCAAATAATGTCTTCCGATAGCCAGTCGACGACGGCGGCTGCCACCACCATCATCAGGAGTTCGGATTCCGCCTGGACGCTGGGATGGGCCGATCTCGAGCGCCACCGTGAACTTCTCTACTTTCTCACCTGGCGCGATATCAAGGTTCGCTACAAGCAAACGGCGCTCGGAATTGCGTGGGCTATTCTTCAGCCGCTGGCCGTTGCGCTTGCGTTGGCCGTGTTTCTGGGGCGTATGATTCATTTGCCCTCGGATAATCTCCCCTATCCGGTCTTTGTCTATGCCGGTATGGTTCTCTGGCAGCTCTTTGCCCAGGGTTTGACTGAATCCAGTAACAGCATTGTCAACAACGAGCGGCTGATCTCCAAGGTCTATTTTCCGCGGCTTCTCGTGCCCCTTTCTGCGATCCTGGCCAGCCTGCTCGATTTTGTCATCAGTCTCATAGTGCTGGTTTTTTTTCTTGTGTACTTTCGCATCGCGCCGACCGGCGCCGTTGTGCTTTTTCCGCTCTTCGTGTTGCCGGTGATCCTGTCTTCACTGGGCGCGGGCCTGTGGCTCTCCGCGCTCAACGTTAAGTTTCGCGATGTTCGCCATACGGTCAACTTTCTCGTGCAATTCTGGTTTTTCGCGACTCCTGTTGCGTACCCGGCCAGTTCGGTACCTGTGAGCTGGCGCATGCTATATGAGTTGAATCCGATGGTTGGGGCTTTGGAGGGCTTTCGCTGGGCGTTGCGCGGCGAAGGAGCTTTTCCTGCCCGGTCCGTCATACTCGCCATCATCACGGCCACGGCTTTGTTGTTGACCGGCCTTTACTACTTCCGCAGAACCGAGGACACCTTTGCGGACTTCATCTGACAGTGACGCCCCAATCGCAATTCGATGCGAAGGCATTGGCAAGCGTTATCGGATCGGCTTGCGTCCGAGCTATCGTACCCTGCGCGAGACGATCTCCGCGGTAGTGCGCGCCCCGTTGCGGCGGATTGCCCGGCGTGGCATGCCCGCAAACGACGAGCGCGACCTTTGGGCGCTGCGCGATCTGTCGCTGGAGGCGCATCACGGCGAGGTACTCGGAGTCATCGGGCGAAACGGTTCCGGCAAATCCACTCTGCTGAAGATCCTGTCGCGGATTACAAAACCAACTGAGGGGCAGGCGGAGATTCAGGGCCGGGTCGGCAGCCTGCTCGAAGTTGGGGCCGGTTTTCATCCGGAACTCACCGGAAGAGAAAATATCTTTCTCAATGGAGCAATCTTAGGCATGACCCGCCGGGAGATCGAGCGCAAATTCGACGAGATCGTGGAGTTTGCGGAATGTGGCCGCCTCCTGGACACTCCGATGAAGCACTATTCGAGCGGGATGTACGTTCGTCTGGCCTTCGCGGTTGCGGCGCACTTAGAAACGGAGATTCTGTTAGTGGATGAAGTTCTCGCCGTGGGCGATGCCGCTTTTCAGAAAAAGTGTCTGGGCAAGATTGGCGATACTGCAAAGCAGGGTAGAACTGTACTGTTTGTCACCCATAACATGACGGCTGTCGAAGGCCTGTGCACACGAGCCATCTGTCTACACGAAGGCCGAGTTGTCCTTGAAGGTCAGCCCGCTGCGGTTACATCCCGTTACCTGCAGAATTGGCTGCCCGCTTTCAAAGATGTGGTCCATGACAATATTGAGACGGCGCCGGGAAACGATATGATCCGCCTTCATCGGGCGCGCGTTCGACCGCTCAATGGGTCTCCCACGGCCCCGCTCACGGTGCGTACTCCTTTTGTGGTGGAGTTTGAATGCTGGAAGCTTGCTGTACAGAGCCGGCTGGATTTAGCGGTAGAAATGTTCAACGAGCATGGTGTCAGCGTGTTTGCCACCGCGGAGAATCGTGAATCTCCGGCTCCGGCGGGACTGCTGCGGAGTTCATTTATCGTACCTGCCGACCTGATGAATAACGGTACTTACAGACTCCGCCTCGTGGTATTTCTGAATGGCATTGGCGCTACCGTGGCCGCTGATTGGGAGGACCTTTTGGTTTTCGAGATTCAGGATGCTGCCAGTGAGTTGCGTGGCGCATTTCACGGAGATTGGCCGGGTGTGGTGAGGCCGAACCTGGCATGGAAAACCGAATTGCTTGAGCCGCTTCCGGTTTCTGTCGCCGGCCTTCAAGGCAACGGATAATGCTTCTAGCATGTTGGCTCGGAGCCGTGCCGCTTCCTGATCTACGATTTGTTTGCCGGCCCAGCCTGCCGTGAGCGGCAGTTTAGTTCTTGAACGAGATTTTAGATGACAAAGATATCCATTGCAATGGCGACCTACAACGGAGAGCGCTTTATTCGCCAGCAGCTTGACAGTTTCGCCCGGCAGACATTGCTCCCATCCGAGTTGATTATTTGTGATGACGGATCGACAGACTCCACGGTGAGTATCATTAACGAATTCGTTCCTTCTGCTCCGTTTCCTGTTGTTATCGTTCATAACCCCGCGCGACTTGGCTACACGGCTAATTTCCTCCAGGCGGCACAGAAGTGCCAGGGAGAGCTCATTGCGTTTAGCGATCAAGATGACGAGTGGCTCCCACAAAAGCTCGCTCGCATCCTCCAGGCCAGCCGGGAGTCGGATACCTTTCTCTTTGCTCATGCGGCCGAGTGGATGGACGAGGTTGGCAAGCCAATGGGTGTTGTCTACCCTGCCGACCGCCGCTTTCGAAAATACCTGCGGAAGAGCGATTTCCCCGGGCATGCAATCGTCATCAGAAAGTCGCTCCTGGAAATGACCTCGAGCTCTTTGACGCCCGATAACTATAAAGAAGTGGCAGGCGAGGTCGAGTTCGGCCATGACGTTCTGCTCCTGGAAATCGCAACCGCGATGGATAAGGTTCGATATATCCCCGAAGTCTTGATGCGCTGGCGTGTCTATTCAGACATCAATCACGAATGGACAAAGGTGTTAAAAGCGCCTACCCGCGCCAGGACATCCCTTTTGCAGCGGATCTTTCCCTCTGACCTGGCAGAGAAATACAGGGAAAGCGAGGCACATAATCGCAAGCACTCCGTCTTGCTGTCAGGCATGCTCCGCGACATGGAAACCATTGCGGGAGACGCGACGTCAGCTTCCGGACGCCTTGTTAGATTGATGAATCTGATGACAAAACGAGCCGATGTCAT
>Ga0187859_10003007_pt1 | contig 10370 bp, 7 predicted proteins | sample June2016WEW_10_1_2_FD_133019 | JGI IMG/M metagenome (GOLD analysis project Ga0187859, IMG submission 133019) | Peatland microbial communities from SPRUCE experiment site at the Marcell Experimental Forest, Minnesota, USA - June2016WEW_10_10 | ecosystem: Environmental > Terrestrial > Soil >... | reverse complement strand
TAACGACCAACTTTCTACCCGCGCCCTACGCCCACGTACTCGAATCCGAGCGCGCGCAGGCGGCTGGAATCGAGCAAGTTCTTGGTATCGACGATGACGGGCCGTTTCAGCAAGAGCTTGATGCGGTCGAAATCGAGCGCGCGAAACTCCGGCCAGCCCGTGCCCACGACCAGCGCGTCCGAACCTTCCGCCGCGGCATAGGCCGAGTCGCAATAACGCACCGATCCGTTAAGCCGAATCTTGGCTTCGGGAATCGCCACCGGATCATAAGCCCGCACGTGCGCACCTTTTGAAACCAGCGTTTCGGCCAATCGCACCGATGACGATCCCGCCACGGAATTCGTGTTCGGCTTGAAGGCCAGTCCCAGAATGCCGACTTCCTTGTTCTCCACCGAATTCAGCGCGAGCGCAATCTTGTCGACCAGCCGGTCGGCGAGGAAATGGTTGACGTCGCGCGCCGCGCTCAGCACCTTCAACGACACGCCATTGGCCTGCGCCAGTTCGGCCAGAGCGTCCATGTCCGATTCCGCGAACACCCCGCCCATGCCCGCCCCCGGTTGCAAACAGCGCGGAGCGATTTTCTTGTCGAGACCGAGTGCCAGCGCCAGGTTCACCGCGTCCGCATTCACGCGTTCGCACAGTGCAGCGACCTCATTGATGAACGAGAATTTCGTCGCCACGAAAGCCGTCGCCGCTTCGCGCACCAGTTCCGCCGTGCACTGATTCGTCACAATCACCGGCACGCCGCGCATCACCAGGGGATGAAAAATCTGCTTCAGCATCGCTACCGCTTCGCCCGAGGTCGAGCCCAGAATCAGCCGGTCGGGCCAGTTGAAATCCTCGACCGCACAGCCGTCGGTAAAAAACATGGGCTGCGACACGATGGTGGCCTGTAATCCCACGTCCTTGATGCTCTTTTCGAGCGCGCCCGCCGTGCCCACGGGAACCGGAGTGACAATCGTAAGAATCGGAGGCTTGGTCGCCAGCCGCGCAATGCGCATGGCCACTTCGCTCAGGTTCTCGACTTTGTCTTCCGCGAGAAAGATGACTTGCGTCTTACGGGCAAACGATTCGATGTCGGTGGAGTAGGTCAGCCGGCCCGCCCGCACATTGCGCCGGATAATTTCTTTCAGGTTCTTTTCGAAGAACGGAACGTTACCCTGGGCCATCTCAACCATGCGCGACCGGTCAGGATGGCAGCACGAGACAGGAGTTCCAAAATCCGCGAGGCAGGCCGAAATCACCGTTCCCAGATACCCTGAACCGTAAACTCCGATCTGCATTTTGTCCTGTCTCCCGTCCCTAACCGGAAACCCGCGTCAGATATGGCCTTTTGATCGCGATCGCCGGAAACTTGCCGTACTCCTTATCTACAGCCATGGGCGCGGCTTTTCAACGCACGGGAGGGAGATGTACCTGGGGACATGCGTATGCGGCGGGAGTAACTGGACGAAATAACCGGAAACTCGCGCGGGAAGTAATGTGGCGGATGATTACGACCAGGGTGCCTTTACCGCGAGACCTTATCTCGAAACCAGGCTCCGGCCCAGCACCACGGCCGCCAGATCGATCCAGCAATTCTGGGCGTCCTCGCGGACAAAGGTCAGCCTTTCCAGCAGGATGCGGCGGCTTCCCGTAAAGTTGGCCCAGCCTGTCCGAGCCAACTGCAGGGCCGCCTGGGCGGTCTGTTCGGAGCCCATTTTGGCGATGGTGAGGTGCGGGGTATACGCCCATTCTTCCTGGAACCGCAGAGCTTCGGTATTCAACTTGCTGTGCAGTTCGCTCATCCGCGCCGCCGCCCCGTCAACCCGGATGTACACCGTAGAGGTTACCGGACTGAACGTCTCCACGCTGCCCAGGGTCACCTCGAATGGCTCCTCCTGGCCACAGATTCGATCGAGCACCTGCAACGCTGAACTCTCACTGCCACTCAGAGGACGCGGCGGCAGGATGGTCAAATGCGCCGCCAGATGAGGAAGGTCGGGATGCAGCTCTCGCCGAAGGTTCTCCACGAACTCTCCCGCGGGATTTTTCAGGTACGCAACCAGGGCGTAACGCGGCTTCGGCATACTCTTTACAAAATTATACAGCCGTAAGGCCATCCTGAATCTTGAATGCCTCAATGCCCGGCCATGCATCCCGGACCAGGGAATATCCTTTGGGCCAGCCCACTAGCTAAACACTTCCCGCAGTGCTACTTGCCTTAGCCAAGACGATCGGTTGGTAAAAGCCGCTTTCGGCCGGCAAAATCCAGCGGCAGCCAACGAATCCCGCGGCTTGGAGAATGCGACTGAATTCCTCCCGCAGAACGGCACGGTAATTCGAGACGTAATGCTGAGCCTCCCAGCCGTCTTGGACTTCCCTGGTTAAATAAAGATGGAAGGCATAACGACGCTCATCGCTCCAATCCCACACTTGATGAACGATGCGTCGACTCCCCTGGTCTGAATAGAAAGCGGGTCCCTGCACGACGGGCCGTTCGTGAATCAAGGTATCGTAATCTCTGATGCTGCCCATAAAGGTCGCACCAGCCCGCAGTTTTCGCCGAATCTGCGTTGCGGCTTGAAACAACTCTTCGTCACTCTCGAGGTGTGGAAGGGCATTGTCCATGCAGATGACGGCGTCGAAATCCCCGTCCGGAATTTCAGTCAGGTCCAACATGTCCGCGACGAACAGCTGAACCTTCAAACGCCTCTTTGCCGCTTCCACACGGGCCCGCTCAACTGACGCCGGACTAAGGTCACAAGCAGTAACTGTGAATCCAAGACTGGCCAAGCCTAGCGTTTGTGTTCCAATTCCGCAGGCACAATCCAGAATCCGTCGAGCACCTGGCGCGCCGCACTCGCGCTCCAGGATGGGCCCGAGAGCCGCGGCTTGGCGTTTTATGGAAGAGTCCCAATCTTCGAAGATGAGGTGGTAGTCGCTGGCGAGTCGGTCGTAGAAATGCTTCACCCCTTCGGCCATGCGACATTGTAGCGATTTCTGGAAACTTGCAAGTGAGTCTAGGGGTCGGCTTGCGCCAACTCTTCGAGGTGGGTTTTTGCGCAACCCGCCAGGGTCTCGGAGGTCTACGTTTCGTCGAGGGTCTGCGCAGGCTCGGCTGCCGGGGTGAGCTTCCCACCTTTATCCCCGAAGCCACCACGCAGAAATCGATTCGCCGGCTCCGAGTACAAACCCGAAACCGCTGCGCCCAGCAAACCGGAAACCAAAATGGTAGCCACAAACAAAACCGGCACCAGACGCATCGGCTTGCCGACGTCGAGAAACAGGCCGAAGAATCCGAACACCACGAACATATGCGTCAGATATACCTCATAGCTATACTGGCCAATTTTCAGTAGCGGCCGAAGCCAACCTGGGCTTCTCCATCCTGCCTGCGCAGTCGCGGCGATGAACATGCAGGTTCCAAACGCAAGAATGGTCATGTTCAGGCCCGTCCGCCCCGGCCATCCCCTGTAACCCTGCCACGAGAACACCAGACTGCACGCCACAATCGCCGCGCCGCCTACGCCGAGACCCCACAGCGCCGCTCGGGAGAAGCGCGTCCGCGACACGATCAGCGCTGTAAAACATCCCAGCGCGATGCCTTCCATCCCTCCGAGATAGGAATACTCTTCCCAGATTTCATTGCAATGCGCGAACACCGTGCGCCCGAATGGTCCAAGCACAACCAGGCTAAACAAAATGGCGTAGAACAGTTTGCGCAGTTTCCCTCGTCCAAAAATCCAGCACACGATGGGAAAAAAGAGATAGAAAACCTCCTCCACCGAAAGCGACCACAGAATGTCCCAATTGCCCGGCAGATATCCCTTGCGGGCTTCAAGAACGTTGATGTGAAAAGTCAGTGCCGCCAGCAGCGCCCGCCCCAGCCCTCCAGTTTTTGCGGGCACCACAAAATGATGGATGCCGGCGAAGTGCAGCCCGCTGAGAATGGCAAGCAGCAAAAGCAGCAAAGGCGCGATCCGGGCAAAGCGCAGCAGATAAAAACCACGCAGGCTCACCGCTGCCAGCGATCCCCAGCGCCGCAGCGTGATCGAGGTAATCAGAAAGCCGGAAACGGCGAAGAACATCTGCACGCCGAGCTGGCCATTCCACACCAGAAAATGCACGAGTTGCTCAGGAAGAAACCTGGTGTAGAGCACGTCCGCGCCCAACAGTCGAATGTTGACGTGATTCATCAACACGAAGAAAATAGCCAGCCCGCGCAGCAGATCGATGCCGTCCAGCCGCTTCCCGCCAGCGGTTTGCTCGGATTGAACTGTGGATTCGGTCAGGGCCACGCTCCATTTTGCACCATGAGCAACCGCAGAAGTCGCGACCGTCCTTAATAGTGATAGTTTCTGGAAGCAGGTTGACCACGCTGATCCCTTCCGCGTTGCCCGCCACCGTCCACGACTGGCGAAATGAGGCGCAAGGCCGACCGCAGGCTGTCATTTATAATGGGGAATGTCGGGGCGTAGCGCAGCCTGGTAGCGCACCTGCCTTGGGCGCAGGGGGTCGTAGGTTCAAATCCTATCGCCCCGACCAATTAACCCTCTTCTGCAAGCGCAGGCAATCGCGGGAAAATCAAAGTTACTAGGCACCAAGAGACTCTGTAGTTATTGACGGTTTTGGGCAGCGGCCTTGGCCAGGTTCGGCAACAACAATTCGAATTCCTCTGACGGCACTGCACCGCCGAATAAGAAACCTTGGAACGCGGTGCACCCCAGACTAACCAGGAAATCTCGCTGCGCTTCCGTTTCCACGCCTTCGGCGATCACTGACAGGCCCATCGCCTTGCTCAGAGAAATAATGCTCTGCGCAATGGCGCTGCTGCTGGCATCGACTAGAATGTCCCGCACAAACTCCTGGTCGATCTTCAACTGGTCGAGCGGCAACCGTCTCAGATATCCCAGGGAAGAGTAGCCCATGCCGAAGTCGTCCAGGGAGAACCTGAGACCGTGGGCCTTCAACTCCTTCATTTTGGTCACCACATCCTCAAGATCGTCCACGAACATGCTCTCGGTCAGTTCCAGTTTCAGGTTTTGTGGGTTGGCTCCGGTACGATCGAGCGTCGCCAGCACAGTCTTCACAAAGTCCGGATTGAGCAACTGCCGGGCGCTGATGTTCACCGCCACGGTCAGATGTGCCGTACTCTTGCGAGCCGCCCAGGCCCTGATCTGTTTGCAGGCTGTTTCCAGCACCCAGTCTCCGAGCGTGAGGATCAGCCCGGTTTGTTCGGCCAACGGAATGAACTCGTTGGGCGGCAAATAACCGCGCTTCGGGTGTTTCCACCGTAAAAGCGCCTCGGCGCCAACCAGCACGCCCCGATCCACTTGCGCCTGGTAGTAGAGCCGGAAGTCGTTCCGGTCGATCGCCTGGCGGAGATCTTCCTCCATCTTCGCGCGCGCTTTGACTGCGATCTGCAGCGCCGGGGCGAAGAAATGGAGCGCGTTGCGGCCCGCGGCCTTGGCCTGGTACATGGCAATATCCGCCTGTTGCAGCACTTCATTTGTGCTGTCTTGCGGAGTTCCGAAAATGGTGATCCCGATGCTCGAACTGCTGCGGCACTCCCGGCCCTCGAGCCGGTACGGCCGGTGAATGGTGGCCAGAATCTTTTCGGCGACAGTCTTCGCCTGCGCCGCTGCATCCTCGGGCAGTTCGCTCAGGTCTTGCAGCAAAACCACAAACTCGTCGCCGCCAAGGCGGGCAACTGTATCGGTTTCGCGGATGCTCGCCAAAATTCGTCGCGCCACCTCCTGCAACAGCAAGTCGCCGATGTGATGGCCAAGCGTGTCATTCAGCGTCTTGAAATCGTCGAGGTCGACGAAAAGCAGAGCGCGCTTGCGACTGCTCCGCGCGCTCAACGCGAGCGTTTGTTGCAACCGGTCGAGCAGCAACCTGCGGTTGGGCAGCCCGGTTAACCCGTCAAAAAAAGCCAGATTTCGGATCTCGTCATGCGCTGCCTTCAGTTGCTGCAGTTCGCGCTCTCTTCGGCGCGCGTTCAAGACCCGCAATCGCACCACAGCGCCCACGGCCAGCAGGGGCGTGACCACGCAGATCCCGACGAACCACCACGACGAATACCACGGCGTGAGAATTCTGAAAGCGAATTCCGCCTTGTGCCCGCTCCAGCCGCCGTCCCCGTCCTGCCCTTCGACCTCCAGCCGATACGCTCCCGGCGCCAGTTGGGCGAACTGCAGTTCTCGTTGCGTCGTCTCTGTCCAGGTTGAATTCGAGCCGATGAGCTGGTAGCGAAATAGAATGCGGTCGTCGTTGGAAACATTGGGCGCGGAGTAGCGCGCGATGAGAGAGTTCGCGCGCGCGCTGACCGAGGGATTGTTCTGCCCGGAAACATCCGTCCCTCCCATCACCAGCCTGGTGAAAACCACCTCGATCGGCGATTCGGGCGCGAGTCGCGGATGCGGCTTGAATTCTGAGAGTCCGCCACTGGTTCCGATCCAGACGGTGCCATCCGCTTCCTGAGCAAACCCATTCAGATCGCAATCATTCCACGCCAGTCCGTCGCTGGTATCGAAGTGGCTCCAGCGGGACCCATTCCACATATCCACGCCCCGCTCCGTGCCGGCCCACAAGCGCCCCGCTGCGTCGAACTCCAGAAAATAGACGAGCCCATCGCTGCCTGGTCTCTGCACGCCTTTCTCAACTGTCAGGCCCTCCGGCTTCAGATGCACCCGGTCGATGCCGCCCCCGAAGCGATATCCAACCCAGGTCTCGCCGTTCTGGCCCGCACCCAGCGCCAGCACTTCCTGATTGCTTAATCCGCTGTCGCGCGTGAAATTCTGCCAGCGCCCGTTGGCATACGCGAAAAGGCCGCCGGCGCCTCCTGCCCACAGGCTGCCGTCGCTGCCCTCCGCTACCGCCCAAATCTGCGTAGCCGGCAATTCGGGGACGCGGGAAAACCTTTGATACGGCGCGGATGCCACGAACAGTCCGGCATCGGTTGCCGCCCACAGCCTGTGCTCGCGATCGAATCGCAAGGCGTATGGGGATTTTCCCAGAAGACCCTGTGCCGGGCCGAACCATTCCACCGTTCCCGTTTTCACATGAAGGCGGGCTGCGCCATGCGCCTCGGTTCCGATCCACAAATCTCCATTCGGGGCGGAGCGCACACCGTGAACCGGAAATCCATTCAATCCTGCGACCTTCGTCCAGCGGATGCCAGGTCCTCGGCGTTCCCCTCGCAGCAGCCCGCCCTCAGTGCCAACCCAGACTGTTCCATCACCCTGCGGTTGGATCTCATACACAATGTCGCTCGCCAGTCCGCTGGCCGTCGAATAGCTTTTCCAATCCAGATACCCGCGCCACTGCGCCAGTCCGCGCCCCGCTAGCCCGATCCATAGCGTGCGCTGCCGGTCCTCGAATACCGAATAGACCACGCCCCGCAGCCCGAAAGACCGGTCGATCTTTTGCCAGACCTTTCCGTCCGAGATCAGCAGCCCGTCTGTCGATGGCAGCAAAATCCGCCCGTCGGCATCGACGCCGGGAATCCCAACCACCGTGCCCTTGATCAGCACTTCCGGCCGGCGGAATTTGCTCTCGCCCGCCGGCAACTCAAACACGCCCTCTGTCCTGGTTCGTACCCAAAGATTGGCATCGCGATCCTTGCGGATCACGATCAACGGGTAATCCGGCAGTCCGCTTTCGATTCCGAAGACGCGCGTCCCGTCCTGGTCTCTGCGGCACAGTTGCTGTCCGCATCCATACCACAAGACGTCGCCATCGACCAGAACTGCATAGGCGCTTGGATCGGAGGTTCCCGGCGGCTGCGGAAAGCCATGCACTACAAATCCATCCTGCCCCGGTGCTGACTCGAGTTCCATCAAACCCGCGTCGGTACCAAGGAACGTATGTCCCCTCCCATCTGACTGGATCCCTTGGGCCCAATTGACGGTCTTAAAACTGACGGAAAGTTTTTCGAAACGATTGCCGTGGAGACGGTAGAGTCCAAAGGGTCCCCCGGCTAGCAGAGAGCCGTCCGGAGCGTCGCCAAAAGCGGCCTGGGAGGTGACTGGAATCCCCTGGCCGGGTCCAAATTCCTCGAAGCGGTCTCCGTCATACCGGAAGATGCCGTTTTCCGTGCTCACCCAAATGAAGCCGGCACGGTCCTGGTAGATTTGCCGGACCGCCAGATTATTGAGCCCTTCGGCGTTTCCAAACGTACGGAAACTATACTCCTGGGCACACAGAGGCGCCGCCATCAGCAGCAAGGCCAGAGCGTGCTGAATTCTGAGACACCTCACTCGCGCATGATACGGCTATGTCGTTCAATCCTTTAGTCCTTTTCGGGTTTAGGATGAACGGAAGTAACTGCGATGCCGCAGGCTCCACGCCTGGGGATTATTCTTAAATATGCGATTCATCGCGGTCCTGGGCAAGCGGAGTAATTCCCTAATCGATCCCGTGAATCCGCATGCTCACCAGTTGATCGATGCTGAGGTCGCGCATTCCGCGTGAGCGCATGTCACTGATGTATTCGGGCGTCACACCGTGGATGCGCATGGCAATCAGTTCGTCGGGATCGGGATGAGAATAGCCGAGGCGCTGCAGTTTCTCGATGAACTCCGGCGAAACGCCGTGAATGCGAAATGCGATCAGCTTTTCGAGGTCGATGTGATCGTAGCCGTGCTGCTTGAGTTGCGCCATCCATTCCGGCGTCGCGCCGTGGATCCGCATCGCAATCAGCGTGTCTTCGTCTGGCGAGTAACCGGCCTGATGCAGGCTGTGAACCATCTCCGGGGTCACTCCATGAATGCGGAAGGCAACCAGCTTGTCGCTGTCGGTAATCTTTAGTCCCTCCGTGCGCAGGGCTTCAATGAATGCCGAGTCGACGCGGAAGATGCGAAATGCGATCAGCTTGTCGGTATCGAGATCGCTGAGATGCTCATTCTTCATCTGCTTTGCGAATTCGAGACTCACGTCCTGCATAGCCATGCCGAACTGTTTCTCTTCATCCACCGTGAAGCCGAGCGACTGCATGGCGTGCGCATAGTTGGCATCCATCTGGAAGTGAAAAATGCCCGCGCCTTCGCCGTTGTTGAGAAATCCTTCGCAGTCGATCTTGCCCGCGTCGCGCGTAATCGTGAAGCGGACATCTTGTCTTCCTGGCTTCGAGAAATCGACTCCCTGAAACGAAGTTGCAGGCCAGTCAGATTGATGGCTGGAAGTGCCGCCATGATGATGTTCGATCAGGGAAAATTCCACTTTGCCGGGATCGTCAGACTTGCTGATCGTCCAGTCGCCGGTATGCACGTCCGCGGCGCGATTCTTAACTACGATCAGAAGGACGCAGGACGCGAAAACCAGGTAAGCGAGGGTTCGGCGCATTCTCATAAAATCTCTCCAGTTCAGAAGGTTTCGTGGCGCTTTCTAGTGGCCTGCCCTAGATGTCACCCTTTTCTTCCAACAAGCCCAGACGCTTCACCTCGATCAGCTTTTCGATGGTGAGGTTTTGGAAGCCGTGTTTGCGGGCTCGTTCGATGAATTCGGGCGTGACGCCTTGTACTTTGGCGCCGATAATGTCGTCCACATCGGGTTTGAATCCGGCGGATTGCAGGGCTTTGATGAATTCCGGCGTGACGCCCTGCACTTTCATACCGACGATTTCGTCCGCGTTGGGATTGAGGCCGAGCGCCCGGATGCCACCGATGTAGTCCGGCGTCACACCCTGGACTTTCATGCCGACAATTTCGTTCGCGCTGGGCTTCAAACCGAGCGCCTGCAGGCCGTGCACGTAGTCCGGGGTCACGCCCTGCACCTTGAGGCCGATCACGTCGTCGGAATCCACGGTCACGCCGGCGGCGCGCAATGCGCGAACATAGTCCGGAGTCACGCCCTGAACTTTCAGACCAACGATGTCGTCAACATCGCCTGCGATCCCAACGTCTTTGAGGCCGCGTACGTAGTCCGGGGTTACTCCTTGGACTTTCAGTGCAATGATCTGGTCGGCGTCGCCTTGAATTCCGACTTCTTTCAGGCTGCGCACGTAGTCCGCGTTCACTCCCTGCACATTGAGCCCAATGATCTGGTCCGCGTCGGGAGTGAAGCCCAGCGCGCGAAGGTCGTGGATGTACTCTGGAGTGACGCCCTGCACTCGCAGGCCGACGAAGCCATCGGCATCGGGATGCAGGCCCAGCTCGTGCATGGCGCGTACATAGTCGGGAGTAACGTCCTCGGTCTTCAGAGCGATCAGCTCGTCGATCGTGAGATCGGCCAGGCCTGCGGCCTTCATGGCATCGATGTAGGAGCCGCTGGTCGAGGCCGAGGTTGGACTGGCGTTCTGCGCAGCGGAGGGCTTTGGAGTTGGCGCAGAAGTTGACGTGGGAGTTGCTGCGCTTTGGAAAGGCTGCGATGGCGCCGAGTTGGACGCG
>Ga0187859_10003006_pt1 | contig 10379 bp, 11 predicted proteins | sample June2016WEW_10_1_2_FD_133019 | JGI IMG/M metagenome (GOLD analysis project Ga0187859, IMG submission 133019) | Peatland microbial communities from SPRUCE experiment site at the Marcell Experimental Forest, Minnesota, USA - June2016WEW_10_10 | ecosystem: Environmental > Terrestrial > Soil >... | reverse complement strand
GCGAGTGGCTGCGTCTCATTTTGGACCGTCGATCCCAAACGGCAGATTGTGATGGTGACTACGCCAGATCGAAGGACGGTTGTGTTCGATCGCCAGTCGTTAGTGCCCCTGCCGGAGCCGCTGGAAGGCAGTATCGAGATTGCGAAGGTGTTTTCAGATTGAACCTTTCGGCTGCACCGCTTCGCTTAACCGCACCGCTCACCGTACCGCGATTCCCCGCTCCTCCAGTAAATCGCCCGTTCGCAGCAGCAGATTCATCAAATTCCGCCGGTAGCCCACCGAATTCTGCACTACGCTCGATTCAGCCGTGACCAGCGCGCCCTGCGCCTGCAGCACGAAGAAGATGGTGCTGTTGCCCAATTCGTACTTCTTCTGCTCCGCTTCCATGTACTTCCGGGAGAAATCCTGCGCCACCACAGACAGCTTCATGGCATCTTTGCTGGACTCGACCTGGCTCACTGCCGTCAGCACGTCCAAGCGCACCTGCTGCTCGACCGTGCGCACGTTCAGGGCGTCGCGCTTCTTCGTCACTAGCGCATCCGCCATGTCCGCCGACGCCTGGTGATTCTTGATCGGCAGCGTCAGCGTCAGGCCGATAGAGTACATCGGGTAGCCGAAGCTGAACATCTGGCTCAAGGAGTCGCCGAAACCGCCCGGAATGGGGGCCTGACCGTTACCGGGATAGAAGATCCCCCCCAGCCCCTGTGTGGTGTAGCCCGCGGTAAGCTCTAGATCCGGGAGGAGTTCGTTCTTCGTTTGCCTGATCCCGAGATCGTCGATGTCCAGACTCTGGATGGCCGACTTCAGGTCCGGCCGGGCCGCTATGCCTTTCCGCACTTCTTTCTCGGCGTCAATCGGCGGCGCGTCCACTTCCGGCCCCACAGTCTCGCTCAGTACGATGGGCAGCGTGCGGATCTGCGGGTCCAGATCGGCCCCCATCTGCCTGCGCAGCGCGTCCTCGGTCTGCTTCAGGAAGTACTGGGCCTGCGAAACACCGATCTGCGAGGTAGCGTACTGCTGCTCCGGGTTGAAAATGTCCAGCGGCGAGAGCGCGCCCAATTCCAGTTCGCGCCGTGCGCGTTTCAGGGCCTGGTCCGCCAAGTCGCGAGCGCTCTCGGCCACGCGCAGGTTTTCGCGCGCCAGCACCGTGTCCCAGTAGGCGTTCTCGGCGGCGCTGACCAGTTGCAGCAGGCTAGCCTTCAGATCGTACTCCGTCTTGCGCAGGCGGCTGCTGGCCACCATGATGGGCACGCGGTTGATATACGTGCCGCGATTCTTGATCAGGGGCTGCGAGATGTTCACCCCCAGGCTGGAGTTCAGGTAGGGATTGTAATCGTAATTGCTGCTGTTAGTCGCGAACTTCTGCGCAAAGAAACCAACCTGATAATTCAAGCCGGTCGGCAGGGTTTGGCTGTAGGTAAAACTGGCGGGCTCGGTGGTTGTCACCAGCGTGCTGGCGCCGGCGATGTTAGGATCGCCCGCTGTCGAGCGCTGCTCCGTGCCGCTGAAGCTGGCGGTGGCCAGCGGATCGAACGCCGCGAACGCGCGCGTGATGGCATTTTGCGCCACATCCACCGTGAGCCGCTGAATGGCGATATCGGTATTGTTCGCCATCACCAGCTCTAGGTACGAGTGCAGCGACAATTCCAGCTTGCCGCCCACCACGTAATCCGGCAGCCGCACCGGAGCCTTCAGTTCCACCTTCGTGATCGGCCTCGCGAAGGTCTCGCGGAAGTATGCTGGCTTGGGAAACGAAGCGAGCTGCCCGAACGCAGCCGCTCCGAACAGAAAACCGGCGAGGAAAGTGCGGGAGAGCATGTGTTATCTATGATTGGACGCTCCGTTACGCCGTTTCGCTCAGATTTTTTCGCGGCCCTTGTCGATTTTGCGCGTCTCCGTTCGTTATAAGGCTGCAACACCCAACACCCAGAGGAGAAAACCAAATGAAACGACACATCCTTGTTATTGCAACCGTAATGCTGGCGGCCGCCGCCGTCACCAATGTGCAGGCGGCTGGCCCGAAATCCGAAGCTTCCGCCGGTCCGGCGGCCTACGCCCGGCTCAAAACTTTGGTGGGCGAGTGGGAAGCCGACACGCAAATGGGCAAAGTCCATGTCAGCTATGAACTCATCGCCGGCGGCACGTCCCTTGTGGAAAAGGAATCGGGCGAAAAGATGCCGGCCATGCTCACCGTCTACTACCTGGACGGCGACCGCTTGCTGCTGACCCACTACTGCACGGCCGGCAACCAGCCGCGCATGCAGGCGCGCGCGTTCAATCCCGAAACCGGAGAAGTGGCTTTCGAGTTTCTGGATGCCACCAATCTCGCGCCGGGCGGCGGGCATATGCACAATGCCAAGATCCGCCTGGCCGATCATGACCACTTCAGCAGCGAATGGGAGTTCTACGAAAACGGTCAACGAAAGATGGCCGAAACCGCGCAATACACGCGCGTAAAATAGGAGAAAACGATGGCACAATTCATGCTCTTGCTCTACGACGATCCCTCCGGCTGGGAACGGCTCAGCCCGGAGGAAATGCAGAAGGCAACCGAGAAGTACATGGCCTGGACGAAGAAGCCTTTCACCCGCGACGCACACCGATTGGGGATGGACGCCGGCAAGGTAATGCGTTCCGCGGGAGGACAGATACGCACCAGCGACGGCCCCTATAGCGAAACCAAAGAGGTCCTGGGCGGCTACTATACCATCGAAGCCGCCGACTACGATGAAGCCGTTCGCCTGGCCTTGGATCACCCGACCCTGGAGCACGGCGGCACCATCGAGGTAAGGCACGTCTGGGGAACCTAGGCGCATCTTCCGATACCGGAGTTTTGCTGGAGCACTTGTTCCGGCAACAGGCGGGCCGAATGGTCGCGCATCTCACGCGGCTGCTCGGCCCGGCCCATCTGGAATTGGCGGAAGAGACCGTGCAGGAGGCCATGCTGCGCGCGCTCCAGACATGGCCCTACCAGGGCGTTCCCGAAAACGCCGCCGCATGGCTCTTCCGCGTAGCCCACAATATCGCCATCGACGCGGTGCGCCGCAACCGCTTCCTCGGCGAGAAGACCGACGCGATCGTAGCCGAACTCTCCCACTCGGTGGAGGCGGCGTCCAACGACCCTGACCTGGAAGAGCAGCTTCGCGACGACGAGCTGCGCATGATCTTCATGTGCTGCCATCCGGAGATCCCGCGCGATGCACGCGTCGCCCTGAGCCTGAAAACCGTGGGCGGATTCGGCGTGCGCGAGATCGCCCGCGCCTTCCTCGCCGACGATGCCGCTATCGCGCAACGCCTGGTACGCGCCAAGCGCCAGATCCGCGATGGCCGTCTGACGCTCGATATGCCCCGCGGACCCGAGCTGAAGCAGCGCCTCGATTCCGTGCTCGAAGTCGTCTATTTCATGTTCAACGAAGGCTATGCCGCGCATGCCGGCGAGGACCTTATCCGCCAGGATCTGTGCCTGGAAGCGCTGCGGCTGGGCCGTTTGGTGGCGGCCTCCTCCATCGCGGAGCCGCGTGTGGATGCGCTGGTCGCCCTGATGGCGCTGGAGGCTGCCCGCCTGCCCGCGCGTGTGGACGAATCGGGCGACCTGATCCTGCTCGAGCACCAGGATCGCAGCCGCTGGGACCAGCGTTTGATCGGCCTCGGATTCCAACATTTCGATCGCTCCATCTCGGGCGACGAGGTTTCCGAATATCACGTGCAGGCGGCCATCGCGGCGACCCACGCGCGGGCCGTCGATCCGCAATCGCGGGACTGGCCCATGATTCTCGATTTATACGATCAGTTGCTGGCGTTGAACCGCTCGCCGGTGGTGGCGCTGAATCGCGCGGTGGCGGTCGAGAAAGTGCGCGGCCCGGCGGAGGCGCTGGCCGCGATCGAGCCGCTGGAGAGCGATCCCAAGCTGCGCGATTACTACTTGTTGCTTGCAGTGCGCGGGCATCTGCTGTTGGAACTCGGCCGGCGCACGGAAGCCGCGGCCTGCTTTCGCGCCGCCCTGGACTGCCCGTGCTCCGAGCCCGAGCGCCGTTTCCTGGTAGCACAGGCTTTAGCCTGTGAAGCTGCCGAAAGCGCTACAATACACGGTTTCCCGGAGGATTCATGAAATTCAGCGCCGCCGATTTCAAGCGGCTGTACGCCGAGATGCCCGACGAGGAGTTGCGTTCGCTCGTCAGGGAGGAACTGTCGGAGGTCGCACGGCCGTGCTACGACGCCGAACTCGCGCGGCGGCGTCTGCCGGCGACACCGCCTCGGCCCACTCTTCGACCCGCAGTGGTGGCCGCGCGGCCTGAACCGGAAGACCCGCCGGAGGAAGCCATCCAGGAAGAGGTAGAGCGCGAGGAAGAGGAAGATCTGTCCCCAGCCGCTATCTTCACGTCGCGCGAGGAGGCCAAGACAGCGCGGGCCGTGTTGCAATCGGCCGCGATTCCGGCCTTCCTGGAGGACGACACCGCGGCCGGCGGTGGATTCCGGCTGCTGGTGGCCGCGTCATATGTGGAGCAGGCGCGCGAGGCTCTCGGCGAAGCGCAATGAGCACTACCAAGAAGAATAATGTTCCTCCCGAAAAGCTGGAGCTGTACGAGAAGCTGGTCGCCACAATTCCCGACATCGAGCGCAAGGGCGCATCCGTTCCCTATACGTCGCTCAACGGGAATATGTTCAGCTACCTCCACGCCTCCGGCGCCATGGCCCTCAGGCTTCCAAAGGGTGAACGAGAGGAGTTTCTGGCGAAGTATAAGACCAAGCTTTTCGAGGCATATCGGATCGTTCAAAAGGAGTACGTGACCGTCCCCGACGTTCTCTTGGCGAAGACAAATGAGTTGAAACCCTACTTCAAGATGAGCTACGAATACGCCAAGAGCCTCAAGCCCAAGCCGGCGAAGAAGAAAGGCTAACCGACAACCGGCAGACCGGCGCGCAGGGCGTGCCATTCACATACAATGGCACTGAGGTGCAATTGCCATGAATTACTACCAGGAGAACCACGCCGCCTTTCTCGAAGGGCTGAAGGCATGGCTCCGCATTCCCAGCATCAGCACGCTTTCCGAACACAAGCCCGATATCCGGCGCGCCGCCGAGTTCGCCCTCAGCGAACTGTGCGCCGCGGGGCTCACGGGCAACTAGTCGAAGGCGAAGACAATCCGCTGGTTCTTACGGAGTGCACCGGCGCGCCCGGCGCCCCGACGCTGCCGATGTACGGCCAGAGCGATGTGCAGCCCTTATCGCTCTCTTCCCCTGGGCTATACTAGCCCTACCGCCGTGAGGAGCTTTCGCGCGAATACGATTCGTTTGCTGTTCGGCTACGATGTGTTTATTTCCTACTCGCGAGCTGACAGCGCGACCTATGCGGCGCGACTGGCGAGTGAGTTGACGGCCCGAGGCTTTTTCTGCCGGCTCGACCAGTGGGGTTCGAAGCCGGGGAAGGAGGTGCCACAAGAGTTACTAAAGGACGTGCGCAGGAGCAGCATGCTGGTGGTGGTGGGAAGCGCGGCCGCTGCGGCGTCGTCCGCGGTGGAAACCGAGATCCGGGAGTTCCTGCCCACTAAGCGGTTCATCGTGCCGGTGAACACAGACGGGGCGATTCGTTCGGCGCGATGGTGGCCGCTCTTGGAGGGGCTGGCTGTCGTGGAAGAGCCTTTTTCCGGCAGCGACCCGACAAGCGCACCGGCACGGGACACGGTCGAACGGATCGACAGCACGGCGACGTTCACGCGGCGGACGGTGCGTCTGCGGAGGTTCGCCGTGTCTGCCCTGGCGATATTCGGCGTGCTTGCCGGGTCGGCAGCTGTCGCGGGCTGGCGCGCAGGAGCAGCGGCGCGACTGGCCGCTACGGAATCGGCAAGGGCGGAGTCGGCTACCAAGAACCGGATCGACTCCGAACGTGCACGGGCGGAAGCGGAGAATCAGGCGTCGACCTCCAAGAGGGTCGCGAATGAACAGCGCGGGTTGGCGGCGACCGCCGTTTCGGCGCGGGAGCAGGCGGAACGCCAGAGGGCGGCGGCGGAGGAACTGCGAAGACATGCGGCTGAGGATGCCAGGCGCCAGCAGGGGTTGGCGGCGGACGCCAACCGCGAGCGGGAAGCGGCCGAGGCGAAACGGGCGGAAGCGCTCGCGCTGCTTCAGAAGACCGAGAACAGTCTGAAGCAGCAGACTGCAGTGGCGGAGTCGCGCGAGCTCGCGCGGCAGGCGAGCGAGCAGGCGGAGAATCAGGGGCGCTTGCAGAAGGCAATCCTTGCGGCCGAGGCTGCGCCGACCGATGCGGCACGGGAGGTGCTGGCCGATGCCGTTCGGAAAGTGATCAATACGACCGGAGGGGGTCCGTACGCAGTGGATCCGCGCGGGGGCTTGGTTGCGATCGCGGGGAGGCACGGGCAAGGCGTTTTGATGGATCTGAATTCCGGGCGAACGACGCATTTATGCGGGAGTCCGGAGCCGATCGGGTTGCTGTCGTTTTCGCCGAACAGCAACTATCTGCTTACAGCGCGTTTTCATCACTCGCGGCACACGGAGTCCATCAGCCGGCCGATCTGGGAGTACCAGCTGTGGGACACCCGGGCGGGTGCGCCGATGGGCTCGGCGTTTGTTGAATGGGGAGCGGAGGCGGTGAAGTGGTCGCCGGACTCTTCGATGTTCCTGGCGTTTCAGATGCTCAAGACCTATCGCGTGAGGATCGGGCCGGCAGGCACGTTGACGGCAACCGAGCAGCCGACGAACCGGGGTTCTGAACGGGGCGATGGGGTCGTGTTCAGTGAAGACCTCCCATTGTTTCTGACACACAGTAGCATCGGCAGTTCGGGAGGCGTTTCGCTCTGGGACTACGGCGGCAACAAGCTGTGGTCGTCCGAGCCGGTGAGCGTGGAGTGGGCGGCGTTTCGGGATCACGGTTCCCGCGTGGTGATCGCGCGGTGGAACCTGGGGGGCGGGAACCAGTTCGAGATTCTGAGGCTTGACGCGAAGGGTAGGCCCACGGGCCCTTCGACGCTCGTTGCCGCGTCGCAATTCGACTACCGAATGCTGGCCGGTCCGCGCCTTCCATATTCCCCTCGCTTCACGCTAGGCAGCAGCCTGGATGAGAATAACCCCAGCGTGATTGGCCACTACGGATGCCGACGTGTCGTCGCCGATTTCGACGTGGGCCTGGCTCTGTGCACCCAGGACAAGGTGGCTCCGATCCTATTTGACGTGGCCACGCTGAGGCCGGCTGGGGTTTTGAAAGGGTGGGCGTTCGGGGACGTGGGAGAGGATCCGGTATTCAGTCCCGATGGAGGAACACTAGTGGTGATTAGCGACCGAGGGCTGACGGCGTGGGACACGGCGACGCGGGAGCTTCGATGGAAGGTGGCCGCGAGCGCTCGGACGTATGGGTTTTCGACTAATGGTAAGCGAGTTGTACCAGCGACTCACAGGGAGGGCGTTCCCCTTGTTTTCCTGGACGCGCAGACCGGCAAGACAATCGGTGCGCTTTCGACAAAGTCATGGGGTACGACGGTCTGGGTCAATCATGACGGAACGCGCGTGATCACGGCTGAGGCGGTCCGCCCAGGCGAACGGGGAAACGAGGCACTCGTTTTGTGGGACGTCGATCGATCGGCCGAGTTGCGTCGGATCGAACTCGTTAGCGTCGACAAGGCGGAGGAGGAGCGGGACTTGGCGGCAATCAAGGGGTCGCCCGGAGTGCCGGAACTGTTGGAGGTCGCGCGCCGGCGGCTGAGGGTGTGCGAGGACGCGCCAGTTGCCACGCCGTAGCGTGGTGTTCTGCCTGATGCCGACGACCTGTTATTGGAAACAAGAAACGAATCAAGGCAGGTTGTGTCTGGCTGGCCTGCGCTTGGACAGGCCTGGATGTCTGCCCACTCGCTACAATGGCACTGAGGTGCAATTGCCATGAACTACTACCAGGAGAACCACGCCGCTTTTCTCGAAGGGCTGAAGGCGTGGCTGCGCATTCCCAGCATCAGCACGCTTTCCGAGCACAAGCCCGATATCCGGCGCGCCGCCGAGTTCGCCCTCAACGAACTGCGCGCCGCGGGGCTCACCGGCGAACTGATCGAAGGCGAAGGCAATCCGCTGGTTTTTGCGGAGTGGACCGGCGCGCCGGGTGCCCCGACGCTGCTGCTATACGGCCACTACGATGTGCAGCCGCCCGATCCGCTGGACGAATGGAAGTCGCCGCCGTTTGAGCCGGAAGTGCGCGGGCAGGATATTTTCGGTCGCGGCACCTCCGACGATAAAGGCCAGACCTACATCCTGATCAAAGCCGTGGAAGGCTTGCTGAAGACCCGCGGCAAGCTGCCGGTGAACGTGAAATTCCTCATCGAGGGCGAGGAAGAGACCGGTGGCGAGCACATCGAGAGCTATGTCGCACAGAAACCCGCGCGCCTGGCTTCCGATGCCGCCATCATCTGCGACACGGAGATGTTCGCGCCGGAGTTGCCCACCATCTGCATAGGGCTGCGCGGCATGGTGTACGCGGAGCTGCAAGTGGAAGGCGCGAACCACGATCTGCACTCGGGCGTATATGGAGGATCCGCTCCCAACCCCTTGCAGGCGGTCGCCGAAATCGTCAGCGCGTTGAAGGACCGCGACGGCCACATTCAGATTCCAGGTTTCTACGACCGGGTGGTGCCGCCCAGCCCCAAGGAGCGCGAGGCCTGGGCCCGGCTGCCGTTCGACGAGCGCGACTATATGGAAAAGGAGATGGGCGCGCGCGAATTGGTCGGCGAGCCGGATATTCCGTTGTTCGAGCGGCTCTGGGCGCGGCCCACGTTTGAAGTGCACGGCATTCGCGGCGGCTTCACCGGCGAGGGCGCCAAGACCGTAATCCCGGCGCGCGCGGTAGCCAAGATCAGCACGCGGCTGGTGGCCGATCAGGACCCCACCGAAGCCGCCGAGCAACTGAAGCAGGCCATTGCCAAGGCCTGCCCCCGCGGCGTGACCGCCGAGTTGAAGGTGCTGCACTCGGCGCCGCCTTCGCTGGTGAACCCGGACAATCGTTTCATCCACGCCGCCGCCGATGCCATGTCCGAAATCTTCGGCAAACCCACCGTCTATATTCGCTCCGGCGGTTCGATTCCCATTGTCGCGGCCTTCGAGCAGAGTCTGGGTATACCCAGCGTGATGATGGGTTTCGGGCTGCCGGACGACAACCTGCACGCGCCCAATGAGAAGCTGCATCTGCCGAACTTCTACCGGGGCATCGAAGCGGTGGCGCGATACCTCGACCTGCTGGGGTAGCCGCCGCCCGCGCCGAGAGCGGCCAGTGTTATAATCCTAAAGAACTGGAGGGTGCAGACGTGAAGTTCTTTCTCGATACCGCCAACCTGGACGATTTGAAAAAGGGCGCCGATTGGGGCATCGTCGATGGCGTGACCACCAATCCGACGCTGATCGCCAAAGAGGGCCGGCCCCTCGAAGACCAGATCCGGCTCATCTGCGATATCGTGGATGGGGATATCAGCGCCGAAGTGGTGTCCACCGAAGCCGGCCAAATGGTCCGGGAAGGCCGCGGGTTAGCCCGCTTGCACCGCAACGTGGTGGTGAAATGCCCGCTGACGCGGGATGGCATCAAGGCAACCTCCATTCTGAGCAAAGACGGCATCCGCGTCAATGTCACGCTGTGTTTCTCGCCCGGGCAGGCGCTGCTGGCCGCCAAGGCCGGCGCTTACATCGTGAGCCCCTTTGTGGGCCGGCTCGACGATATCGGCTTCACCGGCATGGATTTGATTCGAAGCATCACCCAGATCTATAAGATTCACGCATTCAAGACCCAGGTGCTGGCGGCCTCGCTGCGTTCGCCCACGCACGTGATCGATGCGGCGCTGGCGGGTGCGCATATCGGCACCATGCCCTTCAAGGTGCTGGATATGCTATTCAATCATCCGCTGACCGACAAGGGTCTGGCACAGTTCCTGGAGGACTGGGCCAAGGTGTTCCAAGAGGCGCCGGTCGCCGGCTAAGCTACCCCAACGGTGTTCACAGCGGCTGATGGCATTTCCGCGGCGCTGCTGGGCGTCCTGGTTATCCTGCTGGTAACGATTGCCGTGCGCGCCTGGCTGCGCTCGCGGATCTCGCCGGATGAGAAGGAGCGCCGCCGCCGTTCGATGTTACTTTCCACGGGCAAGATGGGCGATGCGAACCTGGTGGACATCCGTGACAAACTGCTGGTCTATTCCTACGCGGTGCGCGGCGTGGAATACACCGCCGCGCAGGACGTCTCCAGGCTACAGGCATTTGTGCCCGACGAGATCGCATCGCTTGGGCCTATCTGTGTGAAGTACGATCCGCGAAACCCCGCCAACTCCATCGTGCTGGCTGAAGAGTGGAGCGGACTGCGGCCCTGACCGGCCGCTATGCGACAACCTGCGCTGGCGCGTCAG
>Ga0187859_10003005_pt1 | contig 10380 bp, 6 predicted proteins | sample June2016WEW_10_1_2_FD_133019 | JGI IMG/M metagenome (GOLD analysis project Ga0187859, IMG submission 133019) | Peatland microbial communities from SPRUCE experiment site at the Marcell Experimental Forest, Minnesota, USA - June2016WEW_10_10 | ecosystem: Environmental > Terrestrial > Soil >... | reverse complement strand
GCTCGGCGAAGGGCTCGCGCAAGCACGGTCGGCTGGTCCCCAGGGCTCGTCGCGACCGCCAGAGAAAAGAAGCCGGAAGTCGTCCGCTGTCTTGTTGCCGGGTCCGCGAGTTCGACTTGCCGACCGCCCGGCTCCCGTGAGGCCGCCCAACGCTCAGCGACCGGCGCCATCACCCCCAGCCCGAGGAAGCGTCCGTCTCCGATCACCAAGGGCCCTTCGAGCCTCCGATCGAGTTCGACCTCCACGTGCCAGAGTCGCTCCTTTGCGAAGCGCGTCCCGTCCGCGAACGCTTCGGCCCGAGTGCCGCGATCTTCGAACGGTTCGCGCCGAACAGCGACAGCGACGGCCGTCGCATGGACACCCGCGTGTCCGAGCGCCATTCGCACGGCTGCTCCCGCGCGGTCTTCCTCGGCCATCCGTTCGCTTGCACTCTTGGCTTCTTGGCGTTTGCGCGTGGGCTCGATGCGCCTGCGCTGCGCTACCTCGGGCAGCACCACGGGGGTCACCGAGCGCCACCGCCGAGCGGGCCCGCGATAATGCGCCGACATCTCATCGGTATCGGTGCGCGTGAGCACGATGCCACCCGCGCTTCCTGTCCGGCGGTCCGCGACCTCCAGCCCCGAGATGGCCCACTCAACGTCGGCCGCCCGCACGAGCGCGCCGCTCGGCACTTCCAGTGTGATTCGCCTGATTTCGCGGTCTGCATGCTCGTGACCGATGGAAGGAAGGGGGACGATGTGCGCGCGAAGCTCCGCCGGCGAGTCGTCCTTCCCGTCAACCTTTCGTCCGACGATCGTTCGCTCGATCGCTCCTTGCTCTTTCGGCAGCCCCTGCCGCAAGCGATCGGCGGCGCCGTCTCGGATGGCCTCGACGAGGTGTGCGACCCGCCGGAGAGGCCAGGCCACCGCCTTCTTCTCATCCTGCCGATCGCGTAGCTGATAGACGACGCGGCGTTGCGCGTGCTCATACCCGACGGAGACAAAGTGGGGCTTCGGGGCGTTCGTGAAGAGGAGACTCGCAGTCCGTCCGGCTCCCTCGATATGCAGCCTCGTCGCCATGTGCCGTCGAATCAGACTCGCGAGCGAGCCCGGAACCGGGCACGGCAGTGTCCTTCTCGAGGCGCCGGATTCAGGCCGATGGATCGTGCCGCGATGCGCCGCCAGCCGTCCCTCGAGCGCCGTGTCGTCGATGAGATCGCCGACGGCCCAGGCCATGTCGGTGCCTCGGCCCAGCTGGTACAGCTCGTCGACGGCTCGAACGATTGCGCTCGCTTGCGACGCTTCAACGGAGACCGGCCAAGCGTAGAACAGCGGCACGCCGTCTTCGAACAACGTCGGATGGACCACCTTCTTGGTGCGAATTCCGCTCACATCGCGCGGGTCGTCCACAGAATCGGCGTCGTTGTTCGGGACGAAGAGGCTGACGCGCTGCCCGGCACGCGCACGCGGTGCCGCGATGATCGGCGGAGGCAAACCCTCCCACCACTCGAGCGCTGGGATTAATGCGTCGGGAAGCAGATTGCCCCGCGCGCAGCCGCAGACGACGGCCTGGAACACCCGTGCCGGCGAAGGCGGCCATTCGGGCGCTCCTTGTGCGATACCGTGATAGCGGGCGCTACCCTGTCCGTCGCCATGCAGCCGAATTGTAAGGAGAAGATTTTGGCCCATGATTGGCTCACTTCTTGGCCGCTTTTTTCGCTTCTTTCTTCCCGTCTTTCTCGGTCAAGTCGCCCTTGGCGAGGGCCCGATCGAACTTTGCCGTCTTGCCCTCGCCGACGCCGAACTCGCGGGCCCACTGGCTCGCGAGCCTGCGCGCTTCCCGGCTCGTGAGCCCCACCCGCGTTCGCTCGCCGGTTCGGTCGACCTGTTCCCAACCGCTTTGCTCCGGTTTGGGCACCAGCAGGCAGCCCTGACGTAGGAAACCGTCGAGCGGCTCGGTTGCGGCCACAAGGCAGAGCCCGAGGATGTAGCGGCGCAGCGCGTCGGCATGGGCCTTGGCGTTTAGACGACGAAGCGCGATGAGATTGATCGTCACGTCTCGTAGGATCGGGCCCCGGGCGACGACCCCGCCATGCGCGCCCGTGGCGGGCACGGCCACGAAACCGCGCTTCGCGAGCGGGCTCTTGGCGTCACCCTCCGATTTCTCTTTCTCGTCCTGGCTGAAGACATCCATCTTCGAGTAGTCGACGGCCGGCACGTACTGGGCGGAGCGCGTCAACACGTCGACGTCCCAGGCTCGGATGACCGACTGTACGATGCGTGGCAGCTTCGCCTGCGTATCACGCGAGTCCCAGACGCCGAAGACGAGTGACGTCGGCGCAAGCTTGGCGATCGCCGTCGCGTCGCCCGTCAACAGGAACGAATGGAACGCAGCCTGAGCCTCCTCCTTGAGGGTGGAGGAGCGGACGATCGCATCGCCAAGCCGGTGACCCGCTTCCAGGACGGAGACGCTCCGCCCACCTTCGAACTCAATCGCCGTCTGCGGAATCAGCGAACGCAGATCGGCGTCGCTGCCGAAGATGGGTTCGATCCGGTTGGCCTGGGAGCCGACGCTATCCACGGTCGCGACTTTGGTCCCGTCGGAAAGCGAATCAACATTGTATCCCACGTCTGCATACGTTGGAGGGAAGAAGACCCCATCGTCACCCTCGACCGGAGCGAGGCGCTCTCTGAGCACCAGCGCGACGGGTCCCTTGGGGTCTGTCCAGGTCTTGATTGTGTCCTCAGTCAATGCGTTCATGCGACGGTCTCCTCCGTGACGGTAGTGATCGAGCGGGCCTGGCCCTCTTGCCCGGGCCAGTCCAGGAGCATGCGAAAGCGCCGCGTGGGAAGCGGCAGCGCGACCGCCCCAAGCGCGACCCGCAGGATGGACGGGGGCAGCCAGAAGCGGTCCGAGTCGGCGGCTCGGCCCACGACGCCGTAGACATATTGCAGCTTGTTTCGGCGTTCCGGACGGCTCGGGCGCGCGTGGGTCAAGCCCACGGCCCCGAGCAGCTCCACGAGCGGAAAACCGACGGCCTTGATGTTCGAGTGCTCGTTGAGCGAGAAGCCGGCGTCGATGGGAATGTAGTCGCGCCGCCAGTCGAGCCGGAAGCTGCTGCTCTGCGGCATCGCGAGCGCGAACGGGTCGGCCGCTGCCGCGACGGCTCTCCCCGCGACGAGGGCGAGCGCGTCACGGGCAAGGGCCGCGCCGGGATAACCCCCGGCCCCTGCCCAGAGCTTCACGTTGTCGCGTCCTGTCGCGTCGCCCCAATGATCCATCCGAATCTCGTGCGTCGCGTCGCTCAACACGCAGACGAGTGTTGCGGGGCTCGTCGGATCCGGAAACGGATAGCCTAGCGATCGATCGATGACGCGCGGCGCCGGTCCCCAGCTTGCGATCCAGCTCGCGCGATTGGAGCTTCGCCCGGAAGAGATCTCCGCCGGTGCGACGGCCACGGCTGTGGCTTTGTCCAAGAACTCGAGGACCCGAACCACGGGGGACGTTTCGCCACGGGCTCGTACACGGAAGCGAACGTCGCCTGTGCGGCTCCAGTCGAATGTGCCCTGAGCCTCTCCGAGGAGTACGTTGGCGGCCTCCACAAGGCCGAGGCAGGCGAAGACCTGACCCGGATTGAGCACGTCGACGGGAACGGACGCTTCAGCCATCGGTGCTGCCTCCCGCGAGGTCGTTCTCTCGTGACGCTTGCTGATCGGCGGCCCGCAAGAGCGCCTCCCACCACGCGAGCCCCCACGGCCCCCACGCCCGTTCGAGCTGCGCAAAGCGAAGCGCGATCTCCTGGGCGCGCTCGACGAGGCGCGTGGGGGGCTCCTCCGCTCCTTCGACGCGGATCAGCGGTCGAGCGTTGCCATGGTGCGCGGCGATGAGGTGCAGGCAAAGCTCGCGCATAGGCAAGTCTAGGGCTCGCCATTGAAGGTCGCGCTCGGCATAAGGAAGCGAGCCGAGCTCATGGCGGTAGTGTTCGAGCAGTTTGAGGTTCGGCCTCGACGTCGTTTTCGCGTAGACGTCCCCTGTGGGCGCCTTGAACGCTTGCTGCCACCTCTTGGCCCTCTTTCCTTCGTCGTGGAGTCGCGCGGCGACGGCGAGCATGTGCGCGTGCGCCTCGGGCAACCCCTGCCGCCGGGCAATCCGCCGCGCCGCTTGTTCGGTCCACGCCTGGTGCTCTTCGAGCAGCTGTGCTCGGGCAGCCCCCGCGGAGCGCCCCTCTTCCGACTCGGCCGCCTCGCTGACCACGCTCTCAATCAAGAGCCAGGCCGTTTCCTCGTCCTCGGACTCACTCACGGCGATGCGTGCCTCCACGCGCCACCCGGGCGATCGCTCCTCGTCTTCGGCGGTGATGCGGCGCGCGCGAAACGGCACCACGCGACGGTCCTTGCCCTCGATGGTGGTGACATCGTCGACGGGCTCATCGGTCTCGGGATTCAAGAGCCCTTCGGACAGTCCTCCGAGCCGCACGTCGACGAGAAGAAGCGCCCCCGCAAGCGCTCGCTCGACGGCTTCGCGCTTGTCCCTGCTCGACAAGTCTTCCGCACGGAGCGGACGCGGCTCGGTGCGGCCGTCCAAAATCACGGCAGCGATATCCGTCTTACGGAGCGGACGCCGGCTCCGTTCCAGATCCCGGTCGCCCTCCTGCGGCGATGGGAGCGTCCTGAACCGCTTGCTGAGCCACTCCAGTACGCGAAAGGTCTCCGTCTCGAGACGCTCGGTGAGGTGCGGATCCGCCGCGTCGCGGAAGGCCGCGAGATCGTCGAGGCCGAAAAGCGTTCCAGCGTCGGTCAGCGGCAGGTGCTCGCGCCACACGACCGTGGTCTGCGGTTTGTCTTTCTCGATCCAACCTCGAATCCACGGAGCCACCTCGGGGCGGCCCGTGTGTTCTTCGAGCGAGGTCATCGACCATGCTTCGATGGTGGCCCGTGCAAGGGGTGGGTGAAGCTCGGCCGGCGTCGATGCCCGTTCGATGCGTTCGGCAAGGGCGTCGTCGGTGAAGCTGCGCTGCTTCAGCGCAACCAGCGCACCGGGGCTCGCGTCGATCGTTGCCCCTTCCGCGGAAGGAAGGCTGTCGAACAGTGCACGGACCGCGGTGATCTGATTTCTCGTATCCTCGTCTTCCGCGATCGCGGGAACGATGATCACATGGGCGTTGCCTTCGCCCCGCCGATTCACGCGGCCCAGGCGCTGAACCATTCGCTCCCACGCGACCAAGTCGCACACCATGTCGTCCGCATCGAGATCAACGCCAACCTCGCCCGCCGATGTCGCGATCACGAACGTGGCGCGTTCCGGTCTTCCACCAGGTCCCGCCAAGAATCCTCGCTCGCGAAGCCATTTCGCCGCTCGCTCCCGCTCGTAGAGGCGTCTGCCCCCGACGAGGAGCTCCACGTCGATAAACTCGATACCGGCCGACTTGCGGCGATTTTCGAGCCCCTCCTGAACCCGTCGCGCGTCGTCGCGGCTATTGCAGAAGACGATGCAACGCAGGTGTTTCGTGCCGGATTCTGACAAAGACCACGCTTCGTCGGCCAGCTTCTCAGCCAGCTCCTTCGGATTCACCTCCGCACGGATGGTGGTCCGCTTTGCGGCGCGCAGTCGCTGCGCCACCGTCCGGTGCGCCCGGTCGGCATCGCTGAGGAACAGCGTGTCGTCGCGGTTGCGTCCCGTCGCAGACAACGAAAGAAACTGCAGGGGCGGGACGATACTTGCGATGTCCGCCTGGGGACGCAGCGACTCGCCCAAGCCGTCGCGCCCCGAAGCGACGCCCTCGATCAGGCGCTCGAAGGGCGGCACGAGGTGCGCCTCGTCGAGGACGATGAGTGCGTCGGCACCGAGCAGGCCGGCGTGATAGGGCCGCATTCGCGTCGAGACGCCGTAACCCCCGAAGAGCAGCCGCGATCCGATCATGTCGACCGTCCCCAGCACGATGGCCGGCGCGCTCGGATCTTCCAGCCATTGCCGATTGTCGACGTACTTGCCCCGCAACGTCGATATGGCGAGGTCGCGTTCGATACCCAGGGATTGCTTGAGCGCCCCGTCATCGGTCGTCGTCTTGCGAAGACGCTCTGCGACTTCCGTGGCTTGGTCGACCACCGCGCGACGGTCCACCACGTACACGAGACGACGGGGCAACCGGGCGCCGGCCGCCCGCGCGACGAGCCATATCGCCATGACGGCCGTCTTGCCCAGGCCTGTCGGGACGTCGATCGCGCTCGGAGGTTTGCCTTCGAGGAAGCGATCGAGCAGCGCAAGCTGCCACGGAAACGGGTCAAACCCGAGCGCGGTCGCGAGACGATGGCGTGCGATATCCTTTTCGGTTTCTTCTTCGGGCACGTTCTCCCCCAATCACAAATGGTCTCGCCCGAGACTCCCCATCCCGTCGACCACCCTCTTCAACCTATCCAACTCGTCGCCGAGGCGTTCTCGCAGCAACTGCGCCGTCTTGCCGATCCTCGTGCCTCGCTTCAACACAAGCTGCGCGTCGTGCGCGATGCTCTCGGTGGCCTGTAGCAGGCGCTCGATCCCGCCAACGCTCTGCTCAATGTCCCGCACGTCCCCCTCCGATCGATTAAGGGCGGTATGTTCCTGCAAAACGAGCGCTCTTGCAATCGAGACCGCGGCGCTCAAGTATGGATCGGTGGCCCGATCCTCGGGGTCCCACATGACGAGGACGTCCATCCCCACGCGCCGGAGCGGCAGGAACCCTTCGCCCGCGCTCTCCCGCGCGACGACGAACAGGCCGACGCGGGCATCTCGGTTTTTTCGTGCGAGTGCAATCTCCTCCAGCGCCTTTGACTCGGTGTAGCCCCTGTCCGCCTTGCACTCGCAGACGACGCGGACGCCGGGCGCCGCACTCTCGGGACCGAGCGTCAGGACGTAGTCGCCCACCTTGCGGCCTTCGCGGCCGGGCGTGCCGGACAGCCGCTCGCAAACGTCGCCGCCGCGCTGCGCCTCGGACTGCAGCACCTCACCCACCGCGTATTCGAACGTGTGACCGTGCGCGGAGCTCCTCGAGGCCTCTTCGCGGCGGACACGGAAGGTCTCGAGCGTGGCTCGAACGTCGCTGTGGAACCGAGCGCTGGATTCCCCGAAGGCGCTCACGGCGCCCATCAACTCATCGCGCAAACGCCGAAGCGGCGAGGTCGGTTCGTCGAACGTGAGCTGGCTCTGGACGGCGGCGCGCGTTCCGTCGAGCACAGGCTGCAAGCGCCTCAGGAGATCTTCGCGCTGGGCGACCAGAGCCTGATCGATGCCGCGCGACAGGACGGCGACGAGGCCGCCCGCTTCCGACGGAGAGAGGAGCTTGAAGAGGGGGCTCTGTTCGCCCACCTGACGCGCGAGGGTCTGCGCGATCGTGGATCGGTCGCCATCGACGTACTTGGAGAGGAGCGCTTCGATTTCGCCGTCGCGTTTCGTCAGACCGTCGAGTCGCCTGGGAAGCGATCCGGAGGCCGGGTCGAAGTATGCGCCGAGCAGCTGCGCGATCGCGGTCTTCGTCTCGTTCGTGTAGGCCGTCAACGTCTCACGGGTGGCGGCAAGCATCCGATCGCCCTCGCGTTGAATCGTGTTCGCATCCAGCGAACCGCTCGCCTGGCGTAAGGCCAGGACGCCCAGGCGGAGCGCGTGATTCGCGTAGGCGTCGCGCGGAGCGCCTTCGTCGCGCAGCTCGAGCTCGTGCACCACATCGAGGTCGGTGACACACAGGGCGAGGTGCACGGCGCGCGCGTTCTCATTGGCGGGGTGGGTCCTCTCTTCGACACGAGCGGCGCCGACGTGGGCGGGCTGCATGAGCTTCGTCTCTCCTTGCCGCTCGGCGATGCGCCGGCGTGAACGAGACAGTGCAACACGCCGTCCGCCTTACCGGTGCCGTCCGTTATACGTCGCTGCGCAACCGTCCAGCTTCTCGCTCCCCGACAGCCGGAGCTTCCCCGGGTTTGGCCACCGCGGCCAACGCTTGGTCGAGCGCCCCTCGTGCGAGGTCGATCACCGCCGCCGCCAACTCGCGCGTCTCCGGCCGCGCGGCGGCACCCAGTCCCACGACAAAGCGCGACAGTCGCTCGATGGCGTTCGTCTCGATCAGAACGCGAATCCCGCCGGGCAACGCTTCGACGCGCATCCCCTCAAGGAGGTTATTGCCTACCCAACGGGCCTCTGGGTCGCGAACGAAAAAGGAACAAGCGATCGGAGTATCCGCCCCCGTGAACCCGTCCAAACCAGCCGCGCGGTACGCGCTCACCTTCTCTGCGTCGCATTCGCGGAACGGCTCGCGCGGGTCGAGTCGAGCTGACAGAATGTTGTCGACGCGAAACGTTCGAAGCTCGCCGGTCCGGTGACACGTGGCGATGAATCGCGCGGGGGGCCCGGCGTCCACCAAGTGGACCGAAGCATGACGCTCCGCCACGCTGCCGCGTCCCCGCGTCAGGTACTTCACCCACACCGCAATCTTGCGTGCGCCGGCCTCTTCGATGATCGGGACGTATTGTTCATCATGTTCCGTGACGCTCCGCGTAACGACGGGCGCGATGGGCTCATTCCGGGAACGCGCGGGAAGCTGCTCGACCACGACGCCGAGGAGCCGATCTCTTGCTTGAGTTTTCGGAAGCCTCCGGAGCTGCTGAAGCAATGCCGGGACGTCTTTTTGCTCGAAGAGAACTCCACCCGGAAACCAAGTCTTCGGAGCGCTCCAGTAAACGTGCGGGTGCTCGGTCTCTTGCTCCAGGGGAACGCCGTCGGCTTGCAGCTCCCGCAGAAGCTTGCGCAATGCCTCCGTACTCAACTCCACCTCGCGGGCAAGCTCGGCTTGCCTCCACGTCTTGCGCCGGAATAGCGCTGCCAAAACCTTGGTGACCGACTCGGTTCGTCCCTTCTTCCCCACTGAGCCATCGTAGTCTGAGTGAGACGCGGAAATCTCGTCTGTTGTGTCCCAGATGTGGGAGCGAGCTGGAACCTTCGCCTCGCTTTAGGTCCAGTCCAGAGCTAGGAGCTAACGGCGTCGCCCTTCTCACATCGCGCACGCTCCGACTCGCTTTTATGGCTATCCATTGCGGCGGATTCGGCCATCGCGGCGAGCTCGCCGTCGTCGCCGACTGGTTCCTGCGGCAAGTCGTCCAGGAAGCGGCGGCCGCCGGAAAACTGCTCGGCGACGTGCTCCACGAACTGCCGGTAGCGAATCTCTGCGCCCGCCCGTGCGGACTTCTTGCCATTCTCGGGGATGACCGGCGTATGCGCAAACCATACCCGCACGAACACGGCAAACGCCTCGGACAAGAGTTCGACGTCTCGGTGGTTACGAGCCAGGGCGCGACCGAGTCGGTCCAGGCGTCGCAGATAGAGTGCGGCGTCACTCGTGCCATCGAGGTACTGCCGGATCGCGGCGACGACGACAGCACTGACCGTCACGTCGGTCGCCGCACAGAATTGTTCGAGGCGCTCGGCGAGCGCCCCTTCCACGTAGGGCTGCAGGCGCACGCGGCCGCGCCGGACGATCCTGTTCATAAGGGTATTTCCTTCTCGGCGGCCGGAGAGTCAGGGGCATCGGCCTCTTGGGCCGCACGCGACGAGGGACGTTGAGCGGCGAAGAAAGGCTCCGAGACGTCCTCGGCGAGGGCGCCCGCCGCCTCCTTGTGCGCCGGAGCCTGGGATGTGGCCGTCCGGTCGGTGCGCGCCGGCACGCCATCCGATGCCGGCGGCCCGTCCGAAGCCATCCCTATTTCGGGCAGCGAGATCCCCGGACTCGAAGGCTCGCTCAACGGGGGAGGCGCAACGCCGACCCCGTCCCAGTCGTTGGCCACGAGACCCACCACCTCTCGCGCCTGCTCCTCGGGCCGATCGGGAGGCGGCAGAGCATCGCGACCCTTGAATCGCGGGTCGAGAAAATAGCGGACCTTGCGGACGCGATACGGCAGAAGCCCTCCCACGAGCAGGATGCCGTCGTCCTGCGGCAGCTGGTTCACCTCCGCCGGCGTCAGCAGCAGCCGCCCGAATTCCTGCTCGCTCTCGGTACGGTGCGTGAGAAAGAATCCCGACCCCGAGTAGCTCCGATGCGTCTTCCTTTCCGTCGCTTGACCGAGCAGGTCCGATAAGCGTTTGGCGGTCTTGTCGTCGTTCGGGGCGTAGGCGACGCGGATGTGGCAGTTGTCGAGGATCGACTGATTCGGTCCGTACGCCATCTCCAGCTGATGGAGCGACTGCGCGACGAGGAACGCCTTGAGCCCGTAGCCGGCCATGAACGCCAGGCCGCTCTCGAAGAACTCGAGCCGGCCGAGCGACGGAAATTCGTCCAGCAGAAGCAGAAGCCGGTGCTTGGTCGCCGTCCGGGTGCCGACCTGCAGGGACTCGGTCAGACGGCGGCCGATTTGATTCAGCATCAAGCGGATGATGGGGCGGGTG
>Ga0187859_10003004_pt1 | contig 10380 bp, 10 predicted proteins | sample June2016WEW_10_1_2_FD_133019 | JGI IMG/M metagenome (GOLD analysis project Ga0187859, IMG submission 133019) | Peatland microbial communities from SPRUCE experiment site at the Marcell Experimental Forest, Minnesota, USA - June2016WEW_10_10 | ecosystem: Environmental > Terrestrial > Soil >... | reverse complement strand
GACGAATTTCTCGCTGGCGTGGGCAAGGGAGTATTGGAGCCGATCATCTGGATGAACGAACACCTGCCCCGTGATGCCAAAGTGCTTTACGTGGGAGAAGCCCGCGCGTATGACGCCAGGCAATCAGTGGTGTACAGCACGGCGTTCGATCGGAATCCGTTGACGGCGATGTCGCGTCTGGCGAAGACACCGGAGGAACTGGTGGCGGCATTACGCGGCCAGGGCTTCACCTATCTGTACATGAATTCTCCGGAGGTGGATCGCTTGCGGCACGGCTACGATTACATGGCGGGGGCCAACTGGACCCTGATTCAGGACACCCTGGATCAGGAACGGTTGGCGAAGGTGGTCCATGCGTACGGGCGGCGAACCGTGTATGAATTGGAAGAGTAGGCAATGAGGATTTGTCACGTCATCACGCGGCTGATTGTCGGCGGGGCGCAGGAGAACACCGTGTCCACGTGCATTGGGCTGCGAAAGCTGGGTCACGAAGTGGATCTGGTCACCGGCCCGCAGACCGGGCCGGAAGGTTCACTGCACGATGCGGCAAAGGCGGCGGGCGTGCCGATCACCGTGGTGGACGAATTGCGCCGCGCGCCGAATCCGTGGCTCGACGTGCGCGCGGGCGGGGTGTTGCGCCGGCTGTTCCTGGAAAAACGCTACGATGTGGTGCACACGCATAGCGGCAAGGCCGGTCTGATAGGACGGCTCGCGGCAAAGGCGGCGCGGGTGCCGGTCATTGTGCACACCATTCACGGTCCTTCGTTTTACCGCTACCAGAATCCCCTGGGAAACTGGGCGTTTCGCTGGGCGGAAGAGGTGGCCGGCGCGTGTACGACACAGTTTGTGTCCGTCGCCGACGCCATGACCGAGCAATACCTCGCGGCCGGAATTGGGACAGCGGACCGGTACGTTACGATTCACAGCGGGATGGACGTCGAGGCGTTCCTGAGGGCGCGCCGCGACGACGCCCTTCGCGAAACCCTGGGCATCTCGGAGGGCGACCTGGTAGTGGGGAACATCGCGCGGTTGTACCGGCTGAAGGGACATGAGTATCTCTTCCAGGCCGCGCCGCGCATTGTGGCTGTCGTTCCCAACGTGAAGTTCCTGTTGGTGGGGAATGGGGCGTACCGCGAACGATTTGAACGGTTGGCAGCCCGGCTGGGGTTAAGAAGCCGATTTGTATTTGCCGGTCTCGTGCCACCGCAAGAGATCCCGCGCTACGTGTCGTCGATGGATATTCTGGTGCACTTGTCGCTGCGCGAGGGCTTGCCGCGAGCGTTGCCCCAGGCGCTGGCCTGTGGCAAACCGGTCGTGGCGTTCGATGTCGATGGCGCGCGCGAAGTCTGTGTCGACGGTCAAACCGGTTTGCTGGTGCGCGTGGGGGACGTGAATGCGCTGACCGCTGGGGTGATTCGGTTGTTGCAGGACGCGACGCTGGCGGATAGAATGGGTGCACGAGGCAGGGAATTGGTCCGGGAGCAGTTTTCGGAGGAGCGAATGGTGCAACAACTGGACGAGTTGTACCGACGACTGTGGGTGGCACGGCACTGATATGCACTGGCTGCTGGTCTACCTTTACGTGTTCGATGTCAGCTTCGTGCTGGCGCTGATTCTGACGCCCGGGTTCAAGCGTATTTCCTTCCAATGGAAGTACGTGGACGAACCGGACCGCGAACGGAAGATCCACACCGAGCCGATGCCGCTGTTGGGCGGAGCGGCAATCTACTGCGCCTTTGCCGCCAACGTGATCTTCAACTATGTGTTCATCCTACCGCTGGGGAGCCGCGGGACCCTGCCGTTGATCGACATGCCGGACGTGAAGATGTACCTGAATGGCGCATTTTCGGTCTGGCCGAAGCTGCTGGTGATCGTGTTGGGCGGCGGTTTGATGGTGGCGCTGGGGATGTACGACGACAAATACGAACTGCAGCCGCAGACGAAACTTGCCGCACAAGTGGTCGTGGGCCTGTTAGTGGCGCTGGCGGGCATACGGATCACGGCGTTCATACCCAATCGATTCATCAATTACTTGATGACCGTATTGTGGATCGTGACGATCACGAACGCGATGAACTTTCTCGATAATATGGACGGGTTATGCGCGGGAATCGGGCTGGTCTGCGCGTTGATGTTTGCCTTCATCGCCGGCATACTACACGAGTACTTTGTGTGCCTGCTGGCGGTGGCGCTGGCGGGCGCGCTGTTGGGGTTCCTACCGCATAACTTCAAGCCCGCGACGATTTTTCTCGGCGATGCCGGCAGCCACTTTGTCGGCTACATGCTGGCGGTGTTGCCCATCTGCGTCACGTTTTATCGTTGGGGCAAGACGCCGACGTTTTTGCCGGTGCTGATACCGCTGCTGGTGCTGGCGGTGCCGTTGTTCGATCTGGTGATGGTGATGTGGATTCGCATTCGGCGCGGCCAGCCGGTATACCGCGGGGATGTGAACCATCTGTCGCATCGTTTGGTGCGGCTTGGTCTGCCACAAAGCTGGGCGGTCACACTGGTCTACCTGATTACGCTCACCCTGGGACTTGGCGCGACGATCCTGTTGTGGTCGCAAATGACCGCGGCGCTGATCGTGATCGTCCAGGCTCTCTGCGTCCTGGCGATAGTCACCTTGCTGGAGCGCATGGGGGGGAGGTAAAATTCACAGGCACGGAGGCCTTCGATGAAATGCTGGAATTGCGGCAAGACTTTGCCAAAAGACGCCACAACCTGCGGCTACTGTGAGAAAAAACAGGACGACCTCAGCGGTGAGCTGGTTCGGCTTCAGGAGATGGCGAAGACAGGGGGGTTGTCGCCCAGGGAACAAGAAGAACTGGAGAACCTGTTGGAGGTACTTCATACGGCGATTGATCGGCTGGACGAGAACACAAAACAAGAACTCCAGCAACTCGTGGAAGACTCGGAAACAGCCGAAGAGTTTGCGGCAGCGATTTTTGTGGGAAGCTGCCCCAAATGCGGAAGCTCCGAGACCGAAGATTGTGAAGAAGTCATTAAAATCGAAGACCCTTTCGTGGGACGTTGCAAAAAGTGTTCGACACTATTCTGCACGGAGTGCGGACGAATTCACGAGGGCGATAAGATCACGCAGGCAACCGCGCGCTGTCCGAGTTGCGGCAGCATGAACACCAGTTTTGAGAGTATTCAGAAGCTGTATGAAGAAGAACGATTTGAAGAAGTTGGATACAACGAAGAGTATGAGTGCTTTGACTGCGCCAAGACATACTGCTCCAGCTGCGGTAAACCTTCTCAAACCTGACGCTTGGCGAACCCATCCGACCGAGCCTGTTGTTTCGGTCTGGCGCCTGCCCCGTCCGTTTCCAGCGGTCATGCCGGCGGCATGACCCTCTCGGTCTTTGTCTTGAGATTCCGAGCCGGAAACGACTGAGACCCTCCACTTCGTTCAGGGTGACCCCCGGAGAAAGCTAACGGTGACGAGGTGCGCCCGGTTTTCAGTGAGCGGCTTACGGGCGGTTGACTCGGTAACAGTAAGCTGCGATGATTTCGCGCCCATGAAATTTTACGTTACGACTCCGATTTATTATGTCAACGATCGGCCGCACATTGGTCACGTGTATACGACCACGATCGCGGACATCCTGGCGCGTTTCCACCGGTTATGCGGGCATGAGGTGTTCTTTCTCACGGGCACAGACGAGCACGCGGCGAAGGTCGTGGACTCGGCGGCGGAGCATGGGGTGACGGCCCAACAGTGGGCTGATGAAAATGCCCGGGCATTTCAGGAGACGTTCGCCAAATTAGGCATACGCAATGACGACTTTGTTCGCACCAGCCAGGAGCGTCACAAGATCAAAGTCCAGCAATATGTCGCTGAGTTGCTAAAGACGGGCGACGTCTACCTCGGGGATTACGAGGGTTGGTACGATGCCGGACAGGAAGAGTACCTGCCGGAAAACAAGGCGAAGGAGTATGAGTTCAAGTCGCCGTTCAATGGCAAGCCGCTCGTCCGCAAGAAGGAGAAGAATTACTTCTTCCGGCTCAGTGCATATGGCGACTCCCTGTTGAAACTTTTGGAGGAGCAGCCGGACTTCGTGCGTCCCGACGTGCGTCGGAACGAGGTGTCCAATCGCATTCGAGAAGGGCTCAACGATGTCCCGATTTCGCGCACCGGAGCCGGTGACTGGGGCATCCGGGTGCCGGGGGACCCGGACCACACGATTTACGTGTGGATTGATGCGCTGTTCAATTACATTTCGACGGTCGATACGGATGAGCGTCGGAAGTTCTGGCCTGCCGATGTACACCTGATTGCGAAAGACATCCTGTGGTTTCACGCGGTTATTTGGCCGGCGATGCTGATCGCCTTGAAGCGGGAACTGCCACGGCAGGTGTATGCGCACAGTTTCTGGATCAGCGAAGGCCAAAAGATGAGCAAGAGCCTGGGGAATTTCATCGACTTGGAGAAGATCGACCGCTACGTGGCGAACTTCGGTCTGGATGCCTTCCGCTATTTTCTCGGACGGTACGGTCCCCTGGGGATTAACGACAGCGATTTTGCCGAGGCGAGGTTCAACGAAGTGTACAACGCGGAGCTGGCCGACAAGCTGGGCAATCTGGTCAATCGCACGTTGACGATGATCCAGCGGTATCGGAGCGGGTTGGTGCCCGAGCCCTGTGACAAGGCCTTGAAGGCCGAGGCGGAGAGGATGGTGAAGACGTATTGCGACGGGATGAACCGTCTGGAATTCGTTCCGGCATTGGAGGCACTGTGGGGGTTCGTGGTGCGCTCGAACCAATATGTGGAAGAAAGCGCGCCATGGAAACTGGCCAAGGACTCCGCGCAGGCACGACAACTCGACGGCGTGCTGTACAATCTGGCGGAATCGGTGCGGCTGATTTCGGTGTTGGTCGCGCCGTTTATGCCGACGATTGCCGGAGGGATTCGCTCGCAGCTGGGCGTCGCGGACAAGATGGATTTGCTCGATGTGGAAATATCCTGGGGCCGCCTTTCCCCCGGTACAAAGATCGGGCAGGCCACTCCGCTGTTTCCGAAACGCACATGATCCAGTTTCCCGAGTCGTCCCGATTTCACGTCATCGACGAATCGAAGATTTACCCGCGATTCGGGCATCTTACGCCGCGGCCGGTTTATGTGTATCTACCCGAAGCGGCCGAGGAGGATCACCGTCGGCGTTTTCCGGTATTGTACTGTCAGGATGGGCAGAACATCTGGGACGACCCGCACTGTTGTTACGGACACGGCAGCTGGTTTCTCAATCAGATTGCCGATCAGTTGACGCGCGAGGGAAAAATGGAGCCCATCATCCTGGTGGGAATTCCCAACACGCACGCGCGGTACCGCGAGTACACGCCGGTCAAGTCGTACGACGACATCCTCTCGCATCCGTACGCGAACTATTTGGTGGACGTGGTGAAACGCCACGTGGATCGGAGATTCCCGACGAAGAAGGACCGCAAGCACACGGCGCTGATGGGGTCATCGCTCGGCGGATTGGTCGCGTTATGGATGGCGCACAAACTTCCCGAGACGTTCAGCAAAGTCGCGTGTTTGTCAGGCGCATTTCAGGTGCGCGATCGGCAGAAGAAATCGTTCGTCGAGTTTGTTCGGGAACGCCAGCAGCAGGACCTGCGGATCTATCTCGACTGCGGCACGATCCGCGACGGGCATCGCACATCCCGTCAGGTACACGAAGCCTACCTGTCGCGCGGGTGGTGTGAACGTGGGGACGTGATGTATTTCGAGGACAAGGGTGGAGAGCACAATGAACGGTGCTGGCGGGAGCGGGCGTGGCGAGCGTTAGTGTTTTTGTTTGGAGGCAGGGAAGCCAGGGAATAGTTGGTCTGCGCGGCGATCGACGGCGCGCGAAAAAAAATTCAGTTTTTCCACATAAAGGTATTGACAGCTTTGGGGGATAGTGTGTAGAAGTGGGGCGAAGTGGGGAATGGTGGTGTTCAAGGAGGCACCACGACTCCCATGGTCAAGGCACTTACAAGGACGGTGTTCTTTGGCACGTTTCGGCACACGGTTGACGAGAAGAACCGTGTGGCCGTGCCGGCAAAATGGCGGGCCGGGGCGAAAGGCTCCAAGGAGTTTTACGTATTGCCCGATCCCAAGAATTGCCTGTTGGTGTTGCCAGCGTCGGAGATGGAAAAGATGCTGGTGCGCGCCGACGGCATTTCGATTGGAGAATACGAGCGACGCGACGTACTGCGAGTCATTGCTTCCCGAGCGCACGGTTCGCCCTGTGATCGCCAGGGGCGGATCGTTTTGACAGACGAGCTTCTTCGCCACGCCGGCATCGTAAAAGAAGCCGTTCTGGTGGGCACGTTGACCCGGTTCGAGATTTGGTCGCCCGAGCGATGGAGTGAAGTGGATCGCAACGCAATGCAAAATTTTGGGGAAGCCGCCAAGCAGGTGGGATTGTGAGGACGCAGATGGAAGGCATCGTGAGTTTTTTGAGTGTGAGTGGCAGCCTGACGAATCAGGGGGCTGAAATGCGGCAGTTTCGACTGCCGCGAATGAATCCATTTCCGAAGTTGGACAGTCGGATCGTCCGATCCACCGGCACGGCCGGCGTGCAGCGGCCGGCGTCGCGTCCCGTGTCGCGCGGCGCGGTCATCATCGAGGGGGGCTGCGGGTGTTTGCCCGAAATGGCCACCGACTTGATTGACATTTCCGCGAGCTACGCCGTGGAGAACGTGAAGCGGGAGCGTTCGTGCAGTGCTCCCTGGTCGCGCATTGGGTTCGGGCATTTGGTCGGACGAGTGCTGGGCAGTCATCGTGCCGCGCGCTTGTGAGGAGGGGACTTGCAAGCCACCGCGGTCTTGTGAAGCGGTGACAACGGGAGAGGGCTCCGCCGCGAGCGGACAGGGGGGTATGGCAGGAGAGGTCGGGATCGGCGAACCGCAGTGGTCGATTTTCCTTCCGATCCAGGCTTTATCATGACCTACCACACACCTGTGCTGCTCCAGGAGGTTGTACAGCAGTTGCAGCCGCGCCGCGGCGGTCTGTATGTGGATTGTACTGTCGGCGGCGGCGGGCACGCGCGGGAGGTGTTGCGTGCGTGCGGACCGGATGGGCAGTTGATCGGCCTCGATTGGGATGAAGAGGCGGTCGCCGCGAGCCGGGAGCGGCTGGGAGAATTTGGGGCACGCGTACAATTGGTGCGTGCCAGCTATGTGGAGTTGGAGAGAGTGTTGATGAGTTTTGGAGTCACAGTGGTGGATGGGGTCCTGTTTGACCTCGGTGTCAGTTCGCATCAGTTTGACGAACCGGGACGAGGTTTCAGTCTCCAGCGGGCCGGGCCGTTGGACATGCGGATGAGTCGCCAGCTTGGGGCAACCGCTCGGGACATCCTTCGCGGCGCCAGTCTGGAGGAACTGGCCAGGATCTTCCGTATATATGGCGAAGAGAAACGCTCCCGAGCGATTGCCCGTAAAATTGTCGCCGAACGCGAGAAGTCCCCATTGGAAAGCACAACGGAGCTGACCCGATTGGTGGAGCAGGTGACGGGACCGAAACGGGCGGGCATTCATCCGGCGACGAGGGTGTTCCAGGCGCTGCGCATTGCGGTGAATAGCGAACTCGACAATCTGCGCCGGGGCCTCGAGGTGGCGAGCCGGTTTCTGCGATCCGGGGCGCGGATGGCGGTCATCTCCTATCATTCGCTGGAAGACCGGATAGTGAAACAATTCTTCGTGGAGAAAAGCAGCGGCTGCATTTGCCCGTCGGATTTGCCGGTGTGCGCCTGTGGGCGCCAGGAAACGTTGCGGATGGTGACGAAGAAACCGGTCACGGGCAGCGAAGCAGAATTGGGCGCGAATCCACGGGCCCGCAGCGCGAAGTTACGCGTGGCGGAGAAGATTTAGCAATACTTCGAAGGAGGAGGTTTTAGTTGGGGGTGGGGAGCCCCACGGGGGGTCGCTCAAGGAGGACGACCCCCCGGCCAACTTTCGTCATGAAGCGGAATCGCAAACGCGGGTCGTTGAGATTTGGCACGGTGAGCAAGTCGCTGGCGATCTGCGCCTGTGTGGCGATTAGCGGAGTGGCCTACGTCTGGCAAAAGAACGCGATTTATCGGCTGGGCGACGAGATCAAGAAGCGAGAGGCGATTTTGTGGTCGGCCCAGAAGCGCAACCTGATGCTGTCGGCCCAATTGGCGCACCTGGAAAGCCCGGCGGAACTGGAAACGAAATGCCGGGCCTGCAATCTCAGCCTGGTGGCCCCCGGGGAAAGCCAGGTGGTCCGGTTGTACGAACCCGGTCCCGAGTGGGACGTGCAAATGGCCACGGCGCCCGTGCCGACGAGAACGGCGGTACAACAACAAGCCCAGTTGAGATTGCGCAACGCACAATCGCGGGCACTCGCACAACAAGGGTTATGACACTGGCACCGCAACAGGGTCGGGCGTTGATCGTGGTCGGCGCGTTGGCGTCGATCTTCACGGCGCTGGCGTTTCGTCTGTTTGATCTGCATGTCCTGCAACATAAAGAGCTGAGCCTCATGGCCCAGGCAAACCGCGAACAGGTCGTGCGCCGGCAGGGCCGCCGCGGGTCGGTTTTGGATGTCAACGGGAATTTACTGGCCGAGAGCTTGTCCGTGCGCATCGTCACGGCCGACGCAACGATCACCGCGCCGCACGCAGCGGAAATCGCCGATAAACTTGCGCCATTGCTGAAGACGGATCCGTCATCGCTGGCGCAAAAGCTCAGCGGCCAGTCCCATTACGTTCGGCTCAGTCCGCGGGTCAAACTTGATGAAGACGCGGTGCAAAAGATCCGGGCGATGAAACTGAAGGGCATCTACTTTGAGGATCAGTTCGTACGCTCCTATCCGAACGGTCCGCTGGCCAGCCACGTGATCGGCTTCGTGGATGCCGAGCACAAGGGGGTCCAGGGCATCGAGGCATCGATGGAGGACTATCTCCAGGGGCAGTCCGGATACGAGGTGATCGAACGCGACCGCAAGGGGCGCGAGATACGCGCGTTGCGCACCGAGGAACAGGGGCCGCAGGATGGACTGAATGTGGTGTTGACGATCGATCAGGTGATCCAACACATCGCCGAGCAGGAACTGGACAAGGCGATGGAGCAATTCAAGCCGCAGGCGGGGGCGATCCTCGTTTCGCGTCCCAAGACGGGGGAAATCCTGGCGATGAGTTCGCGCCCGACGTTTGATCCGACCGACATGGCGGCCACATCCGCCGATGCGCGACGCAATCGCTGCATCAGCGACGTTGCCGAGCCGGGCTCGACGTTCAAGATCGTTGTCTGCTCCGGCGCGCTCAATGAGGGCATCGTAACGCTGACCGATCCATTCGACTGCGAGAACGGCGCGTTCATCTACGCCGGCCGGGTCCTGCACGATGCGCATCCCTATGGCGTGTTGAGCGTCGAGGAGATTTTGTTTCACTCGAGCAATATCGGGGCGGCCAAGGTGGGGTTGAAGATGGGACCCACGCGCTTATATGACTATATCCGCCGGTACGGTTTTGGCCGCAAAACCGACATCGCGCTACCCGGCGAAGTTTCGGGGATCGCCCATCCATTGTCGCGGTGGAACGGCCTGTCCATTACCCGGATCCCGATGGGGCACGAGATTGCGGTGACGCCGCTGCAGATGCTGATGGCGATGAACACCATTGCCAACAAAGGCGTGCGGATGAAGCCGATGATTGTGAAGAGCGTTGTCGGCGCAGAGGGCACGACCGTATTGCAGTGCCAGCCGCAGGTGGTCGGGCGGGTGATCACAGCGCCGACGAGCGAATTGATGGCGATGGCATTGCGCAAGGTGGTCGGGCCGGACGGTACGGCGCCGAAGGCGGCGGTGCCGGGATTCGATGTGGCGGGCAAGACAGGGACCGCGCAGAAGATCGAGAACGGCCAGTACGTGCGCAAGTATTTCTCGACGTTTGTCGGGTACTTCCCCGCTGCGGATCCGCAGGTTTCCATTTTGGTCTCCTTGGACGACCCCACTGGGGACGTGTACTACGGCGGATCGGTGGCTGGACCGGTATTCCGCGCCGCGGCGGAGAAAATCGCCGAGTATTTAGGGATGGAACCGCAGGCAGCGCCGACGGAGGTGGCGAAGGTGTCATGAAACTCGCGGAAATTGTCAAAAGGGTCAAGCCGCTGGCGGTGGTGGGCACACTGGATCAGGAAATAACCGGCATCGCCTACGATTCGCGGCGCGTCATGCCCGGCCATATGTTTGTGGCGATGCGCGGCGAGCGCACCGATGGCCATCGATTCGTTGAGTCAGCCATCGACCGCGGCGCGGCGGCGATCGTCCTGGAGCGGGACGCCGGTTACAATCCGCGCGCGACGCGCATCAAAGTGAGCGACGCGCGGCGATCGATGGCGCAGGCATCAGCCCATTTCTACAATCAT
>Ga0187859_10003003_pt1 | contig 10382 bp, 9 predicted proteins | sample June2016WEW_10_1_2_FD_133019 | JGI IMG/M metagenome (GOLD analysis project Ga0187859, IMG submission 133019) | Peatland microbial communities from SPRUCE experiment site at the Marcell Experimental Forest, Minnesota, USA - June2016WEW_10_10 | ecosystem: Environmental > Terrestrial > Soil >... | reverse complement strand
GCACGTGCCTCGATTGCGCTCCGGATCGACGAACGTCTCGGTGAAGTAGATCGGGTGGGCGTAGACCTTCTGCCACTCGTCGGAGAGCTGCGCGCTCATGCGCGCGAGCAGATGCGACGCGAGGTGCGGAACGCGCACCCACGGCAAGATCAAGAATCGTGTCTGATAGGCGACCCAGCGCAGGTTGGCCTTGCGCGCCTCGATCGACCAAGCCGCACGCCTGGACCGGCGTATCCGGGTCAGCGGCCTGGTCGAGCAAAAGACACTCGAGGCCTTTCACCGACGGCTCGAACCACTTCCGACACTCGGTGCATCGACACGGCGCCATGGCCGCGAGCGTCCTCGACGGACGCCGCGCAGGCCCACACCTCGGCACCGGCGGGGTGGGTCACGATCCCGCCGCTTAGACCCCCCGAATCACGCCGGCGCCCGGATCACTTTCCCGACGCGCAGTGGATCACGACAAGGGCGCCGCTTAAGGGTCAGGCATTCCGTATCGCCCGAAGCGCCAGCGCTAGCGGCTCGTTTCAGCACCCAGTGCGCGCGCTCGCCATCGAAGGAAACGGTGTCTGCGAACTGCCCATCGAAGGCCCGAGCTCGCTGAGGCACAGGCGCCGCCGCTGAAGCCCTTCGTCGACGTACGCTGCGATCGCGTAGCTCCACCCGTCGCTTCGTCCCGAGCTCGAATCGATGACCGCAATCGCGCTCCCGAGCGGGCGGCCTCGCACCACGCGGACCATGACTGCAACGTGTTGACGGTGGGAAGAGTCAGGACCCTCACTCGGCCTCTGAGCGGCACGCGTCGCCGCATCGTGAGCGGCGAAGGATCGCTCCTGGACGCTTCGGCGGCGCGCTGGCTGCCTCCTCGCGCGGCAAAACTCGGGGCTCGGTTGCCGCGTCGAGTGCGGTCGGCGCAACCTTCGGGGCGAACGACGGGCCCGAAGTCACCGGTCGGGGGGCAGCGAGGCCGCCCAGTACGAAGGCTCACTCAGAGGGCTCGATAAGACGTGCCCGTCCCATTCGCTGGCCACGGCGATCGCGCCGATCATCGTGATGCCGCTCGCGTCGCGAAAGCCGGTGGGCGCACGCGACTTGGCGATCGGGCTCCAGAGGAGCCGGCCCCAGGGCGGATAAACGGACCCAAGGCACGCCGATCTCGGGAGGGTAGGGAACCTCGGCGGCGACGTACGCGGTCGAAAGCCAGAGTCCGGCCAGAGACAGCACGAGCAGCGACAAAAAGCGCCAACGCACGCATGGGTCCTCCGAGCGACGGCCAATCTGAGTCCACTATTCGAATCTGTCAAATGCGATATCGATCCGATTGACTCCAATCTGTCGCCGTATATGGCTTCGCCCCACCGGGAGTCCGCCGCTCTTCCGCCCTGAAAGAGAAGGCTAATCGCGCCGCGGGCAAGGGGAGGGGGGGTCAATAATTATTGACCCCCCCTGGTCAGCAATGATTGACCACCCCCATTCCTGACGCGCACCCATGAGTCCATGATTTCCTGCGGTTAGGCGCGAGAGGTGGCCTGCCGCGGCCTGGCGCGCGGCTTGCGGTAAGGCGTCCCATGAACCACCGCACCATGCGGACCGCCATGGGCTGTTCCCGCCCGTGGCCAACCTCAACACGTACGCCCTCACCCGCCGCACTCGCCTGCGGCGGCACCGGCGTTTCGGGTCGACCTTTGGCCAAATAGGCTCGATCGGTTTCGGCCAGCCGCATTCGGTTTTCTTTCACAAACTCAAATCGGTTCCCCGGAATGGAGCCAAAGCCATGCGTCGCGCCCGTCGGCCCATCGGGATCATTTCCGGATTCGTGACGACTTTTGCCTGCGATCTAGACCCCACCCGCTCACGGGTCCGCCGACGGCGCGCCCTGCGCCCTTGCCAAGAGGACATGACTGCGCCTGCTTCAGGCTCACGCCCAGCTCAGCTTTCTCGACCGTGATCGAAGTCGCGAGGCCACACGCGGGAAGGTCCTCTTCCCGAATCCGCCCCCCGGTTGAGCAGGTCTGACGTCATCGCTCTGTCTCCGCGAGTCGTGTGCTCGCGGCCACGCCAACGCTTTGCCCGGAGTCCGCCTATGAAAAACGCCCCGGATCATTCTGTTTGCCCCACAGCAGGGCACTTCTATCTGCCCGGAGTGTTCGCCACGCTGGAAGAGGCGGCCGCCGTGCTCCAGATCGATCCTTTTGAACTGCGCTGCCACTGCGATCGCGAAGCCGTGGTCTGCGGTACGATTGCGGCCGTCCGGCTGCCAGCCGGCGTCATGGCCTTCCGGACGCGCGGCACGTGGCGCTTCCGCTTTCCGATTCGCCGACCGGCACCGAGCGGACCCGATGATCTGCGAGTGCCGCTCACCGGGCGCTGGCCATGATGACCAAACGGACGCGGCATGGGCCGGGGCAGGCTCACTCGATCGAAAGCGAGTCGGGCCGACGGATCGTCGATGTCGAGCGCGTCGCCGCGCGGGCCGCGGAGATCGTCCTGGCGCGCCTGTCGGCGGGTCTGGCGGCCGAGCCGTCGGCGTATTCGACTCACCGCGACGGCCCGCGGCCGCGCGAGTATGCGCAGCGGCCGAGGGCGTGGCGACAACTGGCGCCGAGGATTCCCGGTGCGGTGCGGCTTGGACGTTGGGTCACCGTGCCGCGAGCGGCTTACGAACGTTGGCTTGCCACGCAAGGTACGAGGCCAGGGCTCCTTCCGACGAGCGACGCGCCGGCGACGACGCCGAAGAAGGCGTGGTCTCCCGCCGACCTGGTGCGCGACCTCGGGCTACGTCTCGACAGCGAGAGCAAGCCGTGAGCGACGGAAAGGGCAGGGGCGTCGTGACCGCGAAGCGGCTCGAGGAGCCGCTCGATATTCTGGCGCTGCCGGACTGGCGGATCTTCCAGACAGGCGAGATCGGTCGCTTTGCGACCCGACACATCGGCATCGCATGCCGGATGCGTTGGCCCGAGATCGTCGGGTACCTGTCGCGCGGCGTCGCGGGGGATCCGTGGAAGTATCGCGATCCGCAGATCGCCAAGGCGGCCGAGGGCGGCTGGGCGGGCGGCCTGTACCGGGACAACTGGCGGGAGACGAGTGCGTTCATTCACACGCACGTCATGACGATCGACATCGACGGGCATGGGGAGGTCCGTCGTGCGGCCTCGGCGCTCGCCCCTTTCTGCAAGGCGATTCATTCGACGTACAAGTCGACGCCCGAGGCGCCGCGCTGCCGCGTCGTGCTCCTCTTGAGCGAGCCATGCGCCGATCGGCTGGCGTACAAGCGGGCGCACGCGGCGATGCGCGAGCAGCTCTATGCGTGGGGTTACGTCCGCCCCGACAAGCGATCGCGGGTCGAGGGCGACATCGACGAAGGCGCTTCCGACGTCACACGCCTGAATTATGCGCCGATGTTTCATCCGTCGCGGTCGTTCGACTTTTTGGCGACCGGTGGCGAGCCGCTCGACATCGCCAGAATCCCGCAAGCCCCGCCGCCGCCCCCACGGGTGGCACCGGTCGTGCGAGAACAGCACGCGGATGCCTACCGCGAAGGCGCGCTCCGTCGAGCGGAGGACGAAGTGCGCACCGCACTCGAGGGGCAGCGGCATGCTTGTCTGTTCCGCGAGGCCGCTTCCTTGGCGCGGCCGGCGCTCGGGCTGACGGACGATGAGATCTACGGGGCTCTTCTGCCGGCGTTCATTGCCGTCGCAGGCGAGGCGAGAGCGCACGAGGGCGAACGCACGATCGCCGATGGTCTGGCGCGGGGGAGGGCCGGAACATGACCGCCGAATGGGATGGCCGACCGCCGATCGATCCGTACGCGCCGCCGGCGCCCAAGGCTCATGGCGCGAACGGCGCGCACTATCCGGCCGCCACCCAGGAGCAGCTCGACCGGGCGGCGGTGCCGAGTGCGAAGCTGCCCCGGCGCCTGCTCCAGTACCTGTCCGCCGAGGATTTCTTCGCGGAAGAATCGGACACGAACCTCGTCGTGCCGGCCCTCGGCCTTTGCTCGGGGCCACCGACCGGGATCATCGGGCAGCAGTACTCGGGCAAGACGATTGCGACGTTCTCGTTTGGGCTCTCGGTCGCGTCGGGCAAGGACCTTTGGGGGCTCTGGCGGGTCAAGTCAGGGGCCTGGCTGCACCTCGATTACGAACAGGGCAAGCGTCATACGAAGAAGCGAATCCGGCGGCTCGCGCGGGCTCTGGGCTTGGCCGATGAGGAGCTGCGTCAGCTCCTCGAAAGCCGCAGGGTGCGGATTGCGATCTTTCCGGAGTTGAACCTGACGACTGAAAAAGCCGTGGATCACTTCAAACGCGAGTTTGAAGGGGTGCGGCTGGTCACGTGCGATTCGCTGCGGTGCATGATCGGAGCGGTGAACGAAAACTCGAGCGAGGTCCGTGACCTCATCCGGGTCCTGACGCAGGCTTCCGACGCCGCGGACGCGGCCGTGGCCTTGATTCACCACGGCGGCAAGACGCCCAAGGAGGGGGAGACGCGATCGCGCCGCGAGATGGCGCGGGGCTCGAGCGCCATTGCCGACGAGTTCCAGTCGATGCTGGTGATGAGCAAGAAGAAGGGGGACCTCGTGACGCTCGTCACACACGAGAAGGACCGCGAGCTCGGCCACGAGGCCGCCGACTTCGGACTGCGCATTGAGGACGTGGCCGGCGGGCCGGAGGGGCAGGATCCGAAGTGGGGGTTGCGGGTCCTGCATGTAGACCGGGAGGAGATGAAGGAAAAGCAGCCGGCGCCGGATGCGAAGTTCAGCGCGGCCCTGGCGGCCGCCCGCGACTGCATCCGCGCGAATCCTGCGATCGCCGGGGCGGAAGCCGTCGCCGAGCGCCTCGGTATCCGAGCGCAGACCGTGCGCGCTGCCGTCAAGCAACTGCTGGCGGATGGCGACGTCGTCTCGAGACCGGCGCCGCGGGGCGGCGTGCGCCTTTACGTGAAGCACATGGCCCCCGCGAGCGACCGACCTCTGCCGCGGGCGAATGACTCTAAGGCGGAGGGCGCATGACTCTCGTCCGCTCGTCCGACTGTCGTCCCACCCTCGTCCCGGACGGCGGTGACTCTCGTCCCGCGACTCTCGTCCCGACCGTCGTCCCCCGTAGGGGGACGAGGGACGAGAGTCGGCGGGTCATGCGTCGCAGAACCCCACGCTCTGCCGCTCACGGACGAGAGTCGGATCGCGCAATCGCCGTTAGCGACACTGTTCCCAGACGATCCATTACAGCTTGGCTGAACGGGAACTCGGTCCGATGATTCGCCGCTCATGGGACCCGTTCACGCTTTGCGGCCGCCCGAGCCGGTGCACGAAACCTCATGGCCTACCGCGGCCTCCCGACGCTATCGAGAATCAAGGCCCGTTGTTGAACGGCCGTCCGCAGCATCGTCGGCAGCGTGGAGCCGCTAGTAAGCCAGCTCACAGAAAGCGACTCGCGGCGAAGCCGATGCTCGTCCGCGCCGGGCGCTGGTCCGGTCGCCGCCTGCGATGCGCCGTTTGCGCACGCTCGCGTGCTGCGGTTCGTGCTCGTACTGCCCGACGATTCTCATGATCGCTTTAGCGGCATGCCCTTGGGTACGGTACGTATCTCTTACAGAACCCACGGTCCCCCTCGTCGCCAGTGAGCGCCCCACGCTTGCAGGTTGGCGGCTACCTTCATGGGCGCTTGAAGAAAAGCCCGGATGGCATCAACCACGGAACGCAGCGGCTCGGCGTCAGAGGTCGCGCCCGATTTTCGGAGAAAAGCCGTCCACTGCGTCAGCTTCGTTGCGTCGCTGACGAATGCCGGTGATAGCGCGACGGGTGGTCCGTTGGGTAGTTCCGTTCCGCGCCGTTCGAACGTGGCGCGAAGCGCGCGCACGAGCAAGTCGCCGTCGAAGTCGAATGTTCGCGACAAGATGGCGATGTCGAAAAAGTCCTTCATACGGCTGTTCGCCATCCCGAGCTTCACGATCGCTTCGAGCTTCTCCGCGACTACTGCTTCGCGCGGGTACGCCGGCAGCGTCGGTGCCGGGAAGTCGAGGAGCGCAGGGAACTCGACGAGCTCCGGCGCCGGCGTGATCGCGTCGCCGAAACCGACGTCGATTTGAAGGCGGACTCGCGCGCTCGTCACGGCGGCCGTCAGCGAGACGCGAACGCCACCGTATTCCTGGTCTTCGCGAATGGGACCGACATCGAGCGATGCGAGGTCGAAGACGACGCCATCGTCGGGAACGTCGAGCTTGAGGATCTCTTCGAACACGGCACGCATACGCGCCTCGGACGGGTCGCCGTATCCGAGGAGGTCAATATCGCGCGTGGCGCGGTGCGCGCGGCCGGTCCAGAGTGTGAAAAGCGCGGCGCCCTTGAGCACGAACTGACCCGCGTACGGCGACAATGTCAGCCGATGGAGAAGGCGCTCGTTCGCATAGCGCGTGAGGAGAAGGTGGAAGTCCTCGCGCCTCTCGGTCGAGAGCCGAAGCAGGCGTGTGCGCACGGACGCACCGATGTTCTTCGGCGTTTTGGTCATGCGAGAGCGTCTAGGTACGGGCGCACCACCGTGTAGACGCGCGCCGCCTTCGCGGCGGCAACGAGTGCGTCAATGCTGAAGAACCAAGGATCGCCGTAGCGGGTGCCGTCTCCGTTGCCCGCACCAAATTCGCCCCCGTATCCGTCTCCGCCACCGGTTCGGTTGGCCTGTCGTTGCCGATGGGTTGGTCGTTCGCGCCCTCTTGCCAGGTAGTCGCGAAGCGCCTCGAGCGCGACATCGAGGCCGACGTGGCGGCGATACCGGAAGCAGTCCGCGACAGTCTTGGCGGGCGTCGTTACATGAACTTCGACACCCTCGATCGTTCGCGTCGCGACCCCGTACTCGCGCGCCGGTCCATGCGCGCGAACGACCTCGATTGCCGGCGTGTCGAGCTTCGGCGTCCGAGCGCGCGTGTCGATCATGATCCAGACCGCGTGCGGCGCCTCCGTTGTGAGCCCGTGCACTTGGAGCGCGCTCAGCAGACAGATCGTCGCATGCGGAACGCGCTTTCCGACCTCGGCGAGCGAATGAAGCTCCGTCACATCCGCGTCGGGCAGCCGGTAGAGCCCACGGCCTACGTGCTCAAGCAGATTCCGCTCCGTGAGTCGCCTGAGATACACGCGCGGGATGTTCGCCGCGTCGAGATCGCGAGCGCGAAACGGCCCTCTCCGAGCGAGACGAAGGACCTGAGCTGTTTTGGCTGTCTCAGGCATGATACGAAACGTTGTCTCACATAACTATAGAGCGACGTTCCAGAACAGCAAGGGGGTTACCCGTGATGCTCACCGTATGCGATGCTCACAACCCTAAAACTGAGCACGGAGGTGGGCTCGGAGGCAGCCCGGTCCGAAACCCGGGCTCCGGCGATTCCGGCGAAACTGGGTCCCTCGGGGACCGGCGGCGACATCCGCGAGCTCTATCGCTCCAAGGATGCGAGCTGGTCCACATGGTGGACCACTAGCCCATCCAGACGTTAGGCGCGCGGTTTGGCAATCCGCCTACGACACTCTTTCCTGCCGGCCTCGGGTGCGGGCTTGGATCCTTTTGCTCGAGGGCCGCGATGAGCTCAGGCGTCGCCGTTTGTAGTCCCAGCGCCCCGCTCCACGGCACGAACGTCGTTGGCTGAATGTCTCGGAGCAGCTAGTCCCAGCTGCTGCCGCGCACCCGCCAGCGAGACCGGGATCGGGATATCGGCGCACCAGCTCGTAGCCGTGTTGCACATTTATGCGGCGGGTTCGATCGATTGTCTTTTGCACCCAGTCTGTACATCGCGCGTGGCCAAACCGAGCGCCGACGCATCGGCGATCCCCTTCCGCCGCTTCCGCCAGACTTCTTGGCCGCTCGGACGAGTCTAGGATGCGTTTCGGATTCATCCGAAACTATAGAGGCTAAGTTCCCGTTCTCACTCGGGAATGTTGTGACCCCAACGGGAATTGAACCCGTGTTACCGACGTGAGAGGCCGGTGTCCTAACCGCTAGACGATGGGGCCAGTTACTCGTGCGTGGGTTCTTATTCTGCGCATGACTGTCCCGGGCTCTTTGACGTACGCGACCAAGCTGGGGGACAAGGATTCGAACCTTGATAAGCGGAGCCAGAATCCGCTGTCCTACCGTTAGACGATCCCCCAAAGGTACTATCCAAGCGAAGCAGGATCCTCTCTCCGAGAGGTGCCGTTTAGGCGTCGCGAGGACGCGAACACTATCCATACCGAGCAGCTTGTCAAGGATGCGGAACTTGCCGTGGACATCGCGCGCGCCCCTTGACCGCGCCAAAAAAAAGCTTACCTTCCGCGCCGCTAGCGCTCGTTGCATGCAAGTGCCAATTGGCCTTGCGAGTCGCGTTGCTACGTCCGAAAGTTGCATCCCGCGAGCGCATCCGGAGGTTTTTCGCCATGAGGACCGTCCAATTGCCGACCGATTGATGGTCGAGCGCGTCGAGCAGGAAGAAAAGACAAATGGAGGCATTATCCTCCCGGTCATTCCGGACTCGGCGAAAAGAGAAACCCGTCGAAGGGTTCGTCATTGCTACCGGCAACGGCAAGGCACTCAAAGGTGGGAAAGTGCTGCCGCCGTCCGTTAGAGCGGGAGATCGCGTTCTGTTTGGGTAAGTACTCGGGAACGGAAGTGAAACTCGACGGTACAGAGCATGTGATCCTCATCGAGGACGACGTGCTGACCGTGATCGGCTAAGGGAAGAACATCCATGTCCGCAAAACAGATTGCTTACAGCCGCAGCGCCCGTCACGCGCTGGTCGACGGGGTCAACAGTCTCGCCAACGCCGTCAAAGTGACGCTCGGCCCTCGCGGCCGAAACGTCGTCATCGAGAGGGGCTACGGCGCTCCAGTGATCACGAAAGACGGCGTCACGGTGGCAAAGGAAATCGAGCTAAACGACAAGCTCGAGAACATGGGCGCGCAAATGGTTCGCGAAGTCGCGTCGCGGACAAGTGACAAAGCCGGTGACGGAACGACGACCGCGACCGTTCTCGCTCAGGCGATCTTCGTCGAGGGCCTCAAGCTGGTCGAAGCCGGCGCGAGTCCTATCGGTATCAAGCGCGGCATCGACGCCGCTGTGACCGTCATAGTTGCGGAGCTGAAAAAGCTCTCGGCCCCCACAAAGGACAAAGCGACAATCGCGCAGGTGGGGCAAATCAGCGCCAACGGAGATTCTGCGATCGGTCTGATGCTCGCTGAAGCGATGGAAAGAGTGGGCAAAGAGGGCGTTATTACCGTCGAAGAAGCGAAGGGCACGGAATCTCACCTGGACGTTGTCGAAGGAATGCAATTCGATCGCGGATATCTATCTCCTTATTTCGTTACGAACCCCGAAAAGATGTTGGTCGAGCTCGATGATCCGTCGATTTTGATCAGTGAGAAAAAAATCTCGAGCCTGCAAGACATTCTGCCACTGCTTGAGCAAGTCGCTCGCGAGGGTCGTCCACTACTCGTCATTGCCGAGGACGTCGACGGTGAGGCACTAGCGACGCTCGTAGTCAACAAGCTGCGTGGCCTGCTGAAGGTTGTAGCAGTCAAGGCGCCGGGATTCGGTGACCGCCGAAAGGATATGCTCAAGGACATAGCCATTCTCACTCACGGGCAGGTGGCGAGCGACGATCTTGGGATCAAGCTCGATGCTTTTCAACTTCGTGATCTCGGCCGTGCCAAGCGCATCAAGATCGACAAGGACAGCACCACGATCATCGATGGGGCGGGCGATCCAAAGCAGATTAAGGGCCGGATCGAGGCCATTCGCAAAGATATGACCAAGACTGCAAGCACCTATGACAAGGAGAAATTGCAAGAACGGCTTGCCAAACTCGCAGGCGGCGTGGCCGTGGTCAAAGTCGGTGCCCACACCGAGACCGAGATGAAGGACAAGAAGGCGCGAGTGGAAGACGCCCTTCACGCGACGCGTGCAGCCGTCGAAGAGGGTATTGTTGCAGGCGGCGGAGTCGCTTTGCTCCGCGCTGCCGCGGCGCTCGAGGGCTTGGCCCTCTCGGGCGACGAGGCAAATGGCGTGCGCCTTGTTAAGCGTGCCATTGAGGAGCCGTTGCGCCAGATCGCGCGCAACGCGGGCGCCGAGGGCGCGGTAGTCATCGAGAAAGTCCGTGCCGGCAAGGGTGGTTTCGGCTTCAACGCTGCGACGGAGGTCTACGAAGATCTTTTCAAGGCAGGGGTCATCGACCCTGTAAAGGTCGTCCGTACGGCTCTGGAACATGCTGCGAGCGTGGCGGGCGTGATGCTCATGACCGAGGCCGCGATTTGCGAGAAGCCCAAGAAGGAGATGGCTTCTCCCGCCGGCGCGGGCGGCGGAATGGGCGGAATGGGCGGAATGGGCGGAATGGGCGGAATGGGCGGAATGGGCGGAATGGGCGGAAT
>Ga0187859_10003000_pt1 | contig 10384 bp, 9 predicted proteins | sample June2016WEW_10_1_2_FD_133019 | JGI IMG/M metagenome (GOLD analysis project Ga0187859, IMG submission 133019) | Peatland microbial communities from SPRUCE experiment site at the Marcell Experimental Forest, Minnesota, USA - June2016WEW_10_10 | ecosystem: Environmental > Terrestrial > Soil >... | reverse complement strand
CGCGCGTTGCGGGAACCCGAACGAAAAATTCACCAATCTCTAAAAACCATTGCATGAAGAGCACGGCCAGCGCTGTCATTCCGAAAGTCGCGACAGTGATGATCACCACCGCAAACATCGTCGCCGCATAATCCGAGAGCATCCCCTACCTCCACCAGTTTTCGAAGCTTTAAAGAGCCAATGCCATCGCTGACAATTCGGTTCGAACGCCGCACTAAGATGCCAATGGTCGGCGTGCGGCGGGTTACTCCTTGATAGAATGCAAAAAAAATCGCCGTGTCGCTCTACATAGGTCCATGTAGGCGGCAATCCTTAACGGTGTAGAGAGGAGGTACGTCGCGCAATTGCGGCGGGCGGGATATTTCCTGGATGATGCGGTTTTCCCGTCACTGCAAATCTACCGCCTGCGCCAGACGAAAGTTGAGACGCCGGTCGAGCCCGAAAATAACGTCTTGGTTCATATCGTTATTCTGAAGTCCACTGGGAGCCATGCCGGTTGCCGGCCGTCGTTCCTCGCGCGCTCCACCTTTACCGAAAATGCTTGAAGTCTCGATGCCGACTGGCTTGCCCTTAACTTTCAAACTCACAAGCACAATGCGCAGATACCCAGGCTCGAGCGAACTTTCATTCGGATTTTCGCGAGAGGCAGCCTTTGCCTCGAGCACGCGCCCCATCACGGGTGTGCCCCGGGCGATCACTGTCTGCCCATCGATCTCAACCGGCTCGTCGACGCTCGCGTAGAAACTGTCACCCGCGTGCGATGAGGCGCTCGAAAGCGCGCTTTGCAGACGAACTGGGATGGGTGTTCCCTCCGGCAGTTTCGTCCCCGACGGCACGAGCGTCTGGCTCGGCGATATGCCGGTCGAATGCGGCTCGCGGTCGAAAGGCAGGTTTTGCGCGTTGGAACTGGAAGCACTCCCCGCCGGCGGCCGCCCGCAGGCGCAGATAAGAACCAGCGTCAACAGAATGGCGGCAAGGCGAATGGCTTGGGACGGCATGTTTGTCCCCATCAGATTCTGAGGGAGACACGGCGACCCGCGTCTCCGCCCACATCCATCATAGCCAATCCGAGAGCCCAGTATTTATCAACTCTTCACGCCGCCGAATTCTGGCGCCCCCGCCCACTGCCGAAAACCTTAACCATTTCGCGGTTGAAGGCAGGAATATCGTCCGGCTTCCGGCTCGACACCAGGTTTCCGTCCACCACCACTTCCTCATCCACCCATTTCGCCCCGGCGTTGCGCAGATCACTTTTCACCGAAGGCCACGAAGTGATTTTCTTTCCACTCGCCGCCCCGGCCTCGATTACCGTCCAAGGGCCATGGCAGATCGCCGCCACTGGCTTATTGGCGTCAAAAAAAGCCTTGACGAACGCAACCGCCTTAGGCTCCATGCGCAGCTTATCCGGATTCATCACGCCGCCCGGCAACAACAGCGCCTCGAAATCCTGAACTCGAGCTTCGTCCAGGGTTACATCAACCGGATACTCCGCGCTCCATTCCGTGAAACTCCACGAGCGCACACTCGAACTCTTGGGAGAAACAATGCGCGTCTCCGCTCCCGCCTCATCCAGCGCTCGCCGCGGTTTTACCATTTCCACTTCTTCGAAACCATCTGTAATCAAGATTGCGACTTTTAGTCCTTCAAGGTTTTTCAAGATGGAATTCTCCCCGTTTGGCTGTTGCCGCTCTTAGGATGCCGATTGCGCGGAGAGCGTAAATCGCTTTGAGGAATCTTGTTTTGTTTGGTCCCTTTTCATGATGACTTTTGGTCATAACATGACGATAGGGACAGCGGTTCAATCGCCGACCGTCGCTGTGCACTACTTTCTACGTCTTACCGAAGAATTGATTTGACGAATCGTTTGGGCTTGTTTCAGACTTGCTTACGCTCCTATGCCCCCCAGATGGAGCGCGGGACGCGGGGTTTCAGCTTTTCGATGGCAAAACGCTGGCCCGGTTACGCGCCCGCACCGGTTTCGCCAGGGCCGTTACGCCTGGTAGTTCAGCAAAAAAGGTCATCGATGAAGTCCTTCGCCAAGGCTCCGCTGTTGCTCGTTCTGTCCTCGACTCTTCTCGCGCAATCCAAAACTCTCTCTCTGAAGGCGCCATCTTTCCCTCCACAAATCACGCACGTTGTCGTGATCGTCCAGGAGAACCGGACGCCCGACAATCTCTTCCACTATTTAAGCCCGCTCTGCGCCATTCCCAACGGTGCCAGCGGCTTAAACGCGTGCTCACCCAACCCTGTAACAACGAGTTGCTACAACATCTCGCCCTGCGGACTTTCGAATCGATCGGGGGACGTGGTGCCGGTTACGTTGACGAGCCTTCCAATGCAGGGCAGCACCGATCCGGATCACTCCCATAAGGCATTTTCGCAGATGTGTGACCCGGACGCGGCGAATGGATACTCCTGCCGCAACGACGGCGCCTGGCAGATCAAACAGAATGTGAAAGGGCAAAATTCTTATCGCTACGTCCTCAACGAGTCAGTCACCAATTATGACGGCAAACCCGGCTACCTTCTCGATCCCTACCTGACCTATGCCGAGCAATATGGGTGGGCGAACTTCATGTACCAGACCAATCAGGGACCCAGCTATCCGGCCCATCAATTTCTTTTCAGTGGAACCTCGGCGCGCTCTTTTGCCGAGGATGCCAACTCCACTTTCGTATCAGAGAACTTTTCTCCGTCCGAGACAAACGCTGGCTGCCTGGCTCCGAAAAAAGCCACGAACTGGCTGCTTTCTCCCCAGCTCGGCGGTCTCGGCGAGGGCTGCCTTCCCTATGACGATGAGTCCGTGCAGGAATGCCAGTTAACCAATACCGCCCTGGTCTTCCCCACCAACCCGGTGGGCAGTTTTTGCGACAATAAAGCGACCATGGGCAGTGTGCTGGATGCGCAATCCGTCACCTGGAAGTATTACGCTCCCTCCGCCGGTGACATATGGACTGCCCCGAATTCCATTCAAGACATTTGCGTGCCGAAATTCAAAAGTAAGACGAGCTCGGCCTTGGAGTGTACCGGCGCCGAATGGAAGGGTAACGTCGACCTCAACCTCAAAGGCGCGGACGTTTTAAATGACATCACCAACTGCAACCTTCCCAGCGTGAGCTGGGTAATTCCCGACGGCAACTGGTCCGACCATGCTGGCAGCGGAACGAACAACTACTATGGCCCTTCCTGGGTGGCGGCGGTCATCAATGCCATTGGCATGAATCCCGCGTGCGCGGCGGGAACAACGGATGCCGGACAGACGTTCTGGAACAACACCGCAATCATCGTCACTTGGGACGATTGGGGAGGCTGGTCAGATCATCAACCCGCGCCCAGCCTGGCAGGTCTGCCGTGCACGTCAGTCAATTGCCCCGGCGACTATCAACTCGGTTTCCGAGTTCCGCTTATCGTCGTTTCCGCCTACACGCCACAGGGCTACATCGACAACGCTAACTACGATTTCGGGAGTATTCTCCGCACCATCGAATCTATCTATGGCATCACTGAAGGCGCGCTAGGAGTCGCCGACGCCCGCGCCACGACCGATCTGAGCAGCTTCTTCACCGGCGCATTTCGTCCCTACACGCCGGTTCCGGCGCTGGTGGATGCAAGCTACTTCCTCGGACAAGAGGCGCAAAAAGGCCCGCCGACCCCGCCCGACAACGATGGCGATGACGACTAAGCTAGATCGTGGGAATGGAGAGTTCGGGTGAACAATCGAGGGTCCCATCCAGTTTCGGATCGGACCCTCGTAAAGAAAGCAGCGTTTCTGCTATCGAATGTTCACCGTCACCGGCGCGGAAGCCAGTCCATTCACCACCACCTGCAAATTGCTGAGGCCGGTCTCAGTCTTGCTGGAGACCACGAAATTCGTAGAGGCAACGCCGGTGTAGGCGATACCCATCGTGCTCGGGTTAGATGTGCGAGCGTAATACACATTTCCCGTGACCCGATTGGTGAGACGCACCAGCGGATAATTCGTTGCCGCTTGCGTGTCGTCTCCGTAGGCAGCGCCCTGCGTGAAGCCGTTCAGGTTATACCCCGACACCACGTATGACTTTTCCCGGCTTACGGTTGTGGGGGCAGAGGTGATTTGTGGCAGCCACGACGGGTTTGGGCTTCCTTTCGGCCTATATACCCAGACATTGCCGAAATCCGTAAAGAGTACTTCGCCCGTCGGCAGCACCAGCATATTCCCGTAGAAAGAAGATATGTTGGGCGCGTCCGTATTGCCCTTCGTGACATCGGTAAAGCTTGTACCATCCCATTCGAGGAATACGCCGCCCAGATTAAAGATGCCCGGGCTGGTCAGCATCAGCACGTTGCCATTGGGCAGTATCGAAGCCGGACCATCGGCGATATCTAGGTCGCCGGGAAAATCAGGGCCGGCCGTCCAGGTCTTGGTGTTGGTGTCGTAGATGGCAGTGTGTCCCGGCTCTCCGGGCGCGCCATTGGCTCCGGTATAGAAAACCGTGCCGTCATATCGCAGAACGGCCGGGCCAACTTCATGGGATGAATGTTGCGCATCCGGATACGAATCCCAGAGTTGAACGATGGTTCCGCTCTTCGATCCGCTTCTCCACGAACCGGTTGCCGGATTGTAGATTTCGTAATTCTTCCCGGTCGAGTTCTTCTTGAAGACGTACGCATCGACAGTGAGCACCGTGCCATCGGGCAAAAGATTCCAGCCTTCTTCATCATTGACGTCGGCCTTCCCTTTGCCGGTGATCGTCCATGTCAGGGTTGACGCATCGAGGAGCGCCTGCTCGGTATCGCAGCAATTCGCCTGCATGTAAGTGCCATTTGGCAAGATGACCGATTGCGCGTCGCCAATGCTCTCCCAACCAGTCGGCGGTGTGATCGATGTCCACTCGTCCTTGATCGGATCGTAGATCGCACCCAGAGTCGTCCAAACTCCCTGGCAACTGCTTGGCCCGTTGGGCGCGTTGTATTCGCCGCCCTCCATCACCACTCGCCCATCAGGCAACACAGCCGATCCGAAGTAAAGAGGAGCGTAACCTTTCGGCAGCGACGCGGTGCGCGTCCACGTGCCATTTACGTAGCTGCCAAACTGGTCGGGCGTCAGCTTGTACCACGAACTTCCGCAATACTCGTGCAGAATTACAGTCCCATCTGTCAGCAACAAAGGATTGCTCAGCGAGAGGAGATCATTTGGTTGGTTGACCAACGGAATCCACGACTGGGAATAAGCCATCGTGGCCGCAAAAAAACACAGAACCAGAGCTACCGCAACGAACCGCAGTTTCATAGTGCCTCCAGCCGAATTTTCAGAATTGGAATTTTTGACCGCTGCCTTGGCGCTAACGAACTCCCCCACCAGAGCTCGTCTCGAAGCTTAAAAAAGGCAGCGGAATTATACATCGGGTGGAACGCGCATCGCCGCGCGAAAATAAAACGAGTGAAAAGATTTGCAGTCCGAGACACGGCCGCAGTCATGGAGATTAAGACAGTGCCACCCAAAAATGTATCCTGTGAATCTTGACGCGGAATGGTCACCGGACTAGCTTGATTTCAGGATTTACCGACCTGCCGGTGGAGGGCGCTATGAATTTCCTGTCCGCATGGTTGCTTCTTTTCGGTATTCCGATGGCGCAGGCTGCGGAGAACCCTGGCATTAAGATGACGATCGAGCGCGGGGCGGTGGGAATGCCAACGCGGCAGACCATTTATTTCCAGGCCGACCGAAAGCGTTTCGCATATCAAAATTCTTTCGGGCAGCGGCAGGGGGATGGTTCTGAGCGGCCGATCTTCGGACCGCGTCTTGTTTCCATCACGCGCTGCGATTTGGGACAGTCTTTTGAGTTGAATCTAGATACGCACGAATACACATCACACCCGTATCCTCCGAGGCAAGTAACGAAGGAGGAAATGGAGAAACGCGGAATGCGGAGCCCCTTGACTTATGTCTCGGATAAGCCCACGTTGCGAATCGAGACAACGACCACTGACACAGGCGAGCGGAAAGAATTTTTTGGGCAGACGGCGCGGCATGTTATTACGACAAGAAAGCAGACGCCGCTCGAAGGCTCTGTCTCTCAGGAGCGGGAATCGGTAACGGATGCCTGGTATATCGACTCGACGGCGCCCGATTCGGATATCGATCTCTCGCAGCGATTGTCATGCGACCGGAAGTGGCCTAAGAAGAGTCGAGCACGTATACGCGCGGTCCTTGGAAATCAGCCGACGGATCGGGCTGAGTTCGTCGACATCGGCGAGCCTGAGACCGGATTTGCTGTGGAGTCGGTAACGACAGTCAAGGGCGCTTACGGGCTCCATGATGGGACCGAGAGGCAGTTGGATTCGAAGAATGAAATGCGAGTGATAGAGATCGAGAGAGCGTCGTTGAATCCCGCGCTGTTCGAAATTCCAGAGGGATTCAAACTTGTGGATCGCATAGAGCGTAACCCGCCGCAATCGGCCTTTCTCAGTCCACCGAAGAATCTGTGGCAACGAGTCTGGGGAAGCGTGGCAAGTCTCTTCCGCTAGATGCCTATTTCGCGTATTACTGCTCTGCCAATTCTTCCTGAAGTGAATTTGTGACCGGCGTTGGGATGGGCTTTCTGGCGCGTGTAGTCGTAATCACGATCACGCTGACGAGCACGAGCAGTGTTCCAACAATCGTCCTCGGACCGACCGTTTCCCCACCGAGAAAGTAGCCGACGGTCACGGCTACCACCGGGTTCACATACGCATAGGTGCCGACTTTGGTGGGCGATTGATGATGGATGAGCCAGACGTAGGCGGTGAACCCGACGATGGATCCGGCCACGATCAGATAGATGAGCGCAAACCAGGCGCCGCGCGACATGGTTTGAATGTGAAATTCGCGAAAGTTACCGACAGCCGCCGCTACCAGTGCAAGCATGACTCCTCCAGTCAGCATCTGCGCCGCGGCGCTCATTGCCTTGGATTCGGGCAGGGGGAGCTTGCGCGTAAGCGACGACGCGATCGACCAACTGATGGAGGCGATGACCAGAGCGAAGGCACCGGCGGGATCGATCGGGGCTTCGCCGAAGCTCACGCTGTGGCTTACCAGCACGCCCACGCCCCCTAGTCCCACGAGCAGAGCGAATGCCAGACGCGCCGTGAGCTTTTGCGTGCGCAGGATGAGGATTTCCGAGAGCGCCATGAAGACGGGGATGGTCGCGAGCATGACGGCTGCAATGCCTGACGGCACGCGCTGTTCGGCCCAGAACAAACATCCATAATCGAGCACAAAGATGCAGACAGCGAGCAGCGTGGCGGCGACCCACTCGCGAAGCGACGGGTTTGGCGTGCCTTTGAGTCGCATCCACGCATAGAGCGCGATGCCAGCGATGAAGAAGCGCATGGCGGCGAAGAGAAACGGCGGAACCTCATGCACGCCGACGCGAATCGCGAGAAAGGTCGAGCCCCAGACAAAATAGATGATGGCGAAGGCCAGAGCGGTCTTCCACACTGGCGGCCGAACGGATGCTTCCATAGGAAATAGATTGTTGAGAGAAGAGCGTGGACGCAGAGATTTTCAGCGATCAATAGTCAGCCTATTGAAGTTGGCGGACAACGAGCGATTTGGCGAGTTCAAGGGCATGGACGGCTGCTTCTCGGGTCACAGTGGGGAAATCATCAAGAAATGCATTCAGCGTTTGCCCGCCCTCCAAATAGTCCAACAAAGCCTGAAAAGGTACGCGCGTACCTCTAAAGACGGGCGTCCCTCCAAGAATTTCTGGATCTTTGATTAGTATTTCATTTTGTCGGTTGAGCACGGATCCAAGTCTACTCTCCAACTCAGGGTCTTCAGATTACCAAAAGAGACAATTACTAGTTTTCTCACGAACTCCCAATCCAAATCCCGACTATAAACACAAGCACTCCTCCCACTACCACCTGGAAGGCTGCCGACAGCAGCGGAGTATCCATGTAGCGATTTCTGATCCACGCGATGGTGGCCAACTCCAGCGCGACGATAATCACCGCTGCCGTAAACGCTGCGTGGAAATTGCTTAGCAAGAAAGGAAGCGTGTGGCCAATGCCGCCCGCTGCGGTCATTAATCCTGTAACCGCGCCGCGCAGCATGGGACGCCCGCGGCCGGTCATCGATCCGTCGTCGGAGAGCGCTTCGGCGAATGCCATCGAAATGCCGGCTCCAATCGATGCTGCCAGTCCGACAACGAATGCGTCGTGGCTGCTTTTGGTCGCGAATGCCGCCGCGAAAACCGGCGCGAGGGTCGAGACTGATCCGTCCATCAGGCCGGCGAGGCCGGGCTGAACGATCTGTAGAACAAACAGGCGCCGCTGGGCGACGTCTTCGGCGCTTTTATCCGCGGGCGTGATGCTTTCCGACATCGCCTCGGCTGCGACCTGATGCTTGCGCTCGACCTCCTCCAGATCTCCGAGGAGCTTCCGGATTCCAGCATCGGTGACCTGGCGCATCGCTTTTTGGTAGAAGCGACGTGTTTCCAGTTCCATCAGTTCGGCTTGTTTTCGCGCGTCGGCGATCTTCAAAGGGCGCGTGAGCCACATGGGTCGCCGCTGCACAAAGCCCTTTACGTCCTGGCGACGGAGTAGAGGAATGTGTTCACCGAAGCGCGTGCGATAGGTTTCGAACAGGGATGCGCGATGGCCCGACTCCTCCACGGCCATGTCCGCGAAGAGCTTAGCCGTTGCCGGATAGGACTCGCGCAGGCCGTCGGCGAAATCGGCGTAGACGCGGCCATCTTCTTCTTCGAGGGAAATGGCGAGCGCCAGAATTTCGCGCTCCGTAAGATCTTTAAAGTTTCGTGCCATGCGATTAAGTTTACTTTTTCCGGCTTCGGTTTCAAACGCTCGCTTTTGATAAAGTCCTAACCGTCTGGATACCTTCGTGACACTCCTGATTTCGCCTAATCCATCACCGCCGAAAGTTTCCTTGCCAAGCCGAGGTTCAGTCGCGCGCGGCACTGTTTGCCTCACAGAGCCTGCAGAGTTTGCCGACCTGCTGCCCCTTCCGGCACTACGACTAGAGCTAAGAACCTGCAATCGTCACAAAATACTCAGCGAAATTTCCTTGGCCCTGCCCCAGCGCGAATGGAATCGGGCGTGCCTTAGCCTCACCAAGGTTCAACAGGAATTTCGCCGGCAGCCGACCTCCAGCTTCCGCTGCTAGCCGGCGACTTTCCTGCGGAACGCTACTTCAATTCACAGCGAGGGCATCCATGTCTATTTCCGCGATTCTCAGCAGCGCCTACAACCAACCACAGATCGGCACCAGCACCAGTCCGTACCAACAGAGCATCCAGCAACTGGGAAAAGACTTGCAGTCGGGCAATCTATCCGCCGCACAATCGGATTTCGCCAGCCTCCAGGCGGCTTTTGCTCAACCATCAACTACGACTGGACCGAGTGCCACAACGACTGCGTCTACGGCCAGCCCCATTGCGCAGGCCTTCAACCAGCTTGGCGGCGACTTGCAATCGGGCAATCTGTCGGCGGCGCAAAAAGATTTTTCTACGGTTCAACAGGATCTGCAGAGTCGCGGAAGAGCGCTTCCATTTCACGGGTACCGGATCAGTGTAGGCCCAGACACTGGCGTGCAGAATACGCTGTTGCAAAGCCTTAATCAGATTGGCCAGAGCCTGTCATCGACGAGTCTTAGCAGTGCGCAGCAGGCCTATGCCAGCCTGCAGCAGGAACTGCAAGATTTCTCGCTGGGCGGAGGCGCCACTGAGGCACTGAATAACCTGCCGCTGTCGTTGGCCGCTTGATATTGCAGATGACTTGGCTAAGGCACGAGTCGTTCGTGCGTTCTCTTTTGGCCAGGATTGCTTCGGTGGTTGAGAAGATGCTCCGGAGAAGACTAGCCGCCTTGCTTCAGTTCGGTCAGGACCTGGCGGGCGATTTCTTTTAGTGTTTCGAACACGCCGACGCCCTGGAAGGCAACCGCTTCAACTACGGGCTCGTTCTTCTTGCGCAGTTCTTTCGACAGGGCGTCGATGGGCAGAACGTTCGGCAAGTCCCGTTTGTTTAATTGCAGGACGTAAGGAATTTTGTTGAAGTCGTAGCCGTGCTCTTTCAGGTTATCCATCAGGTTGTCGAGCGCTTCGACGTTGGCGTCCTGGCGTTCCTGCTGGGAATCGGCCACAAAGACGATGCCGTCCACGCCCCGCAGAATCAGCTTGCGGCTGGCGTCGTAAAAAACCTGTCCTGGAACGGTGTAAAGGTGAATGCGTGTCTTAAAGCCGCGCACCGAGCCCAAATCCAGCGGAAGGAAGTCGAAGAACAGGGTTCGATCGGTCTCGGTGGCGAGCGAGATCATCTTGCCCTTCTGCTGTTCGGCTGTTTTTTGGAAGATGAACTGCAAATTCGTCGTTTTGCCGCCCAATCCGGCGCCATAATAGACGATCTT
>Ga0187859_10002999_pt1 | contig 10387 bp, 10 predicted proteins | sample June2016WEW_10_1_2_FD_133019 | JGI IMG/M metagenome (GOLD analysis project Ga0187859, IMG submission 133019) | Peatland microbial communities from SPRUCE experiment site at the Marcell Experimental Forest, Minnesota, USA - June2016WEW_10_10 | ecosystem: Environmental > Terrestrial > Soil >... | reverse complement strand
GTCTACGCGCCGTACCAAACGGAGTTCGTTGAGTTGTCTTTGTCGAAGGGCGTGCGTGTAAATACCCCCTAACAATCGTCTGATGCCGCAAAGCCGACACTGACCACCGACGGCTTCGGGTCGCGAACGTACCGTCACCCGAATCTAACGGTAAGCCCTGGGATCGCTGCTCCAGGTCTTTACTGTCAGCGAGCGTGCGCAAGCTCGTCTCGAACGATCTTCCGCACCTGCTCGGCTGTAATGGGCTTTTCAACGGTGCCTAAGTACTGCGCGAGCGCCTCGTTAATGAGCGTCTGATATCCAATGCCCGTCCGCGCCGACTCCGCCTTGAATGCCGCGACGATCTGATCGTCGATGTAAATGGTGATGCGGGTTTTTCCCTTCGTTGGCACAGCTTGCCCGCGCCGACCTTTGGAAAAATCGTACTCAGCCTTCATAATCTTTCCGCTCCTTCGCGGTAGCACGTCGCACGGAGATTAGGCGCTCGCCGTCTTCGCGCTCCGTCCAAACAACCACTAAAATTTCGCCGCCGGCGTTCATCCCGACTGTGATCCAGCGAGACTCTGCTGCGGAGGAATCATCCTCCACTGTCAGGCCCAGCGGATCGTTCAACACACCTTCCCCCTCAACCAGGGACAGGCCGTGCTTGACGATATTGGCGGCGTCCTTGTCGGGATCAAACTTCGGACCCATATACGTATCATATATGTATTAGATACATACCGCAAGGCTGCGGAGTAAGTCCGCGGCTAGCGATTACACTGCCCCGAAGCTGCCGTTGGCGATCGTCGCCTTCGGGTCGATCAGGGACAGATGACCGGATTCGGCGACCGACCAATAAGAAACATTCCGGTGATCAGATTTGCCGCACAGAAGTCGTCATTCGGGGCCTAATGGGCTGCCTCTCTTGGTATCCAGTGCAACTTTATCGCTTGACCGGTGTTGTTGATGACGGCGGGAGTAATTCTTAGGCCAAGTGATCGCGTCGTGGTTACCGTGCGTTCGCCGCGTCCCGCACGGCGCGGCCATTCGAAATCTTAGCCCCAAGCTGGAACATTATCGGTGAAATTGTTGGCTAAGAGAATCGGCGTCCTAGCGGTTGGACTGGTCCTACTCGTGGCTATTGTCGCAGCGGGATTCCTTGCAGCGATGCGGCATCATTTCCACCCCTCGGCGCCACAACCACACTTTCCGGCCGCTGCCAGCGCTCTTGACGCGCAGCGCCAGGACATCCGCTATTTCCGCCAGCTCCTAACGCTGGACCGCTCATTTGCGCCGACCGACATGGCCGAAGCCAATCAAAGACTAGATGCACTCGAGGCGCTTGGTACGGTGCTCGATCGGCCGCATTTTCGCGTGGCATTAATGCAAATTGATGCATTGGCCGACAATGGCCATTCCAGGGTTGAGAATGAACCCCGCGCCGCGCCTCTGGAGCTGCCCGTCCGTGTGGCAGCCTTTTCGGACGGGCTCTACATTATGCGTGCGACCGAGATCAATGTGGATTTACTTGGCGGCCGAGTGATGGCGATCGATGGACAACCAATTGACGCCGTCATGACCAAACTCGAGCAATTGCGTGGCGGTACGCCTACGTGGCGGCGTTTACATGCCACGCAATATCTACAGCTGCAGGATTTACTGGACGGCGCTGGTATTGCGTCGGACATGCAGCATTCCAATTGGACGGTAGAGACTCCTGTCGGGGCATCGATTGCGAGGAAGCTAGACGCCTACGCGGCACCTGCCGGTGAGCCGGCCGTTTTCGTCACGCGTTGGTTGTCGAGCGAGCGCCTGCCCGGCATGGATGCACCTTGGCGAGCGTTCGAACCTGACCACCCTCTGCCAATCTCATGGACCGATTTTGACGACGCCTTTCGAAGTCTACGTTTGCCGGGAACTTGCACACAATTCATACAGCTAAAAACCAATGCCGACGAAGGCCGCCAGAGCATCACGAAGTTTTTAGCAGGCGTTGAAAGCCACCTCCGGCAGGATCAGCCCTGCAATTTGATTCTCGATTTGCGTTACGACGATGGTGGCGACTACGTGAACACGTATCGTTTCGCGCGCGACCTGCCAAAGCTGATTCCTCCGGCCGGGAGAATATTCGTACTCACCGGCCCCGCGACGTTCTCGGCGGGAATATCTACCACTGCTTTTGTAAAACATGCTGGCAACGGGCGCGTCGTAATCTTGGGCGAACCCGTCGGCGATCGCCTGCAGTTCTTTTCGGAAGGAGGTTGGGCATGCCTACCGAACGACGCACTGTGCGTCGCGTACCAGACTGGGAAACATGATTATCAGCATGCTTGTACGGATTGGGATGTCTGTTTCTGGCTGAATTATCTTTTTCAGTTCCGAGTCAATTCGCTCGACCCGGACGAAGTGATCCCATTGAGTTTCAAAGACTGGCGAGACGGTGTTGACCCTGTGCTGAATCGGGCCATCGCTTTGGCGCTGGCAAGTACACCCGGTTAGCGGCCGACACCACGGATTGACCTCCGCAAAGCCGCCAGTCGTCAGCGGCTGCTTGGGGTCGAACCCGGGCATACGCCGCGCCCAGCGAGCGAACCGTCGCCGAGCGGGCGTGATCGGCCATCTCCTGAGGTTCACCGCGTCGAACTGGGTCCCCGTTTGCGGTCACTTCCCGACACCCCGACCTTACCTATTCCCGGTTCCGTACCACCTCAAATAAATATTTACAAATCGATGAGGGGAATCGCCCGCGCCTTGCACATACTCCACTGAAGAACAGGAATCTCAGCCGCAGACGGGTACGGCTCGGGATGCCGGGCAACCGTTGCGATTGAGCATGGATAGGCGAAATAAACAAACGGGGAAATGCCATGACACATTTCAAGATCGCCCAACTGCGGCCAGTGACGGTGCCGAAATGGCCGGCGCGAAGCGGTCATCGGCGATTGCCACTTGTTTTAGGATGCGCCTACGATGCCTGTCTGCGCGTTGATGTGTCTGCTGCCCGGCGGCAATGTGCTGTTCGCTAGGCAGGAGGAGAACTCCGGTGTCTATTGTTGAGGCATTTCCCAAGCGGCCGCTGCAACTATCCGGGTACCCTAAACGACCAAGCTTTGGGAGGCTCTTGGCCGTCGCAATTTGTTGTGGGCTCATCGTCTACCCTCTTTATAATGGGTATTCGAATGCTGTTGTCCTGATCGACGAGTATCGATTACATCTCGCCGGGACGATGGCGATGCAGAGTGAAGCCGAAAACTATCACTACAGTCCTCATGCTCCCCCAAAGAACTTTGGTGGCACGGTCATTTTCGATGCGCACTATGTGACCGAGGATGGCCACGGGCTCGACCGTCACGTCGAGTTCGAGACCGCGTTCGAACCCGAATTCAAATCTGCTTTCCTCGTTCGGTACGACCCGGCGTCGCCGGAACGTATCAGTACGAGTTGGGGGGCCGAACTCCTGCTCAGCCGTACTATTTTGGTGATGCTCAATTTTATGTTGTGTCTACTCATGGTGGCTGCCGCAGCGTTCGGCGTGAGTCGCTTTAGACGCCGGCGACGCAATCTCGCCGCCATCGCTGCCCAGCCAACTCCGGTTGAGGCCACTCTCAGGGGCAAGGCATCCGCCACGTACTATTACTCCTGGAAGGATTCCTTAGGACGTGCGTGGAATGGGTCATTCGCGTTCGACCGCGGGCAAGAGCCGTTCTGGCTCGACGCTGCAAAGACCAGACTACTGGCACTCACCGGACCGGAGGGTGAATCGGTCTTACTGGATGCCGCCCTCGCCTGGATTACATTGACCGTACAAGAGCGAACGGAGATCTTGAACGCCCGAGCAGCAGCGACAGTTCGTGGCCTGCGTCCCGTAACGGCTTCGAATCGAACAGCGCCGAATAAAGGAACTTCAAGCAGTTGAGAATCCCCTTGACCTCTTGGTATACGACAAAGTTTTCGCGATGCGTCTGCGGATCGATGGCACGAATGGAACACGGTTGTCCAATCCATCACGACAGCGGAGTTTCGATATGCAAGATCCTCTAAATCTTTTGAGCTCAAGACTTGGGCTCGACGAGCAGTATCGATTCCTGACAGCGGGTCAGCGCTATCGCGTTATCCAGCCGTTTGTTGACTTCGACAACATCGCTCATCTGCCGGGGGAACAATGGCTGTTCGTGGGCACGTCGTTTCTGCCACATGACGATGGAAGGTCATTGTTCGTTTCCTTGAATGGCGTTGACGGGTTGCAAATCCGCTTTCAAGATGCGCCCGAAGAACAGGGCGAAATTCTCAGTCATCTCGAGACATATCTTGCACATGTCATTGTACGTGTCACCAGCGACACAGATCTTGCACCTGTCGCCAGCGAGACATCTCTCGCGCCCGTCACCAAAACAGCCGAACGCATCTTGGAGTTGGTGAAAGCAGCGTTCGGCGATGTGCGAGGCATCGACGGTGAAGCCCCAAACAAAGCGACTCCGGGGGACCCGCCGCCCGATCTCCCTGAGACAAACTTTGTGCCGGAAATCACTCCCCCCCTGCCGCTGCCTTGGCCAGCGGAACGCTTTGTCTACTATGCCTATGCGAGGCAAATTCTCGGCGGCGACGCAGCGCATGATTCGGAGCCTTGGGCAAGACCAGAGAATGTCTCAGAGCCTTGGGCCAGGATTGAATCCGGTTCGGAACTGGTGCTCGAGCCTCTGTCGGGACAGCTGAAGTTGCTGGGCAGACAGGACGTGAAGCCGGCCCCAGTCCGCCAGCGCAGGGTCTTCGATGAGGGAGCGCGGGCCGCGCCGCTCGAGGATTTGCTGTTGGCGGCAGGGAAAAGCGCTGCCGTGGCCCAGCTCGTTCGCAAGAGTTATTGTAAGTGGCAATCGCATAACCTGATTGCAAGCGCGGTGCTCCAACGGCATCCCGAGTTTGCGAGATTCCTCGACTGTGCCAACGCGGTGAAAGAGCCGCTCGCGCGGCCGCAACCCAGCGCGCTCATCCAGCCCGAATTTAATCGAAGGTGGCTGCTGCCCAAGGATCGCCCGAATGATTGGGAGCTGTGTACAAGCAACGGATTCCCAGCAGAATGGCCCGTTGGAGCGAAAACCAAGATCGCGTACTATGCTGCCGCCATTCGGTGCGACAAAACCTCGCCAGAACCTAGGCCGTGGGAGGTGACGGAACCTTGGGGCGTAGTGGTGCGCGACGGCTACTACGGCGCGCTAGCGTTCACGTCGTTGACGAGCAACCCAAACTCACTGGGCATCGAACCAGGGAAGGCTCGGACCGGCTCCTTCGTTGCGCTCCTCAAGAAAATATCGGATCTGATGCAAGATCGACAACACGGCGCAATTGACGAATTGTTTGCCGCTGCGGCCCAAGATCCCCAAATGGCAGCGCTTGTCCGCAGCTGGTACAAACAGTGGATCGAAGATAATTCGCTGCTCGCCGCCTGGGCGCTGCCGCGCCACGCGGCGTTTGCGGCGTTCATCAATGGCGCGGCGCCCCCCGCAAAAAACGCTGACGCTCAAAATAACCTTGGCTTGAAGTATGCCAACGGACGCGGCGTGGCGAAGGACGAGAAAACCGCTGTGGTTTGGTATGCCAAGGCGGCGGAGCAAGGAAACGCTGACGCTCAAAATAACCTTGGCCGGATGTATGCCGCCGGACGAGGCGTGGCGAAAGACGAGAAAACCGCTGTGCTTTGGTACACAAAGGCGGCCGAACAAGGATACGCTGTCGCTCAATTTAATCTCGGCGCGATGTATGCCAACGGACGAGGCGTGGCGAAAGACGAAAAAACTGCTGCGGCTTGGTATACCAAGGCGGCGGAGCAAGGAGATGCTGACGCCCAAAATAACCTCGGCCGGATGTACGCCGCCGGACAAGGCGTGGCGAAGGACGAAATAACCGCTGTGGCTTGGTATTGCAAGGCGGCGGGGCAAGGAAACGCTCTCGCTCAATATAATCTCGGCGCGATGTTGGCCAACGGACGAGGCGTGGCGAAGGACGAGTTAGCCGCTGTGGCTTGGTATACCAAGGCGGCCGAGCAAGGATACGCTTACGCCCAAGTTAATCTCGGTTGGATATATGCCAACGGACGAGGCGTGACGAAGGACGAGAATGCCGCTGCGCTTTGGTATGCCAAGGCGGCCGAACAAGGAAACGCTGACGCTCAATATGGTCTCGGCCGGATGTATGCCTACGGACAAAGCGTGGCGAAAGACGAGAATACCGCTGTGCTCTGGTATGCCAAGGCGGCCGAGCAAGGAAACGCTTTGGCTCAATTTAGTCTCGGCGTGAGATTTGTCGACGGACGAGGCGTCGACAAGGACGAGAAAACCGCCGTGCTCTGGTACGCCAAAGCGGCCAAGCAGGGGTTCGCCGATGCTCAATTCAACCTAGGTGCGATGTATGCCGACGGACGAGGCGTAACGCAGGACATCGTATCGGCGCATATGTGGTTTTATTTGGCAGCCCGAGCTGGCGACGGTGCGGCTGTAAAGCGCAGAGACCTCGCTGCAGCCCAGATGACGCCAATACAGCTGAGCCGAGCCCAAGACCGGGCGCAGCGTTGTATCAACTCGAACTACAAGGACTGTGACTGAGCCACGCTGACACAGCAGCATGAAGAAATGCGGAAGCAGCTTGCGGGATTGAGCGATCTCGATCGGCAACTACATGCCGCAATTCGACAACTAAAGCCAAAGGACGAATTCGTGGCACAGCGCTGAGCGCATTGCCCCGCAAAAACTGCCTACTAGCCGGGCGGCGGCTAAACAATTTCATTGAATTGAGCTTCCGCAAAGCGGACGTTGGTCGGCGTCGGCTTGGGGTCGACACCGGTGGTAGGACCTTCGCGGGAGTCGGACGGCCAAATGCGGACGCCGAGCGGCCTGAATAGACTTCCTTCAACCGGCCGCTCAGATATTCGGTAGGATTAATGCACGCGTATTTAGAAATCCGTGGAAAGTAACAATGGAATCGACTGCCCAGCTTTCTTCACCACGATTCGTCGCTTAGGCACCGCAATGCGCCTATGTATGTTGGCCTCTGTACTTGGCGCTTTGCTGCTCGCGGCCTGCTCCGACTCGGAACCACCCATAGGACGCGGCCTAGCGATGACTTTCGGATTAACACCGGCCTTCGAGCAAAGACTGAGAGATCGCTTTCCGGTCGGCTCTGATGAGTCGCGGCTGATCGCCGAGCTACGCAGCGAGAGATTTACGCTCGGAGAAGTGCACGATCCGTTAAGTCGGTATCGAAACTCGGCGCTGTATGAAGCCTCTCGCGGTTTTGCCTGCAAAGGTGAGTGGCAGATTTACTGGACTGCGACCAAAGGAATTATCATCGCGATCGGGGGAATGAACCGCGAAGTCTGTTTTTAACTGGCCAAAGCTCCGGCGCAGCAGTGAGGGATTCGATGATTGAAATAGAGTTCTATCGATTAACGCTGACGCGAGCCCGCGTCGCTCAAACTGATTTTTAGGCAACTTCATGCTCAAGACCTTGCCGTTCCCGTTTCTATATGTCGCAGAAGTGGCGGTGTGGGCGCCCTTGCTCGCAAGCCTTGTCGTACTTTGGTCATTCTTAGGCGCCACGCCGATGGCTAGCCTAGATCTTCACGGAAAATCGCTGCCTTTGGCGTGGGAAGCGGCCGTTTCAAATCACGGTACGTACTTACAGGGGTACGTGATGGTCAATCACCCCGTCGCATTTTCAATGGGCGTTTCCGGTCTTCTTTTTTCGGCTGCGATGCTTTATGCAATTCACAGGGCGCAGAAACATCAGCAACTCGAGGCTGGCGCGGATTTCAAAAGCGCCCACAAAATCGCGAGTCTCTGTGTGCTAGCGGCGCTGGGGGTTATGGGATATATCCTCGCTTTCCACCTCTTGGTAGGTATGCACCCGGCCTAACAGTCGTTTCTAGCGACCACGGGTCTAAGCCCGCAGAGCCGCCGCTCGCAAACTGCGGGTCGATGAGAGACGAATGGTCCGGCGGCGATGGCCGGCCAGGCGGGCTCAAGCAAAGCGGCAGATTGAAAATCCTCCGCCAAGTCTCGCATACTGAGTAACGTCTATGGTCAATTCTTCCAAGAGAATTGCGGAAAATGATGACCATCATCCGTGACATCAGCTTCATCCTTGCGCTCCTGCTAGCCTGCGGCTGCTTGGTCAGTTTATTTGTGTACAAGCGTCCTGATGTGAGTTGGCTTTCTTTTTTTTCTGCGGGCCCAATGACAATAATTAGTCCATCCCGGTATTTGCTCGCTTCCAAAGCTAAAATCCCCCCGATGTTGTTTGCACTTTCGATGCTCTTGTTCGTTATCGTGTGGCTCGCAAGCTGGATAGCCGAAAATCCCTCTCACCCGCCGTAAAGGGTGTGGTCGCGGACGTGCGGGATCCCGCGATTTGATCTACCCGTTAGCTGCCGTTCGCGTGAGTCCGCTTGGGGTCGGAACGAGGCAGATCTCCGCGGTGCGGCTACATGTAATCAGGCGCCGAACACTGACCACCTTTGTGAGACGGCGCGCGCAAAGATTCAACAGCTTGCGACGCCGACCGGCGTCCAAACCAGACGCCTGTTATTAGACGCAGTCTTGAATATTAGACAGTCCAGGTACTCGATCGCCGTTAAGTTGTTGATTAAATGCGCGCCCGGAGGGACTCGAACCCCCGGCCCCCTGGTTCGAAGGCCGTCACTCGATCGATCGCAAGTTGATGATTTTATGAACAATTCAGTAGGGGGTTCGTCTAATATTTCTCCGAGATACGCCGCGCTAAGTGCCTGTTTGCCATGGATCGTCACATCTAATATTAGACGCGACCGGCCTTCGATAGGGGACGGTGTGACCTCTCATCTGTCCGCTGAGGGCAGCCCCCTTTTTTGAACCGACCCTGATCCGCTTGCTAGGTGCCAGCAGCAGGTCCGCCTCGAGCTGGCCAGGACCCTCATTGGTACCGGCCGATTATGGAAGCGCGAAGACTATGACTTGATGAAGGCCAAAATGTCGGCGTTGATCGTGTCAGCCTCGGTAGTCAGCATTCCGTGCGGAAAATCCTTGTAGGTTTTCAAGATGCCGTTCTTGAGCAGCTTTGCGCTCAACGGACCGGAGTCGGCGTACGGGACGATCTGGTCGTCATCCCCATGCATCACTAGCGTCGGTACCGACACCTTCTTAAGGTCCGGAGTGAAATCGGTCTCGGAAAATGCGGCAATGCCATCGTAATGAGCCTTCGCACCCCCCGTCATTCCCTGGCGCCACCAGTTCTGGATGATCCCCTCCGACACCTTGGCACCTGGTCGGTTGAAGCCGTAGAACGGACCCGCCGGCACGTCCCGATAGAACTGGGCTCGGTTACCCGCGACCTGCGCCCGGAATCCGTCGAACACTTCTTTCGGAAGGCCACCGGGGTTCGCCGGCGTATTGATCATGATCGGTGGGACCGCGGATATCAGAACGGCCTTGGCGGCCCGACTTTCCCCGTGGCGCGCAAGATAGTGCACAACCTCGCCGCCACCGGTCGAATGGCCGACGTACACCGCGTTCTTGAGGTTCAGATGCTCGGTTAGCACCGCGAGATCATCCGCATAGTGATCCATGTCGTGACCAGTGGCGGTCTGGGTCGAGCGCCCGTGACCGCGACGGTCATGCGCGATTGCGCGAAAGCCGTGATTCAAAAAGAACATCATCTGCGGATCCCAGTCGTCAGAAGACAAAGGCCAGCCGTGCGAGAACACAATGGGCTGCCCTCTGCCCCAATCTTTGTAGAAGATGTCAACGCCATCTTTCGTGGTCACCATGTTCATCGATTGCTCTCCTAGATACTTGTTGATTGAATCAGCCCTGTTTTTCGTCGGATCTTCGGCAGCAGTAACCGCGGGCGACAGCGTCGCAATGGCAGCGAGACTCACGGTGCCGACTACAACCTCTCTGCTCGTTACTGCCGTGGACGTCTGTTGTCGAATCTTCATCGCGTTGCTCCTACGTACCGAAGCAAGCTTTGCCGTGCATCACTGGACGGCCGCGCGCCGCATCGCGTGGCGCGCCACGCCCTTGGGATAGGCGGCACAAATCACCGCGAAGGCGATGAGCGCGCCGGCGATCTGCGATGGTAGATACGGCAACGCGACCTGCGCGGAGCGGCCGAACGGGCCCGCGGCTATCATCGAGCCCACTGTGAGAGCCGGATTGAGATAGGTGGAGGGAAGCGCGATCGCGGCAGCGAACAGCCATAGCCCCACACCGAATGGGCCGGTCTCGACACGGCCGCTGCGCGCACACCCAAACACGACGATTAGAAGACCCGCCGATGCCACGATTTCGCTCGGGACCCATAGCGCGTGCACTACGATCGGCTGCACCTCGCGAGTCGCCTCAAACACGACATTGGCAAGCCACGCTCCCGCGACTGC
>Ga0187859_10002987_pt1 | contig 10408 bp, 8 predicted proteins | sample June2016WEW_10_1_2_FD_133019 | JGI IMG/M metagenome (GOLD analysis project Ga0187859, IMG submission 133019) | Peatland microbial communities from SPRUCE experiment site at the Marcell Experimental Forest, Minnesota, USA - June2016WEW_10_10 | ecosystem: Environmental > Terrestrial > Soil >... | reverse complement strand
CGTGTCTGTCTCCGCGCTTACTGGCTCAACCGCCCGACCACTCGCCGAACGATGCGCCGACCGCCGTCGCTGCGCTCTACAAGAATGCCGTGGTCATCGATTCCCTGTGTGGCCCGCTCGTCGACATGGACGCGCCGCCGAAGCCAGAGATCCTGCGAGCGGTCCAGCAATCGGGGGTTACCGCCATCAACTTCACCATCTCCGATCCGACCTTCGAGGGCACGGTCAGCAATATTGCCACCGTCGAAATGCTGGTCGACGAGCATCCAGATATCTTCCTCATCGTGCGCCGCCATTCTGACATTGCCCGCGCCAAGCGCGAAAATAAAGTCGGCATCATGCCCGGCTTCCAGTACACGGCCTTTCTCGAAGAAAAACCCGACCGCATCGAAATGTTTCGCCAACTCGGCGTGCGCATCATGCAACTCACCTACAACAACCGCAGCATCTTCGGCGATGGATGCCTCGAACCCGGCAACGCCGGCCTCAGCAAAGCGGGGATCGCCGCAATTCAGAAAATGAATGACCTCGGAGTCGCCGTCGACCTCAGTCATAGCGGATACCGAACCACGTCGGAAGGCATCGCCCAATCCGCCAAGCCCGTTCTCATCACGCACGCCGGATGCGCCGCCGTCTACGCCCATCCTCGCAACAAGCCTGACGAAATTCTCAAATCGCTCGCCGATCGCGGCGGGTATTTCGGGGTTTATCTCATGCCCTACGTCGTCGCTTCGCCCACCATTCCCACTCGCGAACATGTGCTCGATCACGTCGTGCACGCCATCAACGTATGCGGCGCCGATCACGTCGGCATCGGCTCGGACGGCTCCATCCAGAAGACGGTTCTAACTCCCGAACAAAAAGCTGCCTTCGATCAGGACATCGCTCGGCGCAAGAAACTCGGCATCGGTGCTCCCGGCGAAGATCGCTATCCCTACGTCCCCGACCTCAACGGACCCGATCACATGGAAATCATCGCCATCGAACTCGCCAAACGCGGCCAGCCCCCGGCGGTAATTGAAAAGGTTATCGGTGCAAATTTCCAGCGAGTTATCGGCGAAATTTGGGGCACCGCCTAGAAGGGTAGCAAACCAAGGTAATCTCCTCCAACGAGTTCCTGAATATCGTCGCGCCTAATTTCATCTCCTAACTCTTCTTCGACGGCGGTCCAACGGGCGCCATGACTCAAAGTGATAGGCATCACAATTTCATGTGACTTCAGTTACAACGGCATGTTCGAAAACCGTACTAAGATGCGTTCATGGAAGCTTGAGAGAGCCGTGATAAGAACGGCGACTTAATTGCAGCTATAGCGAACGCTAAGGTTTTACTAACAACCATCAAGGGATTCCGTATGTCCGACGAAACTCCGGCTACCGTCTACCACAGCAACCGTTACAGCGCGGAAGCAGCTTGCGAACATTGCGAAGGAATCATCCGCCACGAACCCTGGTGTATCACACGGGATCCAATTGTTTATTATGCCTATCAGATTGTTATGGATCCCAGTAAGTTGACGGTTGGAGACGCACTTATACTCCACTCGCTCGGCGCCACCTGGGGAGAGAAGGTTTGCCAGGGTAGCTGTAAGTCGGCCGCGAGCCACTAATCCGCCGCCCGTCACCCTCGTGACCGAACGCTGGATAAGCGATCGGTTCCTGAACGCGCCCGTCGTCTCCCTCCGCCTCGCACATTTTTTGCTTGATCTGTGATCACCATCACTGCAAGCCTTCCCGTACGGCATAAATTTGTAGGGATGAGCCTATCCGCAAAGAACGATCGTATCGCCTGGCTGAAGGGGCCTTCGGCAGAGTGCTCCGCCATCCCCACGAAGCAGCAAAGACCATGGCGCCTTGTGCTTCTTGGCGCACCCGGCGTGGGTAAAGGCACGCAGGCTGCGCTCCTCAGCGAACGCCTTCAGGCTTGCCATCTTTCCACGGGCGACGTCTTTCGCGCCGCCGGAAAGCGGCACGATTGCGATCAATCTCCGGCCATGAAGGCGGCTCTGGAATATATGCGCCGCGGCGAACTCGTGCCCGATTCCACGGTCTGGGAGATGGTGCGCGAGCGCAGCCAATGTCTGCTCGATTGCGCTGGTTTTATCCTCGACGGATTTCCGCGCACCCTGACGCAGGCTGAGTCGCTGAGAGAGTTGATGGAAAACGAGCAACTTTCGTTGAGCGCCGTCGTCAATTACGAACTGCCCGTCGACGAGATCATCCAGCGGTTGAGTGGCCGCCGCACTTGCGAAAAATGCAAAGCAGTTTTCCACGTTACCGAGCGGCCATCGAAGGACGACGGCATATGCGATCACTGCGGAGGTGGCCTCTTCCAGCGCGAAGATGATCGGGCCGAGGCCATCGCGGTGCGACTGGACGCGTACGAACGGAGCACCGCACCGCTCATCCAGTTCTACGAAAATCTCGGACTGCTCGTGCCAATTGTCGCCAAGGGATCTCCCGATGAAATCCTGGCGCGCACGATGGATCGGCTGCCGAACGAACAAAGGGACGAACGCCGGATAAGCTAGCGGACTGACGACCCAATGCTCGGCGCAGACGCAATCGATCGTAACTTTAAAGGAAGTTCGGGCAACGCGGCCGCTCCCAACAGAAAAGCCTGCGCGATCAAGAAGTAGTAATTGCAAAACGCCTGCCTGCTGGTGGAAAACAGCAACAGCAGCGAGGTCGCATAGGCCGCCGCAAACATTGCCGGATTGCGCATTCCTCTTCGTGCGCCCCACACGATAAATACCAACAGAAGCACCGGCCCGATCTTCAGAACGATTGGATAGAGAACGGCAACACTCAGCGACTGCGGACGGAATGGCTGCGCCAGATGGAACAGAACCAGGTCGTGCCACAAGCCGCGGAAACTCCAAATCGCAAACGGCAGAATCGTTGCCGTCGCTACGGCCGATGCCCACGAAATTAATTTTAAGTATGACCTCCACTGAAATGGCCTGATCAACCCCGCGACAAACGGCAACGCCAGCACGTTGTATTGTTTCGAAGCAAGAAAGAGCCCCAGCGCAATCGGAAGCCACCAGCGTCGTTTCACGGCCGCGTACAACGTCGCGCTGAGAGTCATCACAACCAGCGGCTCCGTCCAGCACATGACCTCGACAAAAAATGTGAGCGGGTTCAACAATAGGAGCGCCGCGATATACAGACTCCGCGAGTTTGGAACCATTGCAAAAACAAAGCAGGCCGAAATCATCACCGCGATAATGTAGGCATATCTAACGTCTCCCAACAAATAGCCGGGCAACGCCCAAAAGAGTGTGAGCGGAGGATATTGAAATCCAACTTGCACTCGGCCGTCGACCACCATTCCCGGGCCATAGAAGTTATAGCGTGATCCATAAATGTCAGCCTGCGTCGCGCCAAAGGGATCGATGCCGTGCAGCAGATTCCAGCAAGCATCGCGCTGAAATGTGTAGGTGTCAATTACCGGCAACCAGTGCCTAACCACAACGAAGGCAGCCACGCCATGAACGAGAATCAGTCCGGCGAGGATCAACCACATCCGCCGCGATCCGTTTCGACTGAGGCCACCCACAGCGCCCTCCGCTTCCTCTTCCTCGTTGTATCGAATTTCGTTGGATCGAGCCATTGCGCCAATCCCGAACATGATCGCGAGAAATATCATGATTAATCCGGCCACGAGGCTGCTTCCCCACAAATAGCTCATCGTCCCTACCAGCACCCAAAATGCGGCGCAAGCCATGAGAAATGCAGACGAATATTCGTGCCCGGGTCGCGGTTTGAGAACTCGCGCTAAGTTCAGCATTTGAACTCTAAGTGTCGCTCTCGCATCTGTAGTGGTGCGGTTTGCGAAATTATTGACCACAGAGGTCACGAAGGTTCACGAAGGAAATACGTAAGCCGGCGCCTTCGTGATACTTAGTGTTCTTCGTGGTTCGAGGTTTGGTGGCTGCGGCCTGAAATTGCACCACTACCTCGCATCTCAAGACAATTTTCAAGTTGCCTCAATCTATAATAAGTCCGCAATAATTCCACCTGAATGGATGGATCGTCCCACGTGAGTTCCGCGTCCAGAAAAACGCCGAAGCAGCCAAGTGCCGAAGCCGAGCGTCGTCTGGCCTACTTCGCCGAGCGTCGCGACCAGATCGTCGCCACCATTCGCGACCTCGTCGAAATCGAATCTCCCAGCGACAATAAGGCCGCTGTCGACCAGGTAGCGGGGGCCGTCGCCGAAAAATTCTCGCGGCTCGGCGGCGAAATCCGTTTTCATCGCGCCAGGAGTTTTGGCAGTCACCTGCAGATCAACTTTGGAGGCAGATCGGCCAAGCCGGTTCTGTTGCTCGGCCATTACGACACCGTGTACCCGTTGGGCACGCTCGCCACCATGCCCTGCCGCGTCGAGCACAATCGGCTGACCGGCCCCGGCGTCCTCGACATGAAATCAGGAATCGCTCTGATGCTGCACGCAATCGCGGCTCTTCAAGAATGGCACACGGAAGGCTCGCATGGCGTCTTGCCGCGTCCGGTGACTGTTCTTCTCGTCTCCGACGAGGAAGTTGGCAGCAGCTCTTCGCGATCGATCACCGAGGCGCTAGCCAAGCGGGCCGCCGCTGTGCTCGTTCTCGAACCATCCTACGGACGCGCGGGAGCCGTAAAAACCGCACGAAAGGGAGTGGGCGACTATCTCCTCAAAGTGACCGGCAAGGCGGCGCATGCCGGCCTGGATTTCCAGAAGGGCGTCAATGCGATTCGCGAACTGGCGCGGCAGATCGAGAGAGTCTCAGGCTTTACCGATCTTAAGAAAGGGTTGACGGTTAATGTCGGATTGGTCAGCGGCGGTTCGCGAACCAATGTCGTTCCAGCCGAGGCCGTGGCGCAAGTCGATGTTCGCATTGCGCGACTGAAAGACGCGGCCGGCATCGACAAGAAAATGCGCAGTCTGCGCCCATTCGTTCGCAACTGCAAAATCGAGGTCAGCGGAGGAATCAATCGTCCCCCCATGGAACGCACCGCCGGAGTGGCCGCGCTCTATGCGCAAGCCGCCGCCATCGCCCGAGACCTGGGATGGAAACTTGGGGAAGCTGCAGTGGGGGGAGGCTCCGATGGCAACTTCACCGCGGGTCTTGGTATTCCAACGCTCGATGGACTCGGCGGCGTTGGGGACGGCGCCCATGCCAGGCACGAGCACATCCTGATATCGGAGTTGCCGCGGCGGGCCGCGTTGCTGGCCGGCCTGATCGAGTTGTGCTGACTGGAGTTATGGCCGACTGCGAATCACCCTTTCGCGTGTGACCGATTTCACCATCTCCAGTGACCCCTGTCACAGGCGGCTTTGACCTTAGGGTCCACACTAACCTAGAATTCAGTATAGGGTCGTTTCCGTGAATCCGCGCCCATGGCGCGCGGAACCCCTTGGGAGGTTTTATGGGTGAAGGACTGTTTCAACCGCTACACATTCTGTTAATTATCGGTATCGCTTTGCTGCTTTTCGGGCCGAGCAAATTTGCCGACCTGGGCAAAGGCCTGGGCGAAGGCATACGCAATTTCAAGTCGTCGATGAAAGAGCCTGAGGAAAAGCCGAAAGAAACGCCGAAACCTCCCGCCGCTTAAGGTTCTTAGTTCCCGGTTCTCAGTTCTTAGTGGGAATTGGAGAGCCGCAAGTCTCTTGCGAGCTGAGCGAGAGGTGGGAACTTACGTCCCGCAGCATGCGAAATACCAGCGCTACCGGCAATCCCACCACATTGAAGTAGTCTCCTTCGATGCGCGGAATCCAACGACCCGCGCGTCCTTGAATGGCATAGGCTCCTGCCTTGTCCATCGGCTCGCCGCTGGAGACGTAATCAGCGATCTCTCTTCCTGTCAGTTCGCTCACCGTGACAACCGTAGTTTCACTCGCGAGCGATATCTGCCCGCCGGCCACCACGCACACTCCAGTGATCACCCGATGCTCGCGGCCGGAAAGCAGGCGCAGCATGCGCGCGGCGTCCGCTGCGTCGGCTGGCTTGCCAAGAAGCTGCCCATCGATCGTCACCACGGTGTCGGCTCCAAGAACGCAATCCTGTGGACGTTGACTCGCAACCGCGAGCGCCTTCTCACGAGCGAGGCGCTCGGCACAGTCCTTCGCGCTCTCTGCAGGTAAGGGGTCCTCGGCGATATCCGCAGCTAGCACTTCAAAGGCGATCCCGGCATTGCGCAGCAATTCCTGGCGGCGCGGTGAGGCTGAGGCGAGGACGAGCATGGGAACATTGTACGGAGATCGATTCCATTTGTGCTTTCGACAGGATTGAACAGCAACACAACTAGAGCAGGGGAAAAAAAGCCGCGAGCTGAGGTCATCAGCCGCGGCTTTTAGGTATTGCCAATGCGTGAAGCTAGTTCACAGTGACATCGATGGTCTGTGAAGGAATGCCGTTGGTGACCACTACGAGCGTGCTCGCGCCGGTTTCGATCCCCGCGGGAACGTTGAAGTGTGTGGTCTGGAGCGCTGCCGATTGCATGGCATAGCTCGAAGGATTGTGGGTCTTGCAATAGAACACATGGCCGGTCTGATCGTTGGTGATGCGCACCAGCGCGTAGTTGGTGTAGGGCTGGTAGTCATCGCCATAGGCTCCGCCCGCAGATACGCCGGCGAACCGATAGCCCGTGACCATATAGCTCTTGCCGTGGGTCACCGTCTTTGCGACCTTAGTGATTTCCGGCGCCCATGCTGTGTTGTAGGTTCCCGCGGAATTGAAGAGCTCGATCGTCCGGCTGTAATCCGCGAACAGAATCTGTCCGGTGGGAAGAACCAGCAAGTGGCCGTAAAAGGACGAATCGTTCTTGGCATTCGGCGGATTCACGGTCGCTGTGAGGTCGGTTCCATTCCACTCATAAAAAGCAGAGGGCGTACCCCCGTAACCGGGGCTGGCCATGACCAGAACGTTTCCGTTGATCTCAATCGACGCCGGACCGTCGGCGACATTGTATTGGCCGGGAAAGGTCGGGCCAGGGGTCCAGGTACCGGTCGCAGTGTTGTAGATGGAGGTGTTGCCGGGGTCGCAGGTATTGGCGCCGGTGGCAAACACCGTGCCGTCGGGCCGCAACACTGCCGGACCTAGTTCGTAGGTGGCTTTGCTCTCAACTCCGCAGTGCGAGTCCCACAACTGAACGCCCGTGCTGCCGGCGCTCGACCAGGTCTCGGAGGTGGGATTGTAGAGTTCGGAATTCATGCCGGTGGCGTCGTATTGAAACACGTAGGCATCGACTGACAACACTTCACCGTTTGGCAGGAGGTTGAATCCCTCTTCATCGAACACGTCGAATTTTCCGTTGCCGCTGAATTCCGTCCAGGTATGTTTGGTCGGATTGAAGTAGGCAAACTGCGTGGTGCAGCAGTTGGCCTGCATGTCGGTGCCATCATTGAGGATGACGTTCTGGGCATCGCCAATACTGGTCCAGCCGGTGGGCGGGTTGATCTTCGCCCACTTGTTAGTAACGGGATTGTAGAGCGCGCCCATGTTCGTCCAGTCGGCATTCAGGTTGGCGTATTCGCCACCCTCGATGAGAAGTTCGCCATTGGGTAATACTGCCGAACCGAAGAAAAGGGGGGAGTAAAAGGGAATCGGCGCCAGTGCGGTCCATGTGCCATTCACGTAGCTGCCATTGATATCAGGCGTTAGTTTGTACCATGCATCATTAGAGCTTTGCTCCTGATGAACCATCACAGTGCCGTCGGTAAGCAGAAAAGATGCGCCGGCGCCGCTGCCTGGATAGGCGGCCGCAACAGGCGTCCAACTCTGACCGCTGGCAAGGGCAGCCAGCAGGCAGAGCAAAATGGCAGTTCCCGCGAGCGAGCGGGAGGCGGAAAACTTCAACATGTACTCCTCCTGGTGATCTTCTTCTATTTCTATTTTCTTGGCCCGCCTAACGGCGGTTGCAGATAGGGCCCGAACCCTGGGGAAGGAAAACGTAAGGGCTGCGGGCAATTGTAGGGCCCAGACCCCAGATTGAAAAGAAAATAAACGCAGTGGAGGTGGGCTGCAAATAGTTGCGGATAAATACCAAGAAAAGATACACAACAATTTATAAAGAAGGCATGTCTAGCGCGCGGCGAGTGGCTCTTGCGAGCGCAGCCCTGCGGTTCGCTCACGGGCGCTCTGCAATGCGCGCTTGACGTGGCGTGGGGCGGCGCCTCCAGGGACATCATGCAGTGCGAGAACTTCAGTGAGGCCAAGAGAGGAGTGAAACGCTGCGTCAAAGCTGGAATGGATCGCCTGTAGATCGGCGAGCGGCAGCTTTTGCAAGTCGCACCCGCGCTCGACAGCCAAAGCCACGGCTTTGCCAACCGCTTCGTGCGCGAGGCGCGACGGGACTCCGCGATCGACGAGGTATGCGGCGGCCGCCCACGCGTTCATAAAACCAGTTTGCGCCGCCTGATTCATTTTTGCCTCGTTGAATTCGACCGTATTCATGAAGCCAGTCACGAGCGGCAACATACTGACGATCGCATCGGAAGCGTTGAACAGCGGCTCCTGCGTCTCCTGCAAATCTTTGTTGTAAGCGAGCGGCAGTCCCTTGACCAGGGTTTGCAGGGTGGTGGCGCAGCCCATGACCCGCGCCGCTCGGCCGCGCACGAGTTCCAGCAAATCAGGGTTTTTCTTCTGCGGCATGGCGCTGCTGCCCGTCGAATAAGCCTCGGGGAGTTCGACGAATCCGTATGCGGAGGTCGAGAACAGAATCATCTCTTCGGCCCAGCGGCTAAGGTGAAGCGCGAGCAGCGACAATGCGTCGACAAATTCGATAGCAAAGTCGCGGTCACTGGTGGCGTCGATGCTATTTGCCGTCGGCCCATCAAACCCGAGCTCGGCGGCCATGGCTTGACGATTGATAGTGAGCGTGGCTCCAGCCACCGCACCCGAGCCTAGCGGGCATAAGTTCACGCGTTTGCGGCAGTCGGCAAGGCGCGAGGCGTCGCGCAGGAACATTTCCGCATAAGCCAGCAACCAATGCGTGACTAAGACGGGCTCGGCTGGTTGCAGGTGGGTGTAGGCGGGCATGGCGGCGTTGCCCGCCGCTTCGGCGCGTGCAAGAATCGCATCGATCCAATCGGCGATCAGATTTTGCAGGTTGTCGATGCGGTGCCGGACGAAGAGGCGCAGATCAGTCGCGATCTGTTCGTTGCGGCTGCGTCCGGTGTGCAGTTTGTAGCCGGTCGCACCGATCAGCGCGGCAAGTTGCTTTTCGACGAAGTGATGAACGTCTTCGGCGTCGGGATCGTTGAGAAACTCAGGTAAAGCTTCGGCGCGGCGGCCGATCTCGGAAAGGCCCTTCAAAATTTCCGAGAGTTCTTCAGAGGAAAGTACGCCCGCGTGTTCGAGGGCATTCGCATGGGCGCGGCTGGCGGCGAGTTCAAATGGCAGCAGCCGTTGATCGTAAGGAAACGACCGCTGCCATTTTTCAAATTCGGGGTCAAGCGGCTGCCGGAAGCGGCCCGACCACATCTTCATTGTTCGACCTCTACCTTTACTTTGGCCTGCGACTGAGCGCGGCAACGCGAGGGCAATCCGAGAATACGGATGAAACCTTCGGCATCCTTTTGATCGTAGCTCGCGCCCATGGTGAATGATGAAAGATCGGTGCGGTAGAGCGAGAAATCCGACTTGCGGCTGACGACGCTGACGTTACCCTTGTAAAGCGACAGCGTAACCGTCCCAGTCAGATTCTGTTGCGTGGTATCGACAAACGCATCGAGCGCCTCGCGCAACGGAGTGAACCACAGGCCAAAGTAAACCAGCTCGGCATACTTGAGCCCGACGTGCTGCTTGAAGTGCAGCAGGTCGCGATCGAGGCACAAGGCTTCGAGTTCGTTGTGAGCGGCGAGCAGCAGCGTGCCTCCGGGAGTTTCATAGCAGCCACGCGACTTGATGCCGACGAAACGATTCTCGACCAGATCGATGCGCCCGATGGCATTGCGTCCGCCAATTTCGTTGAGCAATTCGACTAGCGAGACGGGGTCGAGAGTTTGTCTGCCCACCGACACGGGCACGCCTTTTTCGAATCCGATTTCTACTTGCTCTTCCTTGTCAGGCGCTTCCTGCGGCGACTTGGTCAACTGCCACGTGCTGGCGAAGGGCGCGTTAGCGGCGTCTTCCAGTTCCCCGCCTTCGTGGCTGATGTGCCAGAGATTGCGATCGCGGCTGTGAATCTTCTCGCGGCTCGCAGTTACCGATATGCCACGCTTCTCGGCGTAATCAAGACAATCTTCGCGCGATTTCAGATCCCACTCACGCCATGGCGCAATGACCTTCAACTCGGGAGCGAGCGCCTGGTAGGCCATCTCGAAGCGGACTTGGTCGTTGCCCTTGCCGGTGCATCCGTGGCCGACGGCCGAGGCGCCTTCGCGCAGCGCGACTTCAACCTGATGTTTCGCGATCACGGGGCGG
>Ga0187859_10002979_pt1 | contig 10433 bp, 9 predicted proteins | sample June2016WEW_10_1_2_FD_133019 | JGI IMG/M metagenome (GOLD analysis project Ga0187859, IMG submission 133019) | Peatland microbial communities from SPRUCE experiment site at the Marcell Experimental Forest, Minnesota, USA - June2016WEW_10_10 | ecosystem: Environmental > Terrestrial > Soil >... | reverse complement strand
GTCCAGATGGGCTTGAGCGCCTTCACCGTGTCGATGAACGGAATCGCCGGATTGTTCCATTGCCAGCCCTGCCAGAAGCCGCCCAGCCAGAGCGTCACGAAGAAGCCCAGCCCGCCGATCATCATGAGCCAGAAATTCCAGTTCGCCAACGCGTCGGAATATAGCTTCGTCTTGAAGATGCGCGGCACAATGTAGTAAGTGCCGGCGATGGCGAAGAACGAGAAACAGCCCAGCAGCGCCATGTGGGCGTGCCCCGGAATCCAGTCGGTCTTGGAAACGATGGCGTTCACCGAGCGCAAGCTATGCATGGGTCCCTGGAAGCAGGTGAGCAGGTAGAAGACGACGCCCGACATCAGGAACTTCAGCGGCACGTTCTCCCGCAACTGCTGCCACTGGCCTTTCATGGTGGCGAAGAAGTTATAGACTACGGCCCACACAGGGATCAGCAACATCAGCGAAAACGTAATGGCGATGGTCTGCAGCCACTGCGAAATCGGCCCGTGGAGCATGTGATGCGCGCCGGTCCAGACATATACGAAGGCCAGCGACCAGAAGCCGATCATCGACAGCTTGTGACTGAATAGCGGCGTGTTGGAAGCTTTCGGAATGAAGTAATACGCCGCGGCCAGGCCGATCGGGGTGAAGATCAAGCCCACCGCGTTGTGGATGTACATCCAGTTCAGGTTGGCCTGGTTGACGCCGGTAGTGAATTCCACGGCGAAGTTGCCGGTTATGTAAACGAAGGCGGTCCACAGGATGCTGCCCATCACATACCAGAGTGAGACATACATCTGCTGGTACTTGCGCATGCCGATGGTGGCAAATATGTTGATGCCGAACATGACCCAAGCGATCACCACCATCACGCCGACCCAGATCGGCAATTCGGCGTACTCCCAACCCTTGTTCCAGCCCGCGAGCAGCGAGACCACCGCGCTGAGGATGATAATATTCCACAGAATCGCGGTTGCCAGGCCCAGCTTCTCGCTATATAGCTTGACGCCGCACAGCCGCGGCACAAGATAGTAAGTGAGACCCATGTCACACGCCAGCAGCCACCCGAACAGCATGCCGTTCACATGCAGGGGGCGGAGGCGGCCGTAAGTCAGGTAGGAGACCGTGCCCAGTAACTCCGGCCATACGAACTTGGCCGCGATGGTCAGGGCGATGATCCCCACAATGAAGAAGTACGCGATGGAACTGACCACGAACCACTTGGCCGTCGCGTCGCTATGCACGACGGCGGCTCTCAGCGGAGTGGCTCCGACAGCTTCGAGTGATTTATCTTCTGGCATGTTGGTTCCTAGGGTGTCTGTGGGGCGGGCAATCGTGCCCGCAGCCGGCTTTCAGCCGGCTCTGGCAGCGCCGCTATTCGGCTGGCGTTGTTTTTCTGGTTCAGGCTGCGAATGAAATTGACGATATTGCCTACGTCGTTCTGCGAGAGGCCGTAATCGATCCAGGAGGGCATGGCCGTGCCTTGCACGCCATACAGAATCGAATCGAACAGGCGCTGATCGGCGACGCTGTTCACAAAGAAGGAATTGCGCAGGTTGCGCGGTTTGGGCGAGATATCCAGCGAGTTCGGCCCCTTGCCATCGGCCTTGCGGCCATGGCAGCCCGCGCAACGCAGTACGAAGATTTGCTCGCCCGCCGCGATGGATTCCCGCGTCGACGCCGCGGGATTCATCTCTGGAACCTTGTGCGGCTTAATGGGCCTGGCCGGCTCCTTCACGAAAGCCGTCCAGACATAATCCAGCACGCCTGCAATTTGTTCGTCCTTCAACGCATGGCCCCACGCCGGCATCGACGTTCCCGGCACGCCTTCGCCCAGCGAATGCAGGAAGCGCTCGCGCGGCTTGGAATTCATGAAGCCGGCTTTGGTCAGGTCCCGCGGGGCCGGGTCCAGATACCAAGCCACCTTGCCGTTGCCGTCGCCCTTCTCGCCGTGGCAGCGCGCGCAGAGCGCCTTGAACGTTTCCGCGGGAGGCCTGGCGGGCGGCGGCGTCTTCAATCCAGCCAGATAAGTGGCCAGGGCTTCGAAGTCTCCCTCCGGGAAGCGGAAGGCCGGCATGATCGAGTCGGGCACCCGCGATCGCGGATTCTTGAAATGGTCGACCAGCCAGGTCTGGTCCTTGATGAGCCCCTCGTAACTGAGATCCGGCGCGATCCCGCCGTCAACCGTGCCCAGTTTGTGACAGGCCGTGCAGGCGCGGTCCTCGATAAGCTGCTTGCCGCGGCCCGCCAACGTGGCGTCCTTCGCCTCGGGCTTGCCGGGCGGCGTGATGGTCAGCTTGGCTTCGTTCAACCGCAGGCGGTATTGATCCAGCGATGTTTCGGCGAAATTGATGCCGTGGCGGCTCTTGAGGAAGATCACTAGCGCCCTGACATCCGCTTCGCCCAGGTTGAACTTGGGCATGAAGGAGGTCGCTGAAATGACGCGCGGATCGATGATGTGCTGCCACAGGTAATCGACTCGGTACTTCTTTCCGACTTCGCTAAGGTCGGGACCCAGCGTGCCTTCCGACATCCCCTCGATACGGTGGCAGCCATAGCAGTTCATGGCATAAAACAGCTTGCGCCCGCGGTTCACGTTGGGCGTGCCGGCGAAATCGCTGGCCGTGTGGCACTGGGCGCAATTGGCTTCCATGTACTGGGTGCCCATCAGCTTGGGCGCTAACTCCTTGCGCCAGGTGGACTGGGTCACGAAGCCCAGCATCGGCTCGGGCCAGTAGGGATCTTCGCCGTGACTGTAGAAAGTCTTCAGCCCGCGGCCCTGCCCGTCGTGACAGACTGTGCAGCCGAAGTCCGCAAACTTGTGGCGGCGCTCCCAGCGGCCGTTGCGCTGGTAGTCGCCCAGCGCCGTGGAGTAACTGTGCGTACGAAGCGGCTGCGCGTACTTCTCAAACCGCGGATCGTCGGCGGCGATGTGACAGGTGCCGCAGCGGTCCACCTGCGTATCGCCGAATTGCGTGACGATATATTGCTCGATGCGGGGCCGGCGCTCGTCCAGGGCCGCCCGCTCCCGCTCGTCCTTCGAAAGCGTTCGCGCCTGATCGAAGTAAGCGGTCTGGTACCGCTCCCAGCGGTGAAAGAATTGATCGTAGAAAACGATGCCGTGTACGATCAGGGCCACGAAACTAGCTATCGCCAGTGACAGTCGCATTGCCGGTTACCAGGGTAAAACCATTGACCAGTTCGGCCCGCGGAAGAACGTGCCGATAATAATGAACATGACGTTGACCAACACCAGCGTCAGAAAAATCGTGTTTGCCAGCAGCCGCTCGCGGGCGAACCACTTGCCTACCCCGGCGGCTCCACGGTCGATATACGGAACCAGCAGGAGCAGCACAACGAAGATGCCAGGAACGCCCACGCCACCCCAAAACGCAGAATAGCTCACCATCTCCTGCAAGCCCAGGAAGTACCAGGGCGCCTTGGCGGGATTGGGCGGATGCATGATATTGACGGGCTCTTCCAGCGGCGCGTTGAACAGCAGAGACAGCACCAGAATTACGGCCACCGTCAGCACGAAGACGAACAACTCCGCGATCAGCAGATTGGGCCAACTGAAGACCGAGTTGTCGGGCACATTTCCGGCCCTGATGAATGGCCCGCGTACGAAGCCTTGCAGGCCGTAGGTTTTTTTAACGCTCCCTGACGGTCGCGGCTCGGATGGGGGGGCCCCCACGGTGGTGACAATTAGCGTCACCGCCTGCGCACGCGCAGGTTCCTCCGGCCGCGACAAGCCCCCGTCCTTGCGGATGCGCCAAAAGTGTATGGCGATCAGCAACGTCAATACCAGCGGCAGCACCGCCACGTGCAGCACGTAGAACCGCAGCAGGGCTTCCTGACCGACCGTGGCGTCACCCAGCAGCAGAAACTGGATCTGTTTCCCCAGCGGCGCGTACCCGGCAATCGACGTACCTACCGTGATGGCCCAGAATGCCAGTTGGTCCCAGGGCAGCAGATAGCCGGTGAAGCTCAGAAACAACGTCACCAGCAGCAACCCCACGCCCAGCACCCAGTTGAATTCCCGCGGCTTCTTGTAAGCGCCGGTGAAGAACACGCGGCACATGTGCAGAAACACGATCGCTACCATGCCGTGCGCCGACCAGCGGTGCATATTGCGCAGGAAGATGCCGAACGCCACCGAGCCGCGCAGGTCCAGCATGCGGTCGTAGGCCTGCGTGGTGGATGGCACGTAGTAGAACATCAGCAGCACGCCGGTGACCACCAGAATCAGGAACAGGAAGAACGACATCAGCCCCAGCCCCAGCGTGTAGAGAGGGCGCAGCGTGTTGCGATTGACCTTGACCGGGTGCACGTGCAGGAAGAAATTGGTGAAGCTGGTGGACGCCCGCTCCAGATCGTTGGATGGCAGCGGATTGCGAAAAATGGAACTCCAGACATTCGCGGGAAACTCCCGCACGGCGGCGAGGAGTCCGCTTTCTTTGGTGGTGTCGCTCATACGTCTAAGTAAGTGCCGGGGACGATCTCGGCCGATTTGTCGACTTCCAATTCCCCATTGGGCGCCAGGCTGATCTGGAACCAGGGCAGAGGCTTGGGCGCCGGACCGCCGGTCACGTTGCCGTCCTGGTCGAAGCGCGAGCCGTGACAGGGACAGGCGAACCCGGTATCGGCTACGCCCACGATGCATCCCAGGTGCGTGCACGTGGTCGAGATGGCCGCCAGCCGGTTGCCGTCGCGCACGATGCACACCCGGCGGACGTCCATCGAGATGCGCGTGCCGGGCGGGAAATCCTCCGGCCGCCCGATGCCGAAGCGCATGGGCTGTCCGTAGGTGGCCCGCGGCTTGATGAATACAAGGTTCGAAAATGCGCTCAGCACCGCCGAGCCGAATAAGCCGAAACCGGTGAACCAGGCCAGCATGCGGCGCCGGTTCATGGTTTCCGCCAGGGGCAGGCTGCCCGCCTGCCCGGATTCTTTATGGCTTCCTGGAGCCACTGCCATCGGGGTTCTCCTTTGGTGAATGCACGGGTGAATCCACCAGCTCTTCCAAATCGGACCAGAAGACCTGGTATTTGGTGTCTTCCAGATCGCGAAAATAATCCTTCTTTACCGCGAAAACAAAGACCGCGGCGGCGCCCAGGCCCATCATCAGACTGGCGGCGATGGCCAGCCACGTCAGTTCCATGGGTAAACCACCTTGTCTTGGCGCGGAACGTTTTCGAGCGCAACTGCCGCCTCGCCGGCCAGCATGGCGATGGAGACGTTCCTCAGCACCTGGGTAAGCGCGGCCTGCGCCTCCAGCCATACGAAATGCGCCGGGCACCAGCCTTGACGGCTGCAACCGGGCCCAGTGGTCGCGCAAACATTGAGCGCGATGGGGCCTTCGACCGCCTCCACCACCCTCAGAACCGAAATCTCATCGGCCGGAATGGCCAAGTTGAATCCGCCGCTCGGGCCGCGATGCGTGACGATCAGCCTGGCCCGGACCAATACCTGTAACACCTTGGAAAGAAAGTGCGTGGGGACGTCGGACGCGGCCGCCAGGCGGTCCCGGTTGACGCGCGTGCCGGGAGTGAGCGTAGCCAGGTGGATCATGACGCGGACGGCGTAATCGGCGGCGCGAGTCAACTGCATGGCAGCACAAAAAGATAAAATAGACTCTTTTTATCCTGTTTGTCCAGAACGCAATTTTAGTACCATTTCTGCCGTAACCTGCCAGCCGATTGTTAATCGGCCTTCGATGGTTCTAGTACCGGTCGCTGCCTCCAAAGCCCTGGAAAATGTTACCCTGTTGTCCATCCGCTGTCTGTAGGATCCAGCGACCGAATCCATTGCTAAGCCCACGTCTGAACCGAGGTCAAATGCCACAGAAGTCCTTATCCCGTCTGATTCCGTTCGCCGCGTCTCTGCTCCTCGTGGCTCCGTGCCTATTCGCCCAGCAACCGCCGCCCAGCGAGCAATCCGCCGGGCAGCCATATGTCGGCCGCTTCGTCCTCTACGCCGGATTCTTATATCTGGATAGCCCCAAGATCAGTCTCTCCGAACCCGGCATTCACATCCAGGCGGGAATGCGCTGGTCGCGGCATGTTAGTTTGGGCTTCGACTACAGCCGCGGCACAGGCAATACTATCGTCGGGCTGAACCAGGCCACCACCGCGATACAGCAGACATATGGCCCGCTTCTGCAGCAACTCATAGCCGCCGGCGCGCTGCCTGCAAACTACGTAGCTGCCTTGCCCTTCAGTTCGGTGACCCAGACCTTCACCGCCGGTCCCGAGTTTCCCTACCGCCGCTTCAAGCGCTTTACGCCGTATATCCGGCCATCCTGCGGAATCATCAACGAAATCGTGACGGCGCATCCCGCCGACCACCTCACCCAAATCCTGGTGAATGGCGTGGCCCCTTCCGGCAAGGAGGAAGAATGGACCGCATTCTACGGCTTCGGCGGCGGCGTCGCGTTCAACGTCACCAAACACTTCAGCCTGATCGTGCAAGCCGACCTGGTGCACGATCACCTGTTCCCCGACCTGCTGAAGGACGGCCGCAACACCATCCGTTTTTCGATTGGCCCAGGCTTTCAGTTCGGCAGCGACGTGAAGAAGAAGTGGGGCCTTCCCGGCCATTGGGAGTAGTGGCGCAGGCCAGGTGTGGGGCGGTCCCCATCCGGCAGGCTGCGGTGAGCCGGTAAGGTGGGTCAGGCGGTGGCACAGACTTTAGTCTGTGGCCCGAATGAGCGATGTTCGCGCTCCCGAGAATAGCGCAAACCGTTCGGCGTCACGACATCGACGGTGGCGCCAAGCAAGTCCTGGAGATCCAACTTCAGCCCGATGAGGTCAAGCAACGTCCGGCCCGCCTCGAATTCAACTTAATATGTAATCGCCGCGTCCGCGAGAATTCCATGCGAGTTCATGCTGGACTAGTTCTATCGGCGTGGCTGAGCCTCGGCTGTTGTGCACGAGCGCAATCGCTAGCGCCGACTTTCACCACCATCTACAGCTTCCCTGCCTGCTCGGGAAGCGCCCCGTGTATCGGCATCGGCCCCGACGGTATCGCGATCGGCTTCGGTGGAGTGCTTTATGGAACCACCGCCACGGGCGGGACCACGGCGGTACCGTTTTCTCGCTGACACCGCCCGCTGCACCTGGCGGCCTGTGGACCGAGACCACGCTCTATAATCTCGGCGGCGACTATGAGGGCTCGTTTGAACCAGCGGGCCTTACGATCGGCAGCGGCGGCGTACTTTACGGGACGACGTTCTACGGAGGCCTTGGCGCTGCCTGCTACTCCGAACTGGATTCTCCGCCGGATTGTGGCGCCGTTTTTTCCGTCACGCCGCCCTCCGCGCCCGCGGGCGCCTGGACCGAGGCCTTGGTCTTTCAAGCGAGCGGGCTGACGCCCTCCAGCTTGGCGGTCGGCGGCAGCGGCATACTGTATGGACTCATGTCCGCCGTTGCCTCCTGTCAGACGAGCTTCCCCGGAACCCTGCCGACCTGCTCCGACAGTGCCACATCTGCGTTGTATTCGCTGGCGCCCCCTACGACGCCATTCGCCGCCTGGACCGCAACGGCGCTCTATTACTTTCCGGCTACCGTCGGGCCCTATTCCAACGTAGTGATTGGTAGCGGAGGGCTACCCTACGTGGCCACTAGGGCCGCATCCGGTTTGCCCGCCGGCCAGGTATTGTCGTTCTCACCCCCCGAACAGGCGGCAGTAATCCATGGACAACGACCGTGCTTTGCAGCTTTGCCGTTGCCTGGCCCAATTGGCTCGCCGTGGGACCTGCGGGAGTTCTCTTCGGAACCGCTATCGGCGGAACGTCGAGTTCCGGCGCTCAAACCTACGGCAGCGTTTGGTCGCTAACTCCGCCTACCGCCCCAGGGGGCGCCTGGATCGAGAATACGCTCTACACCATCACGGACGCAAGCGTTGGCACGCCAAACCAGATCCTCGGGATCGGACCGGACGGCACCATCTACGTCAGTGGCACCACCCGCTGCGGAAACACTTACTGCGGCATATTATTCTCCCTGACGCCGCCTACCGCTCCTACGGGCGAATGGACAGAGACCACGCTCCATAACTTCACTGGCGGCAACGACGGCAGCAGTGTCGCAGCAGCGGCGGTCTCGAGCAACGGAGTTCTTTATGGAACCACTCCTGACGGAGGAACCGGCCAAAAGGGCTCGGTCTTTTCACTCAGTCTGGCCGCCCCTCTGCCCTCGATCAATCCCGGCGGCCTCGTGAATGCCGCAAGCTATACCGCCCCGGTCGCGCCCGGCAGCATCGCTTCGGTCTTCGGAGACTTCTTCGTCCCCGCCCCGCTGAGTGCTACGGAACCTCCTCTGCCGGCCAGCCTCGCTGGGCTTTCCATCATATTCGATGCCAGTATCCCGGCGCCGCTGTTCTACGTGTCCGGCAGCCAGATTAATTTCCAGGTCCCTTGGGAACTGGCCACCCCACTAGGGGCCGATATCGCCGCTACGTTGTATGGAGACACCGGGCCTCCCCAAACGATGGACCTCGCGCCTGTCGCGCCCGCGATCTTTACGGTGAATGGGTCGGGATCGGGCCAGGGAGCGATCCTGGATGCCTCCAATCGCCTGGTCGATGCTTCCAACCCCGCAACTCCCGGCAGCACGGTCCTACAAATCTTCTGCACCGGTCTGGGTCCAGTGACCAATCAACCGCCGACCGGATCTCCGGCTCCGCTTAGCCCGCTTGCTCAAACATCCTACTCTCCTCCTCCGGCAGTGATGGTCGGCGGTGTAGCCGCAGACGTATCGTTCTCCGGGCTGGCGCCCGGCTACGTGGGCCTCTACCAGATTAACGCGCAAGTGCCGGCGGGGTTGCCAGCCAACAGCGCTACGCCAGTTTCGATTTCCTATGGGCAGGGCGCGGCATCATCAAATGTCGTCACGATCGCGGTCCAGTGATCGCGCGTTCACTGTCCAGGCCGTCCATTCGGAGGCGCCCATTTGCATTCAGAACGAGTACGATGAGGGCGGAGGCGGGCGATGAATCGCGAAGCGCTGCATGATCTGATAAATCGTATTCCGGAAGACGATTTGGCTGCCGCCCAGCGGTACCCGGAATACCTGGCGACAAGCCCGGCCTATCGCGCTGCGATGTCTGCCCCGCCGGACGATGAGCCCGTTACAGCACGCGACTCCGAAGCAATCGAGAAGGCGGCCGGCGAGATCCGAACGGGCAAGTGGTTTCGCACGACGCCATACTCCACGAATTCGGCCTGCTATGAAGTTCCCGACACGGCGCGCCGACTCGGGCGAGGGGCGACGTAAAGGCACTCGCCGGACAGTGGCAAGGGTGCGCGCGGCTCCGGGTCGGAGACTACTGCGTCCTGTTCCGTGCCTTGCCAGGCCAAATCGTCATCCTGCGAATTCGGCACAGAGCCGAAGTCTATCGCTGAGTCGCTGAGCCCTTGCCCGCTGGCACTTGCACTAGATCCGCTACACTGGAAGTTCCTGCACCTTTCAGACTTTTTCCGCCACTGAGGCGTCTTTTCACATGGAGCCGGAGCTTTGATTCTTCGGGCGGTCGAGGATGCCGACCTGATTCGTAAGGCGCGCCGGGGAGATGTCGAGGCCTATAACCTGCTCATTTCCCGATGGGAGAGGCGCGTCTACAATTATCTGCTGCGCATCGTCGCCAACCGCGAGGACGCTCTGGACCTGAGTCAGGACGTTTTCTTGAAGGCATACCAGAATCTCCGCAAACTGGATGACCCGGCGCGGTTTGCCCCGTGGCTCTACCGCATCGCCCATAACGAGGCCTATTCGCTGTTCCGCAAGCGGCGGCCCGAAGGCGAGACCGAGGAACTCCACCCCGAAACCCTGGAAGGCGCCGCCACCCTGGGCGGCAATGCCGTCTTTCCAGTGGAATTGACCCTGGCCGTTTCGAGCGCGCTGCGCAAACTCACCGCCGACCAGCGCGAGACCGTCATCCTCAAAATCTACCAGGGCTTCAAATTCGAGGAGATCGCCGAGATCGTGGCCGCCCCGGTGTCCACCGTGAAATCGCGGCTGTACACGGCGCTCGACCTGTTGAAAAACGAACTGGCTCCCGTAAAAGCACGAGGTGTGTCATGAGTTGTTCGCCATTCGATTTGCGTGACTATTATTTCAAGGATCTCGCCGAAAACGAGCGCCGGCTGACCGAAGTCCATGTCAAGACCTGCGCCCATTGCCGCGAGGAACTCGACCGGCTGCACGGCACCGAAACCGCGCTGCTGGCGCTGCCCGATGAAGAGATCCCGCAGCGCATCGGTTTTGTTTCCGATCCGGTATTTCAGGCTTCCGCATTCCGCCGCGGTTGGGAGACGTTCTGGGGCTCCGCCGCGCGATTGGGCTTCGCTTCGGCCGCCCTGCTTTCACTTGCGCTGGTGGTCTTTTCGCTCAACCGCCCGGCTCCGCAGGACAAGTTTTCCGCGACAGCACGCGCAAGTG
>Ga0187859_10002977_pt1 | contig 10436 bp, 7 predicted proteins | sample June2016WEW_10_1_2_FD_133019 | JGI IMG/M metagenome (GOLD analysis project Ga0187859, IMG submission 133019) | Peatland microbial communities from SPRUCE experiment site at the Marcell Experimental Forest, Minnesota, USA - June2016WEW_10_10 | ecosystem: Environmental > Terrestrial > Soil >... | reverse complement strand
CGGGACTCGAGAAGATACCAGGCTTCGCGATGGGATTCATTTTTGTGATTCTTTTTGTGAGGGGCGAGGACGACGACGGTTTTGCCAATAAGTTTCCTGGCGGGAAAAAAATACCAGATATTGTCGGGCACGATGTAGATGGCGAAGTAGTCGATCTGTGCGGCGGTGTAGGCGTGCTGATGGGCGGACTGCAGCGGGCATGAGTATGCCGAGCCATTCCAGCGGTCGGTGCATTTCACCTGGACACGCAGAAAGCGTCCATTGTGTTCGATGGAAACGTCGTAGCGGGCGGAGTCGCCGCAGGGCTTGGCGACGTTGAACCCGCGTTCGGCGGCGCGGGTCATGAATAGCAACTCTACCCATTCTCCGCGTTGCTTGGAAGTGGCAAATCGCCCTCGATGCTCGCTGCCTTTTCGTCCCATGGATTCGGCCCCAAGAACACGAAAGGCGCAAGCCCGGAGGCTGCGCCTTGGTTCTGTTTAGAAGTTTTAGTCTATATCTCTATTTTATCAATTTGGACGGGGTGAACCGGAAATTTTCCAGAAAATATATTTGCTTTGCAGGCAAGGGGATGGCGCGAAACGGGTGCTCTTGGGCTATTGACAAGATTCGGGCTGCGGCGGAATTCTGCGAACTGCCTCGGGGGCGAAATCGCGGCGGGGTAGAAGGAAAAGCAGGTCCCTCCACTACGCTTGCTTCGCTGCGCTCTGGTCGGGATGACACGTTTTTTTGAACCTTGCCCGCAGCCCTTCTGCCGTCTGCAACTGCACTGCTTTTTCGGCATGACACGACGTTTCGGTTTACGAAGCGGGTTGCAGTTGCTCGGCGATTTTCTCGAGGAGGGTGGAGGCGGCTGCGCCGGCTTCGAGGGTGGAGAAGTCGCTTCCCAGGTCGATGCGCGGGATTTTGGCGCTGGCATCGCGGAAGGATTTTTCCGTGGCCGGCGAGGTGGGGATGTCCGCGCCCAGGAGCAGCAGATCGAAACGCGAGACGCGCATCAGGATGAGGGCATCGCGCAGGTTGTTGCTGGTGTGCACGTCGTACCCGGCGCGATGCAGGAGTTCGCGAACGTAGGTGACTACATCAACATTGCGGTCGACGCAGAGCACGCTACGCCCCATCGAGACGGGCTGTTCGGCCTGCACGGGCTTGCGGTAAAACGCCGTCACCGCGTGATCTTCCGACTCGTGGGAATCAAACAATTTCGTTAGATGAGATAGTTGCAGCACTTTACGGACATGCTCGGGAACGTCGCAGAGTTTCAGGTCGCCATGCACCTGGCGCGTGCTGGTGAGAGTGCGCACCATGGTTCCGAGGCCGCTGCTGTCGATGAAAACTACTTCGCCGAGATGCAGCACGATGGAGCGCCGGTCGCGCAGCAGATAGGTCACGTGAGCGCGCAGGGCTTCGGTCTCGCCGCCGGCCACGAGGCGGCCTTTGCAGCGCACGATGGTGACTCGTCCAACCTCGCGGGTTTCCAGTAGCAGGTTCATCGGTCTCCAGTCTGCGAGCGGCTAGTGGGCGACCGCTTTCAGCACCACCGTATTGCGTTCGTCGCCGGTGATGGCGCGGTCAAAGCGGCGGAGGTCGTCGGCGCGATCGACGGGCACGCTCAGTTCCTTGACCTCGAAAGTCCGGGTGTAGCGTATCACGCCTCCGCTGACTTCGGTTTTGGAGTGGTAGCTGGCGAAGCTGTAGTCGGCGTCGACGGGCGGGGGCATGTCGTCGACTTCATAGCCGGCGGGGATCGCAATCTCAAAAGTGTCAACGTCGCGCGCCGATCCCTCGAGTTCGAACGGAAACTTGCGCGGCTCTTTAGTCTCGAAGAAGTTGAAGCCTTTGTTGCCCAGCACGCGCGGGCGCACCAGCAGCAGTCCTCCGGCGCTTTTGGCGTAGTGATCGGACTCAAAGGTGTAGTTGAAGCCGAAGGGCTGGTCGGTGTGGTCGAGATTGGTGACGCTGGCGTGCGTGATGCGAAAAGTCGAAAGTGAACTGCCCAGCAGGGTTTCGATCGGTTTGATGCGGTCGGTGGCTTTGGTGACGTTCAACAGGGCACCGCGTTCCGAGGCAGCACGGCCGCCGAGGCGGACCTCTTTGACGTCCCCTTTAAGCGTGCCTTCGGCGTCGAGAGTGAGCTTGGCGGTTCGCTCCACGCTGTTCATGGCGGGAGGTTGCTGAGGAAGAGGAATTAATTCGCCGCCGGCGGGCGTCACCAGGAGCGCGTAGTTGTCCTGCAGTTCGCTGCGGATCTGGCCGAAGGGGGTGATGTCGTCGGTGGGATCGAAATAAAGTAAGCGGCCCAGTTTGGGGTGCTGCAAAACGGCGACCAGGGAAGAATCGATCAGGGCGTCGGGCAACTTGATGGCAACGATGGCGTGGTTGAAGCCGAAATTATGCGCCGGAGTTTCGCGGGTGACCACGCCGCGATGGCTGTTGATGACCACCTGGAACGATTCGACGCCGATTTCGTTCAGCATGGAGCGCGTGAGGGTGGCTTTGTCTTTGCAGTCGCCGTAGTGATGGGCAAAGACTTCGGGCGCCGAATGGGGCTGCCAGCCGCCGATGCCGAGTTCGATGGCGACGTAGCGGATATCGCGCTGCACAAATTGCGCGATGGCCCGCATCTTTTCGAGTTGCGTGTTTTTTCCCGTCGTCAGGGTTGCAACTTGCTGTTTAACTTCGGGCGAGGCATCGACTCGGCCGGCCATCAGTAGATTGACCCAGTTCCCCAGATCGTTCCAGTTGGCGAATCCGTTTGCGGCTTTCCCGCCGGGCGGGAAGAAGGTCACGATCATCTGGCCAGCCACGCCTTGGTATGGCGGCATGGCCGGTTCATGCCGAATTTCTTTTACGTCGGCCACTGTCCATTGCCAGACATTGTTTCCGGTATCGGCGGGTTTGATTTCCGCGTGGTTCAGCCACGAGGCTTTGAACTCCCAACCCGCGGGAAGTTGCACCGAATAGTGCGCCTCGCGCACGGGATTGGGTTCCTGGAAGATCCAAATATCCTGCAGAAAGAATGGGTGCTCTTCCACTTCGTATTCGTAGCCAACAATATTGCCGGGATCGGGTGCGGGGATGGTGAGTATTTTGTATTTGACATCGTCGACGAGTTCGAAGCCCGGGCCGAGCGAGCGTTCGACGGCGTCTTTGTCTTTGACTTCGTAGTCCTTGCCCTGCGCCGGGATGCACCAGCCGTGCAGGCTTTTGATTTTGCGCTGGGGATTGAAGGAGACATAGACGGTGCCATGCTCCCGGCCGTTGGGCCGAAGAATTTTATAGGCCTCGCGCACCGTGGTTTTGATTTTGTCGGCCGAGATCACGGTGACGTTGGTTTCGGAGTAGAGCAGGACGGCGTCAGTCTTTTCGTCGTAGGCGGGGAGCGGGGCGTTGACCTGGGCGTGCATCCACTGCGGGGCATCGGTGGCCGCGACGCGAGGCGTGCCGGCGAAAAGCACGCCGGCAAGAAGCAAGGTCGCGGCGCGAAAACTAATCAGCCGAGCGAGCCGGCTAATTGCTAGCGGATGCTGCGGCGGGTTGCAGAACAATTTGCTGGTCATCACCGGTCCTCACTGATTGAAAGAAATTTCGCAACGCGGGATAGTACTTGGGCTCGAGCAGAAGAAAATCCCAAGTCAATTTTCGCGTCAGGTGCAGGCTGGCGCCGTCCTGGTCAACGTTCAAAGTGTAGTTCAGGACGTGGGCGTCCAGCTTCTGTGGGGTCGGAACGCTGCTCACCTGCCAACCGGCGGGGAGTTCGATGGTCACGTCTTCTTCTTTTTCGTAAGGGTAGTCGACATAAATCGGCTGGACGCGGTTTGCATGTTCGAAGATGTGCTTTTCGACCGCGGTAAAAATGCTTGCCGGAATCAACGTGCGCTTTCCCGCGCTGGAAGCCCAGTCCGGAATGGTGATGTGATATTCGGCGACCAAGGGAGTTTCCGAATTGGCCCAATCCGGCTGGTTGGTGAGTTTCGCTTCCGCAGTCGCTGGAATCTGGTGCTGAACCCGGTCCTCGAGAAACTTCTTGCGGGCGACATCGTCCGCATTTCGAACCTCGAGCCGTTGATACATCGCTTCCAGTCCGGTATAGGTAACCGTGAGTTTTCCTTCAAGGCTGCCGTCGTCGGTGAGCCGCAGTTTGGCCACGCGCTCGACGCGCGATTCCGAGCTTTGCGGAAGCGTGGTTTTGACCCAGGTGCCGCCTTCTTTGTCGAGGCATAATCCCGGTACGCCGGTCTCAGACCAGGTCAGCAGGCCAAAAGGAGTAAAGGCAGCGCCGGGATCGAAATAGAGTTCTTTCCCGTTGAGCTTGACCAGCACCACGTTGGCGTTGAGCTTGTGGTTTTCCAGAGTCTTCGGATTAAAGAAATACTCGTTCCGGCTCGCCACCAAGACTCCGTAGGCTTCGAAGCCCGCCGCCCGGACCAAGGCCAGGTAAAGCCAGGTGAGTTGCACGCCATCGCCGTAGCCGCGTTTCCAGAGCTCCTCGACGTTTTCGACGGGCTTCTCTTTTTCGCGTTTTTCTTCCTGGGCGGTCCGGCTGAGCTCGTAGGACTGGTTTCGGATTTGCTGCACGCGGTCATAGATTTTCCGCAGCTTCACTTCCGGAGGATCGCTGGGGGAGACAATCTGGGCGACCGCCTGTTCCATGGCCTTGCGCTTACCGACAAAGGTCTCCAGGGCATCGCCGCGCTTCTTAGCAACGTGACGCCAGAACTGGGTGGGGTCGGTCTCCAGGTAATCCTCTTCGTAGATGAAATCAACTCGCGCCCACAGTTGGCTGGGAGGCGGCATAAAGTCCTCCACCTGGAAGGCCGGAATGTCATCAACCTCGAGGCGGATGATGTGGTCCAGCCCCTCTTTCGGCCCGGCATTCGACCCTAGACCTTGCCACGTCCAGCGCAAGGTCATCGGGGTATACCTGGATTGGTAAGGCTTCAGGACAAATTTCGCGATTCGAGTGAACAGCTCATGACTGATGGTCCAGTGTGAATCGAAGATGTAGTGCTCTTTCAGATCGTAAGTGAAGCGGTACTCAATGATGCTGCCGACCTGCACGTCGGGGAGCGTGAACGTCTTTGCTAAATACTTCAGGCCCTGGGCTTTTTCGATGACCTTTTCAAACACCTTGCCGTCGAAGTCGACACTGGAGCCGTCAGGTTTGATGGTGCGTGCGCGAATATTGACCACGTCCTCGTTTGCCTTATTGAAGGCAATCTCGACATTGGCGTGTTCGCGGCCTTCTTCGGTCAGAATCTTGATTTGCAGGTAATTGTCTTCGTGCGAAGTGATCCCGTTGTCATCGCGGTCGACTTCGCGAAACAATATGATGGCTGGCGCTCCGGGAGCTTTGGGCTCGCTCGTCATCTTGAGGTCTTCCGGAGACACCAACGGAAAACCAAAGATTTGTGCCGCGCAGGGGAGCGACGAAAGTGCGGCCATAACGAAGAGCACGATAAGGAATACGCCGTGGCGGACGGACATGTTCGATCGATCGGGCATCAGGCCTCTCACTGCACACTTATGCTTCCACGTGGAGCCCCAAAGCCAGAGGGGGAAAGCAGAGGCCGCAGGGGATAAGCCACGACGCGGGACAGGCGCGTCGCCGAGCGCGCAAGCGCTATGGCTGGCGAGAGTACAGTGGCGTCGGGCTGGTGTCAAGGTAATGTCCCTGGTGCGAGTTTGCGGGCACTGACGACGAAAACCGTCGAGCTGCGCTCGACCCTTCGGCTACGCTCAGGGCAAGCTAGCCGGGGGCGGCTGTCCCCACATGCGATTTCCACATGCCGTCCCTGCATGCTCGCCACACGCTGTCCTCACATGACGATTTCCGATGAGTGCTTTCACATTAGTGTTTTCATGGGGCACAAAGATTTGTGGGGACTATAATTGGCGCACCCACATGGCCCTGACCCCTGGCACCAGGCTCAGTCAGTATGAAATTCTCTCGCCGCTGGGAGCGGGGAGCATGGGCGAGGTGTATCGGGCGCGGGATACGCGGCTCGATCGCGACGTCGCCATCAAGGTTCTGCCGGAACTGGTGTCATCGTCGCCGGAGCGGTTGCAGCGCTTCGAGGTGGAAGCGAAAGCGGCGGCGGCGCTGAATCATCCCAACATTCTTGCCGTTTATCAGATGGGAACCTACGCGGGCGTGCCTTATCTGGTGTCGGAACTGCTGGAAGGCAAGACGCTGGCGGAGAGCGTGCGGCGCGGGCCGCTGCCGTTGCGCAAGGCCATTGACTATGGAGTCCAGATCGCGCACGGGCTGGCAGCGGCGCACGAAAAAGGGATTGTTCATCGCGATCTGAAGCCCGACAACTTGTTCGTCACCAAAGATGGACGAGTCAAGATTCTGGACTTCGGACTGGCCAAAGTGGTGGCGCCGAAAGACGCGGCGGCGAACGCGGCGCCTACGCTTACCTTGCCGGGTGTAGCTATCGGAACCGTAGGTTACATGTCTCCCGAGCAGGTGCGCGGGCTGGAGACCGACCATCGCACTGACATTTTCGCCTTTGGTGCCATCCTTTACGAGATGGTGATGGGGAGGGGGACGTTCGATCGGCCCACGTCGGCGGATACGATGAGCGCGATTCTGAACGAAGATCCTGCACCGATTTCGGAGTTGGCGCCGGAGACGCCGGTGGGGTTTCAGAGAGTGGTGCGGCGCTGCCTGGAGAAAAATCCGGAGCAACGGTTTCAGTCGGCGTCGGATCTGGCGTTTGCGCTGGAGGCGCTATCGGACTCGGGGGTTTCGTCGCCGTCGGGCGCGCATGCGATCAGGCGGGATGGGTCGAACGTTAGTGGACGAGGACCAGGCGAGACAAGAATACGTGGGACGAAACACGACGATCTCCTGCGTTCGCGAGCCGCGATCATGGCTGTGGCGTTGGTGATTGCGTTCGTCGGCGTGGTGCTGGCTTATTTTTGGATGCGCCCCGCAGCCGTTCCCACGGTTTCGAATTATGTGCAGCTCACCCATGACGGCCTGCCCAAGTCGCTGATCGGAACCGACGGTTCCCGGCTCTACCTGGGCCTGGGCGTCGGCAGTTCGGCGAGCTTCACGTTCCACGATTTTGCGGAGATGTCGACTGCCGGCGGTGAGCCGAGACAGATTTCCATAATGCCTTCGCCAGACATGGTGCCGGTGGGCTTGTCGCCGGATGGTTCGCAACTTCTGGTAGTTGACGGGCGGGGTGCGCCTCCGCGAGGACCGATGTGGACTCTGCCGATACTGGGAGGATCGCCGCGCAGGCTCGGGGATATCGCAGGAGAAACTGCAGCATGGTCACCCGACGGCAAGATGCTCGCTTACAGTAACCTGAGCGATTTGTTCGTGGCGAAGGCGGACGGGACGGAAGCGCGCAAGCTGCTCAGGGTGAAAGGTGACATCAAGAATATTGCATGGTCGCCCGACGCCAGCCACTTGCGATTCGACACCACGGAGAGCGCCGGAACGCTGGGCCAGCAACTCGCCTGGGAAGTGTCAGCCTCAGGATCAGCGGCGGGGACGGATTTGCACCGTTTGCTGGCGGGCTGGCACGATCCGCCGGATGAATGTTGCGGCAAGTGGACCGCGGATGGAAAGTATTTTGTTTTTCAATCTAAGGGTCAGATCTGGGCGCTTCCGCAGAAGGGCAGCTTTCTTCGTTCTGAACTTTTTCGCTCGGAACCTAAGCCGATTGCTTTGACTTCGAGCCCGTTGTCGTTGTCTTCGCCGCTGCCCAGCCGGGATGGCAAGAAGTTGTTTTTGATCGGGCAGACGTACCGCGGCGAGTTGATGCGTTATGACTCGAAGAGCGGCCAGTTCTCTCCTTTTCTCGGCGGTATTTCGGCGGAATATGTTGCCTTTTCGAAAGATGGGCAGTGGGTGACCTACGTTTCTTATCGCGAAGGTGCGCTGTGGCGCAGCAAGGTGGACGGGAGCGAGCGGCTGCAACTGACGTATCCGCCGATGTATCCCGTGCTGCCGCGGTGGTCGCCGGACGGGAAGAAGATCGTCTTTTTTGAGTTCGCAGCGGGCGCGGACAAACCGGGAAAAATTTATGAAGTCTCGCCGGAGGGGGGAAGTCCGCGGCCGCTGATGCCGGAAGACCCGCGCCAGCAACTGGACCCGAACTGGTCGCCGGATGGAAGCAAGATGGTTTTCAGCAATGAATCGAATGATCCTTCGTCGGCGATCCACGTGTTGGATGTGGCCAGCCGCAAGGCTTCTGACCTGCCTGGTTCGCAAGGGCTCTACTCGCCGCGGTGGTCGCCGGACGGGCGGTATATTTCCGCATTCTCTGCGGACTCGATGAGGTTGTTGCTGTTTGATTTCCAGACCCAGAAGTGGACTGAGCTGGCTACTGGATCGCTGAGCTGGCTGAACTGGTCGCGCGATGGACAGTACGTTTACGTTTTGGATTATCGCGGAAAAAATGCCGTGGTGAGGATTCGGATCAGCGACCGCAAGACCGAACAAGTGGCCGACCTGAAGAATTTTGCCACCACCGGCCGGTATGGCGGCGGTCTGGCATTGGCGCCCGATGACTCGCCGCTGCTGCTGCGCGACACGGGGACTCAAGATGTTTATTCGGTCGACTGGGAGACGCCATAGAACATTCGAGGCCGCTCCCTCATTCGATCATTCATTCGACCATTCGGGCAGGCGCCTGCATTCCGGTTTGCTGGCGGGCTCTCGGACTCTTGCCGGTTGCTCGTTGGGGTCCAGGAGATCGTTGAGTTCCTCAACCAGTTTGGTAAACTTCGCACCATTTTCCTCTTTGACGATCTGCTCACAAAGGGATTGCATGCGTTCTTGTTCGTCAGTGGTCATTGGGGCCTCGCGTGCAAAGGCTTTGCACTAAGAATCGATGAATCGATCGAGAAGGGCGTACGAAGATAAACCCTGGAGGCACTGAAAAGTTGCGGGTAGAAGTCGAGCCCGTTGCGGTTGCAGGAAGTTCAATCGCCGTGGGTGCCGACGTCCTAGGTGCCGAACCGTTCTGCTGCGCGAGCTTTTGCTTTGGCGGCCTCTTCCTCGCGATTCTTGGGAGGCGCAGTGGTTTCGAGGGAACGCAGAAGTCGAGTTGAAACGGCAGCGACTTCATCGATCGCGGCGAGGAACAGGGCTTCGTTGGCCTTGGAGGGTTTATTGAAGCCAGTGATTTTTCGCACGAACTGGAGCGAAGCGGCGCGCACTTCGTCGTCGGTGACCGGCGGATCGAAGTTGAAGAGAGTCTTGATGTTTCTGCACATGGGCAATAACCTCGGGCGTTAGTATTTCAGACGTCTATTTTCTCCTAGAAGGACACTAGAGGAATAGCCTGAAAAACATGAACAAACCGACGCGAAGGACAGTCTTTACAATCAAAGCTGGCTGTAACAGGAGCGACCTGTGCGATGGATTCTGATGGCTTTACTCGTATTGCGATCATTCGCGCAAGCGCAATCATTTGAGACGGTCGTTACCCCGCTGCAGAACGAAGCATTTGCCGGCCCGTGTCATTACGACCTTACGTTGCCCGCGGGGCGTAAGACGGTTCGTGCGGTTTGGGTCACCTTCGACCGTGGTCGCGACATCATGAGATTCTATTCCGACCCTGATGTCGTTGCCTTTGCCCAGAGGCATCATCTGGCACTTATGATGCCGCACCAGTGCCCCGCAAAAAATGCTCCTGGCGGGCCAGAAGAGATGGATATGGACCCTTCGCATGGAATTGGGCGAGCACTCTTCACAGCGCTCGATCAGTTCGCGCAGCGGTCTGGGCACGCCGAACTGTCTTCGGCGAAGCTCATCCTGCTCGGTTTCTCGGGCACCGGGGCCCTGTTTGCTCACTTTGTCGGCTATGCCCCCGATCGCATCGTGGCTTCGATTCCCACCGATCCCGGACATTACGATCCGGTTGGGGTCGACAGCGTGCGACTTCCGCCAGGGGCCTTGGCAGTTCCCGAGCTGATCATGACGGGCGGCGCCGACAAGGTGTGCGGCACGCAGAGGCCGTACGACTACTTTCGTCGGTATCGGGACCGTGGGGCTCCGTGGGCGTTCCTGGTCCAGAACAAGACGCCTCACTGCTGCATCATCAACGCGAAATCACTTCTGCTCGAATGGCTTGACCAGATCATCCAGTTGCGTCACCCGTCACCGACGAAACCGCTTCGGAAGATCGAGGAAACTCGCGGCTGGGTGGGGTACATTCGCACTTGTTTGTCGAACGTGCATGACGACTGGGGGCAGCCGACGTGGGATGTGTGCGACGCGAGTATTCAGCGGATCGGGAGCGCCGCTCCGGCGGATAAGATTCCCGCCGGCTGGTTCCCGTCTCGTCGCGTCGCAGCCGAGTGGCTGGTCCTTATCAAGCAACCGACGCACCCAATAACTTCGCTACCCTGAGGCAATCTTCTTCGCGGACGGGCGGCTGGGGAACCCTCGTGATATAATTCTTTATTCT
>Ga0187859_10002966_pt1 | contig 10455 bp, 6 predicted proteins | sample June2016WEW_10_1_2_FD_133019 | JGI IMG/M metagenome (GOLD analysis project Ga0187859, IMG submission 133019) | Peatland microbial communities from SPRUCE experiment site at the Marcell Experimental Forest, Minnesota, USA - June2016WEW_10_10 | ecosystem: Environmental > Terrestrial > Soil >... | reverse complement strand
CGGCGGCAAGTTGCGAGTTTTGTTGGTCGAGGATGAACTGGCGGATGCGGAACTGGTTTTACGCGCCTTGCGCCAGAGCGGCTTTGAAGCCACCGAAGACCTCGTGCAAACGGCGGAGGAATTCATCGCCTTGGTGCGCAGGAATTCTTACGACATAATTCTGGCCGACTACAAACTGCCCAACTGGAATGGAATGGAATCGATCGAGCTTCTTCGTCGGGAAAGCCTGGACATTCCGGTGATCCTGGTATCGGGCGCACTGGGCGAACTGACGGCGGTGGAGTGCATCAAGCAGGGCGCCGCCGATTATGTCCTAAAGGACCAACTGGCGCGGCTGCCGGGTTCGGTGCGCCGAGCCGTGCGCGAGAAAGAATTGCGGGAGGAGAACCGGCAAGCGCAAGAGGATCTGGCCCGCTCCAATCGGGATCTCGAACAGTTTGCCTACGTCGCTTCGCACGATTTGCAGGAACCGCTGCGTATGGTTGCCACCTATACGCAACTCCTGGCGGAACGCTACCGGGGCAAACTCGATGCGGACGCGGACAAATACATTCACTACGCGGTGGATGGCGCTCTACGCATGCAGAAGCTGGTGCAGGACCTGCTGACTTTTTCACGGGTGGGACGGCAACACGTTGCGCTTCAGAGCACCGACTGCAACATCGTGCTGCAGACGGCTTTGCTGAATCTGGAAGCAGCGATTCGGGAAGGCCATGCGGTTGTCGAGCACGGTCAACTTCCGGTGGTGATGGCCGATAGTTCCCAGCTCGCGCAGGTATTCCAAAACCTGATCGGAAACGCTGTTAAATTTCATGGCGCGGAATCACCCCTGGTTCGAGTAAATGCCGAAGCGCAGGCCAAGGAATGGGTTTTCTCGGTGGCGGACAATGGGATTGGCATCGCCCCCGAGCAGGCAGAGAACGTGTTTATCATCTTCCGGCGTCTGCATACCCGCGCCGAATATCCGGGGAACGGAATCGGGCTCTCGATCTGCAAGAAGATCATCGAACAACATGGCGGCCGGATCTGGTTCGAATCTGAACCGGGCCACGGTTCCAGCTTCCGGTTCACTCTCCCAATCAAAGTAAACACCAACTAGCGACGTGAAAGAGGCGAACAAGACATGAAAACTACACCCGAAATACTGATGGCGGATGACAACCCGGCGGACATCGATCTGACCAGCGAAGTGCTGGCGCAGAGCGGAGGACACTATCACCTGAATGCGGTGAATGACGGCGAGGAGGCTATTTCCTTTCTGCGGCGCGAAGGGAAATATGCCAAGGCGCCGGTGCCGGATCTGGTGGTTCTCGATCTGAATCTGCCGCGCAAAGATGGATGCGAAGTGCTGTCGAATATCAAAACTGATCCTGCTCTGGCGCGGATTCCCGTGGTCATTTTCACGACCTCACAGGCTAGCAGCGATATTGCCCGCAGCTATGAAGGAGGGGCGAACTGTTATTTGCGAAAGCCGGGGAATCTGGCGGAATTCGTGGCGGCGGTGCAATCGATGGCGCAGTTTTGGCTTAGCTTTGCCACCCTGCCCCAGAGGGAAAAACGATGAAGGATCAGTCAACCCAAGTTTTACTCATCGAAGACAATCCCGGGGATGCGGATCTGGTGCGGTTGCGCTTGGTGGAAGGTGAGTCGCCGGTCGACGTGAACTGCGTCAATCGTCTATCCGATGGACTCGCCGCTCTCAAGGAAATGTCGCCGGCGGTAATTTTGCTGGACCTCAACCTCCCGGATAGCCACGGAGCGGATACCTATCGCAAAGTGCTGGAGAATGCGCCGAATGTGCCAGTCGTGATCCTCTCCGGACAGGACGACGAAGTGCTGGCCATGAAGGCCTTGCACCATGGCGTGCAGGACTATCTGGTGAAAGGCGCCATCTCGAGCAGCGGACTGGGCCGGGCCATGCGTTACGCCGTTGAGCGCCAGGCGCTGCTGCGCTCCCTGGAGATGAGCCGGAAGCAGCAGCTGGAGTTCAAAAACCAGTTTCTCTCCCATGTCTCGCACGAACTGCGCACCCCCCTGACCTGCATTCATCAGTATGTGACCATTTTGCTCGACGGCCTGGCCGGAGACGTTCAGCCGGAACAGCGCGACCACCTCAAAACCATTCTGCGCAGCGTCAACCAGCTGGGAGCGATGGTTCGCGACCTGCTGGAAGCGACCCGGGCGGAGTCCGGGAAAATCCGGCTGGCGCCCCGCTGTGTTGCGATCGGTGATCTGATTCATTCCGCGGTCGCCATGATGCAGGCCACAGCCGGCCAGAAGGGCGTGGGACTGGAGGTGGGCGTAGACACGACTCTTCCCTTCGTTCACGCCGATCCCGACCGCATTCTCGGGATACTGATCAACCTGATCGACAACGCGGTGAAGTTTACCCCGTCCGGCGGAGCGGTCACGGTAAAGGCCTGCGCCGTACCATCCGATCCGGACTTCGCCTACATCTCGGTGACGGACACAGGTTGTGGCATCGCGGCGGAAGCCAGACCACTGATCTTTGAGCGGATGTATCAGGACCTGAACGCGGTGAGCAGCAGCCGCAAAGGCCTGGGACTGGGGCTGTTCATCGCGAAGGAAATGGTGGGACTGCACGGAGGACGCATCTGGTTGGCGAGCGAACCGGGAGAAGGCTCAACCTTCTCATTTACGTTGCCATTGTATTCGCTGGCCAAGCTGCTCTTCCCGGTGATCACTCATCAGGGCCGCTTGCGCGATGCCGTGGTGCTGGTCAAGGTTGTGCTGCGGCCCCTCTCCAACTCCTTCCGGGGAAGGTGGAAGGACATCTCCCAGCGCTGTCTGGAAACCTTGCAGCGTTGCGTCTACCTCGACAAGGACCTGGTTCTGCCTCCGATGGCGGCGGCCGGTTTGGAGGAAACCTTCCTGGTGGTGGCCTCGACGGATATGGATCGAGTCCAGATCATGATGACCCGCATTCGCGAGCAACTGGAGAAAGTCGCGGATTTGAATAGTCACGGCTCACTGGAAGTCTCGGCTGCAGCTGTGACTCTTCCGGACCCTGGAAGCATGGCTGCCGGAAGCGAGCATGCCGGAAACGAAGACAGCTTGAAGAAGCAGGTGCAGGATGTCGCCGATCGCGTAAGCGAGATGGTGCGCTCTGCCCCGGCGGGAACACCGAATTCTAAATCGTTCTAACCAGATTCACGCCGATCGCTTAAGCGTGGACTTCGGAAATGGAGAAACACAATGGCAACCTCAAAAATCCTGATCGTGGACGACGACCCTGACCTGAGACAGGCCTTGAAACTGCGCCTGCGAGCCAATCACTATGACACGGTGCATGCCGGCGATGGCTACTCGGCCATCGCCCAAGCCCACAAAGAACAACCTAATTTGATCATTCTCGATCTTGGACTGCCAGCCGGCGACGGCTATGTGGTCCTCGACCGATTGCAGCACGACGACAAGCTCTCGAGCATTCCGGTGATTGTGTTGACCGCCCGCGACCCGCAGAGCAGCGAGCAGCGCGCCCTGCAGGCCGGGGCAGCCGCATTTTTTCAGAAGCCGGCCGACAACGCCGAATTGCTGGAGGTGATTCGGGCGACGCTGCCGCACGAGACTACGACGGCGAATCTGCCGTCCTGACAACTGCGCAACCGCGACCGCACTGCGGAGGCCGGACGCTGGACGATGGACCACGGACGATGAACGCCGGAGACCGGGAGGGCAACCTTTATGTCAGCCGATCTGCATTCTTCGCGCACCGCCAACTCTGAGCAACGCCCGCAACAGCGCTACCCGCGGGCCTTGTTCAGCGTCCCGGTGACGCTTCGCCACCTGGATACAGGAGGAATTCGTTCATCGGGTGGAATCAGTCTCGACATCAGTGAGGGTGGTCTCGGCGCCATGGTGCGTGGCGGCCTGCGGGCGGGAGAGTTGGTAGAGATTGATGTCTGCATCGCAGGGCAGGATCTCACCGCCGTGGCGATTGTCCGTTACACCACGGACGTACGCTCCGGGTTCGAGTTTGTCGGGCTGACTCCGGAAGAACGGCAGCAAATCGCCAACACCACCGGCCAGGCCTGAGCTGCGACGTAACGGGCGGTTCAGCACAAAAGAGTAACCACCGAGAGTAATGCCAGGGTCATATCCGCCGATTACCTAATGGACGAGGCGGCATCGCAATGCGGTGCCGCCGAGTCCCGTTCGTCCTTTCCCGCATGAAAACGCCCGCCGATCTCGGCTTGGTCAAAAGGCTGAACGCCTTTGCCTCGGCGGCAAGCCTGTTTTCCCTTGCCGTAGGGGTGTCGGCGTTGGCGGGGTGGACATTTCACGTCTCCTTTTTGACCACCTGGGGGATCGCGCCCATAAAGATGGTGACGAACACGGCGGTCTGCTTCGTTCTGCTCGGCACCGCCTTGTGGCTACAGAGAAATAGCGACCGCCGGTCCGGCGGGTGGGCCGGAAGGTTTGCCGCAAACTCCGCCGCGACCGTCGCCGGGCTGGCGGGTTTGCTCAGCCTCATAGAACACCTTTTCGGAAGCGACTTCCACATCGATCAACTGCTGGTCCATGTCTCTTTGACCGACTACCCTGCCGGTGCCAGGCCAGGATTGATGTCCGCGCTCACGGCGGCGGATTTTCTCATTCTGGGGATCGCCCTGCTGCTGCTCGATTGGAAGACGCGGCGAGGCGATTGGCCTGCCCAGTTCCTTTGTCTCGGGGCAGCCATCCCCGCCTCGTTTGGCCTCCTCGCCTTGGTTCTGTCGCCCAGCGCGCCCCCCACGGGCATGGCTTGGCCGACGGCGGTGACCTTCTTTGCATTGTCGTCGGGGCTGATCTGCTCGCGGGCCAACTGGGCTCTGGGGCGGCTTCTGACCAGCCAGAGCCCGGGCGCGCGGCTGCTGCGAACGGCAACGCCCGCCGCGCTGCTGGTTCTGAGCCTGATTGGCTGGTTCCTATCGAAGCCTCTCCTTAGGGATTCGCACTTTACCTGGGTTGAAATGAGCGTGCTGGCGTTATTTTCCAGCCTTACGCTGGTGGGCTTCATCGCCTGGATGGCCTTCGTCGTCGAGCGCAGCGATCGACAGCGCCAAAGAGCGGAGGCGGCATTAAACATCGGCCCAGAGCAGTTGGACCGGTTCATGGACCGGATCGAAGCGCCAGAGTCGGAGACGCGGCTGCTGCGCAAGGTAAATTGGGCTTTCGCTGTGGCCCTGCTCCTGATGGGCGCACTCGGCCTTCTTTCCTGGCGTAACGCACAACGGGCCGCCGCGGATGCCGATTGGGTCGCCCACACCCACCGGGTGTCAACCGCGCTGGAACTCACTCTGCGCCATCTGCTCGACGTGGAATCTGGAGGGCGCGGTTACGCCCTCACTGGAGAAGAGAAATTCCTTGAACCCTACGAGACCGGGAAGGTTGAAGTCGGTGAAGACCTGCAGGCATTGCGCATTCTGATTTTGGATCAAGATCAAAAACCCCTGTTGGACGTGCTTGCGGGGCAGGCGGCCGCCAAGATCAAGGCCACAGAAGAGGTGACAGCGATGAGACGGAACTCCAGGAAGGGCCCTGGCGATCCAGAGCTGCAACGCGGCAAGCAGATCATGGATGCGGCACGCCTTACTTTGGCGCAGATGGAGGCGCGGGAGAAGACCCTTCTGGAGCAGCGTATCCAGCGCGCCCGCGCGACGGAGCGCCTCACCGCTGCGGTCATCGCGCTGGGGTCGGTTTTGGGTGTGATTTTCCTGTCCGTCGCCGGAATCATTGTGAGCCGGGAGATTAGCATCAGCACCCGGGCGCGGGCGCAGGTCGGCGCTCTCAATGCAGATCTGGAGCGGCGCGTGGCCGAACGCACAGCGGCGCTGGGCGAAAGCGAGGGCCGCCTGGCGGGCATGATTCAGACGGCCATGGACGCGATCCTTACCGTGGATGAACAGCAGAACCTGGTGATGTTCAACGGCGCTGCAGAAAGAATGTTCCGCTGCCCGGCGGCGGAAGCCCTGGGCCAGCCGGTTACTCGCTTCATTCCTCAGCGCTACCACGCGGAACACGGCGGGTACATCAAGAAGTTCGGCGAGAACGGAGCCACCGCCCGGGCCATGGGCGCGTTGGGCAAGCTCTGGGCGGTCCGCGCGGATGGCGCGGAGTTCCAGATTGAGGCCTCCATTTCTCATATCGAGGCGGCGGGCAAGAAGTTGTTTACCGTGATCCTGCGGGACATCACCGAACGCGTAAAGGCGGAGGAAATTCGCGAACACCTGGCGGCGGTGGTCGACTCGTCGGACGACGCGATTATCAGCAAGGATCTGAACGGGATCATCAACGCGTGGAATCGCGGCGCCGAGAACGTATTCGGTTACTCGGCAGCAGAGGCTATGGGCAGGCCGATGCTCATGCTGTTTCCGCCGGACCGCGTGAAAGAGGAGTCCGACATTCTCGCCCGCATCCGGCGGGGCGAGAGCGTGGAGCATTTTGAAACTGTGCGGGTGCGGAAAGACGGCGAAAGCATTGACGTTTCGGTGACCATTTCGCCCATCCGAGGTCGCGATGGCATCGTCGTCGGCGCTTCCAAAATCGCCCGTGATATCACCCAACGGAAGCTGGCCGAAGAGGCCTTACAAGAGAGTGAAGAGCGCTTCCGCACGCTGATTGAGCAGGCGTCGGACGCGTTCTATCTGCACGACAGCGAGGGCCGCTTCCTCGAAGTGAACCGTCAGGCTTGCGAGAGTCTCGGCTACACCAGGGAAGAATTGCTCGGCATGTGTGTTTCCGACGTCGAGCAGGATCTTGACCTACGCACGGCACGACAGGCGTGGGAACAGGCTGAGCCTGGAAAGGCTTATACCCTACAAGGACGCCAGAGGCGCAAGGATGGAACAGCGCTTCCGGTAGAGGTTCGGCTGAGCACCTACTACATGGGTGGAAAGAAGCTCCACCTCGGGCTGGCTCGTGACGTTACCGAACGCAAGCTGGCGGAGGAGGCGCTGCGCCGGAGCGACGCGGGCCGGGTCGTCGCGCTGGAAGCCGCGAATCTGGGCGAGTGGGAAATCGACTTGAGCACGCAGAAGAGCCGGCGCTCGCGGCGGCACGACCAGATCTTTGGCTACGCTTCGCAGATGGAATGGAGTCCGGAGATCTTTTTCCAGCACGTCCACCCCGACGACCGGGTGCGCGCGCGAACGAATCTTGAACTGGCCGTAAGCCAGGGGACCAAGCTGGACACGGAATGCCGAATCATTCTCCCCGACGGAGAAGTTCGCTGGATTCGGGCCTGCGGCGACCTCTACCGGGATTCGGCGGGCAATTCGACGCGGATGTTTGGCACGGTCGAGGACATCACGGGGCGCAAGAACATCGCCGAAGCCCTGCGCAGCAGTGAAGAGCAGCTGCGTCTGGCCGTCGACGGCGCCCAGCTCGGCACCTGGCACTGGAACCTGGAAAGCAGAGAACTAGTGTGGTCGCCGGGTTGTCTGGCATTGTTCGGCCTGCCGCTGGACACAAAGATGACCTACGAGATCTTTCTCGGTGCGCTTCATCCCGACGACCGCGCCCCCGCCGATCAAGCGGTGCGCCGCAGCCTGGATGAGCACAGTGGATATGGCGTCGAGTACCGGGCGCTGTGGCCCGACGGCACGCTTCATTGGATCGCGGCCAGAGGCCAGGGCTATTACGACGCGGCCGGAAAGGCCGTCCGCATGGAAGGCGTGGCCATGGATGTGACCGAACGCCGGGATGCACAGGAGCGGTTGAACCTGTCCGAAGAGAATTACCGGACGCTGTTCGAATCCATGGACGAAGGTTTCTGCACCATCGAAGTGCTCTTCGACCCGGACAACAATCCCGTGGACTACCGCTTTCTGGAAATCAATCCGGCGTTCGAACGGCAGACGGGAATCCAGAACGCGCGGGGCAAAAGCATGCGCGAGATTGCCCCCCGGCACGAAGAGTACTGGTTCCAGCTCTACGGCAGGGTCGCCTTGACCGGGGAGCCCGTGCGCATTGAAAACCAGGCTGCGCAATTGCGCGGCTGGTACGAGGTACACGCCTTCCGCGTGGGAGAGGCCCACGACCGGAAAGTGGCGATCATTTTCAACGACATCAGCGAGCGAAAGAAACAGGAAACAGAACTCAAGGAGAGCGAAGACCGCTTCCGGCTGTTCGTCGAACACGCTCCGGCGGCGCTGGCCATGTTTGACCGTGAAATGCGTTACTTGCGCTGGAGCCGCCGCTGGCAGAGGGACTACGGTCTCGAGGGCCGCGACCTGCGCGGCTTGTCGCACTACGAACTTTTTCCCGAGATTCCCGAACGTTGGAGGGAAATTCACCGGCACGCCCTGGCGGGCGAGGTGTTGCGGGGAGAAGACGACCGACTCGACCGGATTGACGGCAGCGTGCAGTGGATTCGCTGGGAGGCACGGCCGTGGTACGACCGGACCGACGCAATCGCCGGCATTGTGATCTTCGCTGAGGAAATCACCGAGCGCAAGCACGCCGAGGAGCGACTCGCCGGGCAAGCGGAGGAATTGTCCCGGCAGACGGAGGAATTGCTGCGTTCGCAGCAGGCGCTGGAGACGCAGTCAATCATGCTGCAGTCCGTGCTGGACAGCATCTCCGAGGGCCTGGTGGCTGCCGACGAGACAGGGAAATTCATACTCTGGAATCCCGCCGCTACCAGGATCGTTGGCCTGGGCGCGGACAACATTCCACCCGAGCGCTGGAGCGATCACTACGGAGTGTACCTGGCCGACACGAAGACTGTTTTCCCGCCCGAGCAGAATCCTCTCTTGCGCGCCATTCACGGCCAGGCCTGCACCGCGGAAATGTACGTGCGCAACAAGCAACTCGAGTCCGGGGTGTGGATCGAGGCCAGCGCCAACCCGCTGCGTGGCAAGGACGGCATAGCCCGAGGCGGTGTGATCGCGTTCCGCGACATTACGCAAAGGAAAAAGGACGAGCGGGAAATCCGCAAACTGAACGAGGAACTGGAAGCACGCGTTGTCGAGCGCACTGCCCAGCTGCAAGCCGCCAATCAAGAGCTGGAGGCTTTTACTTACTCGGTGTCGCACGATTTGCGGGCGCCGCTTCGCCACATCAGTGGATTTTCCAAAATCCTGAGCGAGGAATATGGCCCCAATCTTCCGCCAGAGGCGCAGCATCACTTGCAGCGCATTCAGGGCGGGACATTGCGCATGGGGCAGCTGGTCGATGACCTGCTCAACCTGGCGCGAGTGGGCCGGCGTGGTATGCACATAAGCACGTCGCGACTTCGACCGCTGGTTGACGAAGTGATCGCGGAGCTGGCGCACGAGTGCGCGGGCCGGCGGATTGAATTGAAGATCGGCAGTCTGCCCGCCGCGGCCTGCGATCCCACGTTGATCCGCCAGGTTTTTCAGAATCTGATCGGCAACGCTTTGAAATATTCTCGTCCCCGCTCCCCTGCAGTAATCGAGATTGGACAAATCAAAGAAAACGGCCGCCCGGTGATCTTCGTGCGCGATAACGGAGTGGGGTTCAGCATGAAATATGCCGATAAGTTATTTGGCGTGTTCCAGCGACTGCACCGCGCCGAGGACTTCGAAGGCACGGGGGTGGGCCTGGCGACGGCCCAGCGCATCGTCCAGAAGCACGGCGGCCGCATTTGGGCTGAAGCCGAATTGGACAAAGGCGCAACATTTTATTTCACTCTCGGGGGTTCGTTCGCCAGTTCCGAGAAGGACGAACTCAAGACCAAAGCAGCCATCGCAGGAGAGCAGGCATGACCCAACGGCAGATCGAGATTTTGTTGGTGGAAGATAATCCGGACGATGTGGAATTGACTTTGCACACCCTGCGCAAAGAAAATCTGGCCAACCACATTCACGTCGTGCGCGATGGGGAGGAGGCGTTGGAGCTCCTCTTTGGCGATAGCCCTCATGGCGAACACTCGCTGGACAGCCTAAAGCTCATTCTGATGGATCTGAAGCTGCCCAAAGTGGACGGAATGGAAGTTCTCAGGCGGATCAAAGCGGATGAGCGCACCAAGAGCATTCCGGTGGTGATTCTGACCTCATCGAAAGAAGAACGTGATCTGATCAAGGGCTACGGGCTGGGCGTCAACAGCTACATCCAGAAACCCGTTGACTTCGACCAGTTCCGGGAAACGATCACAAAAGTTGGACTGTACTGGCTGGTCATCAACCAGGCGCCGGTGCAGCTGAGCTTAGGCGAAACGATCGCGAAAGGGACGGTCGCTTGATGGCATCGCCGGAAAATCCACATCGCACGGGTGTGGGCTAACGGGTTCCAGCCTGCGGCGGCGGCGCGTTCTTCACATATTTGTCGAACCAGCGCAACATCTCGTAAACCAGTTGTTCATTCGACTCCATGGCCGTATACCAGTGCGGCTCGTGGGGGAGCAGCACCAGGCGAGCGGTGCCGCCGTTGCCGCGAATGGCTTCGTAGAGCTTGCTGGCCTGCAGCGGCGTGGTTCCAGGATTCGCGTCT
>Ga0187859_10002965_pt1 | contig 10455 bp, 9 predicted proteins | sample June2016WEW_10_1_2_FD_133019 | JGI IMG/M metagenome (GOLD analysis project Ga0187859, IMG submission 133019) | Peatland microbial communities from SPRUCE experiment site at the Marcell Experimental Forest, Minnesota, USA - June2016WEW_10_10 | ecosystem: Environmental > Terrestrial > Soil >... | reverse complement strand
GAGAACCGCCGGTCAGCAAAGAACCCCAGCTTCAGCATCGGGTGGGAGCTGCGGGCCTCCCAGGCGACGAAGGCGCCGAGGACGGCGAGGCTGGCCAGCCCGGCTCCGACTACCTTCCCGGAGCCCCAGCCGTTCGCCGGAGCTTCGATGATCGCCCACAGCAGCAGGCCAAGGCAGGCGATCGACAGCACCGCCCCCCAGGGATCGGGCCGGCCGGCGGCCGGGTTCCTCGACTCGGGCACAAGCAGCAGCGCACCTGCGAACGCGGCGGCCACGATCGGGACGTTGACCAGGAATATGGAGCCCCACCAGAACCGGGCGAGCAGCAGGCCGCCGGCGATCGGGCCGATCGCGATGCCGAGCCCGATGGTCGCGGCCCAGGCGCCGATGGCGCGGGCCCGCTCCGCCGGGTCGCGGAACAGGTCGTTGACGATCGACAGCGACGCGGGGATCGTCAGCGCCGCGCCGGCCCCCATCACCGCCCGCCACGCGATCAGCACGTCCACAGAACCGGAGAACGCGGCGCCGACCGATCCCGCGGCGAAGACGCCCAGGCCGATGAGGAAGAACCGCTTGCGCCCGAACCTGTCGGCCAGGCTACCGCCGACGAGCAGCAGGCCCGCGAAGACCATCGCGTAGGAGTCGACGATCCACTCCAGCTCACTCGAGGTGGCGGCCAGCTTCCTGACGAGGGTGGGCAGGGCCACGTTGAGGATGGTGTTGTCGACATTGACGATCAGGGCGGAGGCGCACAGTACGACCAATGCGGCCCATCGGTGTCCGCGCGGCACCGCGGGGAGCCTGAGCGCGTGGGCCCCGGCGCCGGAGGATTTCACCATCGGAACTCCCTGGAGGCCCATCGTGACGGTCGACCTTGCACCGCCGGGGTCCAGAGCAGCCGCCGGGCACACGGGCCGCGCCACGATCGCGCCCGCGACCGGGCTTACTTAGTGCCTTACCGTACCCCAGGCCGGCCTGCGGAGGCTGGCGACGAGCGCCCGGAAGCACGCCGCATGTTCGGGGCGCACGCACGTTTAAGGCGGCGGGACCGTCGACATTGATGTGCTGGATTTTCATTGAAAGCTCATATACCCGTCGGTAACCAGGGCAAACCGGCAGGGGACCCGCCGGCCCGAAGGGCCAGTTTCCCGGCCAGGCAGGGAAGAAGGTCCCTGTGCGGCAGCTAACGCATCGCGCAATATACAGGCGAGTCGACTGGCCGAAAGGTATGCCCGGTGTGGGCGTCCGCGGCCGAAGGAGATGTACACATATGTCACAGGAGACACAGCGAGTTGCCATCGTGACCGGAGCCGCGCGCGGGATCGGGGCCGGGATTGCCATCCGGCTGGCCGCGGACGGGATGGCCGTGGCGGTCCTCGACCTGAACGAGGCCGACTGCGCGGGCACAGTGAAGGAGATCGAGAACGCCGGCGGGAAGGCGCTGGCGGTGGGCGCGGATGTCAGCAAGACCGATCAGGCGAACGCCGCGGTCGAGCGGATAGCCGCCGAACTCGGCGAGCCGACGGTGCTGGTCAACAACGCCGGGATCACCCGCGACGCCATGCTGTTCAAGATGACCGACGAGCAATGGGACACGGTAGTCGCCGTCAACCTGCGGGGCCCGTTCCTGATGACCCGGGCGGCGCAGAAGTACATGAGCGGGCAGAAGTGGGGGCGGGTCGTCAACATCTCGTCGTCGTCGGCGCTCGGCAACCGCGGGCAGGCCAACTACGCGGCCACCAAGGCAGGCGTGGAGGGCTTCACCAAGACGCTCGCGAAGGAACTGGGCAAGTTCGGGATCACCGCGAACGCGGTCGGGCCGCACTTCATCGCCACCGACATGACCGCGAACATGGCCACCAGCCTGAAGATGTCGTTCGAGGACCTCGTGGCGACCTACTCGAAGCAGATACCGGTCGGACGGGTCGGCCAGCCGGCCGACGTGGCGGCCGCTGTCTCCTTCCTCGTCGGCGAGGACGCGGGCTTCGTCTCCGGCCAGGTCATCTACGTGGCCGGCGGCCCGCTCAACTGACCGGGCTAGAGTCGAGGGCCCGATGACCTGTACGTTGCATGTGGCCTGGGATGGCCGGCTCGCGGGTTATGACTTCGGGGCCGGTCATCCGATGGCGCCCGCCCGGGTAGAGCTGACCATGGAACTCGCCCGCGCGTTCGGCGTGCTGTCGGCGCCCGGGGTGACGGTCGCGTGCCCGGCGCCCGCGTCGATGCCGGACCTGGCCACAGTGCACCTGCAGCGCTACATCGATATGGTGCAGCGCGCCGGTACGCCCATCCCCGGTACGCCCTTCCCCGCGGCGGCCGAATCCTCGGCCGTGTTCGGCCTGGGCACCGCGGACAATCCGGTGTTCACCGGCATGCATGAGGCGTCCGCGCTGGTCGCCGGGGCCACTCTCGCGGCGGCCCAGGCCGTGTGGACTGGTACGGCGCGGCACGGCGCGAGCATCGCTGGCGGCCTGCACCACGCCATGCGCGCCAGCGCCAGCGGGTTCTGCGTGTACAACGATCCCGCTATCGCCATCAACTGGCTGCTCCAGGCGGGGGCCAGCCGGGTCGCCTACGTCGACGTCGATGTGCACCACGGCGACGGGGTGCAGGCCGCCTTCTACGACGATCCGCGGGTGCTGACGATCAGCCTGCACGAGGACCCGGCGACGCTGTGGCCCGGCACCGGGTGGCCGTCCGAGACCGGCGGCCCGCAGGCGCCGGGATCCGCGGTGAACGTGGCGCTTCCGACCGGGACCGGTGATGCGGGGTGGCTGCGGGCCTTCGACGCCGTGGTGCCCCCGCTGCTGCGTGCGTTTCAGCCGGAGATCCTGGTCAGCCAGCATGGCTGTGACACACACTGGCTCGACCCGCTGGCCAACCTGCGGCTGACAATCGACGCGCAGCGCGTGGCCCACGCCGCGATCCACCGGCTCGCCCATGAGGTGGCCGGCGGTCGCTGGCTGCTAATGGGTGGTGGCGGCTATGAAATGCTTCAGGTTGTGCCACGGACCTGGACGCATCTGCTGGCCGAGGCGGCCGGGTGCCCGATCGACCCAGGCGCGCGCATCCCGCCGAGCTGGCGCGATTACGCCCTCCACCGCACCGGGCAGGAAGCACCGGAGAGCATGACGGACGGCAGCGAGCCGGCGTTCGCCCGGTTCGAATCGGGCTACAACCCGGGCGATGCCGTCGACCGGGCTATCTTTGCCACCCGGTCGGCCGTCTTTCCTGAGCACGGCCTCCTGCCCTAGCCGTAGCGGCGGCCCTGCTGATCAGGCTGCCCGCTGATCAAGCCACCAGCCGATCAACTCGCTGATCAAGCCACCAGCCGATCAAGCTGCCAGCCGCGATCAGGCTGCCCGCTGATCAAGCCACCAGCCGAAACCACGAGAGCGCCCCGGCGGGCTGCCCGCCGGGGCGCTCTCGGCTGTCGTGCCGCCTGTGCTACAGGCGCTCGAAGATCGTCGCGATACCCTGCCCGCCGCCGATGCACATCGTCACCAGGCCGTACCGGCCTCCGGTGCGCTTCAGCTCGTACAGTGCCTTGACGGTCAGGATGGCGCCCGTGGCGGCGACCGGGTGCCCCAGCGAGATGCCGCTGCCGTTGGGGTTGGTGCGGTCCTCGGGCAGGCCGAGCTCGCGGAGGACGGCGAGGGCCTGGGCCGCGAAGGCCTCGTTCACCTCGAACACGTCGATCTCGTCGAGTTTCAGGCCGGTCTTCTCCAGCACCATCTTGACGGCCGGCACCGGGCCGATGCCCATGATCCTGGGCTCGACGCCCGCGACGCTGGAGCCGACCAGGCGGCCCAGCGGCTGCAGGCCGTGGCTGCTCGCGTACGCGCTGCTGGCCAGCACGACGGCGGCCGCCGCGTCGTTCATCCCCGAGGCGTTCCCGGCGGTGACCGTGCCGTCCTTTGCGAACGCCGGGCGCAGCCGGGCCATGGACTCCAGGCTGACGTCCTCCCGGAAGTGCTCGTCGGTCCTGAACTCGACGGTATTCTTCTTGACCTTGACCTCGATGGGCGTTATCTGCTCGTCGAAGTAGTGCGCCGCCGTCGCGGCCGCGGCCCGGCGGTGGCTCTCGACCGCCAGCGCGTCCTGATCCTCGCGGGAGATGCTAAAGTCCTCGGCCACGTTCTCCGCCGTCACGCCCATGTGGCAGGCAGCGAACGGGTCGGACAGCCCGCCGACCACCGCGTCGATGACCTTGCCGTCGCCCATCCGCTGGCCCCAGCGCATGCCCGGCAGCCAGTACTGGCCCCGGCTCATCGACTCGGCCCCGCCGGCCACCGCGACCTCGGCGTCACCCAGCGTGATGTATTGGGAGGCTGAGACGATGGCCTGCATCCCGCTGCCGCAGAGCCGGTTGACGGTCAAGGCCGGCGTAGTCACCGGCAGGCCGCCGTTGACGGCCGCGACCCGGCTCAGGTACATGTCCCTGACCTCGGTGTGAATCACGTTGCCGAAGACCGCGTGACCGACGTCCTCCGGATCGACCGCGGCCCGGCTCACCGCCTCGCGGACCACCGTCGCGGCCAGGTCGCACGGCGGGATGTCCTTGAGGCTGCCGCCGTACCGGCCGATGGCCGTCCGGGTGCCGGACAGTACTACAACATCGTTTAGTTCCGTCATCTCGTTCCCCTTACTCTTCCAGGCCACCGCTGACTGCCCGGGCCTGCCCGCCCGCGGGCAGGCCAGCCCGCAGCCGACACGCACACTACGTGGGTTCAGTCCCGATGCTGTGCCGGGTTACCGCTCCTGGCAAGAGGACCAACGTCCCGGGATGCCAATCGTCCGACCCCGCCGGGCCTTCCGGCCGGTTAGCCCTGAAGGGTCGGGACCTTTGCCCCTACGCGGAATGGCGCCCGCCAAATTAATTTGGCAATGTTTGTGAACAATGCAAATACCGGATTAATTTCCCGGTGGCGTGCGCCTAATAAATGTTAGATGGATAATGCCCGGCCGGCCGGGTCGGCGATCTTGGGAGGTGCCCATACATGGACTTCGAGCTTACTGACGAGCAGGAACTGATCCGTAACACGGTGCGAGAGTTCGCCGAAGCCGAGCTGGCGCCGGTGGCCGGTGAAGTCGACCGAAACCACCGTTTTCCTGCGGAGGTCATCCCGAAAATGGCGGAGCTGGGGCTCATGGGAATGCCCTGGCCGGAGAAAGTAGGCGGCGCCGGGGCCGACTACGTGAGCTACCTCATCGCGCTGGAGGAAGTGGCCCGGGGGTGCGCGACCACCAGCGTCATCATGACCGCGCACACCACGCTGGCCACCTCGCCGATCGTCAAGTTCGGGACCGAGGCCCAGAAGGACAAGTACCTCTTTGATATGGCTTCCGGGCGCCGCCTGGGCGCTTTCGCCCTGACCGAGCCCGCCGCCGGGACCGACGCGGCGGCCGGCACCTGCACGGCTATCCTCAAGGGCGACTCCTACGTGCTCAACGGGTCCAAGATCTTCATCTCCAACGCCCCTTACGCCGAGATCTACATCGTCTTCGCGAAGACCGACCCGGACGCGCCGGGCACCCGCGGGATGAGCGCCTTCATCGTGGAACGGGACACCCCCGGGTTCACCGTCGGCGAGGCCGAGCACAAACTGGGCATCCGCGGTTCCAGCACGCCGCCGCTCTACTTCGCCGACTGCCACATCCCCAAGGACGCGCTGCTGGGCGGGGAAGGCAACGGCTTCAAGGTCGCCATGCAGACCCTGGACGGCGGCCGGGTCGGTATCGGCGCGCAGGCCCTGGGTATCGCCCAGGCGGCACTCGACGCGGCCGTCGCGTACGCCAAGGAGCGGGTGCAGTTCGGCAAGCCGATCGCCAGCCTGGAGGCCATCCAGTGGATGATCGCCGACATGGCCACCGAGATCGACGCGGCCCGGCTGCTGGTCTACCGGGCCGGCTCCTGCATCGACCACGGCCTTCCCTACTCCACCGAAGGGGCGATGGCCAAGCTGTTCGCCTCGGAGACGGCCACCCGGGTCGCGGGCAAGGCCATCCAGATCCACGGCGGATACGGCTACACCGAAAGCTACCCGGTCGAGCGCCACTGGCGTGACGCCAAGATCACCGAAATCTACGAGGGAACCTCCGAAGTCCAGCGCCTGGTCATCTCGCGAGCCGCCCTGCGCTGACGGCAGCCGGCCGGCAGCGCCCGGCGCGGCCATCAATGAAGGACGTGCATTGTGTCTGAGCTTGCCTATGCCGACATCAAGGTCGGCGATGAGGCGTCGTTCGCCAAGACCATCACCGAAGCGGACGTCGTGAACTATGCCGGCCTCAGCGGGGATTTCAATCCGGTCCACATCGACGCCGAGTACGCGGCGCAGTCGATGTTCAAGGAGCGGATCTCGCACGGCATGCTCGTGGCCGGGCTGATCTCCGCCGTGCTGGGCACCCGCCTGCCCGGCCCCAATTCGATTTACCTGGGGCAGGAGCTCAAGTTCACGGCGCCGGTCAAGTTCGGCGACACCGTTACGGCCCACGCGTCGGTGACGGAGAAACGTGATGACAAGAGGATCATCAAGCTGCGGACCTGGGTAACGAACCAGCGTGGCGAGACCGTCATCGACGGCGGCGCGGTGGTCAAGAAGCTCGGCCTGTAGGCCACTAGACGGCGCGCGCGGCGCGGCCGGGCCCCTCACCGGGTCCCGGCCGCCGCGGCCGGGAGGAACGCTATGAAGATTGTGGTCGCCTACAAATGGACCCGCGACCCTGAGGAAGCATCGGTCGGCGCGGACGGCACCGTGGACTGGTCCCGGGCCAAGCCGGGCCTCAGCGCGTACGATCCCGTGGCCATCGAGCTGGCCCGCCGTCTGGCCGAGGCGACGGGCGCCGAGCTGATCGGCGTGACGGCGGGGGACACCGGCGTCGGCGCGGCCATCGCCGCCAAGGCCGCTCTGTCCCGCGGCCTGGACCGCACGGTGATCATCGAGGACGCCTCCCTCAAGGGGGCCGGCCGGGCCGAGCTCGCGGCGGTGCTCGCCGGGGCGGTACGGCACATCGGTGACGTGGACCTGGTTGTCACCGGTGACTCGTCGGTCGATGTGGCCGCCAAGATGGTGCCGACGCTGCTGGCCGGTGAACTCGGCTGGCCTGCGGTGGCGGAGGTCAACGAGCTCACCGGCGAGGCCGGCACGCTGCGTGTGCAGCGCGCCATCCCGGGCGGCGTCCAGGTGCTGGAGGTCTCCGGCCCGGCTGTCCTGGCGGCGGCCGCGGATGCCGCGGTGCCGCGCGTACCCGGCATGAAGGACCTCCTCGCGGCGGGCAAGAAGCCGGCCGAGCATCTCGATCTCGCCAGCCTCGACGTGCCCGCGAGAAACGCGGTGCTGACGGTTACGGGCACGTCGCGGCCGGAGCGGAAGTCGCGCAGAGGCCAGATCATCGACACGACCGACCCGGCCGCGGCCGCCACCGAGCTGGTTCAGGCGCTGCACGGCGCCGGGGTCCTGTGATGGCCGGCACCGTGATGGCCAGCGTTCTGATGGCCGGCCCCGTGATGGCTGGCGGCAGAGAAAGGACTCGACAGTGAGCGTGAACGTCTGGATCGTCGTCGGTGATCAGCCGGCGATCGGCAACCTGATCGCGGTCGCGCGCGCCCTCGGCGAGGCAGCGGGCGCCGACGGGCAGGTCGCGGCGGTCGTCGCCGGGCCCCGGCCGGTGGCCGAGACCGTGGCGGCGAGCGGCGTGGACCGGGTGGTCTGGTGCGGCCTCCCGGATGACGCGCCCGCCGAAGCCAGCGCCCTGGCGGTGGCCGACGTTGTCGCGGCCGATCCGCCCCGTGTCGTGCTGGGCGGCCGCAACCCCGGCGAGCGGGTGCTGCTCGGGGCCGCCGCCGCCCGGCTGCGGGCCGCGGTGCTGACCGGGGCCCGTTCGGTTTCCGCCGACGGTGATGGCGTCGTCGTCGTCAACGCCGTGTTCGGCGACATTTCCGAGGAGACCGTCGCGGTTTCCGGGCCGGTCGCCCTGCTGATGGACGGCGGGTCCGTCCCGCCGGCGGCCGGCCCCGGTGTGCCCATCGAGGAGGTCACCGCCGCGCCGTTGGGCCTGAAGGTGATCGAGACCAGAATGTTCGGGTTCGATGAGGTGGACCTCGGCGCGGCGCCGCGCGTGATCGGCATCGGGCGCGGCCTCAAGGCCAAGGAGGACCTCGCTCTGATCGAGGCGCTCGCCGAGGCCGCCAAGGCCGAGATCGCCTGCTCGCGGCCGGTGGCCGAAGGCCTCAACTGGATGGGCAAGGACCGCTACATCGGAAGTTCCGGCGCGCGCATCACCCCCCAGCTCTACCTGGCCATCGGGATCTCCGGCCAGCTGCAGCATATGGTGGGCGTCGTGGGGGCGGAGACGATCGTGGCGATCAATTCGGACCCGAACGCCGTCGTGTTCGCCCAGGCTGACTACGGTCTCGTTGGCGATCTCTATCAGCTGGTGCCGGCGATCACCAGCGCGCTGAAGTGAGGGTGCGGCATGCCAGAAACGGCTGAACCGGACTTCGACGTCATCGTGGTCGGCGCGGGTGTCGCCGGCTGCGTCACCGCCTACCAGCTCGCCCGGCAGGAGCGTTCGGTGCTGCTGATCGAGCGCGGCGAGGCGCCCGGCTCGAAGAACCTCTCCGGTGGGGTGCTGTACTCCCGGGGCATGCAGGAGGTCTTTCCCGATTTTCTTAACGAGGCCCCGGTGGAGCGCCGGGTCACCCGCAACTGCGTCACCTTCCTCAACGCCGGGAGCTCCGTCGGGATCGATTACCAGGACACCCGGCTGGCCGATCCGGTCAACGCGGTCACCGTGCTGCGGGCCAAGCTCGACGCCTGGCTGGCCGAAAAATGCGAGGAGGCCGGCGTCATCGTCATGCCCGGCGTGCGCGTGGACCGGGTGCTGACCGAGGACGCGCCCGCCGGGGCCGCGGCCCCGGCCAACGGCGCCACCGGCAAACGCGTCGTGGGCGTGCAGGCCGGCGACGACGAACTGCACGCCCGGGTGGTCGTCGCCGCGGACGGCGTGAACTCCTTCCTGGCCCGGGACGCCGGGCTCCGGCACCAGGACCCGCAGAACCACCTGGCGGTCGGCGTGAAATCAGTGGTGTCGCTGCCCCGGGAGACGATCGAGGCCCGCTTCAACCTGACCGGTGACGAGGGTGCGGCGCTCGCCGTCGTCGGCGACTGCACCGAGGGGGTGGGCGGCGGCGGCTTCCTCTACACGAACACCGACTCCCTGTCCGTCGGCATCGTCGTGCGCCTGGACGACCTGACCGCCAAGAAGAAGTCCGTCACCGACATCTTCGACCACTTCCTCGAGCACCGTTACATCGCCCCGTACCTGGAGGGCGGCGAGCTGGCCGAGTACGGCTGCCACCTGGTGGCCGAGGGCGGCATGAAGATGATCGGCGAGATCGCCATGGACGGCATGGTCGTCGTCGGCGACGCGGCTGGGCTCACCCTCAACACCGGCCTGACCGTGCGCGGCATGGACCTCGCGGTCGCCTCGGCCGTGGCCGCCGCCGACGGCATCGGTGCCGCCCTGGCCAAGGACGACACCTCGAAGGCGGCCCTGGCCGGCTACCGGGAGAAGTTCTTCGCGTCCTACGCGGGCCAGGACATGAAGACCTACGCGAAGGCACCCGCCTTCCTCGAGCACGAGCGCATGTACAAGGAGTACGGCGAGCTTCTGGCCAACGTCCTGTACGGCGCCTTCAGCCTCGACACCCAGCCCCGCCGGCACCTGCTGAGCGTCGCACGCCGGGCGCTGGCGCGTTCACCCCTGAAGACGCGGCAACTGATCAGCGACGGCATCGCAGGAGCGCGTTCACTATGAAACCTCTGTCCGTCCCCGAGCGCCTCGCGAAGAACCGGTTCAACCTCGATGAGGAGGAGAGCCACATCGAGGTCAACCAGGAGATCGCCAAGGCCACCGGCACCGGCCGGGCCCTCGTCGCCTGCTGCCCGGCCCACGTCTACTCCGAGGAACCAGACGGGACCATCTCCGTGGAGTACGCCGCCTGCCTCGAATGCGGTACCTGCCTGGCGATCGCCGCACCCGGCGCGCTCACCTGGCACTACCCCCGCGGCGGGTTCGGCGTCCAGTTCCGCGAGGGTTAGTCCTTTTTCAGCCAGACCAGCCTGACCGGGAGTAATACTCCCGGTCAGGCTTTTCTGGCGGTCAGGCTCACCCGGGCTCCTGCGGCCAACTGAATGTCCGGCCCACCGCCGGCAAGTAACAGCTGGTAAATAGATGTCCGGCCGCCAGCCCGGGGACCGGCACATGATGCGGCCCGGCACCGGGCCTCCTCGGTGCCGGGCCGCATCTCGCGCGCTACCGCTCCAGGACGTACGTCCCGGGCGCGGGGTCCAGTGGCGGGTACTTCGCGCTGCCCAGTGTCTTCGGGGCTTGCTTCGTCCCACCGCTGCGGCTCTCCAGCCAGGCGGTGTAGTCAGGCCACCAGCTGCCCTG
>Ga0187859_10002961_pt1 | contig 10463 bp, 7 predicted proteins | sample June2016WEW_10_1_2_FD_133019 | JGI IMG/M metagenome (GOLD analysis project Ga0187859, IMG submission 133019) | Peatland microbial communities from SPRUCE experiment site at the Marcell Experimental Forest, Minnesota, USA - June2016WEW_10_10 | ecosystem: Environmental > Terrestrial > Soil >... | reverse complement strand
TTCCAAACTCACCAGCATCCATTTGCGCGGACAGGTGCGCACAGCGCCGCAGGACAACTTCAGCTATATCAACTCCGATCTGCCGTTTTTTGCAGTTGAGTTGTGGAAACAATTCGAGCCCGAACTCAGATGGCGCGTGGAAAAGCCCCAGCGCGTCGTGGTCATGGATGGCCAGTCAACCCTTATGCTCATCAAGAGCGGTAATGTGGGGGTGAGGGTTCCACAACGCACAACCAGCGCCTTCGATACGGAATGGTTGCATCGGATCGCCAATGTCAGCACCGCCATCAGCAACGAAGTCGACAACGCCCGCGCCAAAGGCTGGAAACTTAGTCTCATCTCGGAAACTGGCGCGGACGGCCGCTCCAAATCCATCGTGACGGTCATGGCCAAATCCGGCGTGCCGGATGACGACTATGGGAAAAATACCTTCATGGAAAATGCCGATACCCGACGGGTCTATCGCTTTGACGCGCAAACCGAACTGCTCGAATCGGTCCAGATTTATTTGGTTCGTCCCTCCGGTGAAGTCCAGATCTTTGACCTCAGCCAGATCGATTACAACCAGCCGGTCGACCCCAGCGTGTGGAAACTCGATTTGCCGGCGGATGTCACTTGGGCCCAATTGCCCCAGGATCTGCCCAAGCTGCCCGACAACGAGAAATACGCATCCATGACCGCCGAACAGGCGGCCCGCGCCTTTTTCGAGGCCTGTGCCAGCAATGACTGGGTTGAAGCGGGTAAGTTCATGTCCCCCATCAACGAAAACCTCAAGCAGTACCTTGCTGGGCTGGAGATCGTCAGCCTCGGCGAGTCATTCACCTCCAAGACTTATCCCGGCAGCTTCGTGCCTTACGAAATCAGGCTCGGAACTCAGGAATTCAATCTGCGGGTCTCCAACAACAATGCGGCCAGGCGGTATGTGATCACGGGTGTCTACAACACCAATTTGAAGCTTCAACAACAGATCAAGTGGACAAACGAACCGGAGATCCTGACCAATAACGATGTGTACGCGATGATGTCGCCCGCGGAAGTGGTAAAGGCCTACGTCGAAGCCCAGTCGAGATTGGACTGGGACGAAATGCGCAAATATGACTCGGAAGCCGACGTCGACGATACAAAATCCCAGGTTGCAATGGCAAAAGAGAACGGTACCGATGTCCATAAAGTGATCCCGGCAATCGAGGTCGGTGAGGCCTCTTGGTCGGCAGAGCAGTCCGCCTGGTTCGTCAAGTGCCGCGTGTTGGCCCCAGTAAAAAAATGGAACCTGGCCGTCAGAAAGGACAATCCCGCAGGCCGATGGCAAGTGGATGGCGGAATCTGATCCGCCCACTGGACATCGCACTGCGTGAAGCTAAGGCGGCCCTCCCGGCTACTTCAGCAGCTTCTTCCAACGGGCAATCTGTGCCTGGACGTTTTTTGGCGATGGGGAACCGACGGCAGTGCGGGCGTCAAGCGCCCGGCGGACGTCGAACACTTTGCCCGCAGCAGCACCGTATTGCTTGACGGCCAGATTGGGCAACGGAATCTTCGTGTTCTCCGACTCGGCGACGAGTTTGCCAACCGCCTGATGGGCCTGGCGGAACGCCGCCCCTTTTTTCACGAGAAAATCCACCAGGTCGGTTGCCAGAAGCATCGGATCGCTCGCGGCGGCTTCGCACCGGGCGCGATTCACCTTTGTATGGCGCATCATGTCGGCCATGACCCGCAATGATGCCAGCAGGGTGTCGGCAGAACTGAATAACGGCTGCTTGTCCTCCTGCATGTCGCGGTTGTAGGTCATCGGCAACCCCTTCAGCATCGTCAACACGGCGACCAGATTGCCGTAGAGCCGCCCGGTCCTGCCACGAACCAACTCGGCCACGTCAGGATTTTTCTTCTGAGGCATCAATGAGGAACCGGTGGTGTAGGCGTCCCCGATGGTGATAAAGCCGAATTCCGCCGTTGACCACAGAATCAAGTCCTCCGCCAGCCGCGACAGGTGCATCCCGCAAATCGCCGCGTTGCCAAGAAACGCCACGACGAAATCGCGGTCGCTGACTGCGTCCATGGAATTCTCGGTCACCAGGGCGTGACCAAGTTGGCACCCCACGTACGCCCGATCGAGCTTCAACGTCGTTCCCGCCAGCGCTCCGGAGCCGAGCGGGCACCGAAACAAGCTCAGCAGCGACCACGCGAACCGGCCGTGGTCGCGCTCCATCATCTCGGCGTAAGCCAGCATGGCATGCCCAAACAGCACCGGTTGCGCCCGCTGCAAGTGCGTGTAACCGGGCATGACGACATTGACGTTGCTTTCTGCCAGAGCCACGAGGGATTCTTGAAGCCCACGAATGGCTTGCAACACGCGCACCACTTCCTCGCGGAGCCAGAGCCGGATGTCCGTGGCAACCTGATCGTTCCGGCTTCGTGCCGTATGCAGTTTCATGCCCGCGGCGCCGATCTTGCGGATCAGCGCGGTTTCGATGTTCATGTGAACGTCTTCGCAGTCGCGATCCCAGCGGAACTTGCCCGTGGCGATCTCGCGTTCGATGGCCCTCAGGCCGCGTTCGATCCTGCCTGCCTCGGCCTTCGTTAGCAGTCCCACCTTCGCCAGTCCCTTCGCGTGGGCCATCGAGCCGGCGATGTCGTGTTTGTACAGCCGCCAATCAAAGCTGACGCTTTCCGTGAAGGCCTTGACCGCTTCCGCCGGCCCGGCGGAGAACCGGCCGCCCCAGGTCCGTTGGGCAGAGCGCATTGTCTGGTGGCGCGAATGTCCCGCTGTTTGCGGTCGTGCTGATTTTTTCATGGAGCAGACAGGCTCAGTAGTTCCCACCACCGCGAGGTCCCGCGCCCGGCGGCATCATGTGTTGCAAGCTGCCCATCATCATTTCCTGGATGCTGCCGTACCTCGTATAGCCGCTCGGCGGATCGAACAACGACGCATCCGGAGCCGACAACTTGATGTTCGTGAAGTGCGTGGTGATGGTCGAACCCGCCGCCTGCATCTCCGTCTTGATCGGGAAATTATTGAGATCGGTTGCCTGCCACGCCAGAACTTCATGTGTCGACCCGTCGTCTGCCGCGAACGTCAGCTTGCATTTCACGCACGGATGACCGTCCACGGTGTCCTTGCCAATCGTTGTGATATCGACCTTGGGCTCTTTCGCTTCGGTCTTGTCCGTCGGCGATGCCTGTGGAGGAATGATCTCCGTATACGACTTCATCCCCGGATAAATCAGGTACATCACCTTCTTGTCCGTCCGATAGATGTTAACGGCCCGGTCCATTCCCATCTGTTTCATCTGGGCCATGGCTTGGGGCGGCATTTGGGAGCCTTTCATACTCGTCATATCGAGGTCCGTACGCAGGTTGCCCTTGAGAAATGCATAAGCAGCCTCCATCTCTATCGGCGAGCTGTGCTGGGCGTCCGCGACCGAGATGTTCGCCGTGGCCGTGAACGCCTGATTGTTGCCGAAAATCTTCGCCAGGTCTCCGCTTCCAAAATCGCGTGGCCCGGCTCCCATCATCCGTTGGGCGAAGCCCGTCGCGACAATCGTACCCGCCATCGCTGCCACCGCTGTAAACGTACGGAATGCGTTCATTGACTGGTTCTCCTTCTCGTTGGTTGGTGCCGCAGCACCGTAGCAAGCGCCGGGCAGCGACAACAACAAAAAAATCGCCGCCTGCCACGCTGTCGGCTAGAGTAGCGCTGTGAAACACGACTTCCGCGCCGTGCTGTTCGATTTGGATGGGACGCTGGCTGATACCCTGGCTGATCTGGCCAATGCGGTCAATTGGGCTCTCCAGCAGGTTGATTGTCCCCCCTGCCCCGTTGACAGTTATCGCTACAAGGTCGGCGATGGCGTCCGCGAGATGTGCCAGCGAGCCTTGCCCGCGGACAAGCAGGAGTTGACCGACCAGGTCCTGCGGCTGATGCGCCAGCGCTACGACCAGCACTGTTTCGACCTTACCCGACTGTACCCGGGTATCCCCGAGTTGGTTTCCGCGTTTGCGGAACGTCAATTCAAACAGGTGGTGTTATCCAACAAGCCGGACGATTTCACGAAGCGGATTGTGGCGCATTATTTCCAGCCCTCGCCATTCGCCGTCGTCCGCGGCCAGTTGCCGAACGTGCCTCCCAAGCCCGACCCGACCGCGGCGCGGCAACTCGCACAGGAACTGCAGGTTACACCGGAGCACTGGCTGTATCTCGGCGACACGAACACCGACATGTACACCGCCCGCGCGGCGGGAATGCACTCCGTCGGCGTGCTCTGGGGATTTCGCGACCGCGAAGAGTTGGTCCATAGCGGCGCCGAGCACATCGTGTCGAAACCACAGGACGTGCTCGCCTTGTTGTAAGTGCGTCAGCGGGAAGGGTTCGGCCGCAAGAGACGGAAGGACGCCCCGCCGGAGCAGGACGTCCTTCGTGTGATTGTCGAATCAGGATGGGCGAACTAATGCCGACCGCGGCCGCCGCCGCTGTAGTCGCGCTTGCCGCCACGACCGCCGCCGCCACCGCCGCCGAAGTCGCCGCGGGGACGTTCCTCGCGTGGACGGGCTTCATTTACGGTGAGAGCCCGGCCATCGAGTTCCTTGCCGTTAAAATCTGTAACGGCCTTGTTGGCCTCTTCCTGCGTACCCATTTGCACGAACGCAAAGCCCCGAGACTTTCCCGTGAATTTGTCCATGATGAGTTCGCAACTGACGACGTTACCTGCCTGTTTGAACAGGTCTAGAATTTGGCCCTCGGTCGTGTTGAACGACAGATTGCCTACGAATAGCTTTGTAGCCATACTGGGGTGATTATTATCTTTCTGCTGCGGTAGGAGGCATCAGTGACTGTTCCCGCTCATCGGGTTTCGGACTGCCACCAAAGCAAACGTGGCTCTACGGACTGACATTCCACCAATTTCACTGCGGCTTCTTCCATCTGCTAGCGACTCAAATAATATGACAGATTTTCGGAATTGCAACTTTTTTTTGGTTGGCGCAAGTCGCTGGGCGTCAGCTTTTTGTGGGAGCCACCAGCCGGCTAATCGTCGCCGCCGGCCTGTCCCCAGGCCGCAACCGGCCTGAGCGACCCGTTCAATAAGCAGCGCGAATGCGTCTCACTCGACATGAAATCCTGCCCCGCAGTGAGCCGAAATGGAGTCCTACGGCTTGTTCTTTCCCTTTACCACCGCCGCCCGTGTCCGCAGCCGCAGCGCATTCAACCGAATGAAACCGGTGGCGTCCGTCTGGTCGTAGGCGCCTTTGTCGGCTTCCATGGTGGCAATGTGCGGGTTGTACAGCGACACGGGACTCTTGCGTCCAGTGGTAATGACGTTGCCCTTGTAGAGCTTCAGTCGCACCGTGCCGGTGACGTTTTTCTGGCTCTCGGTAACGAATGCCTGGAGTGCCTCGCGTTCGGGGCTGAACCAGAATCCATAGTAAACGAGTTCGGCGTATCGCGGGACGAGCGAATCCCGCAAGTGCATGACCTCGCGGTCCATCGTCAGCGTCTCCATCTGGCGATGAGCGAAATGCAGAATCGTGCCGCCGGGCGTTTCATACACGCCCCGCGATTTCATGCCGACGAACCGGTTCTCGACGAGATCGACCCGCCCGATACCGTGTTTGCCGCCGAGTTTGTTGAGCGTGCGCAGCACATGGGCCGGCGACAGTTTCCGGCCATTCACCGCGACGCAGTTGCCCGACTGGAAATCCAGTTCGATATACTCGGCTTCGTTCGGCGCTTCCTCGGGCGACACGCTGAGCTTGAACATGTCTTTCGGCGGCTCGGCCCAGGGATCTTCCAGGATGCCGCTCTCGAACGAAAGGTGCAGGAGATTCCGATCCATCGAGTAGGGCTTCTTGGCGCTGGCCTCGACCTGGATGCCTTTCTCCGCGCAATACGCCAGCATCTCGGCCCGGCCTTTGAACCGGTTGTGATACTCGGGCAAACGCCAGGGAGCAATGATCTTCAGGTCGGGCGCGAGGGCGGCATAGGTCAACTCGAACCGGCACTGGTCGTTGCCCTTGCCCGTCGCTCCGTGCGCCACGGTATCGGCCTGTTCCTTGCGGGCAACCTCAACCTGCGCCTTGGCGATCAGCGGCCGCGCGATGCTTGTGCCGAGGAAATACTGGTTCTCGTATATCGCGCCTGCCTGAATGATCGGGAAAATGAAGTCACTGGCGAATTCCTCGACCAGATCGAGCGCGTGGAACTTGCTGGCGCCCGTGGCCTTGGCTTTTTTGTCGAGGCCCGTAAGGTCCTCCTCCTGGCCAATGTCGGCGCAGTACGCGACAACCTCGCACCGGTAAGTGTCTTTCAACCAGTGCAAAATGACGGACGTATCGAGTCCGCCGGAATAGGCGACAACGATTTTCATAAGCCCGCACGTTGTAATGCCCCGGCCATCAAAAATCACGCAAAATCCGGACCCACTTTTTTGGGCGGGGACGACGGCGTTAAAACCGTCAAAATGGTTAAAACACGGTCTTTCATCCCAGGTCTTCCGTCCTCGCAGTGACCTGCGGTCTGCCATTGGAGCAGTGGAGCCCTCAACTTGCTTCCGAGCGCCAGCGCGTCGTTACAATGGGCCGCCAAATCGTGTTCGAGGTCACGCGGCGCTTGATGAATTGAATATGGACAGCACAACCGTCGCGGTTTCCAACAACCCCGATGTTCAACAGCTCTGGCGGAACGCCGCGACCCGCAAACCTCGCGCCCCCGCCCGTAGCAAAAAATGCTTTGCAATGTCTGAATCGTTGACAGACACTCCGCCGCGATGCGCCGAATTCCCGGACCTTGGATTGCGGGAGTCTTGCTTGCAATCATGGGTGTGTTGATGCTGGGCCCCGCTCAATGGGACACCGCCACAGTGGACGAATGCACGACCCTTGGAGCGGGTTACACCTATTTCCACGGGTACCGCTACAAATTCCAGCCCGAACATCCTCCCCTCTCGCAGATGCTGCCCGTCGTCCCGCTGTTGGTTACGAAAGTGGACATGTCCGACGACGCACGGGGCCTGCTCGAGGGACGACTGAGCTATCCATGGGCTGTCCCCTGGTTCGGCGAGCCGGTCTCGATTCAGTATCTCATCCCACCTGGCTGTCAGGGACGGATGGTGCCACTCCCCCAACCACCGTATCATTCGCTTGTGGCGTGGCAATGCACGGGAATGTACCCGACTCAGGATTGGTATTACTGGACCATTCCGGAAGGCCAACTCTTCGGGGAAATGCTCGTCTATGGCAGTGGCAACGACGCTGACACATTGTTGTTTACCGCCCGCTGCGTACAGATTCTTTTGGCACTCGGCGTCGGCTTCCTGATTTTTTGGTGGGTGCGTTGCGCAAGACCGGATCATACGCTGGCCGCCGCCGCCGCCCTCAGCGCGTGGGTCTTCAACCCCAACGCGTTGGCCTACGGCCACCTCGCTTCCACGGGGGACATCGCTGTAACCCTGGGCATTACGGCTGGAGTTTTCTTTTTTGCCCGGTTTCTTGAGAGTCCGACGCAGAAAAACGCGGTTGTAACCGGCGTGGCCACCGGCATCGCGCTCGTCATGAAATTCACCGCCATCACGTTGGCGCCCATCTATGCCGTACTCGCCGTGATGTCGTGGAAACGAGTCGGCAAACATGCCAGAAATCTGTGGAAACCGGCTATCCTGATGTTCGGAGCGGTCTGGCTGGTCCTGCTCGCCATGTACTTTCCACGATGGGCACCCGCTCAACCCCCGACAGACCAACAGACGCAGGTTCTGGCCGTGCCCGGCTGGTTCACTCAGTTTCGCCCCGTGCTGATCCCACCAGACTTTTTCAAGGGCCTGGCCCTGCTGCTGGGCCATTCCAAAGGTGGACACGATGCCTACCTCTTGGGCGAATGGTCGCACACCGGCTGGTTATCCTACTTTCCGATGACATTCGTTCTGAAAAACTCCCCGGCTTTCGTGGTTCTGGCATTGGCAAGCGTCGTGATTGTGGCAATTGGTTGGCGGTGGAGGTCACCCCATCCGCTTGAGATGGCTCCGTGGGTGGCCAGCATTCTCTACATGCTGGCGGCGATGACGAGCAAGGTCAACATCGGCGTTAGACACTTGCTGCCGATGTTCGCTATGCTATGCGTGGCAATCGGTCTGGCGCTGACAAAACTGTCCTCCAAAACCGCGCGGGGTGTCGTTATTGCGCTCTTGGGGTGGCAATGCTGCGTTACCATCCTGGCTTACCCGCTGTATATTCAATTCTTCAGCGAAGCAGTCGGCGGCGCCCGGAATGGCCAAAAGTATCTGCTCGACTCAAACTACGACTGGGGGCAGGACGCGAAGCGCCTCAAACAGTTTGTTGCCGATCGCGGCATCAGCCACATCTATCTGGATTACTTCGGGACGCAGTACAGCATCGAGTACCTCAAGATCCCCAACACCCGCGTCAACGCCGAGCAAGCGCGTCGTCTCAACAGCGGATGGTTGGTGGTGTCTGCGTCGGAGCTGATGCGACCGGAATGGGCATGGCTGCGTGAGTCTCGGGAGCCGACAACCCGCGTAGCCTACACGCTGTTCGCGTACCAACTTGGGCCTGCCCAATAACGCCGCCAATTCCGATCGCGCGGCCTTGACCGGGTGTCAGGGCCCGGACGGAGCCGGAGCCGACACGGCCGGAACGGTCAGTTCGGGCGAAACGGGCTTGCGCCGGAACACGTAAATCCCGCTCTCGGCAAACAAGCACTGGTAATCGGGGTTTTTGGCGAAGGCCATCAATGTTGTTGTCGGGATGGGCGGATACACCTGAGCAAAGTTCATGTCGAGGTAAACCCAATCATAGCGGAGCATCTGCTGGACATCGTCTTTCGCCATGAAGTTGCTTGCGAATTTGAGCCGGTTGGAAAAGAAGGCGCCCTCCCGGTCCGGCGCGTACAGCACAGGGGCATCGCGCGGTATCAAGGCGCGGGCGCGCACCTGGTCCTCATAATGCGGCAGCGGTTGGTACTCGTAGGGATAAAACCAGAACGGCCAGTGGGCGACCGACATCACGCAGATCAACATGGGTAATACAGGGCATAGGGACACGGAGCCGAATCGTTTGCGAATCAGCGCCTCCACTCGCGGGATGGCAAACAGGCTGGCCAGCACCAGAAACGCTCCCGTGTACACATTGTAATGCCAGGCGACCACCTTCATGCCGTTGTTGCGGGCGATCAGGTTGATAAACAGATCCGGTATCGCAAACAAGACCTCGGGCACAAGGAACGGGAACAGCCATAGCGCCGGTTGCAACAATTGGATCAAATACGGGCCGTTGTCCGCCTGGGTCAGCGCCGACCACAGTTTGGACGGATCAAACAGAATGTTGCGGAAGACTTCGCCCCAGTTGTTGCCCAGGTTGCCCAGATATCCCAATGCCTCATACCTCCAGCCGTGGGCAAAATATGGGCCGACAATCTTGAAATCCACCACCAGCGCCACCGCCGATACCGCCAGCGGCGTCGCCCACCAGCGCCAGCCGCGGCGCTTCCAAAGCGCGTACGGCACGAACACGAGCAGTGTCAACGGCGTGTTTTCCTTGCCGAGCGCCGCAAAAATGCAGAACGCGACAAACCAGCGATAATTCTCCGTGAGAAAAAAATAAAAACAGCTCAGCAACAACGGCAGTACCCACTGGCTCGTGTGCAGTTGATTGACATTCTGCGACGCGATACTCGGAAAGAACAGCAACGCCAGCGCCATAAGCACTGCGCTCAGGTCGTCCTTCAACACCCGGCGCGCGATCAAAAACATGACGACTCCCGACAGGCTGATGCACATCGTTTGGACGAAGAACAGCGTCCTCACGCCGGGAAACAGCGCGTACAACGGCCAGACAACAAACACCAGGGCTTCCTGGTGCATGGCGAAATAGGACCGGTCGATGTCAAAGTGCCAGAAGAATTGTCCGTGCAGCGACGACCAGAAGATATGGTTGACCACACCAATGTCGCCGCCTTCGCACGTGTCGAACTGCCACTTCCGGCATGCCAACCAGAAGAATAACAGGACATACGCCACCAATATGCCCGCCAGTACGCGGCCTGCAGTGGATTGTGGCAGCAATCGTCTCATGAGGGCGGCGGCGCCTTCCAATCCGATTCGCCCCCGAGACGATGGAACACGAACACATTCTGCTCGGCAAAGATGAGCTGATATCGGGGGTTCTTGTAGAACGAATCGAAAAACTCCTGCGTGACAAATGGGGGAAATCGCCGTTCGTTGGCGTCCAACAACACATAGTCAAATGTCTTGGCATACTCCGGTTGGTGCTCGAAGACGTTCAGGGAGTCGTAACGCGGTCGGCCCGAAAAGCGAGCTTGGATTCGAACCGATGACAGCACCGAGACGTCTTTCGGGATGGATTCGATGGCGTGGTTCAGCGCCTGCTGGTACGGCAACTCCCGCAGATAACCCGGCTGGAACCACAGGAACCAATGCGCCGCCGACAATACCAGCAACCCGCAG
>Ga0187859_10002959_pt1 | contig 10466 bp, 10 predicted proteins | sample June2016WEW_10_1_2_FD_133019 | JGI IMG/M metagenome (GOLD analysis project Ga0187859, IMG submission 133019) | Peatland microbial communities from SPRUCE experiment site at the Marcell Experimental Forest, Minnesota, USA - June2016WEW_10_10 | ecosystem: Environmental > Terrestrial > Soil >... | reverse complement strand
CGCGCAGGACCGATCTGCCGCTTTGCGTGAGCGAGCGGCTTATGACGCGCTGGGCGTTTCGCGAGTTGCTCGAGAATCGCGCGGCACAGATCATCATGCCCGACATCGCATGGTGTGGAGGGCTTTCCGAGGGCAAGAAGATCGCGACCATGGCAGAGACTTACTATCTTCCGATCGCGCCGCACAATTGCGGCGGCCCTATCCTCCACTTTGCGACGGCACACTTCGCGGCCAATATTACCAACCTCTTCATCATGGAGAGCGTCCGGCGACACTACAAAGAAGAATATGAAGGATTGGTAACGCGGTCGCTCGTTCCTGACGCCAGCGGCCAGTTGCCTCTGCCACCGGGCCCGGGCTTGGGCGTCGAGCTAAGCGCCACTGTGCTTAAGCACAAAGATGCAGTGGTGAGGCGATCTGAGCTTTGACCTAAGCGGCTGTTTCGCGTTCATCGGTCAGCATCGCGAGCAGCGTTCCGACCGGGACCTTAATCCCGTTTTCCACCTGGATGGTTCCGAGGTAGCCCTTGCCCATGGACTCGACTTCCATCTCGATCTTGTCGGTCTCGACAATGAACAGGGGATCACCCTTCTCGACCCAATCGCCCGGCGCCTTGAGCCAACTTGTTACGGAACCTTCCTCCATGGTGAGGCCCAGTTGCGGCATGACAATCTTGTACGCCATGGTTACGTTTTTCTCCTTGAGGATTTCATCATCTTGTGGACCTGGGCGACAATGCGATCGACTGAGGGAATCATTTGATTTTCAAGAACCGGACTGAATGGATTCGGAACTGCCAAAGAATTGATTCGCTGCGGAGGAACTTGTAACTGGTCGAAACAATCCTCCACCGCAATCGCGAGCAACTCCGCCGCAAAACTACAGAAGGACGGCGATTCATCAATCACCACCAGCCTTCCCGTCTTCTTGATCGAATCGGTGATCCTTAGCCGGTCGAGAGGAACGATGGATCGCGGGTCGATCACTTCCGCCGAAACGCCGTCTTGTTCGAGTACCGCGGCGGCCTTTGTCGCTAAGTCGACCATGCGGGACATGGCGACAATCGTTAAATCCGTGCCTTCGCGCACAATGCGAGCTTCTCCGAACGGGATGAGATACTCCTCCTCGGGTACGACGCACTTCGCGTTATAGAGCGACTTATGCTCGATCAACGCGACCGGGCCGGGATCGCGAAGCGCAGTCTTGAACAAACCTTTCAGGTCATAAGGATTCGACGGAAGAACGACCTTCAATCCTGGGGTATTCGCAAACCAGTTATAGAAAGTGTGGGAATGATGCGCTCCGGCGTTGCGGACAGCTCCCATCGCTCCGCGAATGACGACGGGAGCTTTGATCTTTCCATTGGACATGTAAGAAATATTTGCGGCCTGCTGCACGATTTGAGTGATTGCTTCGAGCGCGAAGTCGAGAAAGACCTCGTCGATTACGGTGCGCGTGCCCGCCATGGCAGCGCCGATCGCTGCGCCGGTGGCTCCGAGTTCGCATATGCCCGTGTCACGCAGGCGGTCATCGCCGAACTCTTTCCATAGTCCGCGCGTCTGACGGAAGTTGCCGCCGCGCTGGCCGATGCCCTGCCCGATGTAAACAATGCTTGCGTCCCGGCGCATTTCCTCGCGCAGCGCTTCGACTCCGGCATCTCCGTAATTAATTACACGGCCCTGCTCTGACATATCTTCTCCTTCAACTAAAACACGTGATCGTTGACCGAGTCCGCCGCCGGTTCCGGACTCTTTTCGGCGAAGTCGACGGCATCGTCGATAAGCCGCTCCACCTCCTGATCGGCTGCCTGCAGCTGGCTTTCGTCCGCTCCTCCCGAATCAAGCAGAAGCTTGCGAGCAATCTTCACGGGATCTTTCTGCTTCCACTGTTGCACTTCATCGCGAGTTCGATAATCGGTGCCGGGGTCGCCCTCGTGGTGGCCGACATAGCGATAGGTCTTGCATTCGATCAGGGTAGGGCCGCCATCCTCACGAGCGCGGCGGATGGCTTCCGATGCAACCTCATGGACGGCGATCACATCCTGCCCATCAACCGCAACTCCAGGGAGTCCGTAGGAAGCGGCGCGACTGGCGACGCTCGTGTTCTTCGTGGCGCGCAGAAAAGCCATTTCTGTCGCGTATAGGTTGTTCTCGCACACATACACCACCGGCAGATTCCACACAGCGCCCATGTTGACGGCCTCGTGGAAGGAACCACTGTTGACAGCGCCATCGCCAAAAAAGCAGACAACAACCTGATGGTTCTTACGCATTTTTGCGCTGAGGGCCGCGCCCGTAGCCAGCGGAATCGGCGCGCCCACGATGCCGTTCGTGCCCATAAAACCATACTCGGGCGCATACATGTGCATGCTGCCGCCGCGTCCGCCTGAACTGCCGGTCACTTTACCCCAAAGTTCGGCAAGCACAATTCTCGACGGCACGCCCTTCGCCAACGCGTGGCCATGACCGCGATGGGTGCTGAAAACCATGTCGGGCGTTTCAAGGTTCGAACATACTCCGACCGCGACGGCCTCTTCGCCAACATATAAGTGCACAAATCCGGGAAGCCTGCCGTTGCGATACAACTCCTGAACCTTGACTTCAAACAGTCTTAGCTCGAGCAACTTCTTGTAGTAACTCAATAGTACTTCCGGAGAAATTCGTTCTATCACTGATCGTTCCGACATCTGGCCTCCCAATACTTATTGCGCTAGCGGTAATTTCTGCGGTGCGTGTTCCGACTGCGAACGATAGACAGCTGTAAATAGCTCAACCACTCGGCGTCCCGCTTCGCCATCCACCATAGGATCGCGGTCATCCGCCACCGCCGCGAGGAAATCCGCCAGTTGTATCTGGTGGTAGTGCGTCATTACATCCCAGGGGCGGGAACGATCCTCGCTATTCCAGACACCGAGATTCTGCTCTTCTCCGGGCACCGTCCAAACATCGTTGAAAGGCGGATCCATCTTCTCCGTTACTCCGGAGATAAATGGCGAACCGCTGTCGATTTCCGCGCCCACCGAGGCGCCGGAGGAACCATGAATGTGAATCTTCCCGTAGAGTCCGGGACGCTGCGAGTTACTCAGTACAATCGAGGCCATCCCGCCGTTCTGAAAGCGGACGGAAGCAACTACCGTATCGTCCACTTCGATGCCGGGGTGGTTATAGTTATCCCAGTAGGCATGTAACTCGACGGCCGGGCCCATAAACCAGCTGAGTAAGTCGAGATAGTGGGGCGCCTGGCTTACAACAACTCCGCCACCTTCGCCTTTCCAGGTTCCGCGCCAGGGATCGGAGAGGTAGTAAGCGGGTTCGCGCCAGCCGAGCATAACTACGATTGCCAAAACGGGTTTTCCGAGCTTGCCGGCGTCGATAGCGTCTTTCATCCTTTGCACTGGCTCGTACCAGCGGCGCTGGCTGATAACCCCTAATTTGATTCCGGCTGCGCGTGCCGCAGCGATGGCGCGATCACACGAGCTGAGATCGATGGCGAGCGGCTTCTCCGAAATTACGTGCACGCCGGCGGCAGCCGCGATCTCGACAGCTGCCGGATGTTGTGTGTGTTGCGTGCAGATCGACAGCACGTCGACCTTTTCCCGCTTCAACATCTCAGCCAGATCGGTGTAGCCGTTGACGTGAAGTTTCCTGGCGAAAGCTTGCGCGCGTTCTGGTGCAACGTCGCATACCGCGACCAGTTCTGAGTCAGGCAGCGCCTGATATGCGAGAGCATGCGTGCCGGCAACTTTGCCGCATCCGACGATCGCAGTTCTTAGCCGATTTAAACTTGCAGTTGGCATGTTTCTCTCGAGTTTCCATTCCAAGCGCACTTATAAATTCATCATCACGAAACCGATGTTCCGTCGGATTCTCCGGGACGATGCCGTAACTCCACGAGAAATCCGAGTAACTCCTGAGTATCCAGTAATGCCCAGCGAGTTCCTCGACGAAGGCCAGTTCCAGACTGAAGCACAGTTATTCCAGCCTTGGCCAACTCTTCAAGAACCGGATCGATGTCACTTACTTCGAAAAGTACGTGGTGAATTCCGCCGCCGGTCTTATCCAGGAAATCCTGGTAACCGCTGTGGCCCTCGACAGGCTCAATCAGTTCGACCTCCACATCTCCCAACTGAACAAATGCCTGCTTTATGCGAATCTGCTGCGGGACGCCGCGGTAGAGATACTCGGATTCAGCCCGATCTGGCCACTCGACGAAACGAAAGGGACCCATACCGAATAGAGAGGTCAGCAACTGGGTCGTGCGATCGCGATTGGCGACAACGATTCCGATCTGGACCAAACGCTTCAGCTGAGTTCCGCCCGGAAGAGACGCCGGCAAATTCATGCTTCGTTCCTCATAGTTTCTTTCGAAGTCATCGCGCCAGATAACCTCCATCGACTGGAAGAATCACGCCGGTCACCATGGAGGAAGCCTGGGAAGCAAGAAACAAGGCCGGCCCGGCGATTTCGTCGGGTTCACCGACGCGGCCGAGCGGGATATTCGAAACCCAGGTTTGCATGAGCATGTTGGGATCGAATTGCGGCTTGGCCATGACCTCCTTGAGCCCGGGAGTCATGAACTGGCAGGGGGCGATGGCATTGACGCGAATTCCGCGGTCGGCCCATTCGAGGGCGAGTTGCTTGGTCAAGGCGTTGACGCCACCCTTGCTGGCGCAGTAAGCATTTGCGCCGCGGCCTACGCCGACTATGCCAGCAATCGACGAGAAGTTGATGATCACACCCTTGCGCTTCTTGAGCATGACGCGCGCCGCAGCCTGGCAGCACAAAAACGTGCCGCGAAGATTGATGTCGAGAACTCGGTCCCAGGTTTCGAGGGGAGTGCTCTCCGCGGGATCGTGTTGCGGGATGCCAGCGCAGTTCACCAGAATGTCGATGCCGCCGAACTCGCGCACGGTTTCATCCACCATGTCGACGACGTCGCCGGGAACGGCCACGTTGGCCTGCAATGCGATGGCGCGTCTTCCTGTCTTGCGCACGCTTTCGGCAGTGCGCCGCGGATTCTCGATATCGAGATCGCTGGCGGCGATGTCGCAGCCATATTCGGCGAAGGCAAGCGATATCTGCTCGCCGAAGCCGACACCGGCGCCAGTGATGAGGGCTACGCTCCCGCTCAGGTCAAAAAGTTTGCGAAAATTATTTTGTTCCATAGGCATCGATTTCAAATCCCGGAAAGCCTTCAGCTTCCCGGTTTCTCTTTCTTCAGGGGCTCTTTTCTTAGCGGCTCTAAATTCGCCGGCTGGCTTTCGAACAACAACATCTGCGACGTTCCCGCCGTTTCGAGCCTGACGGGAATTCCATCCTGCATAAGGCGAATCCCAGAAATTTCGGTTGCTTCATTTTGATTTTCGAAAATGACCTTGTAAGAAGCGGAAGCGTCGAGGCCTCGGGGCACAAAATGGTACACCGGGTCTTCAAAATTCGAGGTGCGGAATAAAGTCGCGACTGCCCGCTTCTTGTCAGGGCTGGCATATTCGAGAACGAGCCAGGGCGATTGGTTAAAGTATGGAGTTAGCGGCGTGTGATGATAGACAACGCTGTCGCGGAGGATGGGTCTCAATTCGCGTTTGTAGAGCTCGACTCCAGCGCGAATCTTGTCACGCAAGATGGGATTTAATTCTCCGAGCGACGGAGCGACGCCGCGAAAGATCGGCAACGACATCTGGACCTGTCGCAATTGGGAGTCGATGTCGCCATCGCCGGCCAGGTCGGGCACTTCCGTGCCGAAGGTGCGCAACAGAATTTCCGGCGGCAGCACCCAGGTCATGCCGTTCAGAATTTTTACGCCTCGCGGCTCACGCATCCAGTCGGAGAGTTCCGTGTTATCGAAGCGCCGCAGGATGCCCCAATCGAGCCGTCCGCCGCCTCCGGCGCAATTCTGAAAGATCACTCCGGGAAATTGCTGGCGCAGGCGATCAAACATGGCATAGAGATTTTCGACGTGACGCCACGAGGAATTCTCGACGAAGCCGTCGCGCAGTTGATTGCCATCTTCTTCGGTCGACATGTTGTAGTCGATGCGGAAGACATCGAGATCGTACTTGTGAATGATGCGGGCAATCTCCGATTCCATCCACGTCGCGACCGCGGGATTGCCTACATCCAAGTGGCGTCCGTTGGCGATGGGCTGCCCGTCTCGCGTCAGGATCCAGTCGGGATGCTCTTTGCGCAACTTGGCGGCGGCGCCAGTGCCTTCGATCTCGACCCATAGCCCGAAGCGCAGTCCTTTTTGGCGTGCATATTCGCGGATTGGCTGAAGATCATTTGGCAGCCATGCACCGGCGTACCAGTCGCCAACATTGTCATACCAACGGTTCGGCTCCGGACCATACCAGCCTGCGTCGATCAGAAACATCTCGGCGCCGATGTCGGCGGCCATATCGATCTCACGCTTGATTCCAGCTTCGGTCTCGTGATCCACGATATAGCCGCGATGGTTTGCTTCCACATCGAAGACGTGATCCGACGGTGGGCGAGGCAGAACGTCGCGGCGGACGTGATCGAGGAGCGCCTGCGTAACGTGGTCGAGATCGCCTTTCATACAGAGAATGTGGGTCTCGGGCGTTTTGATCGTTTCCCCAGCAGCAATGACGCGCAGCGCCGGATCGGCTGAACTGGGGCCCATATCGAAGAACAATCGCGCCTCGTTCATCGGACGGTCGATCGAATTGCTGCGGTCCACCGGCGATTTTTCCACTCTGCTTGTGACGCGAATTTTCCAGTTCGCGCTCCAGCCTAGTGACGCGGCGAACCACTCTCCGGTTGCGTTATTGCGCGCGAAAAATGTGGGATGGCCCCATCCGGATTTCCCCCGGTCGCCAGCGATAATTTTTGTCTCGTTGACGACCGGGTCAAAGCGCCAGGCTCCTTCGTATCCCCATTTTTCGTATCGAGTGTAGCCGACGTCGTAAAGATCTTCGGAATCGGGAGGAAGTTTTTCCGCGAAATTTGGCGTATGCCAAAGTTGACCCGCCCAAGGCGACACGTTGGAAACGGCGGTGGGGCGTTGGCCGGTATTGTTGATTTCGAGCCAGCGCACCATGACGGGACCGCCGCTCAGCAAGGTTTGCACTTTTACTTGAATCGGCCGGGCAGCGCTTTCGAGTTCGACGGTCACCAGCAATCCGTCCGGATTGCTCACTTTCGATTGGCGGGCGCCGATCCACTTCCACGTTCCAGAAAGCTCCTGCCCTTCGACTTCGAGCTTGAAGGCATCGATGGGCAGAGTGTCCATGTGCTGCCGTTCCGCATCGATTTGAATGTCGGCCACGATCTGGCCGCTCGAATCCCAGTAACGGCTCACCCAACGTCCATTGCGCAGTTCTTCGTCGCATAGGGTAAGGCCGGAATTGAAACGAACGCCGGGAAATGCTCCGGTGCGAATCAACGCCGAACGCGGCCTTTGCTCCGTTACAACTGCCGCAAATGAGAACGAGAGTTGAAAGAAGAAAAAGAAAAGGGCCGCAACGGCGTTGGCAATGCTAATCCGTCTGCGATAATTTTTACTCGCGCGGACTCTCTCGCCATACCATTCCATCGCGGCCCTTGCCCCCTCTAATTTGTAATCTTCCATTGCACGTGGCCCTGGCCACGAACCTTCGTCACTCTGCCTTGCTGTTCGAGATGCAAAAGGTGACCGTGCAGCGGATACATCAGCAGCCATTGATTGGTTGCAGGCCACGCCCCCAGGGCTGGCCCACATTCATCCATGCAAGCTTGCAGCGTTACTCCATGTGGATGTTTTTCCAGCGACCGCCAAATCAGATTCGAAGCACTATCGACAAATCGGCGGGACTCTCCGAGAAATTCGGACACCTGCGAGCCGTGGAAGGTCGGCCAGTGGGTTACGATTTGTTTCAGAAATGGGAAAATCGTTTCGTTCGGCGTGTTGGATGCGCCCGTGTCCAGCAGGACCGTGTTGTCGCCGACGAATAAATATTGAAACAGATTGCGATCTGCAATCGATGAGCCGATCTGATACACGTGTCGGAAGATTTCCATAATCCCGTTCGGCTACATCGGTAACACCAGCCCATGTGCCATGGAATAGATCAAGAACCCCTGCCACGAGGCGGCTACAACCGAGGAGAAGATGAGCGTTGCACAGTAGGCCGTACTTCCGCGTCGTACTTCCACACGGTCAAATTTCCCTTCGCACCATACTAAATTCGAAAGGCTATCGTCAACACTTTTGTTGACATCATTTAAAAGAACGGCAGCGTAACGGCCGGGTTATCGGGCCCGGCGCCGCTCAGTGAGTTGCGGAAAACATTTCAGGATTGCCCGCGTCCCGCGTAGCTGAGCACGGCGATCGCCAACACGAGAAAGCCAACCCCGAAAACCATCGTCCTGATCGGACGGGTGCCGGTGCGCGCCCATTCGCCTGTCGCGACTCCAAAAACCGTGCTCGCCACGACAATCGCCGCCAGAAACAGCGGCCAGCCAATGGCCGGCCCCAGATCACCCAGCTTCACCGTCGAAATGCTGTAGAGAATGATGCTGCCATACCAGAGAAATCCCATGCTGGCCCCGACGAGCCAGTAATACCAAGTGCCTGGAAGGCGAAGAAGACGCACGTTGTCGCGCTTGCGCATGAGAATGTAGCAATAAATTGCTCCTGGCAGGAAGCCGGCGTAGAGACAAGGCAGCCATACGGCGTTCGACATCATGGCGAGACTCGCGCCGTGCTGCTGCGCTGCCCGCTGGATGCTGCCCCCATAGGCCAGCCCCAGATTCAGCATGGAGCCGAGAATGCCGGAAACAAACGCCAATAAATATCCCAACCAAAACCCGTGCCGCACCGTGGCGCTCGCTTGTTGCAGAGCGGCTTCGCGATGCTTTCCCGCCAGGCCGCAGAGCGCTACACCGACGATAATCGCGAGGACGCCGAGAAAAATCAGGCCGCCTTGCCGGGTCATGATTTGATCGGGGTGTTGCGCGATCAGAGGAGTCAACGCGCCGACCGCAGCCGAGGTTCCGAGGCATACGGCGAAGGTGATGGCCAAGCCCAATCGAGTCAGCGCCAGGCCAAAGAAAACCAGGGAGACACCCCAGCTGGCCCCGAACAGCACCATTCTGGCCAGCGTTCCGCCGGAAACTTCGGAATATGTTGACCAGAGTCCGGGGACGGTGAGCACCGCGATTACAGTGGGCACCACGGCGACGCCGAAGACGGAAAAAGCAAACCAGGAGTGCTCCCACTGCCACTTTTTGTTCAGTTTCATGGGAAGCGAATACGCGGCGTTCATGATCGCGGCGCACAAAACCAAGAGGAGTGCCTGGACGATGTGGGAAGTCATGAGAAGAAGCCGAGCCATTGAAGCACTCGGGTTTCTCAATGTCAACAACATTGACGACATTAGCGCGGCGCGGAATCCGTAATCAGAGGATTGGCGAAGCGAGAGGATTGTCCAGGTCGCCCGTCCAATGGCCAGGGACAATTCCAGCGAAGGCAGAAGTCTGATCGAAGATCCGGGAATACAGGCCGCCGAAGTAGCGCTCTACTTCGCTCTCGATTTTATCAATCGGCGTCTTCAACACCATGCGCACATATTGCTCATGGTTTTCGCTCCTGTTCTCCAGCGGGATACGCGACGAATACGCCCGTGCAATGATGAAAATATAAGGGTTCATCAGCAGATTGAGGGTCCGATAGAGGAGCGGTTGGTTGGCCGCCTTCCAGATGGTGCGGTGCAATTCCATATCGGCGTCAAAGAATTGTTCCTCGTTGTTCCTGGCCGCGGCGGTTTTCAGTTTCTTCAAACTTCGATTGAGAAGTTCCTGGGGATCAATCGAGGGATTCTCCCGCATGTAGCGCACGCAGAGACTTTCGAGTTTGGCGCGCATGCGAAAAATCACGCCGATTTCCGCCAATGAAATGTCGCGAATAAAGGTCCCGCGCCTCGAGGTGGTAACCACGAGGCCGTCGCGCTCGAGGCGGAGAAGGGCTTCGCGCACGGGGCCGCGGCTGACCTCCAACTCTCGGGCGAGATCCTCTTCGATGATGCGCTGGCGCGGCCGCAGTTTACCGGCGTGGATAGCCTTGCGCAAGTGGGCTTCTACACGCTTACTGGCGGAGATGCCGCGGTCCGGTTTCCCTGAATGGTTTTTCGAATTTCGCATCGGCGTGGTGTGTATATATAAGCTGGTTTCAGCTAAAAGACAAGGATTTCCGTTATGCGCTGGTAAGCACACCACCTGCGCGCCCAAGCGACCGGCTTTCCCTGGGCCACCAGAATACCCAAACCTTCCGCCTACTTTATCACGTTGTCGACAACATGGGTGACAGCATAGTTGGCAGAAAATAGCCGGCTCGATTTAGCTCTGGTGCGAATCGAGGAGTGCGATTTTGCAGTTATTCTAGGACGGATACCAACATTTGTAGACATTAGTGTTGACAATATTTCCCTTGACACTCGGCGGAACATAGGTTACCTTCCGCGTCGGTCCATG
>Ga0187859_10002952_pt1 | contig 10476 bp, 4 predicted proteins | sample June2016WEW_10_1_2_FD_133019 | JGI IMG/M metagenome (GOLD analysis project Ga0187859, IMG submission 133019) | Peatland microbial communities from SPRUCE experiment site at the Marcell Experimental Forest, Minnesota, USA - June2016WEW_10_10 | ecosystem: Environmental > Terrestrial > Soil >... | reverse complement strand
TACCAGACCAGGTGAGGTGGCTGAGTCTTAGGGCGGTTGCTCTAAGCGGAGTTCTCGAGGAACCTTTGGTCGGGGAAATCGAGGACAATCTCTCGCAAACAATCCGTGAATATGGGCTGAACGAGTAAAGTTCTGATCCGCCGGACACAGGCTGTGCCCGGCACCGGAACGAGCGAGGGGCCACGAGAGTGACCACCTCAGTCAATCCCAAACAGTCCACCGAGGCAGCCCGCAGGCTGACAAGCTTGCGGGCTGTTCTTATTTCAGGCGACAGGCGTCAGGTCCCGGGAAAAGCAAGTAATTCAATTGGGATCTTGCCACCAAGCTGCCCTACCTCTTGGGCGTCCCGATCGCATCGAGTATGGCGTCATTGATCGCGTAGGCGGTGCCATCCGCTCCGATCAACGTCGGCGTATAGGCCTCGCCGATGCCCGTGGAGAGCTTGATCTTTTGCGTCAGCGAGTTCGACGGCAGGTCCCAGCGGTACAGATTGCCATCTTCGCTGTTGACCAGGATCGAATCGGTGAACGGATCCACTGCCGCCGTGTTGATACACCATTCATAAACCGCATTCGGATACCCCGATTGAGGGTCGGGCGTTGGCCCCAGAACGGTAATCACTTCCTTCATGACCAGCACGCTCGGAATGATCGGATCACTCTCGGTGGCATTCGGGTCGAGTACGGCGACCCGATTCTCGCCGTCGCCGGTTCCGATGCCTACATAGTTGTTGTACTTCGTCATCAGCAGATAACTCGACGTCCCTGTATATTCCGGCACCAGCGACGCGGGCACGATGGAGGCGGTGTCGTCCCAGCCAAAGCTCCCGGGCGTCTTGGTCTGTGAAAGATCGCTATTGAAATGCAGCAGCCAGCCACGGTCGTTGTGGTCGGGAAAAGGATTTTCCAGCACCCCGAAATAAACATCGCCATCGGGTCCAACCGTCGGAGTAGCGGAACTGCAATCGCAAAGCCACGCGTCCAATCCCGACGACGGATCGGTCAAAAGCACGCTCCTTATCGGCGCGAGCGTCGTGCTATTCAAAACCGCGAGGTAGCCATAGCTCTCGTTATCCACGACGACATACAGAAGGCTGCCATCCGGCGAGAGCGCGGGCGCGGCACTGATCGCGGCCTGCGTTACCGTCGGATCTCCGCTGATCGTTGCCGCCGAGACCCACGTCCCGGTGCCGTTGGGAGTAATGCGCGCGATGCCGCCTTGCAGATTAAGCGGCGTTGCGCCCAGGACAATAAACCCGAAATAAAGGTTGCCATTGGCATCGGTAGTGAGCGGAGTGTCAATCTGCACGTTCTGCTTATAAGCCGTGGGATCCTTCCGATAATTCTTTACGCCATAGAAATATAGGCGAGTGACGGCGCTCTTGACTTGATCGGGGTTCTGCCGGACCAGCACACTCCCGGCGATATCCGGCACAAAAAGCCGGTTGCCCGAAATCGTCGGCCCCAGGCCCGGAACAAAGCTGGCTTCAGGCACCTGATAGCCCGTGCCCAGCGTGTACATTCGCTCGCCGGTGACGCCATTGTGCGCCTCGACCCGGAAACTGCTTGCTCCCGTCTTGACCGGCACAATCACCGTATTCGCCGCTGTAATCAGGGGCGAGCCGTAGTGTATGAAAATTTCTCCTTGCGGGGGATGCAAATCCACCGGCACATGCCAGTGAATCGCGCTGAGCGGTTGCGACTGCACTGTCGAGAGCGCCGTATGTTGCTCGTCATGCGCGTGCGTCAGCCACGCGCCAGTTTGGGCAGTCGCGCGCGCGGTCAACATCGCGGCGCATGCGCCGATGCAAAGAATGAGAATATAGAAATTCAATCGAGACCTGGCGACTTTGATTGTGCTGTTCATCGGGGAAACCTCCTTGCTTAGACAGGGCCGAGAATTCATCGGCGACTCAGGCAGCGTAGCAGTCTGCCCCATCCGAGTTGTCAACGGAAGGTAAAAAGTCGGTTGAAGCTTCTCTCCGCGACTCCTTGCCGAAGAAGCCCCCCAAGAACCCTCGCCCTCAGCGACTTCGCTTCGGTCGCCGCCGCACAGCCCACCGTGATGCCGATCACAGCCTCTTGGCAGACACCTCGGGACAATGGAGGTGCACCACTCTGGGGAGGCTCTGTGTTCAAAATCGTCAACGCCCAGTTCATAGCCCCTGGGATCAAGCGCCTCACGATCGAGGCGCCGCGCATCGCGCGCAAGCAACGGCCGGGGCAGTTCGTCATCGTTCGGATTTGCGAAAATGGCGAGCGCATTCCGCTGACCATTGAGCGCTCCGATCCCGATCGCGGCACCGTCAACATCGTCGTGCAATCCATAGGCAAGACCACTCACCTGCTCAATTCACTTGAGACCGGCGACAGCATTCAGGACATCGTCGGACCGCTGGGCAAGCCATCGGAAATCGCAAAATATGGAACAGTGGTCACGATCGGTGGCGGCGTGGGCACGGCCATGGCCTATCCCACCGCCGCGGCGATGAAGCGCGCCGGTAATCGGGTGATCTCCATCATCGGCGGACGCAACAAAGATCTCGTGATCCTCGAAGACGAGATGCGCGGCGTGAGCGACACGGTTTTTGTTACTACCGACGATGGCAGTTACGCCGACAAGGGATTGGTCACCGACAAGCTTCGCCAGTTGATCGAGAACGGAACCCGTATTGATTTGGTGCTGGCCGTCGGCCCAATTCCAATGATGCGAGCGGTTGCGGAAATGACGCGCAAGGAGCGTATCCGCACCATGGTTAGCCTCAATCCCATCATGATCGACGGCACAGGCATGTGCGGCGGCTGCCGCGTGCTGGTCGAGGGCAAGAGCGAATTTGCCTGCGTCGACGGCCCGGAGTTCGACGCGCACCGGGTCGACTTTGCCGTCCTGGTGCAGCGCAACGCCATGTATCGCGATGCCGAGAAGCGGTCGATGGATCAGTATCGGCAGGAAATTGCCGAAAAAAAGCCGGATGCGAACGCAGCTCCTATAGAAGCGGCAATGGCCGGATGCGCCCTGGAGGCGAAGTGATGACGGACAAAGTACAGGAAAAAGCGAAATCGAAAAATCCAGTTCCGAATCGCGAGCGCATCAAGATGCCGCGGCTGCATATGCCCGAGCAGGCGCCGTCGCTGCGAGCGCAGCAATTCACTGAAGTCAACTTGGGTTACTCGGCGGAGTTGGCACGGCAGGAGGCGATTCGCTGCCTCGAATGTGCCAAGCCAACCTGTACGCACGATTGCCCTGTAGGCGTTAAGGTCAAGGACTTCGTGCAGTTGATCGTGGAAGGCGACTTCATGGCCGCCGCAGCAAAGATCCGGGAAGACAACGTACTACCCGCGATCACCGGGCGAGTTTGCCCACAGGAAGATCATTGCGAAGGCGCGTGTCTGTTGAAGAAGAAAGGCGAGTCGCTTGGCATCGGATACCTCGAGCGCTTCGTCGCCGACTACGAGCAGCAACACTTCGACATAAAGAGCATTGTTAAGGCGGCACCAACCGGGAAGAAAGTTGCGATCGTAGGCAGTGGGCCATCGGGGCTGACCGCGGCGGGCGACCTGGTGCAGAAAGGCCATTCGGTTCATGTTTTCGAGGCGCTGCACGAAGTCGGCGGGGTACTGGTGTACGGTATTCCAGAATTCCGGCTGCCGAAGAAAATCATTCGCCAGCAAGTCGACTACATGCGCGCCATGGGCGTCGAGTTGGAAACCGACGTAGTTGTCGGGCGCACGGTCACCATCGACGAACTTCTCGAAGAAGAAGGTTACGATGCCGTTTTCATCGGCACCGGCGCCGGCTTACCGCAGTTCATGGGCATTCCGGGCGAGCATTTAAACGGCGTCTATTCGGCCAACGAATTTCTGACGCGCATCAATCTGATGCATGCCTACGAGTTTCCCAAATATGACGAGCCCATCGTCGACTTCCGCGGCAAAGACGTCGCGGTGATTGGTGGCGGAAATACCGCGCTAGACGCCATCCGTTCGGCATTGCGTCTCGGCGCGCGCAAAGCGTACGTCCTATACCGGCGCAGCGAAGCGGAGATGCCGGCGCGCACGGAGGAAGTGAAGCACGCCAAGGAAGAAGGAATTGAGTTTCACGTGTTGACCGCGCCCGTCGAATTTCTTTCCGACGGCAAAGGCTGGCTCACCGCCGCGCGTTGCCTGAAAATGCAACTGGGAGAGCCGGACGCTTCCGGAAGACGCCGCCCGGTGCCGGTTGAAGGATCGGAATACGATCTGCCGCTTTCGGTGGCAGTGATGGCGATTGGAACCACTGCCAATCCGATCGTGCAAAGCACGACACCCGGCCTCAACACGAATAAGCGAGGTTACATCGAGGCAGACGCGACGACGCAAAAGACTTCGCGTAAGGGAGTGTTTGCTGGCGGCGATATCGTCACCGGCGGCGCAACTGTGATCCTAGCGATGGGAGCTGGTCGCAGAGCCGCCAAAGCCATCGACGAATATCTAACGACAGGTCAGTGGGCAGAGTGAGCGCCGGAGTGCGCCGCAAATCGTACTCTCACGGTCGTGATCTCGTAGGGCTTGGTGCGCACCGTAACTACTCCGTTGCGAATCGCAAGATCGCCCGTCGGTCTCTCCATCAAATCGGTTTCTGATGCCGATTGAGCACCTGCCGGAAGCTGCAATTTCACATCCGCTTCCTTCCCTGCCCATTCATAAAAACGCAGGACAAGAGAATCATCATCATCCTCTGACTTCTTGAAAGCGGTCAGCACAACATTGTCCCCTTCCACCCGCACGAAAGAATGTTCGCCCGGCAGCGCTCCGCTGTGCTTCTGCGTCTGCATGGCGATCATTTTGTAATTCAGCTCGTAGCCGCGGCGGACAGTCTGCGCATCACGCCAAGTTCCGGCATGGGCATACATCGAGTAGGTAAATTCGTGGTGCCCCTCATCGGCATGCGGATCAGGCCATTCCGGCGAGCGCAGCAACGACAGGCGCAACACGTTACCTTTCGCATCGTATCCGTACTTGCTGTCGTTGAGCAGGCTGAAGCCGTGTTTAGCGTCGGCTTGTTTATCGTCGGAAAGATCGGCCCAGCGCAGCGCTGGAACTTCAAACTTCGCCTGCTCAGCCGGCGTATTCCTCGTCGTCGGACGTTCAATCGATCCATACGGAATTTCAAAAGTCGCCTTATCATTGTGCACGCTCAAAGGAAACGCGACTTTCAGCAGGATGTGTTTCTCATGCCAGTCCGCCCGCATTTTTACATCGACTCGCGGCTCGCCCGCATACATGGTGATGTCCTGCACGAACGTGGAATTCTGAAAATGTTTCTTTACGCGGATCATGGCGCGCAGCGGCCCCCGCTCCACTATCTTCACCTCGTCCGCTTTATCCAAATCCCCATGTTGCTTCTCGAAGTCCGAATCGATATTCCAGGCATCCCATCGCTTCGGCTTGTCAGTAAAAGCCTGCAAGAGGTTTCCACAAATAGATGTCTTCGGACCACCGCTGTCGGTTTCCGATGGAGCCAGCGCCTCCGTCTGTGTATGCAGATCGAAAAGGCTGGTTATGCATCCAGTATGCGGATCGACCGTCACCCGAACGATCCCGTTCTCGAGAGTCTCGCTGGACGCATTGCCCGAAACCGTCACAGCACCGCTCGACTGCCGGCCCGCCCGCGATGTCTGCCTCTCATGCGAACCTCCACTCTGCGCCGCGGGCCGCACAAAATAGGTTTTGTAGCCCAGTGCCGGCACATTCGCAACAATAAGAAGGCGCGCGCGATTCGTTGCCGAATCCATGCCCAATAACTGATGGGCAACCGGTTCGCCCGCGCCATCGAGGACTAAAATGTCCTTCGCCGGCCCAGCAAGTTGCACCTCGGCCTCAACCACCTCACTTCGCGGCCAGGAAAGCGAATTGAAAACTACAACCGCGACACCATCCCCGCGAACGTTCGCGCCTTGCGTGTTTACATGCGCGAGTATCTCATCGAGCGATGCGTCGGTAATCAGTTTCGCCGAACGCGCGACGTCCTCCAGATTTCGCTTCGCGTCCAGATAGTTCACCGCGATTCCCGATCCCGGCATCACATCGTGAAAGTGGTCGAACAGCAGATTCTTCCACGCGAGCTCGAATTGATCGTGTTCGTAAGCGTGCCCGAAGAGCGACGCCAGCGAAGCGTACTTTTCCGCATCCAGCATCAATTCTTCATCGCGCCGTATTCGCTGTTTCGTGTCCGCCTGCGTGGTGAGCACGCCACGGTGATATTCGAAATAAAGTTCATCCTTCCACGTGGGTACTTTCAGAGTAGGTAACTCTTTTTGCAGGTCGGCGAAGAATTCCTTGGCCGTACTGAATTCAATCTTCGGAAAAACCGTATTCGGGTCCCGCAGCCGATTCGCCTCGTCCAACATCGTCCGGGTCGGTCCGCCGCCATGGTCGCCGATTCCATACAGGTAAAGCATCTGCGGCGAATCGTTCAATTTATCGCCGTAAATCGATGGCGCATAAAACGAGAGATCCTGCGTGATCTGCTGCGGATCGAATTCATTCGCATATTCGTGCGGAAAATAAGTCAGAAGCCGCGTGCCATCCGGCGCCTCCCACCAGAAGAGACGATACGGAAACTTGGTATAGTCGGTCGCCCACAGCAATTTGCTGGTCACGAAATAATCCATACCCGACTTTTTATAAATTTGCGGAAGCTGCCAGTTATAGCCAAACGAATCAGGGTTCCATCCGATTTTGATATCGACGCCAAAATTTTTCTGAAAGTATCTTTTCCCCACAAGAATCTGCCGCACCAGCGACTCGCCGTCCGGCATATTCAGGTCGGGTTCGACCCACATGCCGCCGATCACCTCCCAGCGCCCCTCCTTCACGTGCTCTTTGATCTGCTCGAACATGTTCGGATATTTTTCTTGCATCCACTCATAGGTTCGCGCCGAAGACATGGTGAATTTCAAATCCGGATACTCGCGCATCAAATCGAGAACGCTCTGAAAAGTATTGCGCACCACTTCAACCGTCTCCGTCCACGGCCACAACCACGCCATATCGATATGTGAGTTTCCGACGGCGCGAACCGTGAACTGCTTCAGCCACGGATTCAGCAATTGCAGTTTGCCATGCGCCGCAGCGAGCGAGGCGTCGAAGGCGGCCTGATCACCCTTGTCGAGCGGCGAAAAGTCGACGGCATTCACTGCGGCATCGAGTTGCTGCTGCCTTTCCGCGCGCCCGTCTTCATACGCCGCAATCATCGGGCGCGCCGCCAGAATCTCGGTTCGCACCATCGCCGGATCCGGCCGCCCAGCCGGCGGTTCGAGGCTCAACTTCGCATGGTGAAACTGCGTTTCTACCTCCGGAGCGTCGATCCGAATCGCGATCAGAAATTTCTGCCCCGGTTGCGCGTTCTCCGTCAGCAGAATCGGCTGCTGCATATCGTCATCTCCGCGCGAAATCAGCGATCCGTTGGAGAAAACCGAAATGATGACCGGCCCCTTATTGTTCCACATGAAATCGAAGCGAATATCGAGCCGCACCCGAGCGTGCGCGACGGCGTATCCGTTAATCTTTTCCGGAATTTCAACCCATCGCCGCAGCACGCGAGACCCGCCCGCCCACGTATCCCCAGCTTTCATAACCTCCCAGCCCGAATCATCCATTGACGAATCTTCGGGATGAGCAACATCCGCGTGAAATCGCCAATCGGGCAGCGACAGTGAGGTTAGCGATTCGAGCCTGCTCAAAGTCGGCTGATAAGGGTCCGCTGGTTTCTGATTCATCGAGGATTGCTGGCCGAAGCCTAGACCAGCACTTACGAGTGCAAGAAATGCGCACACCATCCATCGCTTCACAAATTGTCTCCTTGATCAGGCGAGCTGATTCCTGAGTCGCAATGCCAGAGATTTTAATTTCAGATTCGCTCCGAAGACTAATTCCCAAGCTCTTGACGGTCAAATGAACCACCCGCCTGCAGACCCTCGGTCTGTTCACTTTCTAGATAAAACGACTTTCCAGTTGAGAACTTGGGCGCGCTGGATTTATTGTTGACCTCTCCGGAGGGACAAAAATTGCGGACCACGATTCTCGCCCTTTTGCTTGCCTGCCTTATCACCTTAGCTCCCGCACAGAAACATCCACCCAAGAAGACTTCCGATTCGAGTCAGTCTGACCAGCAGACGACAGCCGCTCAATCCAGCGACAGCCAAAACGACAAGGATAAGGACAAGAGCGATGACGAGGACAAAGGCCCGTGGAAAGGCCTGCAGTATCGCCTCGTCGGCCCGTTTCGCGGCGGGCGCGTCGTCGCCGTCTCCGGCGTAGTCGGCAAAGATTACGAGAACGTCTACTACTTCGGCTCAACCGCCGGTGGTGTTTGGAAGACCACCGATGGCGGCCTCAATTGGCGGCCGATTTTTGACAAGATGAAAGACGCGTCGCCGGCGATCGGTGCAATCGCCGTCTCCGAATCTGATCCCAACGTAATTTACGTCGGAACCGGCGAAGCCTGCATTCGCGGCAACATCGTCGGCGGCAACGGAGTTTACAAATCCATCGACGCGGGCAAGACTTGGAAATTCATCGGGCTTCCCGACACTCATGCCATCGGTCGACTCGCCGTCAATCCCAAGAATCCCGACATCGTATTCGTCGCGGCTCTCGGCCATCCCTTCGGCGATAACGAAGAGCGCGGAATCTTTCGCACAACCGATGGCGGCAAGACCTGGCAGAAGGTGCTCTACAAAGACGCGAAGAGCGGGGGCATCGACGTAGTGTTCGATCCCAGCAATTCCAACATCCTCTTCGCGGCGCTCTGGCAAGCCAAGCGCACTCCGTGGAGTCTCGACAGCGGCGGCCCCGGCAGCGGCCTCTACCGTTCGATCGACGGCGGATCAACCTGGAAGGAACTCAAAGGCCATGGCTTGCCCGAAGGCATTCTCGGCCGCATCGGCGTAACAGTCAGCGGCGCGAATCCCAACCGGGTCTGGGCAGTCGTCGAAGCCGAGAAGGGCGGCATTTATCGTTCCGAAGATGGCGGCGACTCCTGGCACCTGATGAACGACAACCATCTTTTTCGCCAGCGCGCCTGGTATTACTCGCACATCTTCGCCGATCCAAAATCGGCCGACACGGTCTACATCCTCAACACGGGCGCGTATCGTTCGAATGATGGAGGCAAAACGTTCAGCCGACTGCGGGCGCCCCACGGCGATAACCACGCGCTCTGGATCGATCCTACAAATCCTCAGCGCCTCATGAACGGCAACGATGGCGGCGCGACGATTTCTACCGACGGCGGCAACACATGGAGCACCGTTTACAACCAGCCAACGGCGCAGTTTTATCACGTCGTCACCGACGACCGGTTCCCTTACTACATCTATGGCGCGCAACAGGACAATTCCACCGTTGCCATCGCCAGCGCCAGCGCTGACGGCGGAATCGATCGCCCCGATTGGTACGACGTAGGCGGCGGCGAAAGCGGCTATATTGCGCCTGATCCCACGGACCCCGACATTGTTTATGCCGGTTCGTATGGCGGCGAGATCACGCGGCTTGATCATCGTACGCATGAATTGCAGGCGATCAATCCCTGGCCGGTGAACCCGATCGGATGGGCTGCAGCCGACGTCAAACACCGCTTCCAATGGACGGAGCCAATCGTATTTTCTCCGCATGATCCGAAGACGATGTACTTCGCCGGCGAAGTGCTTTTCAAAACCACCGACGCCGGAATGAGTTGGACAATCATCAGTCCCGACCTCACGCGCAACGACAAATCGAAGCAGGCAGCCTCGGGCGGCCCCATCACCAAGGACAATACCGGCGTCGAAGTGTACGACACGATTTTTTCGGTGGTCGAATCGCCGGTGCAGAAAGATCTGATCTGGGCGGGAACCGATGACGGTCTGGTTCAACTCACGCGCGATGGCGGCCAGCACTGGGAGAACATCACTCCCAAGGCTATGCCGGAGTGGGGCACGGTGAGCATGATTGAAGTCTCCGCGCACGACGCCGGCACCGCAATTATCGCGGTGGAACGCCACAAGTCGGATGACTTCGCTCCTTACATTTTCAAAACCACAGATTTCGGCAAGAGTTGGACGAAGCTCGTTTCCGGCATTCCGACGAGCGATTATGTCCATGCCGTCAGAATTGATCCGCGGCATCCGAGTCTGCTTTTCGCCGGAACCGAAGCGGGAGTGTACGTTTCGTTCAACGACGGCGCGCAATGGAAACCTTTACAGCTGAACCTGCCGACCGTGCCGGTTAACGATCTCGTCATCAAAAATGCTGACTTGGTTTTGGCAACGCATGGACGCAGTTTCTGGGTGCTCGACGATATCACTCCGCTCGAGCAATACGACGATTCGATCGCGCAGCAGGACACACATCTGTTCACGCCGAATACGGCGAGCCACACCGTCTTTCGCGGATCGTTCTTTGCTCCCAGCGGCAACGTCGGCAAGAACCCGGCGGCAGGAGCCGTCATCAGTTA
>Ga0187859_10002949_pt1 | contig 10482 bp, 7 predicted proteins | sample June2016WEW_10_1_2_FD_133019 | JGI IMG/M metagenome (GOLD analysis project Ga0187859, IMG submission 133019) | Peatland microbial communities from SPRUCE experiment site at the Marcell Experimental Forest, Minnesota, USA - June2016WEW_10_10 | ecosystem: Environmental > Terrestrial > Soil >... | reverse complement strand
CCTTCAGTTTCAGTCAATTGGAGCAGATGGACGTGGTCAACGGAGCCATCGGTCGCCTGCTTCTCGCCTGCCTCCTCGGCGGCGCAGTCGGCCTCCAACGCGAGCTACACCGCCGGTCCGCCGGTGTCCGTACCAATCTGCTCATCCGCATGGGCGCTGCGTTCTTCACGCTCCTCTCCGCTGTGCTTGCCGGCGAAAACAGCTCTAACAAGGGCCAGGTCGCCGCCAACATTGTGCAGGGCATTGGCTTCCTCGGTGCAGGACTAATCCTTCGCAATCGCAATCGTGTCAGCGGCCTCGCCAGCGCGGCCAGCGTCTGGGCTGTGGCCTCCATCGGCATGGCCTGCGGCGCCGGGCTCTATCTGGCAGCCGCCGTCGCCGCCCTCATCGTCATCGTTTCCATGGAGCTCGTCGGCTTCCTTGAGCGCCGCTCCGGCCTCCGTCCCTACGGCGTCACTTATGAAGCGCGCGGCGAAGACCAGAACCAGATGCTCCAGTCCATCCTCAAAGTCATGGACCAAACGCATATGCGCCTTGCCGACTTTGAATCCAACACCATCGGCAACACCCGGCGCGTCACCTTTCCACTCAATGCAACCGGCAACCAGCACAAGCGCCTGCACAGCCAGCTCCTCGCCGAGCCTGGCATCAGCGGCCTGCTTTCTTTCCGCGATCCGGAGGACGATTGATTCCCTTCACCAAAGCCCACGCCTGCGGCAACGACTTTCTCATCATCACGGAAGAAGACGCCCACGATTACGACAAGGCCGAACTCACCCGCCGTCTCTGTGAACGCAACACCGGCATCGGTGCAGACGGCGTCGAGTTCTTCCACTGGACCGGCGACTCCTCCGGCCGCATCCGCCTCCACAACGCCGACGGCTCCGTCGCCGAAATCAGCGGCAACGGCACCCGCTGCGTAGCCGCATGGATGGCCGAAGAACGCGGCGCACAGCCCGGCGATCAGTTCACCGTTGAGACCGATGCCGGCCCGCGTCTCTGCACCATCCAGGAATTCCGCGAGTCTGACATCGCCGGCCCCACAACCCTCATCACCGCCGACATGGATGTCCCCGAATTCGAAGAACGCTCCATCGAGCTCGCCGACGGAACCAGCATCGACGGCATCCTCGTGTCAATGGGTAACCCAAACTTCGTCATCGTCCTCGACACGCCCACTCCGAATCAATTCCTTGGCGGCAATCCACTCGACGCCAGCGAACGCACCCTGTCCATGCTCGACTTCTCCATAAACGACCGCTCCTGGGACGACATCGGCGAAGAGATCTGCCACCATCCCGATTTCCCCGATCAAACCAACGTCATCTTCGTTCATATTCTTGGCAGCGAATCCGAGCCCATACATCAGGCCGCCATTCGCATCTTCGAGCGCGGCGTCGGCCCCACCAGCTCATCCGGAACCGGCACCTCCGCCAGCGCCACAGCCCTCATCGCCTTCTACGATGCGGAACACGAGCTTGAAATCATCGCTCCCGGCGGTGCGCAGAACGTCAAATGGCAAGGCCCCGGCGAGAAGCTCTACCTCACCGGCCCCGCCACCCTCATAGCCCGCGGCGAGGCCTGGTAGCCATGTCGTCCGCAAGATCTCTGTTGCTGCGCCCGCCCGCCGTCTCCACCCCCGCAGCCATCTCCATCATCGCCCCCGCATCCTCTGCGAAACAAGCCCGCATCGACAGCGGCCTCGCCAACCTCACCGCCCTCGGCTTCACTCCTTCGGTCGGCGAGAACACCCTAGCCCGCGGCCCGCACTACTTCGCCGGCACGCCCGCCCAGCGCATCACCGACCTCCACGCCGCCTTCGCCAATCCTGACACCGCCGCCGTCATGGCCCTCCGCGGCGGCTACGGCTCCAACTATCTTCTGAATGATCTGGACCTCGACCTCATCCGCAATCATCCCAAGCCCTTCTTCTGCTACAGCGACCTAACCGGCATCCAACTCCATCTCTACGACCAGCTCTGCCTGCCCGCCTTCCACGGCCCCATGCTCGCCGCCGACTTCTACCTCGAAAACGGCATCCATCTGCCCAGCTTTCAAGCCGCGCTCGCCGGTCAGCCCTACAGCGTCGGTCCCGCCGAAGGCCTCCGCATTCTCAAGCCCGGTCTCGATTCCCATCCCGTCAGCGGCACCCTCTACGGCGGCTGCCTCAGCATCCTCGCCTCCCTCATCGGCACCGCATGGGAGCCCGAAACCGAAGGCAAGCTCCTCTTCATTGAAGACACCGGCGCCAAGCCCTACCAGATCGACCGCATGCTCTGGCAGCTCATCCACGCCGGCAAACTCGACGGGGTCCGCGGCATCATCTTCGGCGAAATGCTCGACTGCGCTTCACCCGGCGCACCGCCTGAACTCCTGGAAGAAGCAATCCAGAGAGTCTTCGAAGACTTCGACGGCCCCATAGGCTTCGGCCTCCGCAGCGGCCACGTCTCCCACCACAACGTCACGCTAACCTTCGGCGTCCAAGCCGAATTGATCACCACCGACACCCCCGAACTCCGCATCCTCGAACCGGCCGTGACCCTATGACCACCCAGCCCCGCCATATCCACCTATCCGGCATCTGCGGCACAGCCATGGCCTCGCTCGCCGGCCTTCTTCAATTGCAAGGCCATCGCATCACCGGCTCTGACAAAGCCGCCTATCCGCCCATGAGCGACCTCCTCCACGCCCTCGGCATCCCCATCCTCGAGCCCTACGCCGAGTCCAACCTCTCGCCCGCACCCGACCTCGTCGTCATCGGCAACGCCCTCTCCCGCGGCAATCCTGAAGTCGAAGCCGTCCTCGACCACCGCATCCCCTTCACCTCCATGGCCGCCCTGCTCCACGAAGAATTCCTTCCCGGCCGCGAGTCTCTCGTCGTCGCCGGAACCCACGGCAAAACCACCACCACCAGCCTCCTAGCCTGGATCTACCAGACGGCCGCAAACCACAACCCAGCACTAGAACCGTCCTTCCTAATCGGTGGCGTAGCCGAAAACTTCATCTCCAGCTTCCAACTCCGCCCCACCCGCACCTTCATCCTTGAAGGCGACGAGTACGATACCGCCTTCTTCGACAAAGGCCCAAAATTCCTCCACTACTTCCCTGATGGCCTCATCCTCACCCACGTCGAGTTCGACCACGCCGACATCTACTCCGACCTCGACGCCGTCAAAACCGCCTTCAAACGCCTCGTCAATCTCGTCCCCCGCCGCGGCGTCATCGTCGCCTATGACGGCAGCCCCAACGTCACCGACTGCGTCGCCAAAGCATTCTGCCCCGTCCAGCGCTACGGCTTTTCCGACTCCGCCGACTGGCGCATCCAAAATCTCCGCCACGTAGACGACCGCTCCCGCTGGCAAGTCCTCCGCAACAACGCCCCCTGGGCCGACCTCGAAATGCATCTAGCCGGCGAGCACAACGCCCTCAACGCCACCGCTGCCGCCGCCCTCGCCGCCCATCAGGGAATACCCCTCCCCGCCATCCAATCCGCCATCGCCACCTTCAAAAGCGTCAAGCGCCGCCTTGAAGTCCGCGCCCGCATCGCCGGCATCACCATCATCGACGACTTCGCCCACCACCCCACCGCCATCCGTGAAACCCTCCGCGCCCTCCGCTCCGTCTATCCTCAAGCGCGCCTCTGGGCCGTCCTCGAGCCGCGCTCCAACACCCTCCGCCGCAAGGTCCTGCAGAATGAACTCGTCTCGAGCCTTCGCCTCGCCGACAAAGTCGTCCTCGCCGGCGTCTACCAGCAGCAGCGCATCGCAGACGCCGAACGCCTCCACCCGGAAGACATCGTCCACGCCCTCAACGCCGAAGCAGCCCCCGCCAAAGGCGCGAAAGCCGAGCTTTGGCCCGACGCCGACTCCATCGTCAGCGCCATCGTCCCCCAGCTCCAAAGCGGCGATGTCGTCGCCATCCTCTCCAATGGCGGCTTCGACGGCATCTATGAGAAACTACCTATACATCTAAGCGAACGATTTCCCGCAGGCCCAAAACCGAATCAAGACCGGAATCAGCACCCTGAATGATTGCTTCACTCATCCTTATTTCCACCATCGTCGTTCTCGCCATCCCTACTGCCATCGTCACCATTCCCTGGGCCGTCCTCACCGGCAACGTCGGACCGCTCTACAGCGCGTCCCTCACCATCGTGCGCATCGGCTACCGGCTGTGCGGCATCCGCGTCCTCACTGAGGGTCTCGAGCGCGTTCCGCCCCGCCAGGCCTGCATCTTCATGGCCAACCACGTTTCCAACCTCGACCCGCCCGCCCTGCTTCCGCATATCCCCGGCCGCACCTCCGCCTTCGTCAAAAGCTCGCTCATGAACGTGCCCGTCTTCGGCTACGGCCTCAAGCTCGGCGAGTTCATTCCCGTCAGCCGCGATGGCAGCACCACCGGCGCGCAGCAGAGCGTAGCCGCCGCTCGCCGCGTGCTTGAAAAAGGTATTCACATCACCACGTTTGTTGAGGGCACCCGTTCCAAAGACGGCCGCCTTCTGCCCTTCAAAAAAGGCCCATTCTATCTCGCCATGGAAACCGGCGCGCCCTGCATCCCCGTCTCCATCTACGGCACTGAAACCATGATGGCCAAGCACAGCCTGCGCCTCCTACCCGGCGACGCGCACCTCGTCTTCCACGCCCCCGTCTACCCCGTCAACTTCACCTCGAGAGAAGAGTTACTCCAGGCCGTCCGCGCCGCCATCTCCTCCGGACTCCCCGAGTGGATGCGCAACGATCCACCCGCCCTCGACGAATAGCAATATCTTTTTCAGCCCTCCTTCAAGCAGAACCAGACCCGGTGTCACGCTTAAGCGGCGACAACAACTGACGCTGGTGCCCCACTTTCGCCGATGCGCGGCCTTTGGCGCGTCGGTTAAAGTGGGATAGCTCCACCTATCTACAGTTCTTTACATCTATCTCTATCTACATCCCTTTACAAACCGCGTCCGTCTGAGCAAAGTCGAAGAACCTGCTTCTTATAACGCTTTATCTACCGCCCCTTCCGCCACTCATCCACGCTCACCGGCCCAGCCCCAAACCAGGCAATCAACAGCGCCCCTCCCGTCGTTGAAACGTTCTTCAAAAACATCACCTGCTCCACAAAAGCTGTGTGGGGATCGCTCAGCCTCCAGAATGCGTGCATCCACAACGTCACGGGAACCAGAAATGCAATCAGCGCCCATGCGCCCCATCGCGCCTTATACCCGATAACCACGCTCAACCCTCCAACCAATGCCAACACACCCGATAGCGGAACCAGCACTGCAGGGGAGGGAACCCCTTGTTGCGCAGCATCCACAATGGCTTCGTGGGAAAAGTGCCATGGAAAAGCCAAAATGAAGTTCAAAGCGAAAAGTGCCCGTCCAAGCGGAACCAGGAATTTCATTCCATTCTCCTTCCGGCATGCTCTAGTGATACATACATCACTAATAGTGATACTGATATCATTAGCTGGAAAGGTTGTCAACAAATCCAATGCCGCCAAAATCCGCAGAGCACGCCGCAACCGATCGCCCTCGTCGTGGTACTCCTGACCAGACACGGGAGCGCCTCATACAGGCTGCAGCGAAACAGTTCAATCGCCTTGGCTACCACGGAACAGATTCCAATACCATCGCCAAAGCCGCAGGCTACGCTACCGGAACGTTTTACAAGCACTTTTCCGACAAGCGCGAAATCTTCCTTGCCGCCTACGAGCGCTGGCTCGCAGCCCAGTGGCAAGAAGTCTCTGCGGAGTTAGCCCTGCTGCGCAATCCGGAAAAGACAGCCAGAAAACTCGTCGCGCTTTCAATCCGCTTTCACTCCGAGTGGAGCGGCCTTCGCGCTTCCCTCATGGAACTGGTCTTCTCCGACCCGGAAGCGCGCAAATTCTTCAGGAAGCAAAGGCGCATGCAACTTGAGCGGATCATCGAGCTTCGCTCCCGCTTTGCCCTGCCCGCGCAAACCGGTGAACAGGATGCCATCCTCTTGTGGACCACCGAGAGAGTCTACGACGCAATCGGTCAAGGAGAAGTCCAGTCGCTCGGTTTAGATAAAGAGCAGGTGATTGAATCCATGGTCGAAAGAGTGCGAACCTTCCTAAAATAAAAGCCTCTTCAGCACTTACATTCACAGCGCATATATCTACAGCACTTATAACTACAACCCCCATAACTACAGCCCCTATATCTATAGCTCTTATATCTAAAGCTCTTTACAAATATCTGTCCTCCTGAGCCAGGCCGAAGGACCTGCTTCTTACAGCACCTTATTTCACCTTATTCCTATCGATAACCTCAACTTCGAGACCGCAAAAACGCCTCCACCTGCCCGCCCGCAGCCTCATTCACCCCGTCGGTACCCACCGGCTCCGCAACCCGCCCAAACAACTCCCCCATCACCGGAATCAGCAGCTCGAAATCTTCCAGCGGCAGCGGCGTTCCAAACAGGAAACCCTGGAATGCATGACAACCCAGCCCCGTCAGGCAATCCAGCTGCTGTTCGGTCTCCACTCCCTCAGCAATCACCGATCTGTTCATTACCTGCCCCAGCGAGATCACAGATTGCGCGATAGCCCGGCTGCTCAGGTCCTCCACAATGTCCCGCACGAAGGAGCGGTCGATCTTCAGTTGATCCAGCGGCAGGCGCTTCAGGTACGACAGCGATGAATACCCCGTTCCAAAGTCGTCCAGTGAAAGCCCAATGCCATTGGCCTTGATCTCGGTCATCTTGACAATCACGCTCTCAATGTTTTCTACCAGCATGCTCTCGGTAAGTTCCAGCTTGAGTCTCGTTGGATCGGCTCCTGCCCGCTCCAGCGCTGCCAGCACCTGGTTCACAAAGTCGGGTTCACGCAATTGGCGCGCGCTGATATTTACGGCCACTGTCAGGTGCTCCGTTCTTCTCTGCTTCGCCCAGGTCGCAATCTGCCTGCATGCGCTCTCAAGCACCCAGCCTCCCAGTGGTAGAATCAACCCCGTTTCCTCGGCCAGGGAAATGAATGCGCCGGGCCCCAGGAAACCGCGCCGGGGATGATTCCAGCGGATCAAAGCCTCCGCGCCTACCAACCGGCCTGCCTCCAGTTGAGGCTGGTAGTAAAGCGCAAACTGGTTGTCTTTGATTCCCATGCGGATATCCGCTTCCATTGAGGCCCGGGCATTCATCGCCTCCCGCAATGCCGGATCAAAGAAATGCATGGTCTGGCCGCCACTCTCCTTGGCCTGGTACATGGCAATGTCCGCCCGCTGCAGAACATCGTCGATGCTGTCCCGCTGTTCTCCGATCACCGTAATCCCGATGCTGGAGGTGCTGTTGCATTCCCGGCCGTTGACACGGTATGTCTGGCAAAGAAGATCCAGAAGCTTCTCCGCCACCATCTTTGCCTTGGCCGCGGCCGTTTCCGGGTCCTGGCTCAACTCTCCAAGAATCACCACAAACTCATCCCCGCCCAATCGTGCCACCGTATCGCCGGCGCGGACTGAGGTGCTCAGCCGCCTGGCCACTTCCTGCAGCAATAGGTCGCCCGTCTTATGACCCAGGGTGTCATTCAGCGCCTTGAAATTGTCAATGTCGATGAAAAGCAGCGCTCCCATGATCTTGTTTTGCGTGCCGGCATCCAGAATTTGCGTCAGTCTTTCCGCCAGCAACCGGCGGTTGGGCAAATAGGTCAAGGGGTCGTAGAACGCGAGCTTCTTGATCTGCTCCTCCGCCACACGAACCTCGACGACACGGTCCTCGAGTTCAACCGTCCGCTTCTTCACCTGGTATTCAAGCTCCCGGCTTCTCGCAAGCAAGTGCCTCTCGCGAAGCCGGTCGCCCCCAACAAACACAAGAATGCATGCCAGCCCGCAAAGTGATGTGAACCACCACGTCTTCCACCAGGGCGGAAGCACCCGTACCGCGATCCTGATAGCCGGCGAGCTGGAGTTCAGCCCCAAATTGCGTGCCCTGGCCGTGAACGTATATTTGCCCGGAGGAAGGCCGGAGAAAACAGCGACACCGTCCCGGCTTTCGATCCAGTCGGAATGTGAATCGTCCATTCGATACTCGAAAACCAACTGGCTGCGATTGCGCATGGCCGGCGAAGATAACTGAAAACTTAAAGGGAGCTCAGACCATGGCAACTCGATCCCCGCCGCTACCGGGTAGCTTTCTTCCCCGCGCCCGATGCTGGTCACTTCAACACTCAGCGGAACAGGATCGAACGCGCGTTCCGGATGCAGAAGGTGCGCAATGCCGCCGCTCGTTCCAATCCACAGCGAGCCGTCCGCCGCCACCGTCATCGCTCCCTGGTTCACGTCATTCCAGATCAGCCCGCTTTCCTGCGTCAACTGCCGCCACCCGTGCCCGTTCCACACCAGCAGGCCGGCATCGGTTCCCAGCCAGATCCATCCGCGGCCATCCACCGCAATAGCCACCGGCGTCAACGTCCTGAACTCGTCCGGCAACCACAGTGGCCAGGAATCCAGCCGATCCCTTCCCGGCGTAATCCGCCATGTGCCTGTCTGCTCTCCGGTAATCCAGACGCTGCCATCCGCCGCACATGCCATATCCAGCAAGACCCCTGCGGGTCGGTGCACTCCATCAATCGGAGGTGCGGTCCAATGGCCATCCTGCAGCCGCAGCACTCGGTCTTTGGTCATGAACCAGATCGTGCCGTCAGGAGACTGACAACCCGCGTTCACCTGGCGCGAGGCTCCTAAAAGCGCATTCGCGGCCTCTTCCGGTTGCGGAACAGCCCTCGCCTTTCCAGCTTCGCGAACGTAAATGCCCTCGTTGGTGGTAAAAAACACCTGGCCCGCCTCATCCCTCATTGAGCGGGTAATCAGCGCCGGAAGGGTTGCGGTTTGTTTCGTCTTGCCGGTCTTCGGATCGATATCCAGAACGGCGGCGGATTTGGTCCCACCCCACAGCGAGCCGTCCGGGTTTGTGCCCAGGGTGAACAACGGCCCAAAGGGCCACGCCCGCAATGCTGTCAGCGGCCCGGCGGCCCCGGTGCGGGGATCAACCCAGGCCGGTCCTTTATCGGTGCCCAGAAAAACGCGATCGCGGGACAGCGCGATCGTCCACACGTCTGCTGAAGGCAACGCCGCCGTGTCGTTCCACCCCTCCCAGTTTTCGTATCCCGCCCAGTCGAACAGGCCGTCTCCCCGAGTCGCAATCCATGGATCGCCCGCCGCATCCAGCACCATGCGAACCACATTGCCGGTAAGCGGCAGGCCGTTCGCCTTTCCAATCGTTCGCCACTGGCTTCCATCCCACCGTGCAATTCCGTCGTCCAACGGGCCCAGCACCCGGCCCTCCCGGTCTTCGATCAGCGGGCCGTCTCCGCCCACACTCACGCCGCCGGTGCCGGGGATGCTGCGATCCACAAATCGCCCGCCCTGGCGCGGCATCACGGAAACGCGATCCTGCCCCCTGGCCCACAGGGTGCCTGCGTGATCCAGAATCACGCTCTCCCAAAGAACATTCGCAAGGCCCTGTTTCTCTCCCCATTCCACGACCTTGCCGGCGAGCGGCCGAACCCCGCTTCCCGCAGCGGGCTCCGCCCAGGAACAGAGACTCTTCCCGCATCCGATCCAGACTTGAACGCCCGCCGCGGAATCGCGAATCACGCTCACGCTGGAAACCTGTCCCAGATCGGGAGTGGTCGCAATCTGGTCGGCGGTGAATACCGGCGCAAACCCGATCGTGTGGTTCTGATCGTCGTGCTCCAACCGGTGAAGGCGTCCACCCTTCACAATCAGCAGGTGGCGCGCATCTTCAACCACAATGTCTTTCAAAGAGGACAGCGGAATGGGATCGCGCCCGGCGGCAACAAAACGATGTCCATCCCAGTGGTACAGGTTTGCCAGGGTCGCCGCCCAGACTGTGTCATCCGGGGCCACCAACACAGCCCGCACATTCAACTCGGCAATCCCCTGCTCCGGGCCAAATCGTTCAAAGCCCGAACCCAGAAAGCGATAGATGCCGTTCTGCGTGGCCACCCACAAAAAGCCGTGACGGTCGGCGGCCAGGTCATTGACGGCAAGGTTTTTAAGCCCCTCGGCCTGCCTGAAGGCGCGAAAGACATACTGCTGCGCCTGCACAGCGGTCGACAACCCCAGCCAAAAAGCCAGTATCCGAATTGCGCCGGATCGCACCAAATTCATCCCTGTGCGCGGATCTCGCGCACGGGCCCCTGCAGATGTATATCGACACTTAAGGGCAGGCTCTAGAGGTTTTTTGCGCTGGAAAATGCAGTTAATTCATGCTTTGTATCAGGGCATGACTTGAGTCATGCCGAAAAAGCCAATAAACTCAGCGAACCTTACACGCCGCGAAAAAACTCGCATAGGCTCAACCTCGAAGGCTCTGTAACAAGGGCATCGCTTTAGCCGGGCCGATAAAGGCCAATAGAATGAGTCGGCTTCAGCCCCTGCTACGGCTCGCCCAGCGATTTCGGGTTCGTCCCAGGAGTTTTTCCACAAACTCTTTAGCCCCTGCAACAATCACAGGTCGG
>Ga0187859_10002946_pt1 | contig 10487 bp, 6 predicted proteins | sample June2016WEW_10_1_2_FD_133019 | JGI IMG/M metagenome (GOLD analysis project Ga0187859, IMG submission 133019) | Peatland microbial communities from SPRUCE experiment site at the Marcell Experimental Forest, Minnesota, USA - June2016WEW_10_10 | ecosystem: Environmental > Terrestrial > Soil >... | reverse complement strand
TTATCTCTATCGCAAGCTTTTTCATGGAAACGACGCCGCCATGGAGCATTTCCTGACGACCGTCTGCACTTCATCCTGGAACTCGCAGCAAGATGCCGGGCGAAGTTTCGCCGAGGCTTGCGCTTCTCTCAAGCTGGACCACCCCTCCCACGCCGCGCTGATTGACGCCTGGATCGAGCGTCAGGAAGAGATGGTGCTTGGCCCGATTCACGGCACCGTTGAGATCCTCGGAGAATTGCGCGCTGGCGGAATTCCTCTCTATGCCCTGAGCAACTGGTCCGCAGAAACTTTCCCCATATCCCTACGGCGATTCGAATTCTTGCGATGGTTTCAGGGAATCTTGCTTTCCGGCGAAGTGCGCCTGCTCAAGCCCGATCCGCGCATTTTCCAGTTGCTCCTTGACAATAACGCTGTCGATCCCGCTCACACTGTTTACATCGACGACTTGAAACCAAACGTCGAGGCTGCGGTTGCCCTCGGCATGCATGGCATCCTGTTTACCGATCCTATTGCGCTTCGCCTCGAACTGGTGAAGGTTGGCCTGATTCCGGCTTAACTCTAGTGATCCGGGTGCGGTGGATCAGCTAAACACGTAGCTAAAGCGGTGTAGGCTCATGCCGCATTTTCCCATATAGAATTGACGATCAGTAAGCATGGCCGACATCATCAAGAATGAGTCGCTGGGAGCGGATGCAGCACTGATCGTGCGGCGCTTGGCGCAACGCTTTGGTGAACTGCCCCAGGTCGTGGCCGTTGTGCTGGCTGGGTCGCGTGGCGCAGGCGTTAGTGACCTGGAATCGGATTTCGACCTCTACGTCTATACGGTAAATGCGGTGGCTCTGGAGTTTCGTCGAGCACTTTTGGGCGACGCGGCGGAAATTGACAATCGCTTCTGGGAACTGGGGGATGAGTGGTCCGAACCTGCGACTGGCACTCAACTCGATATCATGTATCGCTCCCCTGAATGGATTGAAGATCAGCTCGACCGCGTTTTGGTGCGCCAAGAATCTGCGATCGGGTATACGACGTGCTTTTGGCACAACGTTGTCCATTCCGAAGCGCTATGTGATCCACGCGGTTGGTATCGCTGGTTGCAGAGTCGCGTCAGCGTCCCATATCCAGACGGGTTGCGGCGCGCCGTAGTGAAGAAAAATTGGCCGATTCTGCGCCGCAATCATTCATCCTATCGACGGCAAATTGAACTGGCCCTGAAACGCGGGGACGGGGTGAGCGTTCAACACCGCGTAACAGCCTTGCTGGCCAGCTTCTTCGACGTATGGTTTGCGATTGAGAAACAGGCCCATCCAGGAGAGAAGCGCCTTCTAACTCATTTGCCTGAACCGTGGGCAGTCCTTGTACGTGCTGTGCTAGACGCACAACCAGGGACGTTGCTCGCAAAGATAGATTCCATGCTGGATCGACTCGACGAGCGACTTGTCGAGGAAGGGCTGTTGGATCCGGTTGGGCCAATTGAGATGCAACCGCGTCGTTAGATTGCGAATAATGGGTGGCGGGAGAAATGTTCACTGTTTTCATAATGGTCCAATGACCTTAGTTTAGTTGACTTAGTCTATTACGGACCGCGCAAGATTTGCGAAGTAGCGACTAGTCCGACAACCTGACAACCTTTCGGTGGGCTCGGTTGGGCTTTGCCAATAAGTGCCTGCTCGACTGTCTTCGCCAGACTCCTTGCCGACTGATGGGCCGCAAGTCAGAACTGCGCCTTTCCAAAGCCGATCGCGCTCACCGATCTGGCACACAACTCGCACACAGATACCACTGGTCCGCTTCCAGCTTTCAGAATCGAACTAAAGGCCTCTCAATTCCCCGTTTTCCGACTATCCGGCCAGAACCTGTTGCATTTGTTTCTCAGATTCCTCCATTTCCCATCTGCCCGGTTTCTAGCAAGAATGCAAAATACGCCGCCAGGGCACAAATACGGTAGGATCGATCTTATTGATCATGGACCGCCGAGAGTTTCTCAAAATTAGTGCCTTGGCTTCAACCGGGAGCTTAGTGCTCCCCAAGAGCGGCCCAGCCCAAACGACCGAACCGAAGCAAATCGCGATCCTCACGCTCGCCGCCGCTAGTCTGAAAACGCGGCTTGCAACTCGGGAATTGATGAGCGGATTGCGGATCCTGAACGGCGTGCCTGAAGTGATACAAACCAGCGGTGATCACGATACGAATGCGATCTTACTAGCGCTTGTTCTGGATTTCGCACGCTTCAAGGGAATTGAGGATTACGAAATCGCAGCCTCAGGCAATGGTGCCATTTTTCACGCCGCGAGCGAACAGGCTCTCCTTTATGCCGTGTTCGATTTTCTAGAGCGCCAAGGACTTGTCTTCGGTATTGATGGAACAACGGCTCCGATTGATCGTCCGGCGGAACTACGTCTGCCGGCACAAGGCCAACCTTGGACCGTCTCGCCGCGCTTTCCGGTGCGCGGGCTCCTGCCCTGGCCAGATTTCTTAAATTGCATCAGCATTTTCAACGAAGAAGATTTCAGGGCATATTTCGCGGCCATGCTGCGCATGCGCTTCAACACGTTCGGAATGCACGTTTATACGCAAAACGATCCTGGTCCTTTAGCGGAGTCTTATTTGTCGTTTGACTTTGCCGGCAGCGGGCACAGGGCTGCCCTCGAGGACACGACCATGACCAACTGGGGTTATCTGCCGCAACGTACTTCGACTTTCAAGATGGGAGCCGACCAGTTTTTCGATGGGGAAACGTTTGGGTCCGATGCCACGCGCATGGGCGGAGATAACTGGGACATTGCCAACCGCACGACCGCAATGTTGAGCGCCGCTTTCGATTTTGCCAGGGAGCTCGGCATTCGCACTGGTATCGGCTTTGAACCGTATCAGAATCCGGCGGAAATCGTTCGCGCGCTTCCGCCAGAAGCCCTTTCGCACCCCGGCGGTTTTATTGAGTCTCGCACCGCACACAGTCTTCTCGATCGGAGGCTCGGCGACCTGCTGGAACGCTACCCGATGGTGGATCATGTTTGGCTGTGGCAGGATGAAGGCGCGAACTGGGAGAGCCGCTCTAAGGCAGTGCCGCTCTCGATTACACCTTTCGCCCAAGCCCATGACTTCCTAAGAAGGCACGCGCCCGGCAAGCGGTTGGTGCTCGCCGGGTGGGGCGGAGTGACTCGACATTTCGAGTCCCTGCATCAGCGGCTGCCGGAAGACATAATTTTTGCAGCCTTGAACGATTCGCTCGGATGGGATCCCGTGAATGAAGTTTTCGGCAAGCTGGGGAGCCGTGAACGCTGGCCCATTCCCTGGATCGAGGATGACCCTTCCATGTGGTTCCCCCAATTCCGAGCCAGCCGCTTTCAGACAGACATGCGGCGTGCCCAGGAATTCGGCTGCCAGGGTGTGCTCGGGCTTCATTGGCGGCACCGCATTGTTGACCCTACTGCCACTTTCCTTGCACGCGCCAGCTGGGACAGCCAACTCAATGCGGCAACTCATTACCGGAACGTTAGCTATTCACTGGCTTCTAAAGCTCGCGCCGCAGAACTGGCCAGGCTGTTCGACCAGTGCGATCGCAACCGCGCTATCTCGTCGACGTTTGTCGGCAATTATGATCAATCAGGATACGCGAATCGCGTCGAAATCGCGGGCGACTACGATGAGGCATTTGACTACGCCGAGACGGAACCTGATCTTGCTGTCCTGCCAACTCAACGTGTCATGGCAGAGAACTTCCGCCAACTTGTATCGAACGCGACATCTCCCCTGGAGCGCGACCGCATCGGCTACTTCGCTGGCTTTGTCGGCTTCATGGTGCCCTATTGCGACGCCTATGAAAAAGCCTGCAAACTCAATATCGTGCTAAAACAGGCGGTCGAGCTCAGGGCTAAGGGTGAAGAGAACGCCGCACGCGAGCTAGTCACTCGACAGGCCGTTCCACTTTGGCTCGCCATGGCGCCCATGGTAAGAAATGCCATGGTTGAATATCAAGGGATAATTGCCACGCGCAACGACCAGGGACAGCTCGCATCCATGCAAAACAAGTTCGTTCGAATTTCGCTTGAGCGGCTCAGGCTCTCGATCAAGGAATTTGTGAACGAACTGCCGCCTGAGATGGATCAAGCTTATACGGCCGCAGTCTCACCCGAGGCCGCGAATCCTCCTCGCCTCTTCATCCCTACCCGGCCGTCGCTCTTCAAACCCGGGGAATACCTTCGCATCTTCATCATCGCCTCAGGCCAAGAGGAAGTCACCCAGGTCAAACTGCATACTCGCCGCCAGACCGCGCAGGAATGGCATACCTCGGCTGCAACTCACGCCGGACGCAATGTATATACCGCGAAAATCGGACCCTTTCAGGTGGACGATGGTGCAATCGAATACTTCGCAACTGCAGCGATCAATTCGGAATTGCTTTACGATCCACCACAAGCGCCGAGGAATGTGTACACGCTGAACATAATCGTGTAACCATGGCTATGTTCTTTTGTTGATTCAGTCGTTCGGAAAGGCCGACGACTGATCAGCCGCCATTCATTCCGCCGCCGAATTATGAAGAATATCGAAACATCTCAGGCGAACTGCCCTCAATAGCAGCGCGGCAGAACACAAAAGCCTGACAAACGAACCTATTGACTATATAAGCTATATTAGCTAATATAGCTTCCAGCGGAGGCCTCCAAATGATCGCTCGCGAGAAGGGTCGCGTATTGCTCGTTGAGCATGACCTTCCAACTCTTCATGCCTATGGTTCTCAGCTGTCCAAAGCAGGCTTCGCGGTCACTGAGGTCGCTGAAGCGAGCGAGGCTCTTCTTCATCTCAAGAACGACCAATTCGACGTTTTAATTAATGACGTTAAATTGCCTGAGACAAATGGTCTCGATTTTCTTCGGCGCGTGCGGATTTTCTCTCCAAATCTCCAGTTAGTTTTCATGCTTGAGACCGCGGACAATAGGTTCGCGTTGGAGGCCTCAGAACTAGGTGGCCTCCAATCTCTGATCAAGCCAATTAAGCCCGAGATCCTGGAAAGGGCTGCCACTCTGGCGGTACGCCTAAAGCGCAAGCGGGAAAAGGCCGCCGCAGTTGGATTGCCGTCCGTTCACCGTAGCGTCTCGGTGTCGTTCACAGCTACCGAGGCAAAGAATGAGTTCGGGCGATTATTGGAAAAAGCCATTTTGGGTGATGTTGTTGTGATCACCCGGCACGATGCACCGAAGGCAGTCTTGATATCAATAGAAGAGTTCAATGCTTTGTCGGACGCTCCAGAAGCGAGAATTAATGCGCTGAGCGGAGAGTTCGATGCGCTTCTCGCCCGCATGCAACAGCCTGCCTCCAGCTCCGCCATGCAAGTCGCCTTCCGGGCCTCTCCCGAGCAATTAGGAAAGGCAGCGGTCGAGGCCGCTGGTAAGCGTGGCTAGCTCGCCTGTTGTTCCCCGAATCTATGTGCTTGCGGGCGCAAACGGCGCAGGCAAGAGCAGCGTTGCCGGTGCGGCGTTCTTGCAACAGGGGGCGGAGTATTTCAACCCCGACGAGGCCACACAACGCATCCTGTCGGCCAACGCGGGATTCTCGCTCGCGGAGGCAAATAGTGCGGCATGGAATGAAGGCAGACGACTCTTGGAACGTGCCATCGACGAGAAACTCAACTTTGCGTTCGAAACAACCTTGGGAGGCAAAACTATTACGGCTCTCCTGGAAAAAGCACTGTCGCAAGGGATCGAAGTGCGAATTTGGTTCGTAGGACTTAAGGACGAGGATCTGCACATTCGGCGCGTGCGATCCAGAGTAGAGCACGGTGGACACGACATTCCCGAGGAAAGAATTCGGCAACGTTACACGGCGAGTCGGATCAACCTCATCCGTCTCCTTCCCAAGCTGACGGAACTCATGCTTTACGACAACAGTGCGGAAGCAGATCCAGAGACAGGAGTCACGCCCACACCGCTACTTATAATTCACCTGGAGGGCGGCAAGATCTCGGCATGTTGTGACGCTATCCTGGTTCCCGAATGGGCGAAACCCATTGTTGCCGCCGCACTGAAATTGGAAGGATCTTGATCGCCGTCCTCTTTTTATTATTTGTCGTTGTCTACGAGCGAATCAAGAATAATGATGTGGCACCCTCGCAGGTCCTAACAACCGGTACACTCGCACTTGGAACCTGTCGTGTCACCAAAGTTCGCGGAAGAGAGACGACTGATCGGCCGCAAGTCAGAACTGCCATCCTTACAAGTTTAGTGCGATCAGAACTCTGGCACACAACTGACACACAGAAATCGGAGAGATGCGTTCCAACTTCCCACTAGCCGGCTATCCGCCAACGGCCCATCAGATTCAATGAAACGCCCTATAATGACAGGCAAACATTTATGGCTCTGGCCTCCGGTACCAAACTCGGCCCTTACGAAATTCTTTCTGCACTAGGGGCGGGCGGGATGGGCGAGGTTTACCGGGCGCGCGATCCGCGCTTGGGGCGCGAAGTAGCGATCAAGGTTCGGCATTCGGGCTCTGCGCCCGATTCCGAGCGCCTACGCCGTTTCGAGCAGGAAGCGCGAGCTATGAAACAGCCGAAATTTGAGAGGTGGAAAATGTCTACCGAAACAGGCATGTGCCAGCCGTTTCTCCTCGACCTCTCCGGTCGTGGCATCCCGACGAGGCGGAGAAGTATTACCGTGCTCTCGCCAGTGCGAACGAGACAGTACGCATTGGCATGGAGGCCAGTGGGCACGCCCGCTGGTTCGAACGACTCGTGGCCGAGTTGCAGTTTGAGTTGTGGATCGGAGATGCGGGCCGACATTCGCACCCGGCGAGTGCGCAAACAGAAGACAGATCGCCAGGATGCGCAACTGATCCTGCGGTTGCTGCTGGAAGACCGCTTCCCGAAGATCTGGGTGCCGAGCTGGGAGAACCGGGATCTGCGGCAACTGCTCTGGCATCGTCACCGCATGGTACAGGCTCGAACCCGGATTATGAATCAACTGCAAGCCGTGGCGCTCAATGAAGGACTGCGCTGCAAGAAGCGGTTGTGGAGGATACACGGGCGCGAGCAACTGGAATCATTTCGGCTAGCTCCGTGGGCCAGCCGGCGACGGCGCGATCTGCTGGAGTTGATGGATCGGCTCAACCCGACCATCGCGGAACTGAGCCAGGCGATCGAGCAGGAAGTGGAGAAGTGTCCCGAAGCCCGGCGACTGATGACGCATCCCGGTGTCGGTCCGCTCACCGCACTGGCCTTCGTGCTGATCATCGGAGAAGCCGACCGCTTCCAGTGCGGCAAGCAGGTGGCCAGCTATCTCGGACTGGTGCCGCTGGAAGATTCCAGCGGGAATCGGCGGCGGCTGGGGCACATCACCAAACAAGGGAGTTCCATGCTGCGCTTCTTGCTGGTGGAAGCGGCGCAGGTCACGGTGCGCAGCCTGCCGGAGTGGCGCAGCAAGTATCTCCACCTGATGATGCGGCGGGGGCGGAAGATTGCCAAGGTCGCCATGGCCCGCAAGCTGGCGGTTCGTCTGTACTGGCTGATGCGCCAGGGGTGGGATTATCAGCAGTGGAGCAAGTTCGGTTCGCACGCGGGACAGCCCGGAAATCGCCATGGTGTGCAATCGAACACCGAGTAATTGATTGGGCGTCCCGCTCCTCCTCATAAGAGGAGGAGTTCGAAGTAGTAATCATGATCGCAGTAAGAGACCGAAGAGATGCTTGGGTCGGACCGAGTTCCAGACCTGAATATGGATTACGAGCGAGCCTGGGTTGGTGGAGCAAATGCAACAGCTTCAACGAGAGCGAAATGGCGCTCTTCTCCGAGTGCATGCTGAAGTGTGATCGAAAACTACTTGACACCGCCGACATTGTCAGAGATGGCGATTTATTATTTCGGACCGCCACATGGCGTACCTGGGTGCGGTCGGGTGGGTTTAGGTAGGCCGACGATATTGCGGACTTTGGCGCTGAACCGCGGGACACGACTCAGCATGAAGGCTTGGGGGCGCGCCAGATGCGGAGTCTGAAAGGAGCTTTCGTTCTCGCCAGCCGCAATGAGGTCAAATACGGGAATGGAAGCAATTCGATGGCGACGATTTTCAGATCCGCGCAATGGTTTCCGTCGCCTAGAAGCCGGCCCTCGTTTCCGCTGGACTTGCGGACATCACTTTCGCGCTGACTCCTAAGAACGAATGGACGTAGCCGTGGGCGCAACCTTGGTGGAAAGCGCGGGAGGTTTGTCGCCGCGCTGGGAGGTACGGCGCTGAGTTGCAATAACAGGAATCCGCTCCTCTGTGGCCTCCTGGTAGACCGCCCGTTCCCTGAAGTAAGGCCTTCTCTCTTTGATTGAAAAGGCATCTACCCCAGAAGTCCAGACGGGCGTGAACAAATCGCTGCCCACAGATCGAATGACGCCTTGGAATTTCAAATCTTGAGGGTTCAAACCCGGAAGTGCATCGTCCGTCGGTGATGTACTACCGGGGCCTGATAGGCCCTGTTCCCAAGTGATCTGCCCTTCCCAGCCGCCTATCTCTACAGTGCTACCTAAGGACTCGAACGATGGTCCCCCCAACTCCGTTCCGAGGTGTTCATCAATGCGCAAGACCCAGCCGGGCACTGCAAGAAGCTGCATCGCGAACAGAGCTTTTGCCATGAACCTTTGCTTTCTCTCGCTGCTGCTCTGCCTTACCACCCTAACCGTGGCATGCGGCGGGGCAGGCAGTGCATCAAGCACCAGCGGCGAAACCACCCCAGCCGGGCAGCTCAGAGTTTCCACTCCAGCAGTACAAGCCACAGTAGGCATCGCTTACAACGCCGTGAGTTCAGTTACCGGCGGAACCGCTCCCTATGCCTTCTCAATCACAAGTGGCAGCTTACCGCCGGGTCTGGTTCTCAACGCAACTACAGGTTCCATCACGGGCATACCGTCAACAGCGGGCACCTACAATTTCACGCTCAACGTCTCGGCTCTCCCGGGGGCAGACTATTTACTGAATTCGGCAAGTGGCGCCGCGACTGTTCCCGCGAAGGAGTATGGGTCGAGTGCTGCACATATCGTCGTTTCCGCGAGCGCTTCCGGAACCCTACTCTCGATTTCGCCCGTCAGCGTTAACCTGGCGTCACAAGCCCAGCAGCAATTCACGGCTAGCATCAGCGGCACCGCGGATACGGCGGTGACTTGGTCAGCCAGCGCGGGAACTATTTCCAGCACTGGAGCCTTTACGGCGCCTAAGGTCACCAGCAATACGTCCGTGACCATAACGGCTACGAGTGTAGCCAACGCCAATTCCCATGCCACCGCAACGGCAGCGGTAACCCCCCAGAGCGCCCTGGCGATCACGACCTCCGCCCTTGCGGGAGCCGATGCCGGCACGCCTTATACCTCCTCGTTTTCCGCCACCGGTGGCGTACCCCCTTACCAGTGGAGCTTTACGACCGGGTCGTTGCCATCCGGAATCCAACTGCAGGCCTCCAGCGGCGCCATTTCGGGGATAACCACTCTGATCGGATCGTTCCCCTTTACCGCGAAGGTAACTGACTCTTCCGCACACAGTGCCACGCTTGCCTTGGCCCTTACAGTTTCCTCAAGCTCCGCTAGCGGATATGATGGCCCAGCGCAGCTGCCCCTGATTTACATCCAAAGTGCGATGGCGAACACCCCGGCGCCCGGCAGCACGGTCACCGTCAACTCCGGAGGAGATTTGCAATCAGCGCTGAACGCCGCCAACTGCGGCGACACGGTTCAACTGCAGGCGGGCGCAACCTTTACTGGAATCTTCACGTTCCCCGCCAAGAGCTGCGATGACAATCATTGGATCATCGTCCGCACCAGCGCCAGCGATTCCTCGCTCCCGGCGGAAGGCAGCCGCCTTACGCCCTGCTATGCGGGAGTCTCCTCACTGCCCGGCCGCCCCGCCTTTCATTGCGCTTCTACGAACAACGTGGTAGCCAAGTTGATAACGGCTGTAGGTGGCAGTGGCCCTATCGTTTTTGCTGTCGGTGCAAACCACTATCGCATGGTCGGTCTGGAGGTCACACGCGTTGCCGGAATCGGGGTTGTCTCCGCTCTGGCGTCGGTCGCTACTAGCGGCGCTGCCAACAACATTATTTTTGACCGAGTATGGCTGCATGGCACAGCCCAGGACGAAACGACGCGAGGCGTCGATCTCGGAGGCAGCACCTACCTATCGGTCGTGGACTCGTTCTTTACCGATTTTCACTGCATTTCGGTCAGCGGATCTTGTGGCGATGCTCAGGCCATCATTGGCGGCCTTGGCGACAATCCGATGGGACCTTACAAGCTCGTGGATAATTTCCTGGAGGCATCAGGGGAGAACGTCATGTTCGGCGGAGGCGCCGCAACTGAAACTCCGGCTGACATTCAGATCAGCCAAAATCACATGTTCAAGCCCTTGACCTGGATGAAAGGGCAACCTGGATACGTGGGTGGAGCAAACGGAAATCCGTTTATCGTCAAGAATCTCCTCGAACTGAAAAACGCGCAGCGCGTTTTGGTCGATAGC
>Ga0187859_10002943_pt1 | contig 10489 bp, 9 predicted proteins | sample June2016WEW_10_1_2_FD_133019 | JGI IMG/M metagenome (GOLD analysis project Ga0187859, IMG submission 133019) | Peatland microbial communities from SPRUCE experiment site at the Marcell Experimental Forest, Minnesota, USA - June2016WEW_10_10 | ecosystem: Environmental > Terrestrial > Soil >... | reverse complement strand
CCAGAAGCGGGCCGGGGAGGGAAGGAAATATAATAACAACTTTTGTGGACGATTCTTTCGGCTTTCCTTGGCTTTAATCCTGCTTTTATCAGCCGAAACCGGTTGAGGTAACAGTTGAAAAACCGGCTTTAGCGGAACGAGTGCATGATGGACAATCGCCATGACCCATTGATCCCCTTCCGGAAAATCCTCCCGGTGGCCGTTCTGATCTGGCTCGCGACGGCGCCCGGGTTGGCCGGACCGGCGGCTCCGTCATTGTCCCGGACCAATCACGTTGCGATGGCGCCTTCCAATCCGCTGCCGTCGCCGATCGTCACCGCCGATGGCCAAACCTACAACGCGGTAAAACTACTGCGGGTGCTGCCGGATGGATTGCTGGTCCAATACCTGCCGGATGCCGGCGGCATGGGTTTGGCCCGGCTCAAATTCGCGAAGCTTTCAAAATCGCTCCAGACCCGGTTTGGCTACGACCCGGCAAAAGCGTCGATGTTTGAGCAGGGCGAAATAATTGTGATGACGGAACTGTCGCGGCGGATGCGTGAAGACGAAAACATAAGGACCGCAGTTTTGGAGAACAATGATGTCTCCCCGGTCAGCGTCGAGGCCGGCACCCCGATCGTCAGCTACGCCTATTACGACCGGGCCGGACCCAAACCCGCGGAAATCGCCGAGGACATGGACGGGGACACGGAATATGCCTTTGGTTGCAACCCCGCCTTCGCCTTTCACGTCACGCGCCTTGGCCTGGGTGAACCCTTCAGTTTCCACATCGGGACCGTGACCATGTATCTTGGTCTGAAGATCACCATCGTCATGCCCCGGGGCGATTACGAGAAGTTGAAGGATCACGAGGAGGGCCACCGGAAAATTGTCGAGTACTTTTATTCCCTGGGCCCGACCGTGGCGCGGCAGGCGGGCGGACTCATGGCCGGCATGGATGAGACTTCATCGGCCACGGACTATGACGCGGCCAAGGCAGAAGTCTTCACCAAAGCGACCGACGAGGTGGAAACCGAATACATGAAATACATCCGGGACCTCTGCGGACAGGCCAACGATTATTACGACGAACTGACCGACCATGGCCGAAATGACGTTGACTCCACCCAGGCCGCCCAGGAGGCCATCCGCCGTTATGCGCCGCAATTGCCGGATTAAAATCAATCGGGCCGGTGTTGTAGCGGCGCTCTGTGAACGCCGGAAAACGGCGACGGTCATAGACCGCCGCTACAGGACGATTGCATTGGCGTGGTCGAAAGCACCGCTCCGCAGAAATTGAATCGTTTGCCGGATCGCTTCACGGTTTTTCATGATGAATGGATGCGCTGTGTGAATGACGATCTGATCGCTCATGCCCGCTAGTTTGGTTCGTTCAATGGAAACCTTGCCGTCGTCAGCACCGGGAATCAGCAGGCTGTTGATCCAGTTGATGGAGCGGTCGCCGGCAATGACGCCGACCGGATAATTGACCGGGCCGAGTTGGTTGGGGGTGGAATGGGTGCCGGTGCCCAGTTCATCTCCCGCCGGGCCGTTGAGCCATTTGAAAACAAACGTCCAGCCAAGCTTGTCCACGACCTCGCTGCCCTGGTTCGGCGGCGCGAGCATGACCACACGCCCGAGCTCCGGCAGGGAATGACGCGCGAGGTAACTGCGAACCAGAATCCCACCGAGCGAATGCGTGACAAAATCAATCTTCGTTGCGCCGTTGCGCTGGCAATCGGCGACGGCCTTGCCAATCGCGTCATCAGCGAGCTTTTGGATGGATGCCGTGCGCGAGGGATAACTCACATTTTGGACCCGGTAGCCCGCGTCGGTGAGCGCGTGCTCCATCTTGGCCATCGAATGGCTGGTGCGGCACAGCCCGTGCAGCAAAATCACCGTTTCCGGCGCGCTGAACGCCGGTGAAGAAATCGCAACCATAGCCATGAAAGTTAAAATTCTCAAAAACATTCAGACTGTAAAACCTATTTTGGTCGAAGCGGACACAAGTGCGAGTGGAATTTTACCCCAACGGGGTAAAATCACTCAGCCCAGGATTGGCGCGAAACGACTATCCTGGGCTGATCGATTGAATCCCGTTGGAATTTAATTGCAACGATAAGGTTTATGTCCGTAAATCCTTCCACGATTATTGAAGGCTTGAAAATATTTCGGGTTGAGTTGGATGGCTTCGGTGTAATCGCTTATCGCCTTATCCCAATTTTGTTTTTCTTGATAGGCAACTCCACGATTGTAAAAGACTCCGGCATTTTTAGGATCAAGTTCAATGGCTTTGCTCCAATCAATCATTGCTTCATCAAGTTCGCCTTTTCGTTGATAGGCATTTCCCCGATTGGCGTATGCTGCGGCGATGTTGGGATTAAGCTCAATAGCTTTGTTCCAATCAGCAATTGCTCCGTCCAAATCGTTCTTGCCAACATTCGCAATTCCCCGGAAAACAAAAGCATCTACATTTTTGGGGTCTAATCGCAGAATTTCGCTCCAGCACGAAAAGGCTTTTTCATAGTCTTCTTTGCGTAAAGCCTCGTTACCATGATTAGATAACTTTTGAATGTCCATATATCCTGTGAGTCAATTTTACATTGAAGTCACAACTTCAAGTCGTCATCCGTCACCGCGCCGAGCGAGGCGCTGGTGACGTGGGCTGCATGCTGGGCCAGCACGCCGCGGGTGCAACGGGGCGCGGGCTTTTTCCACGCCTGCTTGCGCTTCTTCAATTCAAAATGGCGCGGCGAGACCATAAAGCCGTTGGAAAAGTTGGCGCTTCAATTCATCCGGGGGAAGCCCTGCCGGGAGCGAGGACAGCACAATCGCGCGGGCGGCGTCGAACATCCGCGCGCCCATGACAAAACGCTCCGACCCGGAGCGGGCCATCAGCTTTTGCCGGACGAGTTCGGCAATCTCTGGCGAGGTGTCATTCATTTAGAAACTTCCTGCCACAGGTTAGCAACGCCAAGCTCGCGCGTCCATCGCTCAGTGTAGTCCCGGTCGCAGCCGGTCGAGACGAGATTTTTCACATCACGGAGCTGAAGTTCGGAATGGGAATCCTTCGCCCAAAATAGTTTGGATAGGATGAGGTCTTCTTTGCTTACGATCCATGTCTCGAAGTTTTCAATTTTTATGCGCTGGCGGCGGTTGAATTCCGCCAGGCGATACTCGTTCTGCTTGCGCACGATGCAGTCCACCTTGATGACACTCTCGTTGTGGATGAGGTTGAACAACGATTGGTGCGCGATGGAGCTGTCCACGGCTTCGCGCGAGACGTAGTAGTCCGGACTGAACAATTGAACCACGCGTGCCGCATCCGCCGACCGCAAGGCAACCACCACGTCAATGTCGCGGGTCATGCGCGGCTGGGCGTAATAATTCATCGCCATCGAACCGGTGAGCATGTAGCCGATGCCCGCTGAATCGAGTTTGGCAGAAACGTCGCGGACGATGTCCAGTTCGTTTTGCATTTATGAACTTTACAACTTCAAATCCATATCCGTCACCGCGCCGAGCGAAGCGCTGGTCACGTGAGCAGCGTACTTTGCAAGTACGCCGCGGGTGTAACGGGGTGCCGGCTTTTTCCACGCCTTACGGCGGGCTGCCATTTCTTTTGCGGGAATGTCCAGATTGATTTGCCGTGTCCCGGCGTCGATGGTGATGGAATCGCCGTTCTTCACGAGCGCGAGCGTTCCACCCACGTAAGCTTCCGGTGTGATGTGGCCGACCACGAAACCGTGACTGCCGCCGGAGAACCGGCCATCGGTGATGAGCGCCACACCCTTGCCCAATCCCTTGCCCATGATGGCGGACGTGGGCGACAGCATCTCCCTCATACCGGGACCGCCGCGTGGTCCTTCGTAACGAATCACCACCACGTCGCCTTTTACAATCGAACCGTCGAGAATCTTTTCCAGCGCGGCTTCCTCAGAATTAAACACGCGCGCCTGGCCGGTGAAGCGCAAACCTTCCTTGCTGGTCAGTTTTGCCACCGCGCCTTCGGAGGCCAAATTGCCGCGCAGAATTACGATGTGACTGTCCTTTTTGATCGGTTTATCAAACGGCTGGATGATGGTCTGGCTGGCCGGATACGGTTTCACGTTGGCGAGCGTTTGCGCCATGGATTCACCGGTCACGGTCAGGGCGTCGCCGTGGAGCAGGCCCTTGTCGAGCAGTGTTTTCATGAGCGGCCGGATGCCGCCGATGGCGACGAGTTCGGACATCAGATGTTTTCCGCTCGGCTTCAAATCCGCGAGCACGGGCACGCGTTTGCCGACGCGGGTGAAATCGTCAATGGTCAGCTTCACCTTCGCGGCGTGGGCGATGGCGAGCAGGTGCAACACGGCGTTGGTCGAACCGCCCAGCGCGATGACCACGGCGATGGCGTTCTCAAAGGCTTTCTTCGTCAGAATGTCGAGCGGCCGGATGCCTTGCTTGAGCATTTCGACCACGCATGCACCGGCGCGGCGGCAATCGTCCATCTTGGCGGGCGATATGGCGTTTTGCGCGGAGCTGTTCGGCAGGCTCATGCCGAGCGCTTCGATGGCGCTGGCCATGGTGTTGGCGGTGTACATGCCGCCGCATGACCCGGGACCGGGAATGGCGCATTGTTCGATGGCCTGAAATTCTGCGTCGCCGATCTTTTTATTCGCATGCGCGCCGATGGCTTCGAACACGGACACGATGTCGAGCTTCCGGGTGTCGCCGGTGATGCAGCCGGGCAGGATGGTGCCGCCATAGACGAACACCGACGGGCGGTTCAGGCGCGCCATGGCGATGATGGAGCCGGGCATGTTTTTGTCGCAGCCGCCGATGGCCACGAAGCCGTCCATGCCGGCGCAGCCCACCACGGTTTCGATGGAATCGGCGATGACCTCGCGCGAGACGAGCGAGTACTTCATGCCTTCGCTGCCCATCGAGATGCCGTCGGACACGGTGATGGTGTTGAAGACGATGGCCTTGCCGCCGGCGTCGTTCGCGCCCTTTTCGGATTCGAGCGCGAGCTTGTCGATGTGCATGTTGCAGGGCGTGACGTTGCCCCAGGTGGAGGCGACGCCGATGAGCGGCTTTTTGAAATCTTCCGGCTTAAACCCGACCGGGTAAAGCATGGCGCGGGCGGCGGCGCGTTCGTCGCCGTCAAACACGACGCTGGAAAAAGGGCGGAGTGAATCGTTTTTTTTGGACTTTTTCATTGCCCGCAAATGCTGCCAAAAAAAACGTCGGGCGGCAAGTCGATGGGTGACGGGCTTAAAAATTGCGGTTCAAAGCATCCAGATGCACTTGTTGTGCAGAAACAGCTCCCTCGCCCCGCCCAAGCGGGGAGAGGGCTGGGGCGAGGGGATTTGAATTTAAAAAGGCACCGCCTCTCCCCGGCCCTCTCCTCCATTTCATGGAGGCGAGGGGGAAAATTACACACGTTCAAATATGCGTTTGATCCGGATTGTAGTGTCGGCGCTGTCCACCCTCCGCAGTACTGCTACCGAGGACGGGTGCGCCGATTTGTTCGAGCCACCCGCCTGCACGAGGTTATGGCGCGGCAAGCGGGCTCGACGCCACAGCTGGTTATTTCTGGACGGTATGTTCGTTCCAGCCGCCGCCGAGGGCCTGATAAAGATTAATCAGGTTGAACAGCCGTGAATATTCGGTTTGGATGAGATTTTGCCGAGCGTTGTACAGGGCTTGCTGGGTGGTGAGAACGTTGAGCGAACTGTCAACGCCGCCTTGGAAGCGCGCTTCGGTCAGTTGGTAAGTCTGCTGTTCCGCCCGGACCAGGGCTCGGTTGGCTGCCAATTGGGTTTGTACGGTGGCTTGCACGGCGAGCGCGTCGGCGACTTCGCGGAACGCGGTTTGAATGGATTTCTGGTAATCGGCCGCTTCGATGAGCTTGGCGGCTTTGACGGCCTGGAGTTCGTGATAGGCGGTCCCCGCTGCGAAGATGGGCCAGACGATTTGGGGCGAGAAACTCCAGGCCTGCGAACCGGGCGCGAACAGTCCTTCCAAGGTGGTGCTTTCGGTGCCTCCCTGACCGGTGAGCGTGATGGTCGGGAAAAACGCAGCCCGGGCAGCGCCGATATTGGCGTTGCCGGCCTCGAGCTGATGTTCGGCTTCAAGAACGTCCGGCCGGCGCGCGATCAAATCGGACGGTAGATCCGCCGGAACGTCGGACAGGCAAATCTGCGGATTGAACGGTTGCGGCGCGGGAAGATCATCCGGCAACGGACAGCCCACCAGCAGAACCAGATTGTCCCGGGCCTGGGCGAGTTGTTGTTCATAGCCGGCTACGGCGTTGCGCGCGGTCTGCCACTGGATATCGGCGATGTTCAAATCAAGTTCGGAAAGGACTCCGGCTTCGTAGCTGCGTTGGGTCAGGTCATAATTGGTGCGAGTCGCTTTCAACGTTTGCCGGGCCACGGCGAGTTGTTCCGTTGCCTCGCGTTCGGTCAAGTAAGCCCCGCCCACCTGGGCCACCAGCGCGATTTGGGCGCTTTTCTGCGCTTCTTCGGCCGCAAAATAAGTTTCCAATGCCTGCTTTTTCAAACTGCGCACGCGGCCAAACAGGTCCAGTTCGTAGGCGGCGACGCCCAAGTTCACATTAAAGTTATTGTAGGTTGTGGAACTGCCATTGCCGGCGAAACCGAAGGGAATACGCTGGCGCGAGCCGTTGGCGTTGATATCAACGGTGGGGATCAGGGCGTCGCGCTGGACGTGATAGAGCGCGCGCGTCTGGTCCACGTTCAACATCGCCACGCGCAGGTCGAGGTTGTTGGTCAGGGCCAGTTCGATGAGCCGTTGCAGGCGCGGGTCGCGGAAAAATTCGCGCCAGCCGATGTCGGCGGCGGGAACCGCAGCCGCGACCGTTGGCTTTACCGGATGTCCGGGCACCTTGGGCCAGGACGATGAAATGGGCGCTGCCGGCCGGTGATAGGTTGGCGCGAGGGTACAACCGGCCAGGGCCAGGACAAACAGAATGAGAACTCCTCGAAAAAAATTACACAGGAGGCCCCGGAAACACCCAGTCGGAGCGCCGGCATCCTTGCCGGCGAGTTCCTTGGATCGCGATACACCGGCAAGATGCCGGCGCTCCCGGTTCAAGGAAAAGATGGGCGAAGGATATTTGCTCATGGCTCGGCCGGTCTATCGTTTCCGCCGGCATCCTCCACGCCAGAGGGTTTGGGTGGCAGCGTGGTGGGCGACGGCTTTTGGCTCTTGAAAATCCGGCGGACGAGCACAAAGAACACCGGCACGAAGATGATGGCCAGCGCGGTGGCTGTAATCATGCCGCCGGCCACGCCGGTGCCGATGTCATGGCGGCTGGCCGAACCGGCCCCGGTGCTCAACGCCAGCGGCGCCACACCCAGAATGAACGCCAGCGACGTCATCAGAATCGGCCGTAATCGCAAATGCGCCGCCTCCAGCGTGGCTTCAATCAAACCCTTGCCTTCCGCCTGCAGGTCCTTGGCGAATTCGATGATGAGGATGGCGTTTTTGGCCGACAAACCGACGATGGTCAACAGGCCGACCTTGAAGAACACGTCATTGGGCAGCCCGCGGAATGTGGCGCCGAGCAACGCACCTATGATGCCAAGCGGCACGACGAGGATCACCGCCACCGGAATAGACCAGTTTTCGTACAGCGCGGCCAGCGCCAGGAATACCACAATGAGCGACAGGGCGTAGAGCAGGGGCGCCTGTTTGGCCGACAAACGTTCCTCGAACGACTGGCCGGTCCATTCATAGCCAAACCCCGCGGGCAATTTGGCGGCCAGATCTTCCATGGCGGTCATGGCCTGACCCGTGCTTTTGCCCGGCGGCGCGAGGCCCTGGAGTTCCAGGGAGGCAAAGCCGTTGTAATGTTGCAATGACGGCGAACCATAAATCCAATGGAGGGCGGCCAGGCTGGCCACCGAAACCATCTGGCCGCTGCTGTTGCGTACGAAAACCTTGCTCACGTCCTGCGGCAACATGCGATAGGGCGCGTCCAGTTGGGCGATCACGCGCTGCACGCGGTTGCCGTTGACAAAATTGTTGATGTAATCGGAACCGAAATAGGTTTCGAGCGCCGTGTTCAAATCCGCCAGCGAAACGCCCAGCGCGCTGGCCTTGGCCTGATCGATGTCCACCTTGAGCTGCGGCGTGTCTTCCAATCCCACGAAGCGCAACTGGGTGATGTCCTGATTGGTCGCGGCCATCGCCAACAACTGGTTGCGCGCCTGCATCAGTGGGTCGTGCCCGAGGCCGGCCTGGTCCTCCAGTTCAAAGTCGAAGCCGGCCGAAATGCCCAGTTCAGGAATCGGCGGCGGGTTGATGGGATAAATGGTGGCGTCCTTGACCTGGCTCAACGTCATGAAAGCGCGGCCGATGATGGCATCCACGCCGTGTAGCGCACCGCGGCGCTGGCTCCAGTCTTTCAAATGCACGAAGGCAAGCGCGGCGTTCTGCCCCTGGCCGTTGAAACTGAAACCGGCCACGTCCACCATGCCCGCCACTTCCGTCTGTTGCAAATAGTAGCGTTCCACCTGCTTGAGCACGGCCACCGTGCGTTCCTGGGTTGCGCCCACCGGCAACTGGATGAGGGTGATGAAATAACCCTGGTCCTCGTCGGGCAGAAAGGACGAGGGCAATCGGTAATAAAACCAGCCCACCGCCGCGACAATCGCCAGATAGATGAGCACATACCGCGGCGCCTTGTTGATGGTCCTGGCAAGCAATCCCTCGTAATTGTTCCGGGTGGCGGCAAAACCACGGTTGAACCAGCCGAAAAAGCCCTCCTTCCGCAGGTGATGTCCCTTTACCACCGGCTTGAGAAACGAGGCGCACAACGCCGGCGTCAGCGACATCGCCAGGAAAATGGAAAACAACATGCACGAAATCAGCGACAGGGAAAATTGGCGGTAAATGGCGCCGACCGAGCCGCCGAAGAAGGCCATCGGGATGAACACCGCCGTCAGGACCAGCGAGATGCCGATGAGCGCGCCGGTGATTTGTTTCATCGCCTTGATGGTCGCCTCACGCGGCGGCAGGCCTTCCTCACTCATGATGCGTTCCACGTTTTCCACCACCACGATGGCGTCGTCCACCAGTTCGCCCACGGCCAGCACCATGCCGAACATGGTCAGGACATTGATGGAAAAGCCGAGCGCATACATGACGCCAAACGTGCCCAGCAACGCCACCGGAATGACGATGGTGGGAATGAAGGTCGCCCGGAAATTTTGCAGGAACAGAAAGATGATCAGGAACACCATCACGATGGCTTCCACCAGCGTCGTCATCACTTCACGAATGGAAGCGCGAACGAATTCGGAGGCGTCGTAGGGAAAATCCACCCGTACGCCCGCCGGGAAGAATTTGGAAAGCCCCGCCACTTTGTCGCGGACGGCGTTGGCGGTGGCCACGGCGTTGGCCGACGGCGCCAGCCGGATGCCGACGGCGGCGGCGGGGCGGCCGTCCACCCGCGCCTGCAGGCCATAACTCTCGCCTGCCATTTCGACGCGGGCGACATCGCGCAGATACACCCGCGAACCGTCGGCATTCACCCGCAACAGAATGTTTTCAAACTGCTTGACCGTCTTCAACGTGCTCTGGCCCTGCAGCGTTAGGTTGATTTCCTGTCCCTTCACCGCCGGGCGATCACCCAGTTGCCCCACGGGCACCTGGGTGTTCTGGGCCTGAATCGCGGCGATGACATCGTTGGCGTCGAGGCTGTAACTTTCAAGGTGGTCGGGATTCAACCAGATGCGCATGGCGTATTCGGTGCCGAACAGGTCCGCCTCGCCCACGCCGGTGACGCGCCGGATGGGATCCAGCACGGACGATGAAATGTAATTGCCGAGCGCGATGTCACTCACGTTCCGGTTGGTGGATGACAGCGTGAAAAACATCAGGAAATTGCGCGTGGATTTGACGACGGTGATGCCCGCCTGCTGGACGGTCTGGGGCAGGCTGGGGACGGCCAGTTGCAATTTGTTCTGCACCTGCACCTGCGCAATGTCCGGATCGGTGCCGGACTGGAAATAAAGCGTCACCGCGGATTGCCCGCTCGCGCTGCTGCTCGACGAGATGTAGAGCAGGTTGTCGATGCCGTTCATCTGCTGCTCGATCACGGACGTGACCGTGTCCTGCACCGTCTCCGCCGACGCGCCCGCGTACGTGGCATTGATGGCGATGGACGGCGGCGCGACGCTGGGATATTGGGCGACCGGCAGATGGGTGATGGCCAGAATCCCCGTCATCATGATGAGCAGGGAAAGCACCCAGGCAAAAATCGGGCGGTCGATGAAAAATTTCGGCATGGCGATGTCCGGTTAATTTCCCATGGCCGGGGCCGCCGGCGAAGGGCTGTTGTCACCGGCAGCATTGAACGGAACCGGTTTGACCGGCATGCCTGGCATGGCCTTTTGCAAGCCTTCAACGATGACCTGTTCGCCGGCCTTTAATCCGTCAGTGACCACCCATTTGGTGCCCACCGCCTGGCCGATCTTAATTACCCGGGCCTCCACCT